>Ga0299906_10003197_pt1 | contig 13523 bp, 8 predicted proteins | sample RVTome_14_FD_200259 | JGI IMG/M metagenome (GOLD analysis project Ga0299906, IMG submission 200259) | Soil microbial communities from uranium-contaminated site in the Upper Colorado River Basin, Wyoming, United States - RVT145D125 (version 2) ...
CCAAGCCGCGCCCACGGCATCCCCAAGGTTGTACTCGATGGTGCTCACCGGCAGCGTGATGGCTCCACCGGTGAACGGCACCGACGGCCTCAATCCATACAACGCGCCCTCGATAGCGACCCCCGCGACCAGTTCAGCGTCGGAGGCGAACGTGCTTGCGGCATCGGCATACGCTTCGGCCGCGTCGATGTCGATCTCCGGGTAGCTGAGGCCGAACGTGATGGGGGCCGCCGTCATCGCGTCGATCGTCGCGACGAAGATGCCCATCTGCGTGTCCACGTCCCGATAGACGACGTCCCACGTCGGCGTGCCGCCGTGCATGAACAACTGATAATCGATGAGTACCTCGCCGTATCCGACCAAGGCCAATTCGCCGCCGGCTGCGTAAGCAGCCAAGGAAGCCGTGGCGCTGTCGATGAGGAACTCCTCGATGCGCTGGCCATCCCAGAACGACGAGGAAGCAGCGTTCCACGTCGAGTGGTATTCGTATGAGGTCGAGCCGGAGTTCTCGGCGACAGCGTGGATGATCTGATCCGTTCCATCTGGATGGTAGTACAGGTCCCAGACCTCGTCCGGGATGCCGCTCGGCACCGAGCCCACGTCCGGCGTGAACGTCTCGTGTCCACGCGCCATGACCAGGTCAGGGTTGCTACCCCCCGGCGTGGGCAGGCCGGCGCCATGGATCGCAACCGATGTCGCGGCGAAGCTGAGGGGAGCGGCTGCCGCCGTCGGCAGGAAGTCCCCTTGTCCATCCTCCTGCCCGCCCTGCTGGGCGACCAGGAAACCGCCGGCAAACGCGACCATGAGCGCCGCGCCGACCGTCCACCACGCCTTCATACGAAGTTCACCTCCACGAGGTCATACACGGGATCCATGGGGCCAGCAAAGTGCCGGAACCGCGAATTGATCGTGTTCGGAGGATCGATGGTCCCATCGCGGTTGAAGTCCCAAGTGATGTCGAAGTCGGCCCGATTGGTATCCAGGTCCTCCATCCAATACACCATGCGGTTCCACGTCGAGCCGTCCACGACATGGGATGCTGCGGACGAGCCGACGCGCCAACGGCACGGATCGCCCGCGTTGGCACCCGCCGGAGGCGTGCCCACGTCGCAGGTGCCGTCCCCGTAATCCCAGTTGTGGCGGTCCCACGGCCAGGAATCCTCGCACCTGTCCGGGGACAGGATGTCCTCATCTCCGGGACCGCTGAGTTCCGAAAAGGCAGTTGTGGGCGCGTTGTCCATCACTGCATGCTCGGCGCCAACAGGCGGACTGTTGGTGTGAGCCAGCGTTTCGCTGCGCCATGCCCAGCAATCAGCATGGAACTGGTGGTGGGGCTCTGGTCGCCCATTCGTTCCTTGCCCCACGTCGCGCGGTCCCTTGTACTCGTCCTCCGCGGCGTAAAGATAATGGGACAATTCGTGCCCCAAGGTCCGGGCCCACTGTCCATGCAGATAACCATCCATCTCGTATGAATAGAATGCATCCTTGTGGCCCGTGTATTGGTGATTCGCGTAGACGTCGCAACCTTCGTTGAAGAAGTAGAGAGGCATATTCAACCAGGAAGTCGTACCGGTGAAACCATGTCTGTGTGCCCACGGGCCTTGCCCATCCACGGGTGCGCCTCCGGAGCAACCGTCGTAGTTGAAGACGACGTCTGCACCGGCCTGCGTCGAGACCTCGGTCCACTCCTGGATCAACAGATGGCCGTCGGTCAGGTCCCACATGAATTGACTGGTCCAGAGCAGTTGGCGCTGCAGGTAGAACTGTTCGAGGGCGGTTGTCCCGGTGTGGCTTGCATCGTCGCCGACGAAGAACGTGAGGCTGCGGTGGAGCTTCGCTCCAGGATCGGGGCCGTCCGGGTCGCGCCGCATGCGCCACTCCTCGTAATCGGAGAAGCCGTCCAGGTCGGTGTCCGTCGCGGAATTGTCGACGGTGTGGTCCAAACCGTTGTCCGTCTCCCATCGCCGCGGCATGCCGTCCCCGTCGTCGTCCGTGATCTCGATGTCGAACTGCAACCAATAATGCCCGAAGGCGTACCCCCCGGCATTCCGGTATGATTCATGATACACGGACTGGGCGCAGAAGCCGTAGCCGTTGTTCAATTCCTCCCGGGGATTCAATGGATCCCAGTCCTTGTCCCCCTCGCTGTTGGAGATGCCGTTCCAGAACCCGGTCCTGAGATCCAGGATCAGCTTGCACTTCTTCTTCTCGTCGTTCGGGAAGTAGTCCTCGGCGTCGTTGATGTCCCGGACCTTCCCGTCCTCGCGCAGTTCGATGTTGAGTTGGATAAGGTGCAGGTCGTCGCGGACGTTCATGTACGGCGTCGTCTTCCAGTAATTATCGGGATCGGCCGCGTTCCCGAACCGGGTGGTGTATGAGTTTTCCGAGACCGTCAGTGGTTGGATCTGGTTCACCACCTCCACCGAAACGCTGGGCTTGGTCATTGGGGATTTGCCGTTGAGCTCACGGTAGACGAGCCTGATCTGGATGTCGTGGTCCGGGTCGATGTCGACCGCGTCGGAGACGCCGTCGCCGTCCGAGTCGGGTCCGGTCGTGTGGAACGTGGCCGGGCCTGCCTGCGTGGACGTGCCGCCCCAGCTCTCGTCATGCGCCTCCACGTACCAGTCGATCTTGGAGTAACTGGGGAGCGTGGGGTAGCAGAGGGTGGCGTACGTGGTGCAGACGTTGGTCCATGACCCAGCGTCGTTCACCTCGGCGTAGACCTCGTAGCGGATCGTGTCGCCATCCGGGTCCGTGGAGGTGCTCCAGTCGAGCGTGACGGGGATGTTCTTCGAGACGCCGCCCACGGGGGAGACCAAGCTGAAGCTGCCGGGGTCCCGGTTGATCAATTGGAACATCCGGTTCTCCGTGTACCATGAGCCGCCGCTGTCCAGGTCGTAGAGCCAGTGGTCCCACCACCCGGGCTGGTCGGCGACGCTGGTGCCCTTGATCCACAGCCAATGGCAGTGCTCCCAGCCCCAGTACCCTGGGTCCACGTCAAGGTGGACCGGCTGGTGGGGGTGGCCGTCCGGGTTCCAGTAGCGGTGCTGGAACGTGTGGGTCGTGGTGATGTGCTCCGAGTAGATCCGGGCCACGTAGGTGGCGCGTCGGTCGGTCTTGTAGTAGGTCGTGGCGCTCGGGTTGGAGGACCAGAAAGGCGGGCAGACCGGGTCCCTTGGGGTGGTCTGGTCGTAGTACACGAAGGGCTCGATGGTGTAGTAGTTCACTGAACCGGGCACGTAGTTGCCGCTCATGAAGCCGCCATTGCCGTTCACGAACGCCAGTGTGTGCCACCATCCCCGGATCTCGTCCCCGCGGTCGCCAAAGAGCGTCTGGGGGGCCGTGACGCACCAGTACCCCGCGGACGGGATGTTGGCGTACCACCAATGCCACACCCGGTAAAAGTCGTCGGAGTAGTAGATGTCAAGACGCGTGGGGCCGTTGACGTAGACCCGGTAGTGAGCGGCCTGGTGGCTCGAGGTCGAGTCCAGTCCGTCCACCGCGTTGGGTGGTTGGCAGGGAGAGGATCCTGGCGTGGGCAGGATCCGCTTGTCATAGTAGTAATAGGAGGAGGCGAAGGCCGCGCTGACGCCCTCGCCCGGGGGCAAGGGGTCAGATCCGGACAAAGGCGTCGCCTGGGGGAGGGCCCCGGATTCCGGGAGGTACATGCCCAGGGCGACGGGTGCCGGCTCAGGGAAGCCCGGCCCCGGCACCTCCAAGGGCTGCACCAGGTCGCCGGGTGGCAATTGGTCGCATGAGAGGACCTCGATGGGGATGAGGATCCGTTCGTGATAGATCTCGTCGAGCTGCGGGCCCTCCCATATGACCTGGACCGAGAACTCCAGGTCATAACTCGTGTTCTCGTACGGATCGACTTGATGCGGGATCTCGACTGTGGCCGTCGCGAGGGAGGTCACCTGGTTCGTCGGCGTGTTGTCAAGCACCTTTGTGGTGTCGGCAAGGGCACCGGATGCATCCAGCCAAGTCCTGTCCTCCCGCCAGCCGTTCGCGGCCACCAGGGGCTTCTCGTCGGAGGAGCCATTGAGGAAAACCTCCCATGAAACAGAGAGGTGCGAGTCCGCCGGGGCCTGGATGGGTCGGACGGTGACGACGTTGGCGGTCGCGTACAGGGTGCGGGTCTCGTCAGCGAGTTCGGCCTCGCATGGCCACGTCACCTCGGGGACCAGCAGTGACTCGATCCCGCCTTCCTCCACGATGACGTGCCCAAGTGTCTGATTGGCGAACGGCTCCGTGCTCAGTGGAGGCACCTGCAAGGTGACATTGGGTGTTCCCTGCGCGCTGGCCGTCTCTACGGGGGGCGCCCCGCCGGGCGCCAAGCTCAGACCGGACATCACGAAGAGCGCAACTAGACCGATCGCGGCCGACCTACCAACCATGCCGCCGGGCATGGCAGGCCCATGCTTAGACATTGTGCTGGTTTCGCGTCGTCCGGGTGGCCTTCGACTTGCTCCTTCGGGGCATTGTCATTGGTACGTCTATTGGCTAGATCGGGTGCAGTTTCTCCATGGGTATCTTCACGACCTCGCCTCTTGGGGACATGGCCTCCAGCGCCAGCCGATGCCGGCAGAGGCAAAACCCGCTGAGCCGTCGCTCGCACCGGCTGCTAGCTTGGCACGCGGTGTGGACCATCTGCGTCTCTCTCATCCTCGCCGTCAGCCTTGCCGATTTGCTTCGATAGTGCGATTGGCACCGTTGAGCGGCGGCCCCCGAGCCTCGGCGGAGTCGGTTCTCGGTGGGGCCGCCCGGCGAGGTAAGGGACGGGAAAGGAGACAAGGCTCCCTCCTGTTGGAGGATGGAAAGGATGAGTTGTATGCTCACGCAGTACTGGGTTCTGCGGGCACGACCGGAACCGGCCGTGCCGCCACAGGCCGTTCCCCGCCCGTCCCCACGCGAAGCGGCTTCTCACGCCGTGACGGGAACGGCCTCGAAGTGGAAGCTGTCCCACTCGGGCAACGCGCCGATGGCGGCGACGTTGAGGATGACGGGGATGCGGTGGTCGAAGCAGTGCCGGGCCGCGGCCTGGATGACGCGGTTCACCACGCACTCGTCCGCGCCGACGAACCACGCCTCCCCCTGGAACTCCAGGCTCTTGGCCAGGTTCTCGTCGAGCTGCTTGCCGTTGTTGGAGCCCGACTCCACCTCGACCCCGCGCTTGGCACCAGCATCGTCGTGGATGTCGAAGCGCCGATGCGGCAACCGCTCCACGCCCAGAGCCCTGATGACGCGGGCCACCAGGTCCGCGTGCTTCGGGCTCCTGCCGCCGCGGTCGGGGTACTGGCCGCGCTTGGCGCGGTACGCCTCCGATCCGTACGGGGTGAGGAAGTGGATGTTGCGGGCCTTGCCCTTCCCGCCCCGCTTCCCAGGCCGATACCGCACCAGGCCCTTGCCGATGAGCTTCCCCAGCGTCGCGGAGACCTCGCGGTGACTCAAGCCCAGCTTCCCCTTCATCTCCGACGGGCATGACGATCAAGTGCCATCCCCCCAGTGGCCGGCCGGAACTGCCGAACCGTGACGTCGGGCTCCAGAACACCCGGCCCCAAAGCACAGGATCGACTCGCCAAGCCCGGCATCAGGATCAGCCATGGACGTTTCGTCGGGGGTTCATGCAAGCTCACTGGGGCAGGCGCCCTGCGAGGGGAGCGTATGCCCGAACGGATTACCTCTCAGGCGGATGCGAGCCGCCAACAGGAGCAGTGCCAGCACGGGTCCGCTGCGCCTGCTGGACCACGGCCGCCAACCGCGCGGCCTCCGGCAGGACAGCCTCCAACAGGGCATCCACGACGCCGTCGTCCTCCACGCGCCCCGCCACGAAATCCAAGCCGGCACGGCAGGATTGGCAGTTCGTGGCATGCGGCAGGTTCGCCTGGCCGCACCTTTTGCATGGCCTGGCCCCGATCCCGAGTGTGCTCGGTTGGCGTCGGCGCGGGTGGTTCCAGTACCGGTACATGGCGTCGTCGAGGTCGCACTGCGCCATATGTGAATACAACGACGGCATCGGGCTTGACGGCGTCCACCCGAAAAAGAGGCGCATGAGCGAGTCGTTCATGCCGGAAGCCGCAAGCTGCGTGGCGCGCGTGTGCCGCAAAAGATGCGGCCAGATGCGGCGCGTGATGCCCGCGTTTCGGAACCAGCGACGGACGATGGCACCGACCTGGGCGACGGTCAATCGGGTGCCCCGCTTCAACCGGGTGTTGACGAACAGAGGCGCCTTCGGTTCGTCGCGTCTGGGATGCTGGGCCAGCCACGCGCGCAGGCTCGTCACGCATTCCAGGACGGGCACCGAGCGGGCGCCCGTCTTCAGGTCCTTGCCGTCCGTGGGAATGGACACCAAGGCGGGGCCGTCCTCGTCGAAGGCGACGCTCTCCACGTTGAGGGCGCACAGTTCCCCCACGCGGAAGCCCGTCTCGTAGAACAAGAGCAGGAGCGCGCGGTCGCATGGGGAGGTCAGCGTTGCAGCCACGCGCAGGAGTTCCTCGCGCGTGATGAGGTCGCTGCGTTGGATGTGGCGCGTCGGTTGGCGCCCGATGCGCATGCCTTCGAAGAGGCGCCTGGCTGCGCCCGGGTCCATGACGCGGTAGAAGTCGCGAAAGCCCACCTTCCATCTCCACTTCGCGCTCTCCGTGACATGGACCAGGCGATCATGCGCCACGAGGGTGGGACCCGTACGGTAGTGGCGCATGTGGGCGTCCTTGGCCAGGTACGCGTTGAGCTGTTCCCGCGTCGCCTCGAGCATCGGCGTCTGGTCCAGGTGCTCGGCCCACCCGGACAAGGAGGTCGAGGCGGCTCGCAGGCTGCTCATACGGAGGGGCTTGGAGCCAGAGCGGCGCTTGACGAGGTACATGAGGATGAGCCTGCGGTTCTCCACGAGCGGCACGTGGCCAAGTGACCAGTCGATGGCTCGGGCGGTGGCCTCGTCGTCGATGATGTCGCGCGCCGCGATGTCGCTCACGCGCCCACCCTCGGTGCGTCCCCCTCTTCTGGGCTCGCCCGCGATGCGTCATGTGCGCCCGCCGCGGAGTCGGTTGCCTCCTCGGGCGGCCTGCCGGCGGCTTCGCGCAGCCTGCTGGCGCGCTCGAGAAGGAAGTCAAGCAGGCTGTCCATCTTCTGCGCCTTCTTGACGAGGCGCTGCTGGGCGGCCTCGTGGTCGGTGCGCGAGAAGGGCTTGCTGCACATGCAGCAGTAGGTCGCATCCAGCAGGTTCTCCGCGTTGCAGACGGGGCACATGACGGGGTCCAGGAGACCGCGGCGCTTGCTTGCGTCCTCGTCCAGGCCCCACAGGCGCCGCATGGCCGTCTGGACGTCGTCCCCGGCGAGGTGGGTGTACGTGGCGGGCATGTCGCTCTCGGGCGCCCAGCCGTTGCGCTCCCGCAGGAGGCGCTCCCCGACGTCGTTGGCCGCCAACTCCGTGGCGTGCGCGTGCCGCAGGAGATGCGGGTGCAGCTTCCGCTCGATCCCGGCGCGCCGCAGGAGCGTCCTGAAGAAGCCGTACACGTTGCCCTTCTGCAGGCGCCGTTCGGGGTTCTCCCTTTGCACGAAGAACGGCGCCTGCGCCTCGTCGCGGCGCGGATGCACGGCGAGCCACCGCTTCAGGTACGGCACGCACCGGTAGACGCGCACCTCCCGGGCCCCCGACTTGAGCGACGTCCGCTCGGAGGGGATCGCGATGACCGCCGTGCCGTCCTCCTGGAAGCGGACGCTCTCGATGTCCAGGGCCCTGATCTCGCCGCTGCGCATGCCGGAATCCGCCATGAGGGCCAGAAGGGCGCGGTGCATGGGCTCCACGGCGGCCCGCATCATGGCCAGCATCTCCTCCCAGGTGGGAAGGTCCTCTCGACGCACCTTGATGCGTGGCCGGGAGCCGACCTTGAGGCCCTCGAAGAGGACCGCGGCCTTCTGCTCGCCCACGAGGAAGCGGTAGAATGCGCGCAGGATGCCCGTGCGGAGCCAGATGGTCTCGTCCGAGCTCTTCCGCTTGATGGTGTGGATGCGTTCGTGGCCGCCCTGCGTGAAGTGGCGGCGCCTGTGCTCGAAGGTGCGGCGCGCCAGGAAGAACACGAGGTCTGGATTCGATGCGTCCTCGAAGCGCTTCTCCCCCAGGTGCCGCGCGAACAGGCTCATGGTGCTGCACAATGAAGGCAGTGATCCGTCCTTGAGGCCGTGGGCGCGCCGCTCCTTGAGGTACCGGAACGCCGCCTCGCGCTGCCCGGAGGCGGGCATGAGATCCAGGCTCCACTGCACCTCCAACTGCAGTGCGTGCACCGACGTCAGTTCCCGCGCCATGCGGGCGCCCTCGGTGTCCGGCAGCCGGCCCTTCGATCCACCTCTTTCCATCATTCAGCCTCCGAGTCCATGGATGGGGGACCCAGGGAAGGACCTGCGCAGGGGTTGTATGAAAGTAAAGGACTCCCCGCACGGGTTTGATTATCAATCCCTGCGCGTGACGAGGGGGCCTGCGCGGCTTGGTCGGGGCCGGCCCCGGGCTCTGCGGGCCCGGGAAGCGCCGACGCCGCCGTGAGGGCGAAGCCGCGGCTTTGCAGCCAGTCCAGGCAGGCTGCGTCGATGATGCAGAGCTGCGTTCCGGATGCGTCGTGCGAGTGCCCAAGGCGCCTGCAGTATGCGCGCTCGAAGTCGGAGGCGCGGCGCGGTGCCTTTGCGGTCTTCGGGCCGTTCCGGGGTCCGGTGCCGGCTACGCCGGCATCGTCCTTGCCAGGTTTGCACGGGTCGTTTCTTCCCATGCACATCGCCGGCTCGCAGGTCGTTACATCATCTTTTCGGTCCCTCCAGTCGTTCCGAACGCCAGACCTTGAGCGATTTCAACCGCCGCCTGCCGTGGCGGTGCTCAAAACAGTTTATTGAGGGAGTATCCTCGCGCTATTCGGGATGTTCGCCGGCGTAGGGGGCCGAGGAAACCGCATCACAAGCCTAATCGGTCACTCATGCCAATTACTCCATGGTCGGGGGCCCCCTTACCGCGGTCTTTGCCGAAGCCCAGTCGGATGAAGCCTAAGGGGGGCGTTGCAGACACGGCGGTCGTGGTCGAGCCCGTGCTTCCTTGTAAATCCAAGTCCAGTAGGGAGGGCCGGATTTTGTGGCGGCGCGCCACCTGCATTCAGAGCACGTCCACCGGGGCGTGGACTTCGGCCTCCGCCCAGTGGACTTCGTGGTGCTCGCAGTCGAGTTAGTGGCGCATCGCGCAGGTAACCATTTCCGGGCAGGCTTCTCGGAAGAAATAGTGTGTGTTGATGATGCGCGGGGTGAGAGACGGCCTTCGCCGTCGGTTTGATTGATGCGGTGTCGGGGTCCGCCTTAAGCAATTCGGCGTCGTAAAAGCAACCTTAATCCTCTCCATAGGACTGCCTTGCTGTGCACGGCGACTCGATCAAATCCCTAGTCGAGCGTTTCCTGGAGAACCCCGGCGACGAGGATGACGCCTTCGAGGTAAAGCGCAGGGCCAAGGTAGACAACCGGCAGGGGCGCCTGGAGGTGGTCGATCGGCTTCATGCAATGGCGAATACTCGAGGCGGGACCATGCTCATTGGACTCGGAGCTGAGGCGGACGGTTCGCTCGTCATCGATTCGTTTGAGCCCGAAAGCGAAGTCATCCGAGACATCATGAGCATGGCACGTGATCGCACCACAGGGCTAGACTCCTACATCTATGCCTATTGGGAAAAGCGGGCGAAGAGGCGGATTCTCCGCATCGATGTCGAGCGGGTCCGTGGCAGGGTCATTTCATTCAAGAATGAGCGGGGGGATTGGGTGGCAAAGCGGCGCGTGCACAGCACGACGCGGGTGATGAGGCCCGATGAAATCGTGGAGCGCTCACAGGAAGGGCGCAGTTCGAGCAATGGGGCTCTGCTGATTGCCGCTATCCACGCTGATGGGCCAGCCGCTGCGGTGTCACGCCGACTGCGGCTAGGCCCGTCGCGCCGGGTTCTTACGGAAACGGACGATGATGCGCAGCCGGTTTTCGGAGAGGGATTTGGTATCGAGGGCTTCTTGCGCCCCGCCTTGTACCGGCTTTCGGCCAATGCCCCGTTGGGCGCGAAGAAGGGTTGGGAAAAGTTCTTCGCACAACTACATGACCACCTTGGCCTTTCGATGGAACGACTGACCTACAGCATCAAGGCCAATCGACGGGTCCAATGCGGGGTGGGGCTCCAAGACCTGCTGCAAGACGTGGCGAGCATCGAGGCATTGGGACGCGCCCTCCTGGACGCCCCACCAACGCCGCCCAAGTCGCGCTTCACACGGGTTCTGCCTCTCGTCACAGGGTACGTTCCGTATCCTGGGGGCTTATTTTGGTTTCAGGCCGAGTATGAAGGCGATGGCTTCTGGTTCCATCAGGAATGCGGACTCGTTCTAAACGACCTGCCATTCGATGATGGCGATCTCCGGGCTTTCTTCGCTTCAGTGGGCTCCCTCCCCTCGTTCTGGGAGGGACGCGTCGATACGCAGGGCTTTGAGATTCGAGGTCGCATCAAGTTGCGGCGCGCCCGCCATGTCGTCGGCGTCTCCTCCGACTACCGGTTCCTTTTCATGGAGGCGGACAACCCCTTTTTCGGCAAGGCTGAAGCGCTCCACGAAGCCTTCGAGAGGGCCGTCCACCGGTCCTACCTCGACGATTTTTGCAGCATCCCCCGCCTCATGTTCCAGGTCAGTGGCGGGCGCATTGCAACGGACAAGGAGTTCTGGTTGAACGCCATTCACGTCGTCCACATGGACCTGCGCGCCACGACGCTGTTCATCAACGCCTCCGCCTGGGCAAATCGCTGAAGGCAAGAGTTATAGGCAGTAATCTGAAGGGCCTTGGCAGAGGCCGCACCGCCTCCCCCTGGATGATCGTGTTCATCCGATTACGGCGAACGTCATGTTGATCGCAGCGACGGCGACGTCCGCCTCCATGGTCATTCAGCCTTTCTCCAGGGCGGCGATGCGGGCCGGCGTCATTCGGATGTCAAATGGCTCCCGTTCCAGGTGCTTCGCCTTGGGTTTCTTGAGGTGCATATACAGCAGCGGGCGGCTGATGCCCAGGCGCCTGGCGAGCTCACTGACGTGCAGCCGCGCCTCGTGCAGCGCGGCGAGAACGCGCAGGCGGTGCGGGTTGTCGAAGGTCGCGAGGGCGGCAAGCAGGTCGGCGAGGATTTCCATACCGCCCCTGTTAGGTTCTGCTTCTGCGTGTAAATTTCTATGACAGGTGCAGCGGTAAGCGTTTTGGGGCAGCAGAATCCTCCGGGTCGAACGGTTCGCGCTAATCGATTTGTTCGACGGCACCATGCGTATGTCCCGAGGCCGATTGGCGGCGGGTTTGCGGCCTATAGCTAACGGGGCCGTTCCCGGTCACCGGCGGAGTGTTCATCGGGGCGGGCATGGGCACGCATTCATGCAACGGGTCTTCGTTCTTGCCGTGGTAAAGGGGACTGGCCCCATCATTCTGTTTTAGCCACTCATGGTATCCGTCGAGGTGAGGGCCTCCCATGTTAATCGTAAGTTCCTCGCCAAAGAGTGCCAGGACGAAGTACATCTCGTGGCGATCAGTCATGAGGAAGTCGTACTCATGGACGATTTGAAAGCTGTCCTCACCCACTCGCGGGTTCGTCCATCGCGCCCGGGAATCATAGATGCGCCTTGCGTGCGTTGGCCATTCTTGTGTAGCACCTCGCCGGGCGTGATCTCTCAGTGGGTCGAACTGGGGATCATCAACCAAGAACGCGAGTGCTTCATCATCCGCCAGGACCCGCTCGGCCAAGGCTTCGAGCGCTACTTTGGCTAAGAAGCGTGATCGAATCTTGCCCCCTGGCGCTTTGCCCGCCGAAAGGGGAACAAGCATGTTAAATTGCTTGCGGCCAAGAATGCGCTGGAACACGTCAGGAGGTACCCTCGCTTCGACGCGAAAGCCTTCCTTGGATTTCCTGTGCAACGCCACCTCCATGCCAGGGAGGATGGTTCCCGTGGCCGGTGGAACGCGGCCCCTCTTGCTCTCAAGGCCCTGTTCAAATCGCAGGACTCTGGTGTCCTCTGAGTTAAGGAACCGCGCCTCGACTTCGCGTGCGAAGTAGTTGTTGCACTTGTCGCAGACGGATGCCCCTTGGCAGGATGTGGCTCTGGTTGCCGAGGCTTTCAGGCACGATGTGCTCAACGCTCTTGTATGCAGTTGACGGGTGCTTGCAGAAGATGCATCTCATGGTACGTGCCTCGGCCGTTCGCCAGGAACTCCTCTTGAGGCTCCGGGGCCGCCACCCTGTTGGGATGTTCGGGAGCGAACCGGAAGCTTAAGGACCGGAAACGCTGGATTCATATATGGAATGCACGGCGAGGACGTGAGGTTCATCGTGAGCCTCCACCCCAGGCACGCGAAACGGATCTACGCGGGGCAGAAACCATTCGAGTTTCGCCGCCGCTGCCTTCGGATTCCAGCGGGTAGTTGGGCGTTCATCTATGAAACCCGACCCGTTGGTGCAGTCACAGGCATGGTACGCTTCAACAAGGTGCACCGTGGATCTGTCGAGGCCCTCCGTGCGATTGTCGCGCCGACCATCGCCGTTATGGGAAATTCGTTCGAAGAATACCTCGAAGGTGCCGACGATGCATGTGCAATCGAGATTGCTGAGGCACAACGCCTGGAATGGCCGTTGACGCTGGAAGCGCTCCGAGAGGCGGCGCCAGATTTCCGCCCCCCACAAAGCATAGCCAGCTTGAAGAGCAAGACTGGGAAAGCGGTCTGGCAGTTGTGGTCTGCGGGATTCCAGAATCGACTACCTACTGGGTAGGTTCCTGGCAGATTCCCAGGGAATCCAAGTGAAGACGAAGCCGGTCCAGCGCAACTCGGAAGCCGCGTTTCGCCATGTGCGTTCCTGCGCCTGCCGGTGTCGCCTGCAACCCCCCGAAGGAAGGCAACTCGTTGAAGACCTGCATGGGTGGCGGCGCATTAAATCCCGGGTTCTGCGGTGAAGGATGGGGCAGACAAACCACCGGGACTCTGTACTTTGGGTGCTTGGCTACCATCGCACGCGCGCTGCCGACGAAACGCATGACCTTGGGCTGTTGCATGAGGCCCATGACTGACTGAATCGCAACACCTCCGAGTGGAACAATCAAGCCCAGGTTCGGCATTGCAGCAACCTGTTGATCAAGGTGTCGTGTGCGACATTCATGAATCACAGGCCAGCCCCCTCCATTGTCTCCGCCCAAGACCGCACACTTCACTGCGGATGTCCGGTAAATGCCGTGGTCGGCGAGAAACTGACCGACGTCGGGTGGCCGCTCTGACTTAGGTGCAATCTCCAGGCCGTAGGCGGGGTCGGTGAACAGAGCGGCGATGCGCCCGTCTGTTGGACCTGAGTACGACTTCCCCTCGAATGCCGATTTCTTGTCTGGACTTGATGTGACCAACAAGACGCGTGGGTTTCGTGCGCCGCGTGCCGGGTCCCCTGGCGGTATCGAGGACAACTGTAGCCGGCCGCCGCACGCGCCCAGGCAGTTATTGAAGCTGGGACACTCAA
>Ga0299906_10003198_pt1 | contig 13523 bp, 10 predicted proteins | sample RVTome_14_FD_200259 | JGI IMG/M metagenome (GOLD analysis project Ga0299906, IMG submission 200259) | Soil microbial communities from uranium-contaminated site in the Upper Colorado River Basin, Wyoming, United States - RVT145D125 (version 2) ...
ATACCGTCGCCGACCGAGTACTTCAACCAGAAGCACGTACCCGATCGCGACATCACAGCGATCCCTACCGCGTTGCTGGCGGAGATCACGCTTACCTGTCCGGGCCCCTTGGAGGCGCCCTTCACGCAGGTGAGGCTCGGATCGATCGCGCTCAAGCCTGTGGGCGTCACCGCGTCAGGCCCGCCGTCGAGGAGCGCGACCAGCGTGCCTCCTCTAGCGGACTGGGGACCGGTCCTGCGAAGCTGCCAGCGTGAGCGGACCAGGACCGGCACGTGACCACAGCCTGGTGGTCTCTCGGTTCGTCGATGCTTGTTCGGCCGACGACCGAGTCGTCGCCGCGTTCCTTCGCGGGTCCCACGCGAGGGGCGAAGCCGACGAGTACTCCGACCTCGACCTCTGCGTGATCACGAGGGACGAGGCCTTCGAGAGCGTGATGGCCGAGCGGGCAACGTTCGTCCGTCAACTCGGCGAGCCGCTGTTCATGGAGGACTTCGGGCTCGACCGGATCGCCTTCTTCATCCTGGCGGATGGGACCGAGTGCGAGCTCGTCTTCGGGCGCGAAGGCGCGCTCGAGGAGCTCGAGGTAGGGACGTTCGTCACGCTCGTCGACAAGCGCGGAATCCTGGACGGCGCCGAGTTCCCGTTTGCGAGACCGGACCCCGACGAGCGACGCGAGCAGCTCCGCCAGATCCTCAACTGGTTCTGGCATGACCTCTCGCACTTCATGGCGGCGCTCGGGCGCGGGCAGCTCTGGTGGGCGTACGGTCAGCTCGAGGCGCTTCGCCGGTACTGTGTGAACCTCCTACGGATCGAGCACGGGGTCGAGGCGCAGGAAGAGGCGTACGAGAAGCTCGAGAACGCTGTTCCCGTATCGGAGCTGGCGGCGCTTCAACCAACCTTCTGCCCGATGGAGCGGGAACCGATGCTCAAAGCCGCCAACGACATCGTGAGTTTCTTCCGGGAGCACGGTCCTCGGGTAGCGGGAGCCTACGGGTCCGAGTACCCCGAGGAACTCGAGCGACTGATGTGCGACCGTCTCCACGAGCTGTCCCTCGCTTCGCGCTGACGAACGATCCGTGAACGATCTGCGAACACGTCGTACTAGGGGCGGCAGATCAGGCCCGGCTCCATCTAGGATGCGCCCGCATCGGCGACCTGGCGACCTAAGGAGTATCCGTGAACCCAGAGACCGATCGGATCAGCGCCATCCCGCTGTTCGTCCAACAGAGCCCGGAGGAACTGGAGACCGTGGCCTCCTGGCTCGAGATCCGAGAGGAGAGCGAGGGCAGGCCCCTCACGCCCGAAGGAGCGTCCGGCTACGAGTTCTTCGTGATCGAGGAGGGGACGGCGGATGTCGTGCATGGAGGTGAGGTCATCGGGTCGCTCGGACCCGGCGACTTCTTCGGAGAGATGGCGATGATGGGCGACGGGCGGCGGGTCGCCGACGTCGTCGCGAGCTCGCCGATCACGCTGTTCGAGAAGTTCGGGACGCATTTCCGCGAGCTCGAGATGCGCATGCCGCAGGTCGCCGCCACCATCACCGCGAAGCTCGAGGAGCGGCGGTCGGCGCCCTGAGCCGGCCACCCCCAGGGCACGAGCAGCGATCATTCGAACCATCCCGCGCACGGCGATCACCATCGCCACGACGACGCTCGGGAGGGCGGACCACCGGCTCCCGGTGCGCCCAGTGGCCGATCAGCTCCTGGTCCGAACGGGTGAGATGACCCGCAGGCAGACGGGGGGACCGAACGCCGCCGGAAGCGAAGGCCACCGAGAAACCCTCGGCGCCATGGCCCGGTACCTACCGGGCTTGTCGGGGATGCGCCTCCTGTAGGAACCGGTTGGGCTCGTGGTGGTTGTCTTCACGGTCTTCCATTCCCCAGCGACGCGACGCTGGATCTTGACTGGAACGCTCGCCGCGCAGGCAGTGAACCCACTGTCTACGTTGACCGCCCCCCGAGCGACCAGCGACCTCACCTCACGCAGGGTCACAGACCTCGAAATCCCAAAGGTAGTGCAATCGGTGACCGGCGGTGGCACCTGGAAGGCGGCATCGCTGAGAACGGCCCCCTCTCCGACAATGTCGTTGAACGTGCTCACCCGGATCGATCCGTCGGCGGCGTCCGCAGGCACGACCACAAGGAGTTGCCTCGGACTCTCCGGTGCCCCGTGGATCGCCGTGGCCGCGTACGGGGCGAATCGCACGTCGCCCCCCACGGGAGCGGTCGTGGACGTGCCCGAGCTCCTGAGGAGGTTCGTCCCGATGATCGCCACCACACGTCCAGGCGATCCATCACATGGCGTGATGAACATGATCGTTGGGGAACAGCCCCCCGGGTTCGCGTTCGTGAAGTCGGTCGCGCTGCTCGCCGTATCGCCCGCGCTTGTGACGTGGATCGTTCCGCTCGCGTCGCCGGCGACCGTCGCCCAGATCTCCTTCCGCGAGACAACCTTGAACGCGGACACGGGCGTGCCGCCGATATCGACGCTCGTCACGATCGGGTCCTTGAAGTTCGATCCTGTGATCACCACCACGCATCCTGCAGGACCGCTGGTGGGCGAGAACGACGAGATCGTCGGGGAGGTAGCCGACGCCGGGGCCTCGAGACCGAGTACGAGCAGGGCCGACACGACGGCGACCGCCGCTACGCGCAATCCCAAGTGTCGTTTGAAGGGAGTCATGGCACCGTCGTCGCTTCTCGCGAGAGATAGTCGCGAATCCGGCTAGCTGTCGGCAAGCGGGTCCAGGCGGTCACTGCTCGTCGGCGGGTCCTGGTTCTCATCGCGGATCCTACGTCCGGTGCTGACCGAAGCAGGAGAGCTTGTCCGAGATCTCGTCCTGGATCCACTCGGAGCTTCCAGGCGCAGGGCTAGAGGGTGGAAGGATGTCTCGGGACACGTGTCCACGATGCCCCGCGACATCAAGAATGGAGGTTGGGGGGGACTTCGGGGGCAAGGGCCTGATGCTACGGAGGTACCTGGACTCAAGGCCGCTCAAGCGGGATGGACAACACGATCTCATCACCCTCTGCCCTGTTCAAGCCCATCATTTGGACGATCAGCGTCCCGTCCTCGACGGTAGCCGCAAAGCCAAGGCAGCGAGCGTCACCCAGAACCCCATTGCCGCACTGCCCCGGTGAATCGACCGTCACTGTCCAGGCGCCGACCTTCGGACCATCAATCGTCAGTCGCTCCGTGTCCGAAGAGAACGCAACCCTCACCTCCCGACATCTGGCATCAGCCCACAGGACGTTTCCCCTGAGTCCCTCGCCCACGCCCCATGCCTCCGCAAGGCCGAAACCCTCCGGAAGCATCAGGGGTACGTGTCCGTTCATCTGGTCGACCATCTCCGAGGGCTTGACGATGTCGGCGCGAACGATCCCGGTCGGACAGTCGATGGGAGCTGGCGATAGGACGGGGGGCTGAGGCCGTTCCGAGCTCGTACAACTTGTGACGAGCACCGCCGCGAGGAGGGTGACGGCTCGACGCATCCTCCGAAACCTAATCTCGATGCAGCCGATCCAAACGAGGCAGATACGATGTACCAAGCGATGGGTAGCCACACTGAGTGTGCTGCCTGACCGTCAGGCTTCGATCGGCTCGAGCGCCGGGACGAGCAGAACGGCGCCGGGCCCATAACGCTCCTCGACAGCAGAAACGGCTTCCTGGCCGGCCACGACCACGCCGACCTCGACGAGGTTGTCGACGACGCTCGCAGACGACCACGTCACCTCGAGCCCGAGCTCTTCGCCGACCTCTCCACTCAGCTCTCGCTGGATCCCTTGCAGCTCGGCCTGGGTGCGATCGTGTTGCGTGACACACAGCGCCCCGCCCCAGATCTCGCGCAGCTCTGACTCGTGCTGCTCGAGGTCCCCGGTGAATGCGGCGATCGCGATGACGTTCTCGGGAGAGGTTGACTCCATCGGTTCCTGGATGTAGTCGATCCAGAAGCCGGCCGAGTCGGGTTCATCTTCCGCCGCCCGCATCACGGCTTGGAGATCCGCGTCAGTCGCCTGCGCCGGGTCGATCACCGCCCACCCACTCGCCGGCTCTGGACAGGGGGGCGTGAAGTCGGTCCTCTCGGAGGGCGATGGTCGGAACCTGCCGACCTCGAGAACCGTGAAGGACTCGCCGTCGTACGTGCCGACGACGTGGAACTGCCCCCACGTCGTGCCACCCATCGTCTCTTCGTCCTCGACGTCCGCCCAGACCCAGTCCGAGATCGGCACCCCGCTGCACTGCGGCGGCAGCGAATCGGCGATCCCTCCGAGACAGAGCTCCGGACCGTGGTCGGGGCTCTCCAGCACCGTCCCGTCAGCTTCATACCGGGTCGGCTCGGATCCAGCGCTCGCGCCGTTCGCATCGGCGGGCGGGTCCGCGCATGCGGTCGAGATCAGCAGGAACGGCAAGGTGATGACGAGGATCGCCCGGAACCTCATGTCTCCTCGACGCGCCGGAGGCCGCTCAGGTTCCCTAGGCGGGCGGCTCGACGCGGAGGGCCGTGCCCTGGCCGAAGATCGGAAGCCACAGATCGAACCATCTTCATACACTCTTCCACGCTGAGTTCCAGCCTGACCTGAACTGACCCAGTTGCACCGGACCCTCTCGATCGGCGGACAACGCTCCACGTACACCGCCCGGAGACGTAGGCGGCACTCCCCGGGCGCGCGTTGAGTTCCTGAGCTCAGACGGTGAGGGTGATGCCAGCGCGGACGCGCGCGGCGGCCGCGTCTGAGACACCCTTCGTCGAGAGAAGGAGAGCGTCCGCCCCGGATCGAGCGTTCCATGAAACGCAGGGCACGCGATGCTCGGTAACCCCGTCCCCGTACGTGCAGTACCCGCGCTCTGTCAAGTGCCATTGACCGGCTGGCGCGGTCACGCCCCCCGGATCAGGCGAGAAGACCTCCAGAGTGATGTGTTGCAGCGCCGGTCGATCCATATCGCGGTTACGCCCTGACCGGACCACCCGCCCACGAGGCCGAAGCCCGCCGGTAACCACGTCGGGACGTATGCGCCGAGTCCTCGGCCAAGCTGTTGGTCCGAAATGGGTTGAGCGCGTACGGGAAACATCGTGCAACGTCCCGACCCCGCGACCTCTGCGTCGGGGCTCGGCGTCGGGGATAGGAGGTTCGGTGCTGGTTCAGCATCAGCGGTGAACGCGGCGTACCTGAAGGCGCGGCCGTCTGTTCGGCGACGCTTCAACGACGCGGTATTCCAGGCCGTCTACATCAAGGACCGGAAGATAGGTCGAACGGAGTTCTCGGAGGTATTCGCGCCTCTCTTCTCTCGCCCGAGTTCGAATAAGGCGCTGAAAGTGGAGGTGGGGGGAATCGAACCCCCGTCCCCGGGCGACCGTTCAGGGCTTCTCCGGGCGCAGCCGGTGGGAAGATCTCGCCTCGAGGCTCCCACCGGCGGAGGACCTCTCGGCCAGCCCGGGTTCGATGTCCGGCGGCGGCCCCCGGGCGGAGCCGTTGCCGTGAGCCTGCTCACGACGCCCATCCTCCCGTCGCAGGCGACCGGGAGGGGACGGCTACCTAGCTACCTAGGCAGCGAGCGCGTAATCGTTATCGGCGCTTGTATTGGTCCCGGCTTTTAACGAGGCATCCGGGGACCTCGGCCCGCTTCCCCTGAATGGTTCTCGCTCAGGTCGAAGCCAGTGCACCCCCATATTCGGTTGTGCCAAGAAGTATACGGCCGGGCCCCAACCCGGCTAGCGGCGCCGCCCCACCTCGCGCTCGATCTCGCGCCGGTGCTCCCGCTCGGCGATCGCCTGGCGCTTCTCGAACTGGCGCTTGCCCCGCGCGAGCCCGAGCTCAACCTTGGCCAGCCCGTGCGCGAAGTAGACCCGCAGCGGGATCAGCGCGAGACCCTTTTCGGCCGTCTTGCCGATCAGGCGCTGGATCTCCTTGCGATGCAGCAGGAGCTTCCGCGCCCGGGTTGGCTCCCACCGGGCCTTGTCCATCGCCTGCTCGTACGGAGGGATGTGCATCCCTTCGAGCCACACCTCGTCGCCCCGGACGCGCGCGAACGCCTCGGCGAGGGAGCCGCGTCCGCCGCGGAGCGACTTCACCTCGGCGCCGGTGAGCACGATGCCCGTCTCGTAGCGTTCGAGGATCTCGTAGTCGTGCCGCGCCCGGCGGTTGGAGACGACGGTCTTCTGACCCTCCGGGTCGCCCTTCGGACTCATGGCCGAAGGTCAGACGTCGAGGAAGCGCCGCATCCCGACGAGGCCGGCGAGCAGGGCGACGATCGCCCCCGCGACGAGCAGGATCGGGATGATCGCGATCAGGTCCTTGTTCACGATCCACGGGATGAACTGCACGGACTCGTTGAGCGGCTCGATGAACGCGACCTTGATCGCGAACAGGAACAGGATCGCCGCGATCGCCCCGATCAGGCTCTCGAACAGCCCCTCGACGAGGAACGGGAGCCGGATCCGCCAGTTGGTCGCCCCCACGAGCTTCATGATCCCGATCTCCTTGCGGCGAGCGAACAGCCCCATCCGGACCGTGTTCGCGATCAGGATCGACGCCGACACGAGCATCACGAACGCGACGAGCAGCACGCCGACCCGGAACACTCGAGTGACGGCGAACAGGCGGTCCAGGAACGCGCTCTGGTCGACGATCTGGTCGATGCCCGGCTGCCCCTTGAGCACCGCGGCGACCTGCGAGTACTGCTCGGGATCCTCCATCTTGACCCGCAACGACGCGGGCAGCGCGTCGCAGTCGACGTTGTTCACCAGTGCCTCTTGCTCCGCGAACAGCGTCCGGAACCGGTCGCACGCCTCCTGCTTGTCCTCGTAGTCGACGTTCGCCACCACGGGGAGGTCGGTCAGCGTCTTCGTGAGCGAGCTCACGGTCGAGGGGTTCACCGGGTCGGTGAGGTACACGGCCACCTCGACGTTGCCGGTCGTCGCTTCGATCATCAGGCTTACCTGTCGCGAGATCAGCAACGAGAGCCCGAACAGGAACAGCGCGATGAACGTGGTCGAGATCGCGGCGAACGCCACCAGCCCGTTCCGCCGCAGACCCGAGGTGGTCTCGCGGAACAGGTACTCGAACCGCGGCACTAGCTGTACACCCCGCGAGCCTGGTCGCGGACGACCTTGCCCCTGTCGAGCTCGATCACGCGGCGACGCATCGCGTCGACGATCGCCTGGTCGTGCGTGGCCATCACGATCGTTGTTCCGATGCGGTTCACCTTGTCGAGCAGGCGCATGATCTCGACCGACGTCGACGGGTCGAGGTTCCCGGTCGGCTCGTCGGCCAGGAGCACCAGCGGTCGGTTCACGCAGGCCCGGGCGATCGACACGCGCTGCTGCTCGCCGCCGGAGAGCTCGTCGGGGAAGTTGTTGAGCTTGTCGCCGAGCCCGACGAGCTCCAGGATCTCGGGCACGCGCTGGTCGATCACGTGCTTGGGCTTGCCGATCACCTCGAGCGCGAACGCGACGTTCTCGAACACCGTCTTGTCCTGCAGGAGCTTGAAGTCCTGGAACACCGTCCCGATGTTCCGGCGCAGGTGCGGCACCTTCCAGGTGGTCAGCCTGGCCAGGTTCTTGCCGGCGACGTAGATATCACCCTTAGATGCCTCCTCCTCCTTCAGCAGGAGTCGGATGAACGTGCTCTTGCCGGAGCCCGATTGGCCGACGATGAAGACGAACTCGCCCTTCTCCACCTCGACGGTGACGTCCTCGAGTGCCGTCGTCCCGTTGCGGTACACCTTCGTGACGTGCTGAAGACTGATCATGTGGGGTCCTAGAGTGATCCGGGGGGCCGAACCGGCGCGGAGTCTAACAGACCCCCTGCGCAACAGGAACGAAGCGGGCTTAGATAGCCTGAACCGATGGAGACGGCGACGCGCCCGCAGCGCGACCCCACGCGCGCCGGCGAGCCTCTCCCGACCTCGACGACTCGCCGGCTGCTGAACGCCGCCGCCGGTCCCACCCTCATCGTGGGGGCGGTCTTGATCGCGTTGCGTGGCATCGCGTTCTTGCCGAATCTGTCGGACCAGCACCCCGACATCCTGTCCTTCTGGCTCCCTCGTTCGTGCATGCTCGGGCGGGCGATCGCCGACGGCCACGTGCCGCTGTGGAACCCGTTCGAGATGTCCGGGACCTGGTTCGCGGCAGATCCGCAGAGCGGGTGGCTCTCGCTGCCCATGATGGCCTCGTCGTGGGTGTTCGGCTGCGGCGGCGGGCTCCGTGCCTTGATCGTCCTGAACCCGATCCTGGCCGGCCTCGGGCTGTTCTGGTTCCTGCGCAAGGAGGGGCTCGGACGGATCGCGGCGACCGCCGGCGGGGTCTCGCTCTCGATGGGGGTCTCCGCGTCGATCCTGGCGGTCAGCCTTCCGTTCGCAGGCACCCTCGCCTGGACGCCGTTCATCCTCGTCGGCGCGTCCGGGTTCTTCGCGCGCGCGGGGTGGCGGCGGCTCGGGTGGCTCGCTCTCGCGGCGTTCGCGTGGGGCCAGGTGGCGACCTCCCACCTCTCGCACGGGCTGGTGATGGCCACGGGCCTGGTTGTTGCCTACGTGGTCGCCCAAGCGATCCGGGAGGTGCGGCGAGGGACGGTTCGCACCGGCGCCGCCGCCGGGTGGTCGGTCGCGTTCCTCCTGTTCCTGCCGCTCGCGAACCTCGCGATCCTCGTCCCGCATTTCGCGGTGCTCGCGCGCTCGAGCCTGGCCGACGGGTACGGCGCGATCGAGGGGACCGTGGCACACATACGCGCGATCCCGGAAGACGTCCCGATACCCGACACCGGCATCTGGGGCGGGTGGCCGCTCGCGCTCGCCTCGACGCCCGGTGGGTACGTGGGGGCCACCGTCCTGCTGTTCGTGCCGTTCGCGCTCCGAGACGCGGCGAGGCGGTACCTCGTCGTCGCCCTGGGCGCGGTGTCGGTGCTGGCGTACCTGTTGACGAACACGCTCCTAGTGGGCGCGGGGTGGTTCCGTTCGTTCGCGCTCTCGCTTCCGTTCGGCGACGTCTACCTGCACAACCCGAGCCGCCTGCGCTACCTCGCGTTCCTGATCGTCCCGGCGCTCGGCGCGATCGGGATCCAGTGGGTCCTTGATCACCGGCCGGCGTTCGGGGTGGCGATACGGTGGATCGGCGCGGGACTCGCCGTCTTCCTGGTCTTCCCGTTGGTGATGGGCGCGCGGGTCGGCCGGCTCACGATCTTCGGGATCGCGTCGGTCGCGCTGGTCGGCGTCGTGTGGGCGATCGCACGCGGCCGGCGCTGGGCCCCCGTCGTGCTCTGCGCGGTCCTCGGCGCCGAGCTCCTAGCCGGCGCGATCTGGTCGTCGATGTATCAGGGCGGGACCGTCTACCTGGGCCTGGAGACCGGCACCCACCCGGCGCTGGTCGCCGCGCCGCTTCGGTGGCCCGCCGTCGACGTGCACGTCTATCTCTCGCCGGGGCCGATCGCAGGAGCGCTCCGGCGGTCCGGGATCTCCGACGGCCGTTACCTCGCGTGGATCCGGCCCGACGCGTACTTCAACAAGGGCTACCTGTTCACCCGGAACGACTCCGACTGGCCGGCGCTGCTGATCGGCCGGTCGGTGCTGTTCGAGGTGCCGGACACGCTCGGCTACTCCCCCATCCAACTGCCCGGCTACTGGGACTACGTGCACGCCACGAACCGGCTGCCGGTGTTCTACAACGCCGCGGTGATCCAGGTTCCGACGCTCACCGACCTCCGGCTCCTCGGTGCCCGGTACCTGATCGTCCCGCAGGGGATCCCGTCGCCGTTGCCGCCGGGCGTCTCCGGCCGGACGATCGAGACCGAGGGCGCGTACCGCCTCGTCGAGATCCACGACGCCGAGCCGCGGGCCTCCGTGGTTCCCTCGTGGAGGGTGGTGAGCGGCGAGCGGGCGGCGCTCGACGCCGTCCTGGAGCCGGGGTTCGATCCGGCCGCGGTCGCCGTGCTCGAGACCGACCCGGGCTCGACCCCGAGCGCCTCGAGCACAACGGGCACCGCCCTGTACCGAGAGGTGGCCCCCGAGGACGTGCGGATCCGAGCCGAGGCCTCGGCCCCATCGATCTTGCTCGTCCGCAACGCCTGGGACGAGGGCTGGTCGGCGACGCTCGACGGGCGTTCGGTGCCGGTGCTGCGAACCGACGGGTTCCTCCAGGGGATCGCGCTCCCGCCGGGCCGCCACGACGTCCGGCTCACGTACCGGGAGCCGGCGATCGGGACCGGGCTCGCGCTCTCGGGGATCGCCTGGCTGGGGTTCGCGGTTGCCCTGGTGTTCGTGATCCGGAGAGGTCGGCTCAGGGCCCGCGGCGGAGCCGGCGGATCCACGGGACCGCCAGCACCAGGCCGAGCCCAGGACCCCCCTTCGTCGCGCTCCCGTTCGAGCCGTCGGTGATCGTGATGGGCGTGGGGTCCGTGGAGATCGCGCAACTTGCGGAGGCCGAGATCGTGTAGCTACCCGGCTGATCGATCGTGAGGTGATTGAAGTGCACGATCCCCTGCCCGGTCCACGTAGTTGAGGTCTCGCCGCCACCGAAGGTGCCGCCCTGCAGGGACAGATCGATGCTCACCGGTCCGTCGCTCGATCCGTCGTCGAGGACCTCGACGCGGATCTGCACGTTGAACGGATGTCCGGCCGCCTGGTTCGCCGGGGGACGAGCGTGGAATGCCAGCGCGTAGGTGGGGCACGTTGGCGGTGGCGGTGGCGGCGGCGGTGCCTCGTCCTCGACCGTGAGCGTCGCGTGGTCGCTGTCGCCGCGGTAGGTCCCGGTCACCGTATGTGTTCCCGGCTTGTTCGCCGTGCACGTGTTGTCCTTGCACGATCCGTCGGGCTCGATCGAGAAGTCCGTGTCGACCGTGACGTCGCCCATCGAGCCGCCATCGGTGTCGAACGCCTCCGCCGTGTACGAGCGGGACCCTCCGGGTTCGATCGTCGCGTTCGGCGGGGAGACGATGATGTGATCGAAGACCGGCTCCGCCGATCCGACCCGGATGACCTTGCTCGTCGCGTCCTGCTCGCCCCTCGGGTCCGACACGGTGAGCGTCACGGTGTACCGGCCGGGATCGTCGTACGTGTGCGAAGGACTCGTGCCGCCCGACTGTGCCGACCCGTCACCGAAACTCCAATGCCGCGAAAGGGGATCGCCGTCGGGATCGTGCGAGGCATCCGAGAACCAGACACGCAGAGGAGCCGGTCCGAGCTGCGGAGTTGCCGAGAACCCCGCCTGCGGGGGCTGGTTCAACGGAGGCGGTGTCCCGCCGGTGGTGCCGCCAGGGGTCCCGCCGGTCGTGTCGCCGCCCTCATCATCGGCGCCCGTGGCGGGGGTCGGCGGGACCGACCCCTGCTCCCCCTGGCCGGATCCCTGTGACGGTTTGGCCGGTCCCTCGGGCCCGCCTCCTTCGCCCTCGGTGCACTCCGGGGTTTCGTGATCCGCGCATCGGTTGAACATGAGCCAGTCGCCGTCGAGCAGTTCCGAAGGGATCGCTCGGATGGGCCCGACGACCCCGTCGGTTCCGACGACCGCCATCATGCCCGCGGGGATCTCGACGGACCCGGCCGATCCCCCGGCCGTGACCACCCCCTCCACCACGGCGACCGTCGTGGAACTCTCGTCCACCAGCAGCGCGTATCCCGTGCCGTGGACCGACGCCGTCGCGGTCGGCGTCTCGATCTCGAAGCGGCTCTGAGCGTCGGTGAACTCCGCCACGCTGTGGTACGAGTTGCCTTCGGCCTGGCTGCTCTCGATGACTCTCGAGGCTGCCGCATCGCCCAGGCTCTCGAGGGTCACCAGGGTGAACGACGTGTCGAAGTCGAGGCGGGTGAGGCTCCCGTCGAAGTATTCGATCGACGCCCGCCCATCTCGGCCGGTCCGAACGGTGTCGCCCTCGCGGAGCGACGTGCCATCCTCTCCGGTCTCGAAGGCGCCGTTGCCGCGCTGGACCGCGACGTGCCCGTCGAGGAGACGGAGCGTCGCGAACTGCTTGGCGGAGGCGGTTCCACCGGAGAAGACCAGGACCGCCCCGACCAGCAGCAGTGTCAGAACGAAGACCGTGGTGATCGATATCTCGAGGCCACGTTTCGTCTTCTCGGACAGCGCTCAGGCTCCTCCCGCGGATGGACCGATTCTCGTGGCTCTACCGCCCTACGACAACCATGTCGCGCGCATCTCATCCTTACCCGGCACGACGAAGACCCAACGACCTAGTGCGAAGGTCCAAGGCGTTGATCGTTCCCCTTCGAGTTGCCCACAAACTCGGCCCTTCGGCGGAGCTCGGCCTCGATCAGCTCCTCCAGATCGCCGTCCAGGACCCGATCGACGTCGCCGATCTCCACGTTGGTGCGGTGGTCCTTCACGAGCCGGTACGGCGCCAGGACGTAGGAGCGGATCTGTGAGCCGAAGTCGATCCCCTTGCGTTCGCCCCGGAGGTTCTCGAGCTTGGTCTGCTGCTCCTGCCGCATCCGCTCGGCCAGACGGGCCTTGAGGATCCGCATCGCCACCGCGCGGTTCTGCAGCTGCGAGCGCTCGTTCTGACACGCCGCCGTGATTCCGCTGGGCAGATGCGTGATCCGCACCGCGGAGTCCGTGGTGTTGACGGACTGCCCTCCGGGCCCCGTCGAGCGGTAGACGTCGATCCGCAGATCCTTCGGGTCGATGACGATGTCCTCATCGGCCGTCTCCTCGAGCAGCGGGATCACGTCGAGGTTCGCGAAGGACGTGTGCCGCCGCTTCTGTGCATCGAACGGCGAAATCCGAACCAGCCGGTGCACGCCGCGCTCCGCGGACAGCAGGCCGTACGCGTACGGCCCGTGGACGATGAAGGTCGCGCTCTTGATGCCGGCCTCGTCACCCAGGAGCGTCTCGTCGACTTCGACGTCGAGCTTCTCCCGTTCGGCCCAGCGTAGGTACATCCGAAGCAGCATCTCCGCCCAGTCCTGCGACTCGGTTCCGCCGGCACCCGCGTGAAGCGTCGCGACCGCGTCGCGGTTGTCGTACTCGCCACCGAGGAGCGTCGCGAGCTCGAGCTTCTCGACGTCGCGTTCGAGCTCGCGGACGGCGCGGCCGAGCTCGGTCGCCATCTCGCGATCGGCCTCGCCCTCCAGGAGCTCGTCCATCGTGCGCGCGTCCTCGAGCCGGCGGACCAGCCCGTCGTAGCGTTCGATCTCGGCCCGCAGGCGGGCGAGCGTGGTCGTCAGCTGTTGGCCTCGGGCGGGGTCGTCCCAGAGCGACGGATCCGAGGCATCGCGCTCGAGCTCGGCCGCCTTCGAACGTTTGTCGTCGACGTCAAAGGAACTCCTTGGCCGACGCGATTCGCTTGGCGAGCTCGGCGAGGGTCTGGGTGTGGTCATCCATCGTCGCGCCATCGTAACGGCACCCGACAAAAGGTCCCAGCAGGGCCTCGGGCCCCCGGGGTGCAAGCACGGAGGCTCGGGCCGCAGCCAAGCCGTCTCGGCGGGGACGTACGCGAGGTCACCGCGAGACGGTGCCGCCGAACACCGACCGCGAGGCGAGAGCGCCTTACGGTCACATCGATCGAGCCGAGATCCACGAACCG
>Ga0299906_10003200_pt1 | contig 13517 bp, 11 predicted proteins | sample RVTome_14_FD_200259 | JGI IMG/M metagenome (GOLD analysis project Ga0299906, IMG submission 200259) | Soil microbial communities from uranium-contaminated site in the Upper Colorado River Basin, Wyoming, United States - RVT145D125 (version 2) ...
GTGGGGGCGGCGGGCGCGCGGATCGACGCGGCGCGGCTCGTCCTCCGGCAGGACTGCATCGCGGCGCAGCGGGTCGCCGCCGAGGGCCGCAGTATGTCGCTCGAGGAGAAGCTCGCGGTGAAGCGCAACGTCGCCTACGCCGTCCAGCTCTGCACCGAGGCGGTCGACCTGCTGCACGCAATGGCGGGTGCGAACGGCATCTACGACAGCTACCCGATCCAGCGCATCTTCCGCGACGCGCACTCGCTCGGAGCGCACATCGGCTTCGCCTTCGATGCGCACGGCTCCAACTGGGGACTGGTCGCGCTCGGCGGGGAGTTCGCGAGCCCGACGCTGTAGTGAGGGCGGCGGCGATGGATCCGATCGCCCACCTCACCCTCGCCACCCTGGTCTTCCTCGGTGCGCACTTCGTTACGAGCACCCCGCTCCGGCAGACGCTCGTCGAGGCGATCAACGAGCGCGTTTACCTCGGCGCGTACTCGCTCATCTCGCTCGTGACGCTCGGGTGGATGATCTGGGCGTACGCCAGGGCGCCGTTCCAGCCGCTGTGGCAGGTGCCGGGCTTGAGGCTCTGGCCGCTCGTCGTCATGCCGTTCGCGCTGATCCTGATCGCCGGCGGCGGCATGACCCGCAACCCGACCGCGGTGATGCAGCAGGCGGCGCTCAAGGCGGACGAGCCCGCGCGCGGCATCATCCGCGTGACGCGCCACCCGATCATGTGGGGCGTCATCCTCTGGGCGGCCGCGCACATCCTCGCGCGCGGCGATCTCGCGTCGCTCGTCTTCTTCGGGGGATTCCTCGTCCTCGCGGCGCTCGGCACGGCGCTGATCGACGCGCGCAAGGCCGACGCGCTCGGGGAGGATTGGAAGCGCTTTGCCGACGTCACGTCGAACGTGCCGTTCGGCGCGATCGTCAACGGCCGCAACCGCTTCCGGTTCGGAGAGATCGGCTGGAAGCGGGTCGGCGGGGGGCTCGCGCTCTACGTCGTCCTGCTAGCCGCGCACCCGTATCTGTTCGGCTCGCGGCCTTACTGAGCCCCTGCGCCGCACCGCAAGCGCCGGCTATAGCGGCCTGATCTGCACCTTGCGGAACTTCACGACGCCCTTGCCCCACTGCAGCCCGATCGGTCCGCTGGCGAACCGGCTGTCATTGAGTTCCACGGTGCGGACGCCGTTGAGCACGACGGTGACCTGCGCGCCCTTGGCCGTGATCTCATAGGTGTTCCATTTGCCGCCGGCCTTGGGCATCGGCTTGACCGCAGCGAGATGGACGATGGCCCCCGTGCCGTAGGTCGGGTCGGGGCGCTGGTCGAAGATGTTCGCCTCGTAGCAGCTCTTGTCGGTGAGCTTGTTGGGATCGGCGCACCGCATGTAGATGCCGCTGTTGGCGTCGTCGCTCGCCCAGAACTCGATCCGGATCATGAAATCCTTGTAGGCGTTCTTCGAGACCAGAAAGCTGCCGCCCTTGCCGGTGTCGGCCTGGACGACGCCGTCCACCACCCGCCAGTTGGCGTCGCCGAGGCGATTCCAGTTGTCCAGGCCCTTGGCGCCGTCGATCAGCGTGATCCACCCCGCGTCCGCCTGACCGGACGGCTGGGTTGCGCAGCCGAAAACGGTCAACCCGATCACGAGCAGCCCTGCGGTGATGAAACTCAGGCGTTTCATTGCGATCCCCTCCTGTTGGTGACGATTCCCCTACGCCCGTTGCGGCGCACAGAATGGGGCACGCGGCGCCCGACCGTCAAGCGGCCACTTCCCGCAACGCCGTCATCGGCCCGGCCTCGCGCAGCCGCTGCATCGCGGCGGCATCGCGCACGAACATCGACCCGGCGAACCCGAGCGCGTTGACCGAAATCGAGTCGAACCGCTCCCGCGACCGCGGCACGGCGAGCATCCAGCGTCGCGTGACGAGCAGGTTGTACGGCCGGGTGCGCTCCGGCTCGTCGTTCGCCGCGCCCTCCTCCGCCACTCCGATCGCCGCCATCGCCGCGTCGTAGAGCTCGTGCATCCGGTCCGCGGCCCGCTCCCGCTCCTCGAACAGCGGCGGATCGAGCCGCGCGAACGCGTGCCGGAACGGCAGGCGCAGCAGCCGCGACACCGCGCCGGCGGTGGCCCAGCTGTCGAACACCGCCTCCATCGGCACGTCCCACGGCCCGGCGCCGAGCGGCAGCGGCACGAGCTGCAGGTGCTTGTGCGGCTGGCTCGCGCCGGCCTCCCGGCCGGCGTTGTAGAAGGCGAGCCCGTCGATCTCGCCGAGGCAGGTCGCCACGGCGGCGAAGTCGTCGCGATCGAGGGGCTCCTCCTGCGGTACGAACCGCCTGGTGACGAGGAGCAGATGATGCTCGACCACCGGGTACTTGTTCAGCACCGCGACGTGGGTGGGCGAGATCTCCCCGATCGTCAACGCCGGGTCGGGCGGCAGGAACGTTCCGGGGACGAGCATGGGGCGCTGCGCGAGCCCGGCTTCGGCCTTCCGGGAGAGGCTCGACAGGCTCCGCACGAGGAACCGCACGCCGGCGTCCGCGACGAAGGTCTCCTCGGTCGCGATCGGCTGCAGCGCGCCGGAAGCGAGCGCGGCGCGCTCGCGCTCGACGAGCGCCGTCCACAGTGACCGCGCGGCGGCAGCGATGCCTCGCCTCGCGCGCGCTCAGTGAGCGCCGACCTGCACGCCGATCGGCGCGTGGCGGCGCCGCAGGATCCAGTATCCGACGAACAGGGCGACCGGGGCGCAGGCGAGCACGGCGACCTGGCGATCCGGATGGAGCAGCACCACCAACGCGACGGCGGCGAGCACGAGCCGCAGCGGCACGTCGATCTCGGGGCGATCGGCGAACACCCCCTGGATGCTGAAAGTGACCCCGACCGTCGCGGTCATTATCAGCAGTGCCGCCCCGATCTGCGCAACGCCGGGCTCCAGCACGAGCTCCGGCCGCGTGAAGACGCCGGCCATCAGGACGAACAGCGAGACGCAGATCGTGATCGCGCGGAACAGCGTCTGCATGAACGACGCATCGGCGATCTTCGCCGTGACCGCGGCGGCCACGGAAGTGGGCGGCGTGAGCTCGCCCCAGACCGCGAGGAAGAAGGCGAAGAAGTGCACGACCCACGGGTCCACGCCGACGCGGATCATCGGCGGCGCGATCACGAGGGCGGTGATGATGTAGGTCGGCGCCGGCGGCAGCCCCGTGCCGAGCAGCGCGCCGAACAAGAAGGCGACGATCGCCATCGCGGCGAGGTTGACGCCGGCGGCCGCGACGAGGAGGGAGCCGATCTTTGTCGGCACGCCGGTGATGACGAACGCCCCGGTCATGATCGATAGCGTCGCCAGCAGCAGCGTCAGGTCGGAGGTCATGCTCGCGAAAGTGTCGATGAGACGCCCGATCGGGGCGACGAGCGCGCGCCACGACCAGCCGGGCGCCCGCGCGATCGCCACCACGTGCGCGACGACCAGGGCGCCGGCGACGGCCAGGAAGACGTAGAGCGCGGCGAACATCGGCGCGAGGTGCAGCGTCGCCATCAGGCCGATCAGCCCGCCGACGACGGCGACGAAGGCGCCGATGTTCGCCCAGTCGGTCCAGCGCATGGTCTCCGCGACGACGGCGTCGAGGCGCGCGCGGTAGCGCGTGGACAGCAGGTAGACCGACACGCTCACCCCGACGTAATAGATGATCGCCGGGGCGTAGCCACGGGCCACGACGTCGAAGTAGCTGCGCCCGAGGAACTCCGCCATCAGGAAGGCGGAGATGCCCATGACCGGCGGCATCAGCTGCCCGCCGAGCGAGGAGGCCGTCTCGATGGCGGCCGCGACCACCCGCGGCATGCCGGCGCCGATCATGGCCGGGATGGTCGCCGAGCCCACGGTGATGGCGTTGGCCGCGCCGCTGCCGCTCACGGTGCCGACGGCCATCGAACCGACCACGGCGGACTGCGGCAGGGCGTGCGGCGAGCGCACGGCGATCTGCGTCGACCCTTTCAGGATCGAGTCCACGCAGCCGAAGGCGCGCAGCGCGCTCAGGACGAGGATGAACGAGCCGATCAGGGTCAGCGCGAGCTGGGGCAGGTTGGAGAAGATGCCGGTCGACATCTCGACGCTCATTGCGGTGACGACCCGTCCCCAGCTCAGCCCGGGATGGAAGAACATGCCGGGCACCACCGAGCCGTACACCGCGTAGAGGATCAGGACGACGTTCAGGACGAACAGCGCCGGGTAGCGCTTGCGCGCGTACTCCATGATCAGCACGACCATCAGCGCGCCCATGGTGAGGTCGGTCGCGCTCCAGATCCCGGCCCGCACCGTGCCGATCTCGAAGTATTCCGTGTGCATGTACACGGCGACGGCGAGCGACACGGCGATGTAGACGGCGGCGATGACGTAATTGGCGATCGCCGGAAGCCGCGGGTAGAGCTCGTTCTTGCGCAGCGCGTCGAGGGTGAACAGGACGAAGGTGACCGGGACCAGCGTGATTGCAAGCAGGGTCGGCCCGCCCTCGCTGGTCCAGTAATAGACGAAGAGATAGAGGAAGAAGAAGACCGCCGTCAGGGAGTACAGGTACGCGACCGCGACGCGCGGCCGAGAGGAAGGAGCGGGGGATGCGGCCATGAGTCCCCCTGATCAGCCGGGGACGGGACGGGCCGGTGCTCGTGCCCGTCCCCGAGTCGAACGTCCGGGGTCGAACTCTACTTCGCGACCCGGGCGTCCCACTTCGCGTTCCAGACGCCTTTCTCGCGCATGTACTTGGCAAGCCCCGGATGGATCGGCACGAGGTCCGCCGACGAGTTCACGCCGAGGCGCTGCATGCCGGGCATGTCCTTCGCGATCTGCGCGAAGCTCCCGTCGGCCTGAGCAAGCTCGCCCGCGTTCGTCTCGATCAGCTTGAGCATCGCGTACATGTCGTCCGCGGGCACCTCGAGGCCGACGTGGAAGCCGTAGTAGAACGGCAGCAGGACCACTTTGTCGGCGTGGACGTTCCGCTTGAACGCCTCGGGCTTCACTTCGGTGACGGTGAAACCGAACTGCTTCAGGGCCTCGATCTCGCTGGCGGTCGGGTTGAGGGCCGCCCAGTCGGCCGCAAGCGACGCCTCGGTGATCCAGGGCGCGGTGGTGGTCTCGGCGTTGGTGTAGATGATGAACGCCTCGATGCCGCCGCTCTGAAGCAGCGATCCGGCGGCGGCGAGATCCACCTGGCGGTACTGGTGCTTCACGCCGAGCGCGCCGTAGGCGCGCTCGAGATGCGCGCGCACGTCCCAGGGCAGCGGCCCGGTGAACACCGGCTTGCCGGACAGGTCGGCCCAGCTCTTCAACTTGCCCCGGTCGCGCGAATGGACCGCGGTGCCGACCTCGACGGTGAAGGCCCAGAACGATTGCACCGGCTGGCGCTTCATGCTCGCCTTGAACCCCCGGAAGCGGTTGAGGTCGTTCGCTAGCTCGTAGAAGGCGATGTCGGCGCCGTAATAGCCTTCGAACTGGCCGGTCGCGTAGCCCTTGACCGTCACGATCGCCCCGGGCGTCGGCTGAACGGTGACCCGGTACTTCGGCATCCCGCGGTTCAACACGTCGGCCAACACGATGAGCGCCTTGTGTCCAGCCGATCCCACCGCGGAGGTTCCCCAGGGAATCTCCTTCACCTGCGACCACGCCGAACCGGCCACGGCGGCCGTGAGGCCGGCAATCACGAAGATCAGGGTGCGTTTGAGCATTGCCCAGCCCTCCTTTGGTGAGAGGGGAGGATCTGGCCCTCCCCTGGCCCCGGCTCCTCGGGGCAACGACTCCCCCTCCTCCTTCAGTGAGGTCGGGGTGCGCTGCAGTTTACGCCCGGTCCCGCGCCCCGGGCAATGCGCGGAGCCGCGGCGGGCTAACGCGCTGCCGCATGGCAGAATCCCGCGCCGGAGGGACCTTTCCCGTGCGCATCGGCATCATCGGCGGGGGCGTCATCGCGCGGCTCGTGCTGGAGCACGTCCGGCGCGGCGAGCTGCGCGACGTGACCGTCGTCGCCGTCCTCGGCCGGAGCAAGACTTCGCGCGGCAAGCCCCTCGCCGCCGAGTTCGGCGTCGAGTTCGTGACAAGCCTCGCGACGCTCGTCGCCCTCGCGCCGGATGCGGTCATCGAAGCCGCGTCGCACGATGCGGTGCGTCAATACGCGGCGCCGCTGCTCCAGGCGCGCATCGCCGTGATCGTGCTCTCGGGCGGTGCGCTTTGCGACGACGCGCTGCGGACTCGCCTCGAGCGGCTCGCGGCCGAACGGCAAGCGATGCTCTACGTCCCCTCGGGCGGCATCGGCGGGCTCGACGCCCTGAAGGCCGCCTGCGCCGCCGGGGTGGACGAGGTCGAGATCGCGGTCACGAAACCCCCGGCGGCGTGGAAGGGCATCCCGTACGTGGAACGGCTGGGCGTCGATCTCGATCGCCTCGCCGGGCCGACGACGCTCTTCGACGGCACCGCGCGCGAGGGCGTTCCGCACTTCCCGGCGAACGTGAACATCGCCGCGGTCCTCGCGCTGGCCGGGGTCGGCTTCGAGCGCACGCGGCTGAAGGTCGTTGCCGATCCGGCGCTCCGCTTCAACACCCACTATATAAGCGTGCGCGGGCGGACCGGGACGATCAGCATCAAGCTCGAATCGGTGCCCTCGCCCGACAACCCGAAGACCGCGCTCCTCGCGTGCTACAGCGCGCTCGCGGCGATCAAGGCGTTCGGCTCCCCGGTGCGCTACGGGACATGACGACCGCGCTCGGCACCTGGGACTACGTGATCGTCGGCGCGGGCACCGCCGGCTGCGTGCTCGCGAACCGGCTCTCCGCGGACCCCGACGTGAAGGTCCTGCTGCTCGAGGCGGGCGGCAAGGACGACTGGATCTGGATCCACATCCCGGTCGGGTACCTGTACTGCATCGGCAACCCGCGCACCGACTGGTGCTACCGCACCGAGCCGGATCCGGGTCTCAACGGACGCTCGATCCTGTACGCGCGCGGCAAGGTGCTCGGCGGCTGCTCCTCGATCAACGCGATGCTGTACCTGCGCGGCCAGAAGCGCGACTACGACGAATGGGCGCGGGTCACCGGCGACCCCGCCTGGTCGTGGGAGCGCGTGCTGCCGATCTTCAAGCGCTCGGAGGACCACCACCTCGGGGCGAGCGACGCGCACGGCGCCGGCGGCGAGTGGCGCGTCGAGCGGCAGCGGCTGTCGTGGGCGCTCCTGGTCGCGTACCGCGAGGCGATGGCGCAGGCCGGGATCCCCAAGGTCGACGACTTCAACCGCGGCGACAACGAGGGCTGCGCGTTCTTCGAGGTCAACCAGCGGCACGGCGTGCGGTGGAATGCGACGAAGGGCTTCCTGCGCCCGGCGATGAATCGCCCCAACCTGACGGTGATGACTGACGCGCTCGTGAAACGGGTGCGCATTGACGGCAAGCGCGCTGCGGGCATCGAGTTCCTGCGCGGCGGCGACGAGGCCTTCGCCGAAGCGCGGCTCGAGACGATTCTCGCGGCGGGGGCGATCGGCTCGCCGCAGATCCTGCAGCTCTCGGGCATCGGGCCGGCCGCCGCGCTCCAGGCGCTGGGCATCCCGGTCGCGCACGCGCTCGCCGGGGTCGGCGAGAACCTGCAGGATCACCTCCAGCTGCGCATGGCGTTCAAGGTGAAGAACGCCGTCACCATGAACCAGCGCGCGAACAGCCTGTGGGGCAAGGCGATGATGGGACTCGAGTACGCGCTCTTCCGCACCGGACCGCTGACGATGCCGCCGAGCCAGCTCGGGGGCTTCGCGAGATCCGATCCATCGCAGGCGACCGCGAACATCGAGTACCACATTCAGCCGCTCTCGCTCGACAAGTTCGGCGATCCGCTGCATCCCTTCCCGGCGTTCACCGCCTCGGTGTGCAACCTGCGCCCGACGAGCCGCGGTTGGGTGCGGATCAGGAGCGCCGATCCGCGGGCCCATCCGGCGATCATGCCGGGCTACCTCGCGACGCCGGAGGACCGGAAGGTCGCCGCGGATGCGTTGCGGCTCACCCGGCGGATCGCGACCCAGCCGGCGCTGGCGCGCTACGCGCCGCAGGAGTTCAAGCCCGGCCCGGACTTCCAGACGGATGACCAGCTCGCGAAGGCCGCCGGCGACATCGGCACGACGATCTTCCACCCCGTGGGCACGTGCAAAATGGGCCCGGCGACCGACCGCGCCGCGGTGGTCGACGCGCGCCTGCGCGTGCACGGGCTCGAGCGCCTGCGCGTCGTCGACGCCTCGATCATGCCGACGATCACCTCCGGCAACACCAACTCCCAGACGCTCATGATCGCGGAGCGCGGATCGGACCTGATCCGCCAGGACCGCGGCCGCGCCGGCTGAGAGCGCACCGGCAGCCATCAGGAGCAGCGCCATGCCCGCCACCGAATCGCCCGCGTTCCGCGCCGACCACATCGGCAGCCTGCTACGGCCCGAGCGTCTGCTCGCCGCCGCACGCGAGCTGCGCGACAAGCGGATCGCACCCGAGCAGTTCCGCGCGCTCCAGGACGAGTCCATCCGCGACGCGGTCGCGTTCCAGGAGGCGCTCGGCGTTCCGGCAGTGACCGACGGCGAGTTCCGCCGGCGAGGCTGGTCCGCGGGGTTCATCGAGGCGGTCGAGGGCTTCGGGATGCGCGAGGGCACGGTCCTCGGCTTCCACGACGAGCGGGGCGACAAGGGCACGATGCCTTCGCCCTACGCGCAACGGCGGCTGCGGCGCACGCGCGGCATCGCGACCGACGAGTTCCGCTTCCTGAAGAGCGTGGTCAGGCGCGGCATCCCCAAGGTGACGATCCCCGCGCCGGACGTGATGCACTTCTTCCTCGGGCCGCAGAGCGTGGACGCGGCCGCTTACCCGGACATCGAGCAGTACTACGCCGATCTGGCCGGGATCTACCGCACCGAGATCGCCGAGCTCGCCGCGCTCGGCTGCCGCTACCTCCAGCTCGACGACACCGCGCTGCCGTGCAACTGCGACGCGCACGCGCGCGCCGACGTGCGCGCGCGCGGCGAGGACCCGGACGCGCTCACCGCGCGCTACGTGCGCCTGGTCAACGATGTCCTCGCCGCCTGCCCGCCCGGCATGGCGAAGGCGATCCACATGTGCCGCGGGAACCTCAAGGGGGCGTGGATGGCCGAGGGCGGCTACGAGCCGATCGCCGAGCGGGTCTTCGGCGGGCTCGACGTGGACGCGTTTCTCCTCGAGCTCGACACGCCGCGCGCGGGCGATTTCCGGCCGCTGCGGTTCGTGCCGGCCCCCAAGCGCGTGGTGCTGGGGCTGGTGAGCACGAAGACGCCGGTGCTCGAGCCGGCGGACGAGCTGAAGCGCCGCATCGACGAAGCGTCGCGCTACGTGCCGCTCGAGCGCCTCGGGATCTCGCCGCAGTGCGGGTTCAGCTCGGTGGCCGGCTCCGGGCAGCCGATCACCGCCGACGACCAGAAGCGCAAGCTCGAGCTGGTGCTGAAGGTCGCGCGGGACGTCTGGGGAGACGCCTGACGCGCAGGGCGGCGGGCATGCGCGAGTTCCCGTCCGCCTGCGACGCGATCATCCGCGCGATCGACCGGTTCACGGACGCGACGGGAACGCTGGTCTCGTTCGCGATGCTGTACATCCTCGTGGCGCTCGCCTGCGAGGCGTTCTCGCGCTACGTGCTCGGCGTCGCCACCAACTGGGCGCCCGAGACGACCGTCATGGCGAACGGCGCCGCATTCATGCTCGGCTGCGGCTACGCGCTGCTCAAGCGCGCGCACGTGCGCACCGATCTCTTCTGGAACCGCTACTCGGCCCGCAAGCAGGGCGCGATCGACCTCGTCGCCTACCTGCTGCTCTTCTTCCCGTCGATGCTGGCGCTGGCCTGGATCGGCGTCGGCGACGTCTGGTACTCGTTTCGCATCGGCGAGGTCTCCGGCCTGACCCCGCTGGGGGCGGCAATGTGGCCGTTCCGCGCCGCGCTGCCGCTCGCCGCCGCGCTCCTCGTCGTCCAGGGCGTCTCGGAGGCGCTGAAGAGCTGGTACGCGGTGCGGACCGGGCGCGAGTACGAGCACCGGGAAGGCGCCGCGCTGTGACCGGGCACGAGCTCGTCGGCCTGACGATGCTCGCGGTGATGCTCGCGGCCATCTTCATCGGCCTGCCGGTGAGCTTCACGCTGCTGTTCCTCGCGCTCGCGTTCGGGCTGGCGGCGCTCGGTCCGATGGTGCTCCATCTCGCCTACCTGCAGACGATCGGCCTGATGAAGCAGGACGATCTGGTGGCGGTGCCGATGTTCATCCTGATGGGCTACCTCTGCGGCCAGACCGGCGTGATCGAGCGCATGCTCCACGCCTTCCGCGCCCTGTTCGCGCCGGTGCGCGGCGCGCTCTACCTCGTGGTGCTCGCCACCGCGACGCTGTTCGCCATCGCCGCGGGCACGGTGTCGGCGTCGGTCGCCCTGATCGGCATCGTAGCCGGGCCGATGATGATCAAGGCCGGCTACGACGCGCGCATGTCGGCCGGCGCCATCGCCGCCGGGGGCACGCTCGGCATCCTCATTCCGCCGTCGGTGATGCTGGTCGTGATGGGCCCGGTGATCGGCGTATCGGTGGGCAAGCTCTACGAGGCGGCGATCGGCCCGGGCTTGCTCCTCGCCGGGCTCTACATCGCGTACACGATGGTGCGGAGCTTCCTGGATCCGACGCTCGGCCCGCCGGTACCGCTCGCGGAGCGTCCCCGGTCGCTCCGGCCGGTGCTCATCGAGTGCCTGGTCGGCCTGGTTCCCGTGACCGTGCTCACGGTGGCGACGCTGGGCGCGATCCTGATGGGCCTTGCCACCGCGGCCGAGGCCGCCGCGCTCGGTGCGCTGGGCGCGATCGTTCTGGCCGCCGCCTACCGGCGCTTCACCTGGCCGGGGCTGCTCGCCGCCTGCCGCGACACGCTGGTCACGACCAGCATGGTGATGTTCCTCGCCGTCACCTCGAACGTCTTCGGGGCGGTGTTCGCGCGGCTCGGCACCGCGGGCTGGCTCACCGACGCGCTGCTCGCGATCCCGCTCCCGCCCGCCGGAACGATGGCTCTCGTGCTCGCGGCGCTGTTCCTGCTCGGCTGGCCGTTCGAGTGGCCGGCGATCGTGTTCATCTTCGTGCCGGTGTTCGTGCCGGTCGCCGTCCGGCTCGGCTACGACCCGGTGTGGTTCGCGGCGATGACCGCGCTCGTGCTGCAGACCGCGTTCCTGTCGCCGCCGGTGGCGATGTCGGCCTACTACCTGAGGCAGGTCGTGCCGGGCTGGAGCCTCGGCACGATCCTCCGGGGCATGGCGCAGTTCATGGTGATCCAGCTCGTCGCGATCGCGCTCGTCCTCGCCTTCCCCGGCATCGCGATGTGGCTGCCGGAGTTCCTCACCGAGGAGCCGGCGGGCGAGGTGTGGCCCGACGACGACATCCCGCCGGAGCTCGCGCGCGTGTTCAGCCCGCGAGCGCCGTGAGCTCCCGCAGCAGCACGGTCACCGGGACGACCTCGGCCCACTCCGCGAGCGCGTAGCGCTCGACGCCCGGGTACGCGACCAGCAGCCGGGCGAGGCCGAGATCGGTGCGGGCGACCATCATCGATTTGGTCAGCCGGGGCGCGTCAGCGTACTTCACCTCCACGCCGATGCGCCGGCCTCGGACGATGGCAAGCAGGTCCAGCTCGGCGCCGGCCTGCGTCGCCCAATAGAACGCGTTGCGCTCGCCGACGGCGCCGATCGCCTGCTCGAGGACGAAGCCCTCCCAAGAGGCGCCGAGTTTCGGGTGCCCTTCGAGCGCGGCGAGCGATGGCACACCGAGCAGCGCGTGCAGCAAGCCGCTGTCGCGGACGTAGACCTTGGGTGCCTTCACTTGGCGCTTGCCGAGGTTTTCGAACCAAGGCTGGAGTTGCCGCACGACGAGTGCGCCGGTGAGCGCGTCGAGATGGCGCTTGACGGTCGTATGCGCCTCGCCGAGAGAGCGGCTGACCTCGGAGGAGTTCCAGGTCTGTCCGTGATAGTGCGCGATCATCGACCAGAGCCGGCGCAGCGCCGGTGGCGGGATCGAAAAGCCCAGCTCGCGCAGGTCGCGCTCGAGGAAGGTGCGGATGAAGTCCTCGCGCCAGCGCAGGCTCTCCGCGCCGGAGCGGGCGAGAAAGGAGCGCGGAAGCCCGCCACGCACCCACAGCCGCTCGCGCTTGTCGGCGCCCACTTCGTGCAGGTCGAAGCCGCCCATCTCGACGAAGGCCACGCGGCCGGCGAGCGTCTCGGAGCCCTGGCGCGTGAGCTCTGGCGAGGCGCTGCCCAGCACCAGGAACCGGGCGGGGAGGCGCGGCCGGTCGCAGAGCACGCGCATGACGGGAAAGAGGTCGGGCCGGCGCTGGATCTCGTCGATGACGACCAGGCCGCGCAGACGTCCGAGGGCGGTAGCGGGCTGGTCGAGCCGCGCGAGGCCGATGGGGTCCTCGAGGTCGAAGTAGGCCGTGCGGCCCGCGGCGGCGAGCCGGCGTGCGAGGGTCGTCTTGCCGCACTGGCGGGGGCCGAGCAGCGCGACCACGGGGCTGCGTCGGAGCGCCGCACGCACGCTCGCGGCCCGTCGGGCGCGCGGGAGGAATCTTGGCATGCTCATCGCATTTTGAGCGTGTCACGCTCAAAATGCAATGATTAATGGAGTGTTCCCGCGCGGCCGGACGACGGCGCAGGGCCGATCGCCCGAACGCGCGTTCAGTTCTCCGGCAGCGGGATCCGCTCGGTCTCGCCCGGGATGGGCGGAAAGCGGTCGTCGCGCCAGTCGGCCTTCGCGCGCTCGATCCGCTCCTTCGAGCTGGAGACGAAGTTCCACCAGATAAAGCGCGGGCCGTCCATCTTCGCGCCGCCGAGGAGCATCAGCGTCGCGGCGACCGGGACGTGAATCTCGACTTCAGGTCCCTCCTCGAGCACCGCGAGCTCACCCTCCGCGACGGTCGTCCCGCCGATCTCCGCCCTTCCCTCGACGACGTAGACGCCGCGCTCTTCGTGCTCGACGGGGACCTGCAGGCTTGCCCCCGGCGCGAGCTCCGCCGCGGCGTACAGCGTGTCGGAGAACACCTCGACCGGCGAGCGCGCGCCGAAGGCGTGGCCCGCGATCACGCGAACGGTTGCCCCCGGCATCTCGACCACCGGGAGGCTCGACGCCGGGTGGTGGGCGAACGACGGCTCGACCTCCTCGCGTTCCTTCGGCAGCGCGGCCCAGGTCTGAAGACCGTGCGCTCGCGGTCCGGTTGGCCGCAGCTCGGCCGGCGTGCGCTCCGAGTGGGCGATGCCGCGGCCGGCGACCATCCAGTTCACGTCCCCCGGCCGGATCGCCTGCACCGAGCCCAGGCTGTCGCGGTGCAGGATCTCACCCTCGAAAAGGTAGGTGACCGTGGCGAGGCCGATGTGCGGGTGCGGGCGGACGTCCATGCCGCTGCCCGGCGGAAGCTGGATCGGTCCCATGTGGTCGACGAAGATAAACGGCCCGACCATCGGCTTCTGGAACGAGGGCAGCACGCGCCGCACGACGAAATCGCC
>Ga0299906_10003202_pt1 | contig 13511 bp, 13 predicted proteins | sample RVTome_14_FD_200259 | JGI IMG/M metagenome (GOLD analysis project Ga0299906, IMG submission 200259) | Soil microbial communities from uranium-contaminated site in the Upper Colorado River Basin, Wyoming, United States - RVT145D125 (version 2) ...
ATTCCCGCGTGGGTGGGTGCGAGAGAGGATTCTCGCACCAGCTACCGTATGCGCCGGCGACCTTAAACAAGCGTTCAAACGCAACGCCATCCAACGAAGGATCCGTCATGAGCAACACAACGTCATTGTCGAAAAGTGCTGGGGTGAGATTCCTATCTCGCCCCCACGGTTCGCAGGAATCTTTTCCTGCGTGTTTTTCGCGGGAAAGGATTCCCGCGTGGGTGGGTGCGAGAGAGGATTCTCGCACCAGCTACCGTATGCGCCGGCGACCGTAAACAAGCGTTCAAACGCAACGCCATCCAACGAAGGATCCGTCATGAGCAACACAACGTCATTGTCGAGAATCGGCCGGCGCGAATGGCTGAGCACGATGGGTCTGGCCGCGGCGGGCACGGCCTGGCTCAACGACAACGTCCGTGCCGCCGACAACCCCGCCGCCGCTGTCGTCGACCGCGGTTCGTCGATCCGCATCACCGGCTTGAAGCCCAACATCTGCGGCGACCGTGTCTACCTGCGCATCGACACCAATCACGGCGTCACCGGCTGGGGCGAAATCAAGGGCGTGATCCCCCAGGTCGCCGCGACTTTGGCCGCGTCCATGTTCACGCTGCTCGATGGCGAGAACCCAACCCGCATCGAACATCTCTGGCAGGTGCTCTACCGCTCGCACCGCAACCAACGCGGCGGCCCGTTCATGATCCATTGCATTGCCGGGATCGACATGGCGTTGTGGGACATCGCGGGCAAGCTCTGGGGCGTGCCGGTCTATCGCCTGCTCGGCGGGCCGACGCGCGACCGGATTCGCGTCTATCCCACCGACAAGGCGGTCAAGCTCGGCACGGCGCCGAAACAACATTCGAGCAACCCGCGGACCATCGACCAGCTCGTCGCCTCGGTGCGCAGCGCCCGCGAGCGCGTCGGCCCCGACGGCACGGTGATGTTCGACGCCCACAGCGCGCTGCCGCCGGCCACGCTCATGCAGTTCGCCGCCGCGATCGAACCCTTCGACCTGCTCTTCCTCGAAGAGCCGATCGTGCCCGGCAACATCGAGGTCTACAAGAAAATCCGCCGGTCGATCAACGTGCCGCTGGCCACCGGCGAACGCGATCGGACCATCTGGGGCATCCTGCCCTACCTGGCCGAACAGGTGATCGACGTGGTGCAGCCCGACTGCGGCTACACCGGCGGGATCAGCCAGATGAAAAAAATCGCGGCCATTGCCGAGGCCTACTACACCCCGCTCGCTCCGCACTGCACGCAGTCCTATCTGGGCATGACCGCCAGTTTCCACGTCGCCGCGTCGGTGCCCTTGTTCCTGATTCACGAGAGCTACGACGACGAGGTGCTGGGCAAGGTCGTGCGCAAGAGCTGGACCAAGGACGCCGACGGCTACGCCTCCCTGCCCGAGGGCAACGGACTCGGCGTCGAGGTCGACGAGCGCGAACTCGCCAAACTCGCCAAGAACCCGAAGCACAAGTTCGAGTGGACGCACCACCGCCTACCCGACGGCTCGGTGGCGGATTATTGACGTGGGGAATTGTAGCGGTCAGCAGGTAGCGGTCATGGATTCTCCCAGGCTTCCGGGGGCAGATCCGCGCCGATCATGATGCTCTTGAGCGTGCCGATGGGCAAGGGCCGGTTGCCGTGCTCGGGAACAATGACCTGGCGGCGTCGCCGCGGATGACGCCATTTACGGTGACTTCCCCGTTGAGAGACCAGGACAAAGTCGTATCGACCGAGCACGCGCTCGACCTGACGGGCCGTGTGAGGCGCGGGGTGCGACCGTTCATGCGGCGTCCACCTGGTGGACCTCCGCGCCGGGAGGCACGGCGTCGTCATCGACCTCCAAGTACAATGCGATTGCTTCGCGAATGTTGGTCAGCGCTTCCTCACGCGTGCGCCCTGCCGAAGCACATCCCGGCAACTGCGGACACCACACCGCCCAGTCGCCGGTTTCTTCATCCGGTTGCAGAATGACCCGCCAGTTCACGGTGCGTCCTCCCTTTCGCAGCCACCACTCCGACAAGCATATCGCCACGGCTCGTTCGATGTCAAAATCGTTCCGATCGTGCAACCGACTCGGGCCCGACGGGATGGTCATCTTGACCCGCACCGCGGTCGCCCCGGCAGTGGAACAGGGGAGCGGGATAACAGAGCGCGGAGATCGGAACTCAAAACGCGGGGGCGGGAGGCGAGGCAGTTGTTCCGGAAACGCTTGGCGAAGTCGACGAGCGCGAACTCGCCAAACTCGCCAAGAACCCGAAGCACAAACACGAGTGGACGCACCACCGCCTACCCGACGACTCGGTGGCGGATTATTGAACAAAAACTGACGTGCTGCCACTTTTTTCGAGAACCTACATCGCGCCGAGCAGAACGTAAGTCTTTATAGACGCGAGATTTAAGTAACCTGTGTCTGCTCGATAGAGATTTCGGCACGCTGACTTGCCAAGATTCTTCTTGATTTTCAGACAGCACCCACTATACTGTCTGAAAATCGGACAGAACGATGGCAGCAACGCCCTCAACTACTCGATCGACGACCACACCCTTTCCCGCCGCAGCGGTGGAGCAGGTCTTGCGTGAGGCGATAACGGGGCTTGGCGAAGATACGGCTGCCATCCGCGAGCCGTGGGAACCGACCTTTGACTCGCTGGCACTCGTGAGCGTCATCCACGTCGTCGAGCCCGTGCTGCCGGGTCTGAAGATCGCGCCGGAGAAAGTGATCCGCAGGGGCGGTTATAACTCAGTGGATGAAGCCGTGCAGCACATCACTGCCGGAATGCGACGTATGTGGGAGCGGAATCATCGCTAGGAGCATCTATAATGGAGTCGACACCGAAAAACCGAAGTAAGGGCGAGGCGTCAGCCGAGCGGGCGGTACTCGCCGAGCGATTGCGTGAGGCACGAGAGTACCTCGGGTTTTCCCAGGACCAAGTTGCCCAGTACCTCGGAATCTCCCGTTCAGCGCTTTCAAATATAGAGAATGGACAGAGAAAAGTTGAAGCAACCGAACTCAAAAGCCTTGCGACGCTTTACAAGGAGCCGCTCACCTACTTCACGGGTGAACCGGGGCCACCCAGTGAGGGACGTCCGCCGGACGTGGAGCACATTGCCCGCGAGGCATCAAAACTGACGCCTAAAGATCGTGAGGAGTTGGCGCGTTTCGCCGCTTTTCTACAGTCAAAGGGGCAGAGTCCCGAGGCAGAGTAGTCATGGCCGATGTGCGACAAGCGATCCTCAGCGGCGCGCACGAAGCTGCTCGCGCTCATGAAGAACTGCGCTCACGGGAGAAGTGGGAGCGAGACGGTGGCCGCATCGATGTATTTGGAGCGATCGACCATTTTAACCTCCCTCTGATGTTCAAGCCGATGGAGGGATTGCTAGGAGCATATCTGGTACGGCCCGCCCCGGGTGTGCTAATCAATACGCGGCGTCCGCTGAGCGTTCGCCGGTACACGGCGGCGCATGAGTTGGGCCATCACCGTCTCGACCATGAGCCAAGCCTAGATAGTGAGGACTTGATCGGGCGCACACCGTTCGCGGGCCGTGTTGGCTACGAGCCGAACGAAATTGCGGCTGACTCGTTCGCGAGCGCGTTTCTGCTGCCGTTATGGCTTGTGAAAGGACAGATGCGCCGGCACGGATGGGGCCCGCGCGACATGCAAGAACCAGCAAATGTGTATCAATTAGCGCTCCGCGCCGGCGTTAGCTTCGAGGCGACGTGTTACGCGCTCAAGCATCACCGGGTGATCAACTTATCGACGTGCGCCAGGATCGTCGCGGCGAAACCGAAGGATATTAAAAAATCACTTGTTCCAGATCACAATCCACAGAATTGGCGATTGGACGTCTGGTGCCTTCGGGCCGCCGACGAAGGGATCTTCGTCGAGGGGGCGCCGAACGACATCCTAGACATCTCTCTCGTGGAGCATTCCGGTGGTGGCTACCTCTGGGACGTGGGCGGCATCGATCAGTCCGACTTTGAGCTTGTGAGTGATCGACGTGAACGCGTCGATCCCGAACCCACGGTCGGCAGTCATGTGATGCGACGGATTACAGCACGCGCGAAGGCACCTGGTTTCGGTAGCGTCCGGTTCGTGGAACGTCGGCCGTGGGAAGGTACCGCGGAACCGCTCTCATCGTACCAGTTTTCTTACGATATTTCGGAAACTGCCCAGCCGGGACTGCTCAAAACCCAACTGGATCGCATGATCAGAGGAGCGGGATGAGCATCACCCCGATCCGCGACTTGCGCCCCGCCTTCGGCGCGGCCCGCAATCAGGGGTGTCGTCCGACATGCTGCGCGTTCGCGTGCAGCGACGTCCACGCTGCGTGCCGGTCGCCTTGGGCTGCCCTGTCGTGCGAGTATGCCTTTTACCACGGGACGCGCCGCCAAGGCACCGGACCGAGCACTGGCGTCGAACTTCACCACATGCTCGACGCCATCGAAAACGATGGACAGCCCGTCGAAGCGGCGTGGCCGTATCTTTCGACTGTTCCGACGGACTTATCGCTCTGGGCGCCGCCGGTTGACGTCGGCGAAGTTTTCCGTGCCAGTGGCGTCCGGTCGTCAAGTGACGTCGCGGCTATTCGGGCAGACATCGACCGGGGGCATCCGATCCTCGTTGTCTTGACTCTGTCGGATGCCTTTTACTGCGGGCCGGACAACTACGGCATCATCGACGCAAATGAGCCGATTGATCCGACCCGTGTGCACGCGTTGATTGCCGTCGGCCATGGGGCGCGCGGACCCGACGCCTTCACGTTAGTGCGGAACAGTTGGGGCGAGGGCTGGGGCTTGTCGGGTTATGCTTGGCTTTCCGACGACTATCTCGCTCCCCGGATCATCGAAATCGCGACTGCCACGGAGGTGCTTTGATGTTTCTCCCGATTCAAGCCCAGACGTGCGCCAGCGCATGGGTTGCTGCCGCGAACGGTCTCATAGCCGCCGGTGACGAGGCTTACAATCTCGTCGTTGACATCGACGACCCTACCTTCCACACCGAGCAGGACAAGACCGTCATTATGGGCCTCGACAGCTTTCTGAGGGAACGGGGGGTTTACCCGGTGGTAACAGTGGCGAACACGATCTTTCCGAAGGATATTTACCGACGCCACGACTCCGAGAAGTTCATGGACGAGTACCTTCACTTATACGACGCGATCCGCATGAAAGGTTGGGGTCGCTACTTTGAGCGGATGGTGCGATGGCCGGCGAATGATGGAACCACCACCAATCCGCTTCACGACCTTGTGAATAGGATGTCGAAAGAGGTCAAGTCCAAACAGACCTTCCGCGACGTCTTTGAGATGACGTTATTCGATCCGGCACGGGATGCGAAGAAGAACCGAAACCGGCAGTGCCTCAGCTTTCTTAGTTTCAAGCCCCACCAGGAGCGCGGTCTGATGCTCACGGCAATATACCGGAACCAACACTACATCGCTCGTGCGCTTGGCAATTTCATCGGGCTCGGCAACTTAATGGAGTACATCGCCGAGCAGGTTGGTATCTCAGTCGGCCCGCTCACGTGCGTCGCCACGCATGCAAAGATAGACACCGCATCCGCTCAACCGGAGAGGGAAGATTGCGGTGGCCCCTGCCATGGCTGGACAATCACTGAAGCGCGAACCCTGGTCGATACGTCAGCGAAATTACTATCCGCCACCCTTCCGCCAATTCGGCGCGGAATCTTGGGCGAGAACTGAATCAGCGAGACTCTGCCGAAGGATCACTCATGGAACTCGATGAATACCAACTACAAGCGGTCCAGACTGAGCAGAATCCCAAGATTGAGAGTGGTGCCGAACTCGTCCCGTTGCTGGGTCTGGCGGGTGAGACGGGCGAGCTGCTGAACGAGTACAAAAAGTACCTGCGGGATGGCTCTGCGCATGAGCGATTCCGTGATCGGCTCAAGGAGGAGCTGGGGGACCTCCTCTGGTACTTGGCCGACACCGCGGCCAAGTTTAACCTGCGGCTCTCCGACGTTGCTGAAGCGAACCTAGCAAAGGTGCGCGAACGGTGGGGCGAGCGCGATGAAGAGGGGCAACCGACGCTTTTCGGCAACGCCCGTTTATTCGATGCTGATTCTCCCGCCGAGGAGCGGTTACCGCGCCGATTCGTTGCCGAGTTCTACCAGCGCCAAGAAGGCGAAAAGCTCAGCGTGCGCGTCATGGTGGACGGACGGCAAATGGGCCAGGAACTAGACGACAACGCGCATGAGGAAGACGGCTACCGCTTCCACGATGTATTCCACTTGGCGTGCGCAGCGGTACTCGGTTGGTCACCTGTAACGCGGCGCAATCTCGGATGCAAGCGACGCAGTGATGAGGTGACGGACCGTGTTGAAGATGGGGGGCGAGCGATTGTGACCGAGGAAGGAATCTCGGCTCTCGTCTTCGCCTACGCCGACGACCATGCCCGCTTGGACGGCGTCGCCGCAGTTGACTATAATCTGCTCAAGGCGATCAAGATGATGACAGCCAAGTTCGAGGTCAGCGTGTGCACAACCGGCGAGTGGGAAAAGACGATTCTCACGGCGTACTCAGTGTGGCGACGTGTCGAAGAGCACAAGCGTGGGAACGTACTCGTTGATCTCGACCAGCGGAAGCTGGGATTCGCCTTGTCCAAGCCTTGATGATCGGCCAGTCGTTTGCGCAGTCGATCAGCCGGAACCGGAGAAGAGACCGGGCGTAGTGCCGGAACAGTTTGCCGCCGTCGCTGACGCTTCGATTCTGCTGTTCAGGTCCCATTTCGGAGGAAACCAGGGAGATGGCGGTGGTCCATTTGGCGTGTATCGTTGCTTGATTCGAGTACGACCCGATGCGCCGAGCACCTGGGGGTGACGGACGCGCGCGTATTTGTCCACTTCGCAGCATAGGTTTTGGCAATCAATCAGTTGCAGTCGTCTCCCCCAGAGCGATCGGAAAGGTAACCCAAGCCGATCGAACTCCACTTCCTGTTTGTCGGCAACCCAGCGAATAAGGTCAGCGTCGCAATAGCTACCCGGATCAGCGAACATCTTGCGAAGGCCATCACGAGCCCCCGGTCCGGGAACGACGAATTCGTCTTCGGAGAAGTCGGTCATCTCGCTGTAATTGATATCTATTGCATACTGATACGCTAGAAAATCGCCCAGCATCGGGTATGTCCGAAGCTCGGCGAACACTTCTGCCATGCTGTTCGATGCCGATACGCGATCAGCGAGCCCATCGGCAACCATCGTCGCAATCAATCGTAGGTGACCCCGGTGCTTTCGGCCTCCGGTGAAAGTTCGACACGTCGGCATGATGTAAGCTGCGGAGTAAAGCCGCTGACCTGCGTCGATTGCATCCGTGAGGATGTTGTCGTACTTACGATAGGAATAGCTTGACCAACGCACGTTGCCGACGGCCCGGCTCAGCAGTTCCCATGTATCCGTGCGGTTGAAGAACTTGAATACGAGCACTCGAAAGAGAGTATCGGCGGGCTCGTTGACGTCACGGTCGGCGTAAATCACATGCCGGATGAGGTATTGGCTCACGCGGTCTGCGGCGCGGTAAACGTTGGTGAACCGGTGTGATTGGAGGATTGGGTCAGTGGTCCACTGCGGTGGACGACCCTCTAACCTGCGGAAATACACCTCCTGGCGCTCGTACGCGAATCTCCAGTAGGTGTCGAATACCTTGGAAGGCCTCGGTTGTGTGGCGCGAACTATCAGTGTAGACGCTGTACCTCGTTCACTAGATCTTATCGAATCGGCTTGCATACGCGATGATCGGGAGGGCGTCTGTGCCATAAAAGAAACGTAGCCATTTAGACGGTCGAAGGCAATGCAATCTCGGTGGTCTGGCCGGGTGCTTGCGTTCGGCGCCGCCTTGAAGGATTCACACCTCTTCGAGGATATAAATCCGCCCGTCGAAACCGAGCATGTAGAGTTCGCCGTCGGGGCCCTCGCTGAACGAGCCGACGTTGATGGACGGATCGCCTTCCTCTCGGATGAGGATCTCCTTGTCGGTCACGGTGCCGTCCTCGGCGACGCGCAACGCCCAAATCCGCGCCGTGGCGTAGTCGCCGTAGATGTAGGCGCCGATCAGGCGTTTGAGCCGCGAGCCGCGATAGACGTAGCCGCCGGTGATCGACAGCCCGGCATGGTGGTTGTATTCGTGCACCGGGTCGAGCAGCGGGTCCTCGGACCGGCCGCCCTGGAACGGGTGGAAACCTTCGCGAATGTCCCAGCCGTAGTTCCCGCCGCGTGTGATGATGTCGATCTCTTCCCACAGCCCCTGCCCGACGTCGGCGGCCCAGAGCGCTCCCGTTTCGCGATCGAAGCTCATGCGCCAGACGTTACGCAGTCCGTAGGCCCAAATCTCCGGCCGGGCGCCCTTGCGCTTGATGAACGGGTTGTCCTCGGGAATCGCGTACTTGAGGTCGCCCTCCCGGTTGTTGACGTCGATGCGGATGATCGAACCGAGCAGGGTCCCGAGGTTCTGGCCGTTGTCGAGCGGGTCGCCGCCCGAGCCGCCGTCGCCCAGGCTCATGTAGAGGAACCCGTCCTTGGGCCCGAACAGCACGGTCGAGCCGTTGTGGTTGCCGAACGGCTGCGGGACTTCGAGGATGATCTCTTCGCTGGCTGGATCGGCGACGGTCGGGTTGTCCTTCGAGGTTCGGAAGCTCGCGAGCACGCCCCGCCGCGGTTCCTTGGCCGAGTAGTGGACGTAGAAGGTGGCGTTCTCGGCGTAGTCGGGATGAAAGGCCAGCGAAAGCAGTCCCTCTTCGTTGCCGCCGCCTTTTTCGTAACGGAGGATGCGTTCTTCGATGTCGAGAACCAGGCTGGATTCGTCGGGGCTGTTCGCCAGGTCGATGGTGTGGATGCGCCCGGGTTGCTCGACGACGAAGGCCCGATCCGGTTGGCCGGGGGGAAAGGCCAGAAACACCGGTCGCGTGAATTCATGTGCCTCGAACACCCGCACCAGTCGCACCATCGGCGGGTCATTCGCCCTGGCCACACTCGCATCCGCTGCCGGCTCGGCCGGTTCGGGGGTCGGTGCCGCGACGGCGGCCGGGGTTGAGCCGGTCGACGCCGGGTCCGACGCGTTGTCGCATCCCCAGAAGACCAAGAGTGCTAGCGCCCCAACGGGCACGAAAACAACTGACCGTTGCGTCGCGCGCATGCATGTTACTCCGAAAACAGAACCGTTCACCAGGTTGCTGGTGCGAGATTCCAATCTCGCACCTCTTTGAGCAGGAATCCCTTCCTTCGTGGTGCTCGTAGGAAGGGATTCCCGCATCGGAAGGTGCGAGCAAGGATTCTCTCACCAGCGTGATGCTCGCACCAGCGTCTCTACACGTCAGTCGCCGTACTTTTTCATCAAGGCGATGCTCTTGACCACACCTTCATGGTCGTCGGTCTCGCCTTCGTACTCGATGCCCCACGTCCCGTCGTAGCCGGCCTCGTCGAAGATACGCAGGATCCGGGGCAGGTCGAAGTCGGCCGATTCGCCGTCGGCGTCGAAGGTGAAGAACTTCGCATGCACGAAAACCGCGTAGGGGGCGATCTGGGTCAGCGCGTCGTAGGGGTCGACATCGTCGGTGAAGTTGCCGAAGTCCGGCAACGAGCCGAACCATTCGCTGTTGACGCCTTTGACGATGCGCACGAGGTTCTCGGGATAATTCGAGATGCCCCAGTGGTTCTCGATCATCACTTTGACGCCGTGCTCACCACCCCAGGCGGCCAACTGCGCGAACGACTTGGTGCACTGGTCGATGCGCCGCGGGTTGCGCGGATCGTCTTCGCCGCCGGAGTTGGCACGCAACGCGCCGCAGCCGAGCACGTTGCACGCCTCGAACCACTTGCGGTGGTTGTCGACCGCCTTGCGACGCTCGGTCTCGTCGATGGCCGAGAGGTCGCCGTGGTCGTCGATCGCGACGCCGACCAGGCTCACGCCCACGTCGTCCGCCCGCTTACGCAGTTCGTCGATGTAGCCATGCTGGAACGGCGTGACCGCCTGGTCGCCGTCGTTCTCGTAGGCGAAAAAAGGGCTGTTCAGCTCGGCCTTGTCGAGTCCGAACTCCTCAGTCGTCACCCGGGGATAGTCGAGCAAGGCGAGCGGGTCACGGTCCCGCTGAAAACGTCGGTGGATACTCCACCCGGCAAGCGATAAGTCCATGGTCGGTTCCTCGGTTTCAATCCGATGCGGTCATCACCCGACTCGGCGGTGCGACAGTGTACACGATGATCCACGGACCGGCACGCGTTGACCGGCGCACGAGCGCGATCTAGAGTACTTCGCGTGCGTGTACGACCGGCCACCATGGCGGACATTCCCGTGATCCATCGGCTCATCACCTTTCATGCCGAGCGCGGCCGGATGCTCTTTCGCGCTCACGGCGAGCTCTACGAGCACCTCCGCGACTTCTTCGTCGCCGCCGAAGGTGAGACGGTAGTGGGCTGCTGCGCGCTCGAGTTGGTGTGGCGTGATCTCGCCGAAGTCAAGAGCCTCGCCGTCGACGAGACCCGTCGCGGCGGGGGGATCGGCAAGCGGCTGGTCACTGCCGCGGTGAAAGAGGGACGCCGACTCGGGCTCGAACGCGTCTTCGCTCTGACCCGCGAGCAGGCGTTTTTCGAGCGCCTCGATTTCGTCGTCGTGGGTAAGGAGACCCTGCCCCACAAGGTCTGGACCGACTGCATCAAGTGCCCGGTCCAGCACTGCTGCGACGAGATCGCCGTGGTCCGCACGCTGACCGGCGAAGCGAATCGCGTCGATCGCCCCGGCGCGCTCGACGCCGGTCACGCTGGATGATTCACGGGCAAGCCGGTTTGGCGGGCAGGAACGTGCCGTTGGCCGGGGGGATGCCGATGGACGCGTTGCCGTTGAAGTTGTTCACCCAGTCGGATACGTCGGCCAGGCCCACTTGGTTGTCGTGGTTGCTGTCCACCAGGCACGGGCGAGCCTGTCCGTTGAATTCGTTCACGAACGCCGACGAATCGGCGAGCCCGACACTGCCGTCCTGGTTCACGTCGGCGGGCAGGTGGGCGACATGCAGAGCGATCGTATCCGTGATGACGGAGGATGTTCGTTCGACGGGTATCAGGATGGTCGTCCAATGTTTCTTTTCCAGCGGCGTGTCCAGTGTCACCGTATACGTGCCGTCGGTGCCGACCGGTGTCAACGTCACGCTCGTGGGCGGCGCACCGCCGGTCGAACATATGGTGATCGTTCCGGTGATGGTGATCGGATCATTGAACCGAATGTCGAATTCGTCGATGGATGCGAGGTGCGATTGCGGGAAGATGAACGACGTCGGATCGGGCGATACGCCCACGTCGCAACCCCAGACCAGAACCGGCATGACGAGCGGATTGTTCGCATTGACCAGCCCCCAGCCATATTCCGTGTCATATCCGACCGGACCCAAGTCGCGTGTGGTCTGCCGCATGATCGCTTCGACCTCGACCGGCGCAAAGGCTTGCGCCTGGGACAGGATCAGTGCCGCGACCCCGGCGGCGTGCGGCGAGGCGTACGAGGTTCCGCTGACCCCAAGAGCATAGTCAGCCGTGGGAACAAAGCCGTCCGGGGCCGTGCGATCGGTCGTCCAAATCTCATCGCCAGGGGCTGAAAAGTCCAGCCCGACGCCGTGGCTGCTGAATCCGGAGAGGATTCCGTCGCGCCACGTAGACGAAACCGAATTCACAAAGGGGACGCTGGCAGGATATTCGAGGATGGGATCCCCTGTATTTCCGGCGGCCGCGAAATGTATCATGCCCGCGGCGTAGGTCTCGGCGTATTTATCCTCGATGCAACTGCACTGGTCATTCACACCATATGCATTGCTGTTGTTGCTGATGCGGGCACCCTGGGCTTGCCCCCAAGCCAGGGCCTCGACCGTCCAGCTCGGTTGGTGAGTCCATCTTCCATCACAAAATGTTGTTAATGTAATAAAGGGCCGTGCGGATAGAACCCGACAACCGGGCGCGATGCCAACAACGCCGATTGAGTTATTGATTTCAGCAACAATGCACCCTGCGACGGTTGTTCCGTGATTGTCACAGTTATTGACGGGACCGCCGTTTGTGCCCGGGCTTTCGCTGGTAAAGTCCTTGCCGTCCACGATTTTGCCGAGCATATCCGGGTGGTCCATCTGGATGCCGGTTTCGAGTATCAGCACTTTGATGCTTGAATCACCCGTCGTCGTATCCCAGGCAAGGTGGCCGTCCAGATCTACGTCGTAGACGTCGTCACGCATCGCCCATTGGCCGAAGTAATACTGGTCATTCGGGTTCAATGTACCGCGTCCGGTGAACAGAAAGTCGGGCTCGGCCCAGGCGATGCGCGGATCGCGGGCGAGGCGATTCGCGGCGCGCAGCACGTCGAAGCCGTTTCGTGCGTCGGACCGGAGGCGGTAGGCGCCGTCCATGTCTCCAAAGTTCGGCGTGATCGTCTGTAGATCCGGGGCATCGACGGCCAGGGTGTCGGCGGCACCGGCGCGGTGGGCCGGGTGGAATCGAACCAGCACGTCCGGGGTGATCGCCATCCAACCGTCGTTACGCCCGACGAAGACGGGCGTAACGAAATCGATCTGCGGCGATTGCAACAGCGCGTCCACTTTCGTATGCGCATCGGCCTTGTTCGCGAGGGCAGTTTCGAGCGTGAGCAAATCTCTTCGATGTAAACCGGTAGCCGCAGCGTCGGTGACGACGACGCCCGCGCCGGCCGCGGCGGCTAAGCGGTCGGCGCCGGACAGATCGGCGGCAAAGGTGACCGCCAGGCGCGTCTTGTCAAGGGTCAGATCGACCTTCAGTTTGTGGTAGTAATAGTGCGCCGGCGGCGTCCCGTCGTCGACTTCCGCCGACGGTGTCGGGGGTGATGGCGGAGGGAGGACGATCAGCTTGGTCAATGCGAACAGGGATGCGTCCTTCAGATCTTCGTCGCACTGATCCGGCGTCTGACCCGCGCATCCCGATTGCATCACGTCGATCCCGACGCGGGCGACCACGTCGAGTTCGGCGAGTTTGTCCAAGCCGCTCGCGTTGATCCGGCCGGTAAGGCCGGCCACATCATCCGGACGATGAACCAAGTCGAACTCGGTCGCGTCCAACGTATCCAGCACGACCTGCTGCTGTGTTCTTGCCGTGTCCGCACGCGCGACTGGATCGGCGTTCTGAGGACCGACGGCATCGGCCAGGACGATGACCACGTACACGTAACCGTCGTCCCCCGCAGTGAGTGCGTCGTGGACATCCGATTCGATGCGGTTGGGCGGTACGGGTGATTCCACCGCGGCGGTCACAGTGGCCGAAGGAGGGAACCAAATGACAGTGATTGGGATCGTTGCGGCAAGCAGGCTTATCGTCTGGACTATGTAACTTCTGGTGAGAACCTGTATACTATGAATTCCATTATGGTTGTCCATGTTAGAAGTCGAGTTTCGGAGCATAAGGTATCCTCCTTTGTGTTGGGTTTCCCGTGTCGAGCTCGGGGGAATCTCAGCGACGTCGGCGCGTTAGCGCCAAGCCGCTAAGCAGTAGTAA
>Ga0299906_10003203_pt1 | contig 13505 bp, 11 predicted proteins | sample RVTome_14_FD_200259 | JGI IMG/M metagenome (GOLD analysis project Ga0299906, IMG submission 200259) | Soil microbial communities from uranium-contaminated site in the Upper Colorado River Basin, Wyoming, United States - RVT145D125 (version 2) ...
GTGGTCGGCCGCGTGAGGTCGAGGCCGACGAGAATGCCGAGCGCCGCGACCGTCACGGGGAGCACGGGGTCGATCACGGCCAGCACGGCCGGTGTGAGCACGGCAAGCCCCTCGGGCCCGAGCGCGACGCCGAGCAGCAGGATCAGGACGACGGGCACGGCATCGGACGCCCAGCTGATGCCGAACCGTGCGTGCCAGGGCGGACGACGGGACGTGGTCCGGCCCGGTTCGAGCTGCAGGCGACCGGGACCGATCGGCGCGTCGACGGAGGGATAGGCGCCCGGCTGCACGGTCACTTCACGACGGCCAGGACGCCGTGCGCCTCTCCCCGCGTGTAGGCGACGACGAGCGCCGCGCCGGCGGCCGCCTCGGCGAACGCCTGATCGATCTGCGCCGGGGTCGGCGCCGCCGTGCCGTCGAGGGCGGTGATGAGATCGCCGGGGAGCAGGCCGGCCATCGCCGCGGCCGAGTCCGCCGCGACGCCGACGATCCCGGCGCCGCTGCCGGACACGTCTCGCAGCCGCAGGCCGAGCGGGCGGGCCGGGACGGGGGCGGTGGCGACGGCCGCGTCGGGCCGGCGCCGCGCCGCCGCGAGCGACAGGTCGATCGACCGGCCGTTGCGGCGTACGCGGAGGTGGATCTGGTCGCCGGCCGCCATACGTCGCGTCACGATGCCCCAGTCGCGCAGGTCGAGCAGCGGCCGTCCCTCGAAGGTCTCGATGACGTCGCCGGGTACGAGCCGGGTGCTCGATGGCCCCTCCGGATCCACGTGGGCCACGATGACCCCGTGCGGCGCTCCCGTTGCCCGGGCGAGCTGCGGCGTGAGTCCCTGCACCTCCACGTGCAGCTCGCCGGGCAGGCGCGGACCGCGTTCGAGCAGCCGCATGGCAGCGGCAACGGCCACGTCGCCAGGAACGATCGCCAGGACGCCACGCTCGTCGATCACGATGCCGGCCAGCTCTCCGCTGGTCGTGAAGACGATCGCCCCTGGTATCAGATCGGTGCCGGCTGCAACGGCCCAGATCGGCTCCGGCCAGGCCGGGCTGCGCATCTGGTGGACGGCGCCGACGAGGACCGGCCGCAGCGATACGCCGCTCGGAGAGACCGCGGTGCTCATCAGGAATCGCGGCTCGTCCAGGGCGGGTGTCGCCCATGGGGCCACCACGGCACCCGACGGCCCCGGGCCGACCCGCACGACCGTCAGCCCCGTGACCGCGTCGTTGGCCAGCACCTCGAAGGTGGCCGCTTCGATCCCGCCCTGGGGAGCCACCGCGATGGCCACGTCTCCATCGACGCGCAGCGCCGCCAGAGCGCCGCCGACGCCCGGCGCCCGGGGCACGGCAAGGAGCGAGCCCGACAGACGGCGCTGCAGCTCGGACACTTCGGCCGCGAGCTCGGTCAGGGGCGAGGCCGACGACAGCGACAGCAGCGACGGCAGGGGATTGGCCGTGGCCGGCGAGTCCGGGAACCGGACGCGCCCAAGCACCCAGAGCGTGAGCAACGCGACCAGCGCGGCCGTGAGCAGCTGGCGCGTTTCCCGAGAGATCCGTCGCCGCGTGGGGACGGGATCGGGAGCAAGCGGAATGCGGGGCTCCGTCACCCCTCTAGTGTGTCACTTTTGGCCGCCTGACCGCGCGGCGTGCCACAGGCGTCGGCGGGCCCCTGTGATGAGCGCGGGATCGCGTCCCGGCAACTCCCGGCAGCATCGGTCGAAGGGGTCCAGCCGCCTCATGTGTCATCGGGGCGAGCCTTGACCCGTTGCCGGAAACGCGGTACACGCAGAGAATCGCGCGGGCACACCTGGTGTGCAGCCAGGTCGTCGTTCCGCCAGCAAGGAGAACCTTGATGCGCGTACGTGCCGTACTCATACTGGTGACAGTCAGCCTCGTCGTGTCGGTGTCGGCGCAGGTTCCGCAGGGCTGGAAGATGCGGGTGGACCAGAGTCAGGACGCCCAGGATCCCGACGATCGTCCCGACCTCGCGTTCACGACCACCAATGGCGGATTCCACGTGAAGGGCGGTCCGGCCGGAGTCTTCTGGAATCCGGCGAACACGGCGTCCGGCAGCTACACGCTGCAGGCGAGCTTCCGGCTGAACGAGCCGAGCAGTCACACCAACTTCTACGGTCTGGTCTTCGGGGGCGGCGGCCTCGAGGGGGCGGCGCAGCGTTACACGTACTTCGTCGTCGCCCAGAACGGGATGTACCTGGTGCGCCAGCGGAACGGAGACGCGGTGAGCGACGTGCAGCGTCGGACGATGCACGAGGCGGTGGCCCGCCCCGGGCCCGACGGCTCCTCGACGAACGTCCTGGAGGTACGCGTGGCCGGCGACACGGTGTCCTTTGTCGTCAACGGCACGGTCGTGCACACGGCGCCGAAGAGCGGCGTGACCACCGACGGGATGGCGGGGTTCCGCGTGAATCACGTGCTCGACGTCACCGTGCAGGGCTTCGAGGTGAGCTAGCAACCTGTGGTGGCCCTGCGGCTCGGTACGTGCGCGGCGGCGGTCCTGGCGGCGGCCTCGGTGGCCGCCGCGCAGTGGCCGCAGTTCCGCGGCCCGACGGGACAGGGCCTCGCGGCGGGCGCCGAGCCGCCGCTCGAATGGAGCGAAACGCGAAACGTCGTATGGAAGGTCCCCGTCGGCGGCGGCTGGTCCTCGCCGGTCGTCGCCGACGGGAGCGTCTGGATGACGACGGCGGTCGCGGGACGCGATGGCGCGACGGTCTCGCTGCGCGCGGTGGCCTTCGACGCTCGAACCGGACAATCGCGTGTCGATGTCGAGGTGTTTCGACTCGAGCGACCGGGTGCGATCAATCTCAAGAACAGCCGGGCATCGCCCACACCGATCGTGGACCGCGGGCGGGTGTACGTCCATTTCGGAGCCGACGGGACGGCCGCGCTCGACGGACGGGGCCGAATCCTGTGGCGGACGCGGCTGCCGTACGAATCCCAGCATGGCAACGGCGGCTCGCCGGTCCTCTATGGCGACCTGCTCATCGTCAACTGCGACGGGTGGGGCGAGGAGGCCTACGTGGCCGCGCTCGACACGGCCACCGGCGACATCCGGTGGAAGACGAGCAGGCCCCGCCCGTGGAGTCACGCGTACTCGACCCCGCTTCTCATCGAGGTCGACGGGCAGGATCAGGTGGTCTCGACCGGGGCCTACCGGGCCGTGGCCTACGAGCCTCGCACGGGGCGTGAGATCTGGCGCGTCCGCTACGCCGATGGCTTCTCGAACGTGCCACGTCCCGTCTTCGCCCACGGGTTGGTCTATATCGGTACCGGCTTCAACGAGCCCACGCTGATTGCCGTGCGGCCGGACGGCCACGGGGACGTCACCGCTACCCACCTGGCCTGGACGCAGCGCCGCGGCGCGCCCTATACCCCGTCGCCGATCGTCGCCGGCGAGTATCTCTACTACGTGAGCGACACCGGCGTGCTCACGCAGGCCGACGCACGCGCGGGGGAGGTCCGGTGGCAGGCGCGGCTGGGCGGCAACTTCTCGGCCTCGCCGGTCCTGGCCGGAGGCCGCCTGTACTTCCAGAGCGAGGAGGGCGTGACGAGCGTCGTGGCGCCGGGCGAGGACTTCGAGCTGCTGGCCACCAACCGCCTCGACGGCGCGACGCTCGCCTCGATGGCCGTCGACGGCGAGGCCGTCTACATCCGGTCGGCCACCCATCTGTACCGCATCGAGGCCGGGCCGTAGCGGGGAGGCGGCCTATCGGCCGTCGTCGAGCAGGGGGTGCAGCTCCGCCACGCGGTGCATGTAGCCGCCGACGGTGGCGTAGCGCTCGTCGGCCGCCTCGCGCAGGTGGCGCCTGGCGCTGGCGGCATCGCCCGTCCCGTCGTAGTACAGGCCCGCGTAGAGCTCCGCGTAGAAGCGCGCGGAGGCCGAGCCGGTGCCCGCGGCGAGCACGTCGGCTGGCGACAGGTCGCCGCGGAACATCAGGTAGATCTCGCGCATGGGCTGGCGCTGGTCGGCTCCAACCGGCAGCAGCGCCTCGCGCGCGCGTGCCGGCGACTCGATCTTCGACACGCAGAGAAAGTGCCACACGGGATTCTCGACGTCGTTGGGGTTGACCGTACGGTGCAGCTCGAACTGACGGCGGCACGCGTCGTACCGGCCCGCGTAGTAGAGCGCGATGCCACGTTGCCAGAGCCGCGGCTCCGCGCTCGGGACGAGCGCGACGACGCGATCGAAGCCGGCCAGCGACTCGACGATCCGGCCCGCGAGAAAGTCGTCGATCGCGCGGTCCATGATCTGGTTGGGATCGTCGGAGGGCCGCTGCAGCGGCGGGATGGCGGCGAGCGGCACGATGGCCGCCAGGGCGAGCAGCGAGAAGGCCATCCGCTTCATGGACGCCGCAGGTCCAGATTGAGGAGCGTGTTCTCGTTCCGGAGGTACACGAATCCGTCGGAAACGGCCGGATACGGCCGCACGACGCCGGTCAGCACCTGCGCGCGCGCGGTGGGGTGGAAGGCGTCGGGTGAGGCGGGCGCGATCAGGATCTCGCCCCCCTCCCGCACGACGAGGAGGCGATCGCCGGCGAGCGTCACGCTGCCGGCCAGGAACCGGTCCACGTTCCAGGCCACCCGGCCGGTGCGGAACTCCACGGCCCGGAGGCTCTGACCGAACTCCTGCCGGCCGTGGAAGCCGTACAGGTACCCGTCGCGATACACGCTGGTGGCGTAGTGGTTCGAGAGGACGTCGTCCGAGTTCCAGATCTCCTCGATCTGCGAGCCGTCCACTTCGAGCACGCCCGCACCGGGGCCGTACTCGGCCGAGACGAAGATGGCGTTGCCGACGATCACCGGCGTGGCGGCGTTGACCGAGCTGTTCTGGCGTGCGCGCCAGCGGTGTGCGAAATGCACCTCGCCGGTCGCGGGATCGAGACCGAGCAGGTTGTCGCGCGTCAGGAACACCGCGGACTGGCGACCGCCGATGGAGGCCAGGATCCCCGAAGAGTAGCTGGCATCGTCCTCGGTTGCCCTCCAGACGACACCGCCGGAGGCGGCGTCGAAGGCGACGACCCCGGCGCCCTCGCCCCCGATGTTGGCGATGACCAGGCCGCGCGCGACGAGCGGCGATCCCGCGGCACCGAAGAAGCCCTTCGGCACGCGGAACTCCGTCATGGTGTCGTGGCTCCAGCGCTTCTCGCCGGTAGCGAGATCGATGGCGTGGAGCTGGCCCTGTGCGCCGAACGTGTAGACCAGACCGCCGGCGACCACCGGGACCGCCCTGGGGCCCTCGTCGAAGCCGTAGTCGTCCCGGTAGGTCGTGGGGTAGGCGTACCGCCAGATGCCGTCGCCGGTCGCGGTGTCGAGCGCCTCGACGACCTCCTCCCTGCCGACACGATGGTGGAGGATGAGGCGGTCGCCGGACACGGCCGGTCCGGCGAATCCCTGTCCGACGGCCTTGCGCCAGACGACGCGCGGACCGTCCGGCCCCCAGTCGTCGGCGAGCGCCGGGCCGGTGTAGACGCCGTTGCGATCGGGGCCGAGATACTGCGGCCAGTCTCCCGCGACGACCCAGGCGCCTCCGACGAGCGCCAGGACGAGCGTGGCGGCGGGGAGTCGGGCCGGGCGGACGCGAATGGATCGAGACATGGCGACGCCTCGCCGATGATACGGCGATTCAGACCTGGAAGGCCATCGCCCGGCTCCGTCAGCGGCGCGCGGCGTGGATCACGTGCGCGCCCCGGGCTGCGTGAGCCACGGTTTCCGGGCGAAGTAGCTGCGCGTCTCGGCCACCACCTGCGGCGACAGTACGACGAGCGCGATCAGGTTCGGCACGATCACGATGGCCAGGAAGATGTCGCCGAAGTTCCACACGACCGAGAGCGGCAGGACGGCGCCGATGAAGTGCATCGCCACGAAGGCCAGCTTGTACGGCAGCACGGCGCTCGCGCCGAACAGATAGTAGGCGCACCGGTCGCCGTAGTAGCTCCAGGAGATTGCCGTCGAGATCGCAAACAGCAGCACCGCCACCACGACGATGAAGTGGCCCCACGTGCCGAGCGCCGCGAGGCCCCGGCGGAAGGCCTCCATCGTCAGCGGCGCGCCGCTCTCCACGGCCTCCCCGTACAGCGCGGCGTACGCCTGTCCGCCGCCCGCCACGGCCGTGCCGTCGCCGGGAAGGATCGCACCGGTGAACGGCACCGTCAGCTCGGGATCCAGGAACAGGCGCTCCAGCGCCACGTCGTGCCAGCCGACGCGGGCATCGGTGGGGCCATCGAGGACGTGCCGGCCGTCCTCGATGGCGACGCGGTCGGGCGCATCGGCCGGCTCCTGCGCGCCGTCGGGGGCCACCGCGATCCAGGTCAGATCGCCGCTGCCGAGCGCGATCTCGGTCGGGATGCGGTCGTTCCAGGCGCCGGTCGTGAGGATGACCAGGCCGGTCATCGAGCAGATCACGATCGTGTCGACGAACGGCTCGAGCAGCGCGACGACACCCTCCGACACCGGCTCGTCGGTCTTGGCCGCGGCGTGCGCGATGGGTGCCGACCCCTGGCCGGCCTCGTTGGAGAACAGGCCGCGCCGTACGCCCCACATCATCGTGACGAGGAACGCGCCGACGCCCGTGCCGGCGACGCCGGCAGTCGGGTTGAATGCCTCGCGCACGATGAGGGCGAGCGCCGGCCCGATGGCGCCGGCGTTGAGGGCCAGGATGACGAGCGCGCCCGTGACGTAGATGCCGGCCATGACCGGTGCCAGGATGCCGGTGACCCTGCCGATCCGGCCGATGCCGCCCACGATGACGGCGGCCACGGTGGCCGAGGTGATCACGCCGGTGATCCAGGGGGCCACGCCGAAGGTCGTCTGCATGGTGTCGGCCACGGTGTTGGCCTGGATGGCGTTGCCCGTCAGAAACGCCGTCACGCCCAGCAGAACGGCGAAGAGCACGGCCATCCACTTCCAGCCAGGGCCGAGCCCCCGCTCGATGTAGTACATCGGGCCGCCGGACACCGTGCCTTCCCAGCGATGCGGGTCGCTGTCGGGCTCCACCTGGCGGTACTTCTGGGCGAGCGTCACCTCGGTGAACTTGGTGGCCATGCCCACGGCCGCCGTGACCCACATCCAGAAGAGGGCACCGGGACCGCCCCAGTGGATGGCGATCGCCACCCCGGCGATGTTGCCGATGCCCACCGTTGCCGACAGCGCCGTCGTGAGCGCCTGGAAGTGCGAGACGTCCCCCGGCTCGTTCGGGTCGTCGTAGCGGCCGGTCGCCACGCCGACGCCGTGCCCGAGATGGCGGAGCTGCACGAAGCCGAGGCGGACGGTCAGGAACGCGCCGGCGCCGAGCAGCAGCAGCACCATGAACGGGACGGTCTCCCCGCCCACGGTGAAGCCGAGCTCGACGATGTACCGGTTGCCGAGGTCCGAGAGCCGCTGCAGGATGTCCATGTGGGTCGGGTGCGAGGGGACTGGCGGCCTAGCGGACCTCGAAGCCCTTTCGCGGGTCGAGCTTCCTTCCGTCGGCCAGTACGGCCTCCACCCAGAGCGCCGCCGTACGGCCGTCCTTCATCGGACGTCCGGTGATCGTGATCTCGGCGCCGGCCCGCAGATCGCTCGGCCGGATGCCGGCCCGGCGCAGCGTGCTCGGCCCCTCGGCCTCGAAGCCCCAGGTCGTGACCGTCCCGTCGTCTCCTCGCACGTCGACGAGCAGCCACGAGTGGGGGTTGGTCCACTGCATCTCCCTGATCACCCCCTCGAAGGTCACGGTCCGGGTCTCGTCGAACATGGCGCCCGAATGGTGCGCCGGCGTCGTGACGACCGCGGCCAGAGCCAGGCCGGCTGCCAGGAGCAGCGTCCCTCGAATGCGCGTCATCGTTCGTCTCCCTGATTGGCGTCGTCGGCCTCGGTGAAGGTGAAGTCCTGGAACTGCGTGGCACCGTCGTCGGTCTGGAACACCGAATTGTTCTGATTCTCGCCACAGTGCCAGTAGCGGATGCGCAGGTCCGGGTCGGACAGCTTCGCGTAGGACTGGCGCGTGTACCACGGCTCGACCAGGGCTGGCGGGTCGTAGACCCAGACGTCGACCTCGAGCAGTCCGTCGTCGGTCTTCTGCCAGATCTCGACCGTCTCCACCTGGTCCGTGTAATCCGGGTTCCGGCGCTGATAGATCCCTTCGCGGAGCTGGTTGGTGTGCACGATCAGGCGATCGCCGTCCCAGAACCCGACGGAGTCGCCGTTGTAGAGCGGCAGCCGATCTTCCTCCGGAACGTGGCCGCGTCCGTCGGTGTAGACACGGCGGATGTCGTTGACCATCTCGTTGATCAGCCAGGTCTGGTCCGGCGTGACGATGAACTCGCGCAGGAAGGGTTCGGTGAGCCAGCGGGGATGACCCGGCGGCGCGCAGGTCGAAATCGGGTCCCATTCGATCCCCTGATCGGCGAGTCGAATACGCTCGGCGAGCCTGGCCTCGAACTCGGGCGTCAGACGGGCCGTGGGCGGCTGGCCCGGCGCCTGGTCCGGATCGTAGGTGATGCCCCCGCGAGCGCGCGTGTACACGCCGGACCAGTCCGGCAGCGCGCCCCACTGCAGCGGCTGGCCGCCGCTGGCCTGCTCGCGCAACGCCTCGAAGAGCGCCGCGGCGGTGGGGTGCTGCCGGCCGAGCTCGATCATGCGCTGCCTGTCGGACGCCGGCCGTGCGTCGCCGCCCGCGCAGCCTGCCGCCACGGCCAGGAGCGCGATCGCCGCAAGGGGCGCCATCGTGCGTGCTGTCACCTCGACCTCCGCCACGTCCGGGCCGGGCGCGGGACCGCCACCACCGGCCGCCGGACGTGGGGGTTACTATACCCGCGTGAAGGGCATACAGGGATCGGCAGGATGTCGCGTGTCGCTGGCGCTGGCCGCGAGCCTCGTGCTTCCCGCCGCAGATCAGGTACCGGCGCAGGGGCCACCCGCGGTCGAGCAGCCGGGGCCGTCACCCGACCTCGTCGTGCCAGGCGAACTGCTCATCGAGCCACCGACGCTCATCAACCTCGGGTTCGAGTGGTTCATCCAGGGCGATCGCAACCGGAACGCCTCTGTCGAGGTGTCCTATCGGCGGGCTGGTGAGAGTCAGTGGCGGGAGGCGCTGCCGCTCCTGCGGCTGCAGGGGGAGCGGATCTACGCCGAGTCGCGGATCGATCTGATCGCGCCGAACATGTTCGCCGGCAGCATTCTGGACCTGGAGCCCGACACCGCCTACGACGCGCGCTTCGTGCTGACGGATCCGGACGGTGTGTCCGGCACGGCCGAGCGCGTGGTGAGGGTCCGGACGCGGTCCGAGCCGCAGCCGTTCGCGGGCGGTCGCGTCTTCCACGTGTACCCGCACGGCCACCAGGGCCCGAAGCAGGAGCCGGCCTTCGAGGGGCTGATGTGCGCCTACAACTACTGGTGCGCCGGCACCGACTGGGCCACGGCCGGCCGGCCGCGCGTCCGGCCGGGGGACACCATCCTCGTGCACGCCGGGACGTACCGGTACGACCGCTACGAGTACACCAACGATCCGACGGTCAACCGGACCGTGCCGCTCGACGGGACGTACTACCTGACGGCCGACGGGACGGCGGAGATGCCGATCGCCATTCGCGCGGCCGGCGACGGGGAGGTGATCTTCGACGGCAACGGCGCCTATGCGCTCTTCGACGTGAAGGCGGCCGACTACACGTACTTCGAGGGCCTCACGTTCCGGAACGCCGAGGTGGCCATCGCCGCCGGCACGCAGTTCGTCGCCGGCGCGAAGGGGCTGACGGTCAAGCGGAGCCGGTTCGAGGACGTCGGAGCCGGCGTCTTCACGAACTTCGCCGGATCGAGCGGCTTCTACATCGCCGACAGCACGTTCGTGGGCCGCAACGACCCGGACCACCTCATGGGGTGGCGGGGCGCGCTCTGGGAGCAGTTCGCCGGCGTCGAGGGGCAGGTCTATCCGCCCCGCATGGCGTCTTACGTCGCCGTCAAGCTCTACGGTCCCGGGCACGTCGTGGCGTACAACCACATCGCCAACTTCCACGACGGGATCAACGTCGAGACCTACGGCAATCCGGATGGGTCCTACGCTTCGGGCCCGGGAATCGTGGACGGGCCGAAGTACCCGACCCGCGAGTACTGGGATCGCCGGCCGGTGGCCATCGATTTCTACAACAACTACATCACCAACTCGCACGACAACCCGATCGAGGCCGATGGCGGCATGCACAACATCCGCATCATGCGGAACGTGCTCGTCAATCACCCGTCGCACGTCTTCTGCAACCAGCCGACGCTCGGAGGGCCGGTGTACTGGATCCGCAACATCGCCTATCACGCGCCAGGCGGCTCGTCGCGACTGACCTTCGGCGCGGCGGGCGTGCTCTTCTACAACAACACGATCCTCACGGAGACGGCCGTGGCGGCAGGGTCGAACGTGCACTGGCGCAACAACCTGATGCTCGGGCAGCGGGCGGCCGGGGCGATCTTCGACGTGACGACCTACACGCGGTACAGCTCCTCGGACTACAACGGCTACCGTCCGAACCCCGACGAGGCCGTGGCCTTCGCGTGGGCCTCGCCGCCCGACGGGGTAGCGGCCGACTTCACGGCGCCGGGGCACGCGGCGCTGCTGGAGCGGCATGAGTTCGCGGGGCTGGCGGAGTACGTGGAGGCGACCGGACAGGACCGGCACAGCGTGCTCGTCGACTACGACGTCTTCGTCGACGTCCCGGCGCTCGACGCCAGGGATGCCGCCACCGTCCAGCGGCTCTACGGGCCGGATGAGGCCGACTTCCGGCTGCGTCCGGGCTCGGCCGCCATCGACCGGGGCGTCGCGCTGCCGACCGTGACCGACGGGTTCGCGGGCGCGGCGCCGGACCTGGGCGCGCTCGAGGTGGGCCAGGCCGTCCCGCAGACCGGGCCACGTCCCTGACGTCGTCGCATGCCTGCGTCCGGGCCCGACCGCTCCGTCGAGGACTACGCGCTCATCGGCGACTGCCAGACGGCCGCGCTCGTCAGCCGCGAGGGCTCGATCGACTGGCTGTGCCTGCCGCGCTTCGACTCCGGCGCGTGCTTCGCCGCGCTTCTGGGCACACGCGACCACGGACGCTGGATCGTCGCGCCGCGCGAGCCGGTGACCGAGACCCGGCGCTGGTATCACGACGATTCCCTGGTGCTCGAGACGGAGTTCGTCACCGCGAGCGGCGTGGTCTCGGTCATCGACTTCATGCCGGTCAGGACCCACCTGCCGGATCTGATTCGCATCGTCGTGGGCAAGCGCGGCCGGGTGGCGATGCGGACGGAGATCGTCATCCGCTTCGACTACGGCAGCGTCGTTCCCTGGGTACGGCGCATGGACGGGGGCATCACCGCGATCGCGGGTCCCGACAGCCTGATCGTCAGGACGCCGGTCGAGCTCGGAGGGCACGAGTTCACCACCGTCGCCGACTTCGACGTGAGCGAGGGGCAGCGGATTCCGTTCGACCTGGCCTGGTACCCCTCGCACAAGCGGCACGGACCCGAGCTCGACTCAGAGGAGGCGCTGCGGCATACCGAGGAGTGGTGGTCCGAGTGGGCGGGACGCTGCCGGTACCACGGGCCATGGCGGGAGCCGGTGGTCCGGTCGCTCATCACGTTGAAGGCGCTCACCTACGAGCCGACCGGCGCCATCGTCGCCGCCCCCACGAGCTCGCTCCCCGAGCAGTACGGCGGCGTGCGGAACTGGGACTATCGCTTCTGCTGGCTGCGGGATGCGACCTTCACGCTGCTGGCGCTGATGAACGCGGGCTACACCCGCGAGGCGCGCGCGTGGCGCGAGTGGCTGCTCCGTGCCGTGGCCGGGCGACCCGAGCAGATTCACATCATGTACGGCGTCGGTGGGGAGCGGCGATTGACGGAGCTGGAGCTGACCTGGCTGCCCGGTTTCGGGGGGTCGACACCGGTCCGGATCGGCAACGCCGCGCACGGCCAGTTTCAGCTCGACGTCTACGGCGAGGTGCTCGACGCGGTGTACCAGGCCTGGAGGATGGGAATTCCCCCCGATGAGAACGTGTGGCGCGTCACCGAGGCCCTGCTCGCGTTCCTGGAGGGGGCGTGGAGAGAGCCGGACGAGGGCGTCTGGGAGATTCGCGGGCCCCGCCGCCAGTTCACCCATTCGAAGGTGATGGCCTGGGTGGCGGTGGATCGCGCCGTCAAGGGGGTGGAGCGCTTCGGGCTGCAGGGGCCGATCGATCGCTGGAGGGCGCTGCGTGCGCAGATCCACGACGACGTGTGCGAGCACGGGTTCAGCCTGGCGCGTGGGACCTTCGTCCAGTCGTACGGTTCCACGACGCTCGACGCGAGCCTGCTGATGCTGCCGCTCGTGGGCTTCCTGCCGGCGACCGATCCCCGCGTGTCGGCCACGATTACCGCGATCGAGCACGAGCTGTCCCGCGACGGCTTCGTGTCCCGCTACGACACGGGCACCGGCGCCGACGGACTGCCCCCGGGGGAAGCCAGCTTCCTGCTGTGCTCGTTCTGGCTGGCCGACGCGCTCGAGCTGCTCGGTCGTCACGGCGACGCCGAGCGGGTGTTCGAGCGCATGCTGTCGATCCGCAACGACGTGGGGCTGCTGGCGGAGGGCTACGACACCGGACGGCGACGGATGGCCGGCAACTTTCCGCAGGCGTTCTCGCACGTCGGCCTCGTGAACACCGCCTACAACCTGTCGCGGCGCGAGGCGCCGCTGCGCGAGCGCGCGGCGGAGGGTTAACGGGGGACGAGGCCTTCCTCTTCCAGACGCTGCTGGATCTGCTCGAGGATGCGCGGCAGTCGTCCCTGCGACAGCCGCTGGCCGAGGGCCAGGCTTTCGTCGAGGACCCCGGGCATCGTGCGCACCGCCTTCTGGCCCACCGGCGTCCGGTAGAAGGCGTTGATCGTGTCGAGCTCGGCCTTCGTGAAGTGCTTCCGGTAGATCGGGCCGTACAGATCGAGCAGGCGTTCCTCGTCCCCGAAGATGGCTTCGTACTCCCGGGAGATCACCTCCCGGGTGATCTCGATCGCGCGCGGAGGGACGCGCGTGCTGGTTCCCCGCATGGCATCCAGCATCTGGCCGGACATGGCGTCGGCCATCTGCTGCCCCAGATCCGCCCCGCCAGTCGCCTGGAGCAGCTCGCGCACGCTCTCGCGGAAGGCGGCGTCGGCGTCCTCGCCCTGCGCCGGTGCCGGGGGAACCGCCGCGGCGGCGACCAGACCGACCAGGACCAGCACGCCTGCCAGGTTGTGCATCACGATCCCTCCGCGCCCCTGACGCCCGACCCCCTTACGATTCTGTGACGACGCCCGACCCCATTACGATTCTGCGATCGCGTAAAGGTACCTGTAGCCGCGCAGGTAGATCTCGCCGTCGACGAGCGCCGGCGACGCGTCGAAGCCGTCGTCGAGCGTGTTGGTGGCCAGCACCTCGAACTCCGGTCCGGAGCGGATGACGGCGGTCGTCCCTTCGCGCCCGGGGAAGTACACGCGTCCCTGCGCCGCCACGGGCGAGGCGAAGACGTTCGGCACGGCCGTGAG
>Ga0299906_10003205_pt1 | contig 13504 bp, 9 predicted proteins | sample RVTome_14_FD_200259 | JGI IMG/M metagenome (GOLD analysis project Ga0299906, IMG submission 200259) | Soil microbial communities from uranium-contaminated site in the Upper Colorado River Basin, Wyoming, United States - RVT145D125 (version 2) ...
GCGACCTCGCCGAGGCCTGCACCGGCACCGACGCCGCCTGCCCGGCCGATCTCAAGAGCACCGCCCTCTGCCGCGCCGCCGCCGGCGACTGCGACGTCGCCGAGACCTGCGACGGCGCGAGCGCCGACTGCCCCGCCGACGGCTTCGTGCCCGACACCACCGAGTGCCGTGCCGCCGCCGGCGACTGCGACATCGCCGAGACCTGCACCGGCGCGAGCGCCGACTGCCCCGCCGACGGCTTCGAGCCCGACACCACCGAGTGCCGTGCCGTCGCCGGCGACTGCGACGTCGCCGAGACCTGCACCGGCACCAGCGCCGACTGTCCCGCCGACGGCCTCGAGCCCGACACCACCGAGTGCCGTGCGGCCGCCGGCGACTGCGACGTCGCCGAGACCTGCACCGGCACCAGCGCCGACTGTCCGCCCGACGGCTTCGACACGGGAACCATCTGTCGCATCGCGGCGGACGAGTGCGACGTGGCGGAGGCCTGCGACGGCACGGGCACGGCGTGTCCCCCCGATCAGCCGGCCCCGGACGGCACCGACTGCAACGACGGCGACCTCTGCACGACGGGCGACGCGTGTGTCGGCGGGCTCTGTGTCAGCACGCCGGTGGATTGCACGGACACTAGCGTGTGCACCGCGGACGAGCATTGCGATCCGCTCACCGGACAATGCGTGTTCACGGACATCTGCCTGAACAACTTCATGTGCCACGAGGTGCGACGGTTCCCCACCGAGCTGATCGAGAACGTCGTGCTCGAGGACGTCCTGTTCCCGGATCCGTACGTCGCCACCGTCAAGAAGCTCCAGCGCCTCTGCAATCCCGCCAGCGTCGACGGCGACGATCCGGACGCGCCCAACGAGCCGGGACATCTCGCCGGCTACCAGATCAAGCGGCAGGCGGGCTTCCCCAAGTTCGAGAAGCGGAGGAGCTTCCTCATCGTGAACGAGCTCCACCCGGCGGGCATCCTGGTCGACATCGCCAAGCCCGACCTGCTGCTCCTGCCGACGGCGAAGGACACGAACGGCCCGCCGGCGCCGCTCGTGGACACCCTCAGCCACTACGAGTGCCACCAGGTGAAGAAGGCGCGCTTCCGTGCAAACAATCTCACGGTCGAGGATCAGTTCTTCCCCTCCCTGCTGGGGCCGCTGACGAACTCCCCGCTCACGGTCCACATCAAGAAGCCGTACCGTCTCTGCATCCCGGCGACCAAGGAGACGGCGTTCCACGGGCCGACGCCCATCGTCGACCCGCCGACGGCCCTGCTCTGCTACAAGACCAAGACCGACCCGGCGCGCGTCTTCATCGAGGGGATCTTCATCGACAATCAGTTCGTGGCCGAGCTCGGCCCGCCGCCCGGAGGCATCACGGCGACCAAGACCCGCGAGCTGTGCGTGCCCTCGTCCATCAACGCGTTCTGCGGCAACGACTTCGTCGAGCTGCCGAGCGAGGAGTGCGACGGGATCGATGACGCGGTCTGTCCCGGCCAGTGCCTGCCGCCGGGGGGCGCGAACGAGTGTACGTGCGGGTGATCGACCTCACCTGACCGCCCCGCGGCGTCCGTTCCGCGCCCTTCCCCGGCCGCCGCTCGGGTCGCGTGCCTCGAGGCCGGCGCTGTATCACGTTCATTGACGAATGTGTCACATCTGAGTACATAGGGGGCATGCCGGAACGAGACCGGATTCCCGCCGCCGCGGCCGCCGCCGGCCCGATCGATCTCGACGAGCGCAAGGAGCGGGTGCTGCACACCCGCGTGCCCGACTCGCTCGAGCGCCACATCAAGCAGCGCGCCCGCAGCCTCGGCATGTCGGCCTCCACGGTGGTGCGCAACGTGCTGCTCGCCACCTTCGGGCTGGTCGAGGACATCGTCAACGACAGCACCGACATCGCCCTCGCCATCACCGGCGACGAGCCGGCGGCGGCCCGGGGCGCGGGACGCCCCCGTGCCCGCGCGGCGGCGCCGCCGGACGCCGGCGAGATCCTCGCCTGGCACGAGGCGGTGCTGAACGTCAACGCCGTCTGCGACCAGTGCAACGCGGTCCTGCGCAAGGGAGCGCGCGCCGCCGTCGGCGTGTCGGACCGGCCGGGCCGGCGCGCGGTCATCTGCCGCGCCTGCCTGCGCCGCGTCGAGGGCGCGGGCGCCGTACGGCCCGGGAGGAAGCGCCGATGAGGCTCCGCGAGCTCGTGATCCACGATCGTCCGGTGGCCGTCCGCAGCGCCGGCACCGGGCCCGTGCTGCTGCTGATCCACGGCATGGCGGGCAGCTCGCTCACGTGGCGGCACGTCGCGCCGGCGCTGTCGCAGCGCTTCACCGTGGTGGCGCCCGACCTGCTCGGCCACGGGGCCTCGGCCAAGCCGCGCACCGAGTACTCGGTGAGCGCGCACGCCAACGTGCTGCGGGACGTGTTGACCGCGCTCGGCGTCGAGCGCGCCACCTTCGTCGGCCAGTCGCTCGGGGGCGGCGTCGCGATGCAGCTCGCCTATCAGTATCCCGAGCGCTGCGAGCGCCTGGTCCTGGTCTCGAGCGGCGGCCTCGGCCGCGAGGTGAGCGCGCTCCTCCGCGGGCTGGCCGTGCCCGGCGCCGAGCACGTGTTCCCGCTCGTCTGCTCGGCGGCGCTCCGCGACGCCGGGGGTCGCGTCGCCGAGCTCCTCGGCCGGCTCGGGCTCCGGGCCGGGCCGGTCGTCGAGGAGATCTGGCGCAGCTACGCCGCGCTCGCCGACGCCGACGCGCGCCGCGCCTTCTTTCGCACCCTCGGCGCCGTGATCGACCCGAGCGGCCAAGTGGTGAGCGCGACCGATCGCCTGTATCTCGCCGCCCACGTGCCGACGCTGATCGTCTGGGGCGCGCGCGACGCGCTCATCCCGGCGCGACACGGGATCGCCGCCCACCAGGCCCTGCCCGGCAGCCGGCTCGAGATCTTCGACGACGTCGGGCACTTCCCGCACTGCGAGGCTCCCGAGCGCTTCGTCGACGTCCTCGTCGACTTCGTCGACCGCACCGCGCCGACGCGCCTGTCGGCCGCCGACTGGAGCCGGCTCCTCCGCCAGCGCGCGGAGCCGGCGGCCGCGAGCCCGATCGACGCGATGCCGGCCGCCGCCGGCGTCGGCGGCACCCGGCTCGGGTGACGCCGACGCGAACGGGCGGCGCGCGCCGGGAGGTCGACCGCCGGCCCGCGAGCTCAGGGCGGGGTGAAGAAGGACGACGGCAGCGACACCTCGCCGACGAGGGCCAGCGCGTCGCAGGTGGGGGGTAGCTCGAAGAAGTCGTCGGGCAGCGTCACGTCGGCGACGAAGGCGAACGGCTCGCCGGCGCAGTCCTCGGTGGTGCAGGCGTCGGCGCCCGAGCAGGCGTACACGTGGGGCGTCCCGGTCGGCGTGCAGAAGAGGAAGGCCGGCAGGCCGCCGTCGCGGCGGAAGACGTTGCCGGTCACGGTGCCGTTCGGGTTCAGGTTGATCGCGTAGCGCTCGGCGCCGACGTCCTTGTTGACGAGGATGACGCCGTTCGACGCGCGCTGGATGTTGCGCGCGAGGCCGCTCTCGTCGGTGCAGGCGTCGGCGCCCCAGCACGAGAAGGCGTCCGGCCCGTCGACCGGGAAGCAATAGAGGAAGGCCGGGGCGCCGCCGTCGGCCCGGAAGACGTTGCCGGTCACGGTCTCGTCGGGATTGAGGCTGATCGCCCAGCGCTCGTCGCCGACGTCCTTGTTGACGAGCGTACGCGCGCCGTCGGGCGTGAGCTGGATGCCGCGGTCCTGCGCGGCGGCGGGGCCGGCGCACAGGATCGCGCTGACGAGGACGACGCCCCACGGCCGCGGCCGTCCCTTCGCCCTTCCCCCGGTCCGTTCCGTCGACATCCGTACCCTCCCTGGCTCGTACGCCTCGGCATGCGGGTATCGTACGCGGCACGAGCGGGCAAGCAGACCGCCGTCCGGGGCCGGACGGACGCATCCGCCGGGCGGCCGGTACGCCCCGCGCTAGTCGGACAGGTAATACTCGACGGTGGACACCACGCGCACCTTCTTGATGTGGGGCGTCGTGCTGTTGAGGTCCTCGATCGAGAACTGGCCCTGGTGCGCCGACTTGATCTTGCCGAGCCGGCTCCGCGAGTCGGCGGCGAACTTCTCGGCGACCGTGCGCGCGTTCGTGGTGGCCTCCTCGATCATCGCCGGCTTCACGTCGTTCAGCCCGGAGAACTCGTGGGGGATCAACACCGCCGGCGGCCAGAGTTGCGCCGGGCAGAATTGGCTCCATCCTCCCGCTCCCGAGTGGTCCTTTGTCAGAGCCAGTTGCATCCTCCATAACCTGGGGTGCGCGCCCAGCGGGCGCGGCGAAGGAGGCCATCCATGACCGAGCGCCGGACCGTTCCCCGCGTCTGTCCCTTCTGCGAGGCCACCTGCGGCCTCGCCGTCGAGGTCGAGGGCGAGAGCATCGTCGCGGTGCGCGGCGACCGCGAGGACCCGTTCTCGCGGGGCTTCATCTGCCCGAAGGCGTACGGCCTGAAGGAGCTCTACCACGATCCCGAGCGCTTGCGCCGGCCCGTCCGCCGGACGGCGACCGGCTGGGAGGAGATCTCCTGGGAGGAGGCCTACGCCGAAGTCGCGACGCGCCTCCTCGCCGTCCGCGAGCGCCACGGCAACGACGCCGTCGGCATGTACACCGGGAATCCCGTCGTCCACGACCTCGGCGCCCTGCTCTACCGGCCGCTGCTGTCGCGCGCGCTCGCGAGCCGCAGCATGTTCAACTCGGCGGCGATCGACACCCTGCCGAAGATCGTCCAGACCGGCCTGATGTTCGGCCGCCGCTTCCCGCTGGCGGTGCCGGTGCCGGACATCGACCGCACGCAGTACCTCCTGATCGTCGGCGCCAACCCGGTGGTCTCGCACGGCAGCCTGATGACGATGCCGGACGCCCCCGGACGCCTGAAGGCGGTGCGCGCGCGCGGCGGCAAGGTGGTGGTGATCGACCCGCGCCGCAGCGAGACCGCGCGGATCGCGAGCGAGCACCACTTCATCCGGCCCGGCGCCGACGCCGCCTTCCTGCTCGCGATCGTCCACACGCTGTTCGACGAGGGTCTCGTCGACCTCGGCGCGGCCCGCGGCCTGGTCGGCGGCCTCGACGACGTCGAGCGCGCCGCCGGCACCTTCGCGCCTGACGCGGTCGCCGACTACTGCGGGATCGCGCCCGCCGTCACGCGGCGCCTCGCCCGCGAGCTCGCGGCCGCCGAGTCGGCCGCCTGCTACGGCCGGCTCGGCACCTGCGTCCAGCCCTTCGGGACGCTGGCGAGCTGGGGCTGCGACCTGGTGAACGTGCTGACGGGGAACCTCGACCGTCCGGGCGGCGTCATGTTCACCACCCCGGCGGCGCCGATCGACGCGGCGCTGCCGCAGGAGAAGGGCTACGCGATCGGCCGCTGGCGGAGCCGCGTGAGCGGCCAACCCGAGGTCGACGGCACGATCCCGTCGTCGACCATGGCCGAGGAGATGCTGACGCCGGGCGATGGCCAGGTCCGCGCCATGATCCTGCTCATGACCAACCCGGTGCGGAGCGCCGCCAACTCGGCCGAGCTCGAGCGCGCGTTCGCCGGCCTCGACTTCCTGGTCGCCGTCGACTTCTACATCAACGAGACCACGCGCCACGCGCACGTGATCCTGCCGACGCCCTCGCCCGCCGAGCAGTCAAGCTACGAGATCGGGCTGTATCTGTTGTCGGTCCGAAACGTCGCCAAGTGGTCGTGGGCCGCCGTGCCGCCGCCCGCGGGCACGCCGGAGACGTGGGAGGTGTTATCGGCGCTCTCCGCCCGGCTGATGGGGCTCGGCGACCTGCCGGCGAAGGACGTCGACGACTTCGTCTTCCGGCACTTCGCCGAGGGCGCCGTCGCCGCGGACCGTCGCTGGCCCGGGCTCACCATCGACGAGATCGTGGCCAAGGTCGAGCGCGCGATCGGGCCCGAGCGCATCGTCGACATGCTGCTCCGGATCGGCCCCTACGGCGACGGCTTCGGGCGGCGCCGCGAGGGACTGACGCTCGCGCGCCTGCGCGCCGCCGAGCACGGCCTCGACCTCGGGCCGCTCGCGCCGCGCCTCCGCGACGTCATCAATACCGAGAGCGGCGTCGTCGAGCTGGCGCCGACGACGATGACGGACGACCTCCCGCGCCTGCGCGCCGACATGGCGCACGCGGCGCACGACCTCCTGCTGATCGGCCGGCGCGACCTCCGCTGCAGCAACTCGTTCATGCACAACCTGCCGGCGCTCGTGAAGGGTCGCGACCGCTGCACGCTCCAGGTCTCGCCGGCGGACGCGGCCCGCATGGGGCTCGTCGACGGCGGCCGGGCGCGGATCACCAGCCGGGTGGGGAGCGTCGAGGCGCCGGTCGAGGTGACCGACGATCTGATGCCTGGCGTCGTCAGCCTGCCCCACGGCTGGGGCCACGACGTCGCCGACACCCACCTCTCGGTCGCGAAGGCGCACCCGGGGGTGAACGCGAACGTGCTCACCGACAACCAGGCGTACGACGAGGCGAGCGGGACGGCGGTGCTGTTCGGGACGCCGGTGCGAGTGGCGGCGGCGGATCAGCGCGCTTCGTTGCCGACCGGCTCGAGCACGATCGTGCACTCGCCGCCGTCGGGACACTCGTCCTGATCGCAGGGCCGCGGATTGCAGCCGGACTCGCACGGATCGGGATTGCAGAGCTCGCCGTCCAGGGAGCCTCCGTCGCACTCGAAGAAGAGCGGCACGATGCAGAGGATCTGGACCTCGAGCGTCGCGTAGGTGCTGACCACGTCCGCGGCGTCGCGGGTGGCGAAGTCGAGGAAGAAGCTCGTGCCGCCGTCGAGGTCGGCGACGTCGAAGTCGAGGCCGACCGCGCTCCCCGCGACCGCTAGCTCGTAGAAGTTGGTCGCCACGGTGCCGCCCTGGTCGCGGACGCGCACCAGCACCGCCCCGCCCGCGACGCCGGCGATCCGTGCGCTCCCGGCGTCCGTGATCCCGAAGGTGGCGCTGCCGCTGCCGCTCGGCTCGACCTCGTCCGTGCCGTCGAGGTCCTCGATCGTCGTCGGCGCGCCGGGCTGCGGGATCGGCGCCGCGCCGATCCGGAGCGTCGCCGGCTGGCCGCCGTCGCCGCGGATGCCGGTCACGAACTCGGTCACTTCCGGGCCGTCTCCGGGCGTCGGCTGCGGAAGCGGCGTCCCGCAGGTGCTCCCGAGCCCGGCCGCGGCGCGCAGCGTGTTCACGCCGTCGACGTCCGTGATCGCGCCGTCGCCGTCGGTGTCGCAGCGCGCGAGCGTGCAGGCGCTGGAGAGCAGCGCCGCGGCCCGCAGCACGTTCACGCCGTCGACGTCGGAGACGAGGCCGTCGCCATCGACGTCGCAGAGGAGCTGCGCGTGGACTGGACTCGCGGTCGGGATGCCCGCCGCGAGGGCGGCCGCCAGGAACAGCCGGATCCCCCACCCTGCCCGTACCGATGACACACCGGGCTGCATAGCCCTCGTCGCGCTTGCGAGGCAAACGCCGCGGCGGGATCCTTCCCACGGCCCGCCGGCCGGCGACGCCGGGGCGTGCTCAGCGCGCCGGCACGACCCCGTGCTCGATCATGGTGCGCGCGGTGTCGACGATCGTCTGCTCGATCGGCCGCATGGTCCAGCCGAGCTCGCGCTGGGCCTTGGCCGAGCTCACCATCTCCTTGCGACCGACGTAGCCGAGCGCGAGGCGCACCGCCTTGTCGAAGCGCGCGATGATCCACATGAGCCAGTACGGCAGCCGGCCGGTCGGCACCCGATAGCCCCGCGGATTGAACTCCGCGGCCAGGACCTTCGCCATGTCCTGCACCCAGACGTGCTCGCCGGCACAGATGTACCGGTTCCCCGCCGCCTCCGGGCGCTCCATGGCCAGCCGGTGCGCGAGCGCGACATCGCGCACGTCGACGGGCGCGAAGCCGAGCTCGGGACAGGCCGGCATCTCGCGTACCATGAGCTTGCGGATCAGCTCACCGGAGGTGCCGGGATCGGCGTTCTGCAGGGGACCGAGCACGAAGCCCGGATTGATGACCGCGAGCTCGAGACGCCGCTCGGCGGGCAGGCCCTCGACGTACTCCCACGCGGCGCGCTCGGCGAGCGTCTTGCTCTTCTGGTAGGCCTCGCAGTTCTCGACCTGCGACCAGTCGGCCTCGGTGCGCACCTTGTCGTGGCCGTCGGTGTGCCCGAACGCGACCGCGGCGACCGACGAGGTCATGACGACGCGCTTGACGCTCCCGGCCTCGGCGGCGGCGCGCAGGACCCGGCGCGTGCCGTCGACCGCGGGGCGGATGAGGTCCATCTCGTCCTTCGGGACCTCGGGCGGAAAGGGCGACGCGACGTGCAGCACGTAGGTGCAGCCCTTCGCCGCCTCGGACCAGCCGCGGTCGGCGGAGAGGTCGGCCTCGACGAGCTCGAGCGCGCCGCCGAGGCTCTCGGCCATGCGCCGCAGATGCTCGGTCTTGCGCCCGTCGGCCAGGCTGCGCACCGTGCCGCGCACCCGGTAGCCGTGCTCGAGCAGCTCGCGCACGCAGTGGCCGGCGATGTATCCCGAGGCGCCCGTCACCAGGACCAGGGCACCGGTCTCGTTGGTCGCCATGAGCGTGTCCTCCTTGGCAGGCGGTCCGATTGCAGCGCTGGCGAAATTGACAGTCTGGGCAGACTTTGTCAAGTTCGTCCGATGCCGAAAGCGCCGGCCACGCGCCGCGGCGCCACCCGCGAGGCCATCTTCGCCGCCGCGCTCCGCTGCTTCGCGCGCGCCGGCTATCGCCGCACCGCGCTCGACCGCGTCGCCGCGGAGGCCGGGATCTCGCGGGCCGCGGTGTACCTGCACTTCGCCAACAAGGAGGCCCTCTTCCGGGCCCTCGTCGGCGAGCTGCACGAGCACGCCCTCGCCGAGGCGGCCCGGGCCGCGGCGCGCCCGGAGGGGGTCGCCGAGCGCTTGACCGCGATGCTCGTGGCTAGAAGCGGGCGCTTCTTCGACCTGCTGCGGAGCTCCGAGCACGCCGAGGAGTTCCTCGACGAGAACAACCGGCTGTGCGGGGATCTCTCGAGCCGAGCGGCCGCCAAGCACGCGCGCTTGATCGCGAGCCTCCTGGCGTCGGCAGCCCGCGCCGGCGAGATCTCGCTCGCCGGCGCCGGGCTATCCGGCGCACAGGCCGCAGAGCTGCTGCTCGCCACGGCCGACGGCATCAAGACGCGCGGCCGCGCCACGCTCTCGGGGCGCGAGTTCGAGCGGCGCCTCGGGCAAGCCGTGCGAGTCGTGGTCGCAGGTCTGGGGCGGCCGGCACCGTCGCGACGCCGCCCGCGGTCCTGAGGCCGGCGCGCGCGTCGGCGGGTGTCCGTAGCACCCGGCGATCGCTCTCGCGTGCGCGGGCGAACGGCCGCTCCGATTTTCGTATCAAAACGGAACGCATCCAGTACGGCACCTGTCGCCACGGCGAATTCTTTGCCGCGTTGCCCATCGAACGAGCGCGATTCTCCTTGACACCCAAACGGGACTTGTGGTTCGAGAGCGTCAGGTCGCTCCGTGGCTGGGACAACGCCAGGAGGCGCACTTCGACTACCAGAGTAGGGAGTGCGCCGAGGTTGTCGCGGCGGCACGGAGGTGAAAGCTCCGCGGTCAACGAGGAGGGGCACTCCATGCGGTTCATTGGACGGCGACGGGGCGCTGAAGACTCTTCGACGCGCCGCTCGATGGCGATCCGGCGCGTAGTGGCTGCGCTGATCGTGCCGGTCGGAGTCGCGGCGCACGGGATGGCCCTCGGCGGCGACGTTGGAACACCGGTGCCGACTCCCGTGCCTACGCCGGGCGGGCCCCAGGCGGCATCGGACCTGCGGGCATCTGCGAGCTGCGTGGCGGCAGGACGCGCGGAGGCGGTGCTCGAGTGGACGCCCGCCGTCGACGAGGGCGTGAGCCAACGGGTTCAGATCACGATCTTCGATTTCGACTCGCAGGACGTCGACACCACCGAAACGCTGCCTCCGGGCCAGTCGACGCTGATCTTCGATCAGCTGGAGGGCCAGGCGCTCCACTTCTGGCGCGTCCTCACGGAACACCCCGGAGGGACGGTCCCGAGCGAGACCGGCGAGTTCCGGGGGGTCACCTGCCCCGTCGACATCGAGCCCGAGCCGGGCCCAACGTCGCCGCCGATCGGGTGAAGCGAGCGCGCATGCCGTCTCCCATGGCACGCGGACGAAGGAGGTCGAGCATGTCGTTACGCATCAGCTCGAGGATGACGGTCGTGCGCGTCACGGGACCGCTCGTCGCCCTCGTCGCGTGCGCCGTCGCGCTCACGGCACCGCCGGCGCGGGCCCAGCTTCTGCTCATCGACGTCAACCCGGACGTCTCCAACAACGCCGACGCCGACGCCGCGACCGGGGGCCGGGTGAACGCGCTCGGGGTCGCGCCCGGCGCTCCGCAGGTCGTCTACGCAGCGTCGGAGCTCGGCGGGCTCTTCCGGAGCGCCGACGGCGGCGTGACCTGGGCCCACGTCGATGGCCACCTGCCCACCCGCACGCAAGACGTCGTCGTCGACCTCGGCAATACGAATCGCGTCTTCGCCACCTCGGTCTTCGATGGCCGCGTGAACAGCGTCTCGGGGATCCAGGTGAGCACGGACGCCGGGGTGACCTGGAGCCATCCCGCCACGGCGACGCCACCCGCCGGCTTCAACTGCGTGAACCCGGCGGACCAGCCGGCGGCGTTCGGCATCAGCCAGCGCCCGGACGCGTCGCAGAACGTCTTCGTCGGCACCAACTGCGGGCTCGCGATCAGCGCCGATTCGGGCGCGACCTGGAACTTCATCGACCCGCGCACGCCCGCGGGCGCCGCCGACAACGTCTTCGACGTGCTCGTCCAGGCCGGGGGACCCACGGGACAGGGCATCATCGACGTGTGCGGGGACCGTCGGCACTGGCGCTCGACCGACGGCGGGGCAACGTGGACCGGCGGCTCGGTCCAGCTGCCGGCGGGGCGCTGCTCGCTCGCGGCATCCCCGGACGAGGCCTACGTGCTGTTCGTCTACGCCGCGGACAACAACATCTACGAGTCGGATGATGGCGGCGGCACCTGGACGAATCTGGGAACACCCGACAGCCGACGACAGGGCCGCGTTCCCTTCGTGGCCGTGAACGACCGGGCGGGCACGGCCTTCGACCTCTGGGCCGGCGACGTGCGCCTGTTCCGCACCGGCTGCACCACCCCCGCGATGCCGGCTCAAGGCGGCGCGAACCGCTGCCCGGCGGCTACCGTCCCCACGCCCATGTGCGGGTGCAACAACGCGTGCCAGTGCGCGTCGCCGCCCGCCAACTGGGCGGGGCCGTTCACGCGCAGCGCGGGGGCCCACGACGACGTCGGCCACATGGCGTTTCAGGACGGGGTCGCGGTGGATGCCTGTCCGACGTTGTTCGTCTCGGACGGCGGTGCGCACAGAAATACCGACCTCGGCGCCGACTGCCAGAACCCGAACTGGGTACGGTCGAACGTGGGCCTGCATGCGCTCTGGCTCTGGGCGCTCGACGGCGCCGACCAGGCAGGTGACGGCGCCGAGGACCTGTACTTCGGCACTCAGGACAACGGCTCGTTCGGCACGACGGACGCGCCGGCGATGCCGCCCACGTGGAACAATCCAAACTGTTGCGACGTGTTCAGCGTGGTCGCGGATCCGAACCGCGTGCTCTACGACACCTGCTGCGGGATCTCGATGGGCATGTTCGTCTCGACGATTCGCCTCGCGAATCCCGGCATGACCGGCAGCTCGGCGATTCCCGCGGCCCAGAACCCCCCGGGCACTCTCCCGACGTTCACCTTCCCCGACGCCTACGACACGTTCGGCAACCAGATGTACGGTGCCGCCACCACGTCGGGCGTGTTCACGACCACGAACATCACGGCGAATCCGATCACCTGGACCCAGCTCGGAGCGGCGACGTCGCCCGCGAGCCCGTTCGCACTGCTCTCGCCCCTGGCGGGAGGCATGCCCACGTTCTATGCGACCGCGGGGAGCCAGGTGTTTCGCTTCGTGGGCACGGGAGCCGGCAACTGGCAGCGGATCGACAACCAGGGCGGATTGCCGGGCGGCTTCAGCGTCTTCGCGTCCGACCCCGTCAACCCGAACCGCCTCTACGCGGCCACGCTGGCGGGCTTCGTCTTCTCCTCCACCGACGGAGGCACGATCTGGACCGCCGACGCGAATCTCGATGCGCTCATGACGGGCAACGGCGCGTTCCTGAACCGTGTGCCCACCCTGCTCGCGTTCGATCCCGAGGATCCCGACGTACTCGTCGCCGGGGGAGAGGATTCCGGGGTGTTCCTCAGCCTGAACGCCGGGCAGACCTGGCAGGTCGTCACCGATCCCCTGACGTCCGACGTGTCGGGCGTCCCGCATCTTCCGGAGCCGCGCTTCGCCTACTTCGACCACGAGCCCGCCGACACCCTCAACGTCTACATCGGCACGCGCGGGCGCGGCGTCTGGCGGGTCCAGATGGCCGGCGCCGACCTCGAGATCGCGAAGACCGACGATCCCGATCCGGTGACGGCGGGCCGCGAGCTGACCTACGAGATCACGGTGCGCAACAACGGCCCGGGCATCGCGATGAACACGACCGTCATCGACACGCTTCCCGCGGGCGTGACGTTCGTCTCGGATACGGATGCATGCGTCCAGGGGCCGGTCGGCACGCTGACGTGCAGTCTCGGCGACATCATGGCCGGCGACAGCGTGACGTTCGAGATCGTCGTCAAGGTGGCACCGGGTCTCGTGCTGCCACCCGACACGGAGACCACGATTACCAACGAGGTGATCGTGGCGAGCGACACCTTCGACCCCTTCGAGGGCAACAACATGGCGACGGAGGACACGGTCGTCGAGGCGCGCCTCAACCATTTCATGTGCTACGAGCTGCGCCGGCAGCACACGCCGCGCCGCACCGTCAGCCTGGTCGACGCCTTCGGCCCGGGCATGGTCGAGGTGGATCGGCTCAAGCGCTTCTGCAATCCCGCCGACAAGAACGACGAGGATCCCGGCGCGCCGCTCGATCCCGACCACCTGACCGGGTACGTCGCGCGGCAGCCGTCTCCCCGCTTTCACCGGCTCAAGGATCAGGTCGTTCTCAACCAGTTCGGGACCTTCACGGTCGAGGTCCGGCGGCCGGAGCTGATGCTGGTGCCGAGCGCGAAGAGCCTGGCGGCGCCGCCCGGCCCGTTGGCGGACCCGCTCGTCGACCACTTCAAGTGCCACCGCGTCAAGCGTGCGCGCGCCCGCTTGTTCGGGCTCAAGGTGGACGATCAGTTCGGGACCTTGGACGTCGACGTCAAGCGTCCGCGCTGGCTGTGCAGCCCATCCGACAAGAACGGCGAAGGAATTCTCGAGCCGATCGCCCACCTGCTCTGCTACGAAGCCCGTACGCGTCCACGGCGCCCGGCCTTCGGCGGCCCGTTCTTCGTCCACAACCAGTTCGACGCGCTGCCGATGCAGGTGTCGCGGACCACGG
>Ga0299906_10003206_pt1 | contig 13503 bp, 9 predicted proteins | sample RVTome_14_FD_200259 | JGI IMG/M metagenome (GOLD analysis project Ga0299906, IMG submission 200259) | Soil microbial communities from uranium-contaminated site in the Upper Colorado River Basin, Wyoming, United States - RVT145D125 (version 2) ...
GAAGAAGGTCCGACGCCGCAATTCAGGTTCCTGTCCCTGAACAAGGTCTTAACATCACAAGGCCAGTTGACATGATCTAAAATCGCCCGGGCTTCTGCGCACCGGGCAACATCACTGGCGACTCCCGGACGCGCCCCATCAGCAGCAACGTATAGCCTGGTAGGCTTTGCCGCTCTAATGGCATCGAAAACAATTCGGGTAGTTTCAGGTCGATTAAAAATAATGAATAAAACAGGCGTCGTTAGTTGAACTTCGTGCATAGATCCTGATCTCTAGGTCGGGTAGCAGTCTTACTGCGCTACATTAAATTTTGATATACGGACATTCTCATTTGATGGATCCATTAAAATTTGTAACCGTAACCATAACCATAACCATAACCGGAATTTTTCGTTGCCTTAACATCATTTAGCAGAATGCTAACATTAGTGATCTTTTTGCGTTCATATAACTTGTTGATTTTTGTCAGACTATTTCGGTTTGTATAGTCGGAACGCACGATATATAGATTCGCATCAGTAAACTTCATGAGAATGATGTACTCAGAAACATAGCCTAATGGTGGAGAATCCAATATGATTGTGCTATATGTCTGTTTTAATGTATTGATCAGTTCCTCCATCCGGGGATTTCCAATCAAGTCTATGGGATTCGGAGGTATCGGCCCGGAGCCGATCACGTCAAACCCCTTGTGTTCGGTATTATTAATTATTTCTCTGATACTTCCATCACCCACAAGAAAATTAGAAAGCCCCTTCCTGCTCTTCAATTGAAAATACGATGCAACCCTTGGCCTTCTCATGTCCGTGTCAATCAATACCGTTCTCCTTCCTGAGTATGCCATGACGGCTGCTAAATTCACAGCGCAAAAAGTCTTGCCCTCGCTTTCGCGAGAAGATGTTATACCGATTACGTTAGCATTCTTACCCAGTGTCAGGTACTGAAGATTAACGCGCAAAGATCTGAACGATTCGCCGATAGGCGAACGCGCATGTGCCACGATGCTAGCCTGCTCGCGCTTGTTAGCATGACTGATCGTACCAATAAATGGAATCTTAGTGTTCAGTTCAACATCTTCGTGAGTGACGATGTTGTCATTCATCATATCCTTGACGATGATAAGTGCAACGGCAATCCCACATCCTCCCATGGCAGCCAGCACCATGATCATAAAGGAATTGGGAGATACCGGTCCATCACCCACCCGATACGGTTTATCCACGATAGTTTTTTCCACAGAATTTGATGCAATAGCTATCCCGGCTTCCGCACGTTTTTCAAGCAAGTAATTATACACGTTGTCGTTGAAATCAAATCGACGCTGAATATTGACAAGCTCGCGCTCATTGCCTGGTAACACGCTAAGGTTTTTCCGAATCTGAAGTATCCTGTTGCTTAAATCAGCCAATGCAATGGTAGATACGTCCACCATATTATCCACGTTCTCCACCAATGCCTTTTTGGTATTGGCAATTTTCTGTTCAACAATTTCTGAGAGCGGATTATTTTCCCGGGCATTATAATTCAGCCCCGTCCGTTCCTGATTCAATTTCCCCAGTTCAAGCAGCAGATTATTCAAAACAGGATCGTCGACACCAAGCGCTGAGGGGGCGATGATTTCGGTTACCTGGTTATTATTCTGGAGCGACGTTGCAACGAACTTGTAGTACTTCAGCTTGCTTTCCAGATCCTCCTTTTCAATCTCTAATCGGTCCAGGTTTCGGTTGAGGTTTTCCGCCGTGGAATTAATATCCAGAATATTATTCCGGGATCTGAACAATTCAAGAGAGCCTTCGACTTGGCGTAAAGTATCTGAAACGCCCGACAATTGCTTATCTATGAATTGAATCGTTTTGAGGCCAAGCTGATTTTTCTTGTAAAGTTCATTCCGTAGATATACTTCCAGCAACTTAGTTAAGAAAACCTGTTCCTTTTCCGCTACCGGTCCTTTTAGGCTTAGTTCAACGATATAAGATTCCAACGAAATCGGATCGATGTTTAATTTATTCTGGTATCCCTCTGTGATAGCCTGAAGTCTGTTTAACCTGAAATAAGTCTCAGTTTCCACATCCGTCTTAAAAATATCATTAAACGTCACACTAAAACTGAGGAATTCACTGACAAACGGCTTATCCAGCGGCACCTCCTCCTCAATCTCAATGAGGGGTATATTGCCTTCAACCTGATTCGTGTAGAAATTATACAGATTTGCATTTTTCCCAGTGGCCCGAACCTTATAACGCGTCGATGATATACGTTCAATGTAAATAGGGATGTCAACAAGTTGACTCACAACAGAATCGATCACAATGGAAATGGGTGAGTCGTGGTACTTTTCCTGCGTTACAAAATTCTTCTTGGTGAAATAGCTAACACCGAAATCCAGCTCGCGCACTGCGCGTTCGATCATGGAATACGATTTCAATATTCCAATTTCATCTTCGATACCGGTTTGTGATGTATAAAGATTCATTCCTCTCATAAAATCACCGGACCCTGTCATATCGGCCTGCGTCTCACTCTTCAACAACAAGGAGGCCTTTACAAAAAATTTCTTTTGAGTCACTTTGAGGTATAGGTAAGCCAACGGCAGCGTCACCATCAATGCAAGGAGGAAGAAATACCACCTCGACACTAGTTTGCGAAGTATTAGTTTAATATTTATTTTACCATCCATGACGTCCAGAATTTAGCTGTATTACACCATTCACTGCAACGACCGAAATTTAGTTATTATTAACATAATTCAATACTAGAATCGCTGTCGTTGCTGCCGAAAAAACAAGTGTCAAGAGCTCCAGGTTCAGGCGCTTAGACCTAGCCTTAAGGGGTTCCACATAGACCACATCATTAGGCATCATAAAAAAGTATTTGGATTTCAAAAGGTTTGGATCCCGTAAATCCAAAAGCACCACTTCAGATCCACGGGGTACTTGTCGGACGAGCTTTACGTTCTTCCGGCTGGCAAAATTAGTCAGATCACCGGCCAATCCAAGGGCTTCCAGGATCGTAAGCTGATTGTTATAGACGTAATGATATCCTGGATTATTCACCTCCCCCAGGACGGTTACCTTGAAACTTATCAATTTTACAATTACGATGGCATTTTTCAGGAACTTGTCGGCACTAGCCTGAATCAGGTCGCGAGTCTGCTCGATCGTTAAATCCTTAACGGTAAGTGTACCAAGAATGGGTAGTGTGATCTTCCCAGTCCCATCCACGGAATACCCCTCGACGTAAAGACTACCAGGGTTGGCAAACTGAGAAGCTTGGGTAGTTGACGTAATATTAAATATGTCAGATACCTGTGCATCCGTAGAACTCTTCACTTTAATAGACAGTACGTCATTCGCCTGAATACGGTAAGTCAGTCTGTTGTTCTCCATTAAGGTGGATTGAAATTCAGAAAAGTCCTTATCCTGAAGATAGACCAGGCGCTTATTGAAGTAACACGATGATAACAATATGGAAATAAGCAAGAACTGAAATGCCTTTAAGAGTTGCCTCATCATTACCTAGATATCATTAAAAAATTGAAAATTACTACCGCCGCTCTGCCTCGCCAATGACCCGGGTCATCACGGTCAGAAACGTTTGTCACAGCAACAAATTACGCTAAATTATTGCCCTTTGTAACAGCGACAAAACAAACCGCCCAATATCTCTCACGAAACAGCCCACATTCCTAATATATTGCTTTCCGCTGACTCAACCAACTCACTACCTTCCACAGGCAATGAATTAACTGCCAGTACCCCCCTTGCCGGTCAACAGCTAAAAGTCGGCCACGCTCAATCCGCTGACTGGCCATGTTTTTTAGCCATTCAGCCAGCCAGTGCTCTGATGACTTTCAAACTTTCGCACAGCGACCATCCGAAAAAAGGAAAGGTTGGCATCAAACCAACCTTTCTATCATATTTATCGTAACGGACCGACTATTGCCTAGTTTTCCATTCCAAGTTCCTTGTACCGGGCTGTTATCCGCTTCAGTTGGGGCTGAAGGTCTAAATCCCTGTATATTGAATAAAGGGTGTCGAGTACTTCCTGATCATCGGGGTTGATCTTCTCAGCCTTCTCCCAATACGGTAACGCCACTTCCAGTTTCTTTACCAACTGGGCATCCAATTCAAAACGTTTCTTTCTATCTTCCGCCGAAATACCAAGATTGGACATTGTCGTTTTTATTTCCGCGGCGTCCTTGTAGACTAGTTTCGCCAAATAGAGTTGAGCCTCAAAATAATCCGGATCAACACGCAATGCATCCTTGTAGTTCTTTGTGGCCGTGTCGTAATCCTTAAGACTAGAATTCACATAGCCCAGGTAGAAATGAAGAATCTTGTTATTTGGCTCTTTTTTTACTGCGGCCTCCAGCCCGGTCTTCGCCTCGTCTATTCGTTTTAGATCAATCAGCAATCCGATTTCAACCTTTGGTAAGTCACCATTTGCCGGATATTTTTCCTTCGCCTTACGAACCCATTTCAATGCCTCCTCTTTGTTCTCTTTCGGACCGCTGTAGGTATTAATGATACTCAGATAGGCATCCGAAGACGTTCCTCCCAGGTCAATATATTTTTGAAATGAAGTTATTGCCTTATCATAATCCTCCATACTGCTTGCTACAAAACCGGCATAAAAATATGCTAGTGTATCCTCGGGTTGTACAGCCTGCGCTTTTTCAAAGCTCTTCATTGCCGCTTCAAGTTCTTCCTCCTGATAGTATCCAGCCCCCTCATTTAAGTAGCCATTACCCCAATAGGTCATCTGTTGGGATTTAAGAATCGGCAAGCCCATGTCATCCTGAATGAAGTGCTCCTTGCCGGTGTTTAATTCATCGCCCTTTTTAAATGAAGCTAACGCAACTTCAAAGGCATCGGGTGCCAGATCTTTGTAAGCTTCGTTGCTTGTTGTGTCAATCGAAGCATAAATTAGACCTCTGTAATACCAGGTCTTTCCATCTTCCATGGTCTTCTCATAGGTTGTCGCCAGATCAATAATCTCCTTGGCTTCATCTAGCTTGCCCTCCTTCCACGCGTTTAGCGCTTTATTAAGGTTGGGCTTCGCAGGCTTCTTTTGAGCATGCACAGCTACTGCAGCCAACATTAACAGTAAAAGTGTAATTCGTTTCATTTAGATACAGGTTTATAGTACGTGATTAATTAGTGGTTTCTGTCTCGTCGATTTTCTCAATCTTCTGAATTTTTTCTACCGATGAAATTCTATCATCTTCATTAAGCTTGATAAGCCTTACTCCCTGTGTTGCCCGTCCCATAACTCTGAGTTCGCTGACTTTAATACGAATCGTTATGCCGGAACGATTAATAATCATCAATTCGTCGTCATCGACAACCTCCTTGATTGCAACAAGCTTGCCAGTTTTTTCGGTGATATTTAGTGTTTTGACACCTTTTCCACCGCGCTTGGTAATGCGGTAGTCCTCCATTAGCGAGCGCTTTCCGTATCCCTTTTCCGATACTACCAGCAAGTTAGCATCTTCCCGGCTTATGCAAACCATCCCGATCACCTTGTCGGTAGCGGATTCCAATGTCACTGCACGAACGCCGGCTGCTGTGCGACCCATGGGCCGAACGTCACGCTCATTAAAATGAACTGCCTTTCCTTCACTTTTCGCTATAACTATGTGATTATTACCATTTGTTAATGAGGCATTTAAGAGTCGGTCGCCCTCGTGTATCGAAATCGAATTTATGCCTCCCTGCCGAGGTCTCGAATAAGCCTCCAGGGCTGTCTTCTTGATCGTGCCCTTTTCCGTGCAAAGGATGACAAAGTTGTTTTTGATGTACTCCTCATCCGAAAGATTCTTAACATTAATAATAGCCCGCACTGTGTCACCAGACTCAATGTTAATCAGGTTCTGGACGGCCCTTCCTTTTGATGTCTTCGTTCCTTCAGGGATTTCATAGACCTTCTTCCAATATACTTTGCCCTGGTCGGTAAATATCAGCAGGTAGTTATGGGCCTGTGCAATAAACAGATGCTCCGTGAAGTCATCTTCCTTGGTTGCTACTCCTCGCGAACCAACTCCTCCTCTTCCCTGAGTACGGTACTCTGAAAGCGATGTTCTCTTAATGTATCCCTGGTTTGAAATCGTAATAAACATGTCCTCATTGGGAATCATATCTTCATACGATATATCATCTTCATTATGAACAACTATTGTCCGCCGCTCATCCCCATACCGGTCACGAAGTTCCGTCAGCTCATCCTTGATAATTTGCATGCGTACCGGCTCGTTGTCCAGGATGTTTTTAAGGCGATCAATAAGTTCTTTTACCTCCGTATACTCTTGCTGAATCTTGTCGCGCTCCAGGCCGGTAAGCCGTTGCAGGCGCATATCCAGGATTGCCTTTGCCTGAATTTCAGAAAGTGAAAATCGTGTGATCAAACCCTCCTTGGCCGTTTCGGGGTCCGCTGAATTTCTGATCAACGTAATAATCTCATCAAGATTGTCAAGGGCTATGAGGTACCCCTCGAGGATATGAGCACGTTTCTCCGCCTCCGACAACTCATATCTTGTACGTCTGACAACAACTTCATGCCGATGCTCAACATAGTACTTGACGAGATCTTTCAAGTTGAGCGTCAGCGGCCTCCCCTTAACAAGGGCAACGTTGTTGATGTTAAACGAAGACTGGAGTTGTGTATACTTGAAAAGATTATTCAGGACAATATTTGGGATAGCATCCTTCTTCAAATCATAAACAATGCGATAACCATCGCGGTCGGACTCATCCCGAATGTCGGAAATGCCTTCAATTTTCTTTTCATTGACAAGGATGGCCGTCTTTTCAATCATCATTGCCTTGTTTACCATATACGGTATCTCGGTGACGATGATCTGATCTTTACCGCTTGCTGACGTAACAATTTCAGCTTTCGACCGGACGACAATCCTTCCACGACCCGTCATGTACGCCTCTTGTGTACCGGAGTGACCATAAATGAGTCCGCCGGTTGGAAAGTCGGGTGCCGTTATAAACTGCATCAACTCCGGAATAGTTATTTCGGAGTTATCAATGAATGCCGTAATACCATCGATGACTTCGGTTAAATTGTGCGGAGCCATATTGGTAGCCATACCGACCGCGATGCCAGACGATCCGTTGACGAGAAGGTTGGGGAGTTTGCCCGGAAGTACGCTGGGCTCTTTCAACGAATCGTCAAAGTTGGGCTGAAAATCAACGGTATCTTTGTTGATATCGGCCAGCAACTCTTCAGCAATTCTTTTCAGCCTCGCTTCAGTATACCTCATGGCTGCAGGGGAATCGCCATCGATAGAACCAAAGTTCCCCTGACCATCAACCAGTGTATACCGAAGCGACCAATCCTGAGCCATCCTCACCATCGTATCATAGACGGAGGCATCACCGTGTGGATGATACTTACCTAAAACTTCACCGACAATTCTCGCTGATTTTTTATAGGACTTGTTATAATTCACACCCAGTTCCTGCATCCCGAACAGGACGCGACGGTGTACCGGTTTTAGTCCATCCCGAACATCGGGTAAGGCACGGGAAATAATGACCGACATCGAGTAATCGATGTACGCACCACGCATTTCATCTTCAATGTTGATCGGAATTATGCTTTGCCTCGCCGGGGGTAGGCTATCACTCTCATCTGCCATGTAAAATCTTTGTTTTTAGCTTATCAGGGCTATTTTTAAAGCTGTGCAAGATAGCAAAAATCAGTACGTTGTAGTGGCAGATTGACAATTAGTTTTGCAGATTTTTTGACGACTAACGTGTATGTGAATATGCCCTGAAAAAGCAGCCCAACCCGCCCTAATATGGATTGAGTTTCTTCTTGTTTTTGCCGCGATACTTGACCAGGTTCGGGTGGTTTTCACCATAGTGCGGATTCTGTTTCTTATAGATTGGATGCACCCGGCTTCGATACTCTTTATTACCATGGGCATGGTTCAGTTGGGCCTTACAGCTCTTCAAAAAACAACGCCGGAGTTCGGGGAAACGATAGGTCGCCCCAACATTAATATAAAAAGCATTGAATTTATGCGTGATACTTTGGCTCGTCTCCGGGATGTTTAATTTGTAACTCTTGAACTCGTAAGAAGGCCGGATAAAAAGCCGGAAATACTCAGACATTTCGCGTTCAACGGCCACACCAAGGTTGAGAAAAATTCCTTTTTTAATAGCACTTTTATCGTAATTGCTGCCCAGGTTATACCCTCCCACATTAGCATCTACCACCAACAAATATTCATAGTACCGATAGACGGTACCCCCTATCATTCCAAAATACTTCTGCAGGAAAAAACTGGAAAAATCAGTAGAGAACTGCCCGATCTGATCTCCATAACGGGTTGGCTTATAGGTTCCCATTCCCGTATATTCGATGGAATAACCACCTCCGATACGGTACTTATCAAATTCAACATGCAGGGTGGCCTTAACGGGAATGTTAAACGCCTTGCTTTTAAATCCGATCGTTGAAGTATCCGAATTTACTAGGAAAGCCCCAGGCTGCGTCGTGTTGCCGGAAGTTGTTGACCGATTAACCCAGTTGGAGTAACCCGCTGTCGGGCTGGCGGACTGAAATATTTTAGGAAGCGAATCAGGATTTTGAAGGATACCAAAACCATCCAACTCATGTTTAAAAGTAGTACTACCATATCCCGTACTTAACCCGAGGGTCACCTTGCTAAGTATTTTCCGGAACAGTCCACTACCTTGTCGCTTGATGTAAAAGTTCTCAAGGGGAATTGTAGCATCCTGCTCTGACTCGTATTGCGCAAAGACTATCCCTGGCAAACTGGCAAGGCTAACTACAATAAGGGTGGCTATTGCGATATAACGAATCAGAAAAGTAGGTTTAAGCTCCTAAAATTAAAAAATGTAAACCATTCATAATCTGGCTATTGGGTTTTAAAGTTAATTCAATTTCCGGAATCATCCTACTCCCCTCCTGCTGAGTACCATGGGCCCATCAACCTATTCAAAATCTGTGAGATAGGACAAAAAATCATTTGTATTTGTCTTGAAGGCTCAACGACCGAACGATCCTCACCCATGTAACGAAATAAAGACTCGGAAAAGTGTTCAGTTGATCGCCAATCCATCACAAATACGACGGGGAAATTGTCTTATGTAAGGGCCTTTAATTCCCGAATAACGTTAGCCGGGTCCGGGGCACTAAAAATAAAATTACCGGCGACCAGGATATCGGCGCCGGACTCAATGAGGGGCCCGGCATTTTGCAGCGTTACACCACCGTCTATTTCGATCCTGGCATTTGAGTTCGATTCATTGATTAGCGCCTTGAGTTGTGTCACTTTTCGATAAGTATTTTCGATAAATTTTTGTCCCCCAAATCCGGGATTGACAGACATGACCGCAACAACATCAATGTCTTGTATGATGTTCTCCAACTGACGCACCGGGGTATGTGGATTGATCGCGACACCAGCTTTACACTGAAGGGCCTTAATTTGTTGGATGTTACGGTGAAGGTTTGGGCATACTTCGATGTGCACCGTGATCACATGAGCCCCGGCCTTATAAAATGCCTCCACGTGCTTCTCCGGATTGACCACCATCAGGTGGACGTCAAGCGGTTTTTTTGAGTATTTTTTTATCGCTTCAACAACCGGTATCCCCATTGAAAAATTAGGCACAAAGACTCCGTCCATGATATCGATATGAATCCAGTCTGCTGAACTCTTGTTTAACATAACGATCTCGCGTTCGAGGTTTGCAAAATCAGCGGCAAGGATGGAAGGAGCAACAATCGGGCTGGGCATGGCAAGTAATAGTCTACGGCAAAAATAAGGTTAATGTTTTAGTATTCAAGTTCGCCTTTAGCTTCTATGGGGTCACAGCTACACCTTCACAATTTTGTAGGTATACCGTTTCTTGTCCCAACTTATGCGGATGTAATACATGCCGGCGCTAACCGATTCGAGATCAAGTACAAATGTTCGATCAAGCCAGGAGAAACTGGTATTAAACGAGGAGACAACCTGTCCCTGAGAAGAGACCAGTTCAACGTAGCAGGAGGAAACCTGAATTGGATGAAAGGGACGGATCATCAACGTATCGCCCACTGCCGGGTTCGGATATACTTCAAATACGTTTTCCTGAGCGTGTTGCTCAAGGTAGTTTACAACGGCCATAAAATTCGGGATACCATATCCGATGAGGTTATCGGGTGAATTTGCCTGGGAAGCCGATTTCCGTATCGCGTCGATGACTTCCTTATTGCTAAGGTTGGGATACCGTTGCCAAACGCCGGCGACAAGGCTTGTAACCAGGGGTGATGACAAGGAGGTTCCACTGGCTGACCCGATTGACCCATCGGGTAATATTACGCTGGTATTCACACCCATGGCAGCTACGTCGGGTTTTATCCTGCCATCCGCCGAGGGTCCGATGGAGCTTGATCCGGCCCTCATCCCTGCGCTGTTGACATTGGCAATAGCCAGGACATCGTTGGCATCAGCCGGCGCGGTTATGATTTGCCACGCAAGGCCCCCTTCATTTCCTGCACTACATACTACCACAATACCCCTGTCGGCGGCCATTTGCGCCGCCCGGGTAATAACGGTGGTATTTCCATCCATATCCGCCTTGGCATAATTCATCGACATGTCATCAAAATCATAATAACCGAGGGAAGTATTGATAACGTCCACCCCTGCGCTATCCGCGCGCTCGGCTGCAAACAGCCAATTATACTCTTCAATTCTGTATTCGGTATTCACATCTTCGGTGACGTAAAGCTGATACTGTGCCTCATAAGACCCACCGGTAAAGCTGCCTTCCTGATATGCAGCGATCACAGAAAAAACTTCAGTACCATGTTCGTCATATTGAAATACTCCGGATGAATTGTAAACAAAGTCTTTGGAGACATCAATGCTTATTCTGTTTTCATCAAAAATGTGTTGGAATGGAGCACTCAGATCAACGCCCTGAAAGCCACTGTCAAAAATCGCGATGGAAACAGATTCACCTTTGTATCCTGCCGATTGCATTTCGTCCAATCCAATGAGGTGTAGTTGCGCCTGGGTTTTGGCTGGAGTATTAGTACTCCGGGTACGCTGATTTTTTTTGATTCGGCCATTGTTCTGGAGTTTCGCATTAGGTGCCACGAATTCAACACCAGCCACAAACGGTAACCCTTGTATGGCAGGAATCAACGATGCATCGCATTGGACAAGCACGCCGTTCATCCACCGTGTTGAAAAAAAAACATCCACACCCAGCGCCTCGACTCCCAGCACATAAGAATCGTTCACCGGGAGATCCAGGTCGGTCACTAAAATACCCTGACGGACTCTCCTGTCGATCGCCCGTTGAGATAAGTACAACGCTGGCGCCGTCGTAGAAAAAGCGCTACCGGCTTTATCGGTAAAGAAGACCACATACCGATTAACTTCTGCGCTGGCTAACGAAGCCGACAGAAAAAATACCCACATCAAGGTTATTCTACTCCACCCCATAGGAGGTTATTGTTTGTTTATACACAACACCATCTTCGATTATTTGTTGTCCCAGGCATCCCTCTGCCGTCGACGTGCAAAATTTAAGTTGAGTCGATTCTTTATAGACCAGGCCAATGCCTTTTGCATAAATCTCTTGTCGCTCATCCAGGAATACAATAAAATCGTTGCTATCGGCCTGTGTAACCACAATACAATCAGAGAAATTTTGACCACCTGCTGTAAAGGGAATATGGGTATCAGACAGGAGGTACTCTTGCACTTCGTCGTCGTTATACAGGTTTCCGTTCCAGGTAACGCCAACCGAAACCGGCAGCTTTATCTTTAGAAAGGAAATGTTCTCCTCATTCACAACGACTTCGCGGTTATTAACCCGCGCCGACCAGGTATCTACATACTCCCAGGTCTCGTTTGCCGTATTCCGTTTGCTTCGCAATATCACATAAGTATAACCACCCTCCGATGGAAAAGAGTCTACTACCTGGGTTTTTAATTCATAAATAAACGTTTCCGGTATCCGTAATTGATAGCGGATTTCATTGACGTCAAACGTTTGAAAATATCCGACGCGCAACGGAAAGTACTCCTTACCGATACTTGGGATAGCAGGCTGCTCCGATTTATCGCAGGAAACTGCGACCAACATAACAACCACCATCGTGTATTTTAAAAAATGCTTCACCGAATAATTGTTTTTCTTAAACTCAGCCCTGTACTTTGAACGTAGTTGACACAAAGTTATTTTTTCTTTAGCATTAAAACTATGCCGTTGCGAATGTTAGTTAAGGTGGGCGGAATAACAAACCTGAGTGACGCCCGATATTGTGCCGGTATGGGCGTTGAAATGCTCGGTTTCGGTGTTGTTGAAGGACAGGATAACTATCTGGACGCCGAAAAGTTTCAGGAAATAAGGGGATGGGTGACCGGCCCCCGGGTTGTTGCCGAGCTATTTGGAATTCAACATCCCGAAGCCCTCGAGACTATAATAAAAAATTACCGCCCGGACTACCTTGAGTTAGGCCTGAAAGAAATCGCATTATTCCCGTCGCTCCCAGTACCCTTTATCCTCTCATTGAAGGATACAGAGTCAAGTCAAAATCTTCCTTATCCACCGTCATACGTTCATCGGGACTCGCTGAGCATCTCTGATGATGATTATCCCGTTATCCTTAGAGTATTTTCGATCGACGACCTGAAATCATCCCTTGAAAATTCAAAAGTCCATGGTATTTCCATGCGTGGTAATAAAGAATTACGACCTGGCCTAAAGGATTATGAATTACTAGCGGAGGTACTCGAACAACTCGACGAGGATAATTAAGTGAAATCGCGAAGTCTACCGCCAGGATACTTTCTGTTCCGGCGTATGACTCCCTCCGATTATCTCTCCGTAGAGTCCGGGTTTACGTGCCTGAAGATACCGGTACCCACCGGCAAGTTGAAGTTTGTCGGGTGTTAGTGTCGCCGAAACGATATCGTCGCCCAGGGTACGGCATTCGGCGATAACATCACCAAACGGATCCAGGATCATTGAGCACCCATTCTTGAGCTGATCACCATCCATTCCGATCGGATTTGTAAAAACAGCATAAATTCCGTTATCGTACGCTCGTGAGGGCAGCCATTTCATAAGCCACGCCCGACCTTTCATGCCGTCAAACTCCAGGCGTAGCGGCGTAGGGTTAGATTCACGATCACCCCAAAGTGCCGGATCAACAAACCCTGCGCCGGGACGCGTAGAAGGAGTGCACATCGTTACATGGGGCATAAAAATAATATCGGCACCAAGAAGTCGTGTAGCCCTGACGTTCTCGACGATATTATTATCATAACAAATCAGGATTCCACATTTCCAACCGTACAACTCAAATACGCAATACTCGCTCCCGGCGGATAAAAAAGGACTAATAAAGGGATGAATTTTTCTAAACGTTGCGACTACACCACCCGCGTCCACGCAAACGTAGGTGTTAAAAATATTGTTATCCTTGTCCCGCTCAAAGAGACCCGCACATATGGCC
>Ga0299906_10003207_pt1 | contig 13501 bp, 11 predicted proteins | sample RVTome_14_FD_200259 | JGI IMG/M metagenome (GOLD analysis project Ga0299906, IMG submission 200259) | Soil microbial communities from uranium-contaminated site in the Upper Colorado River Basin, Wyoming, United States - RVT145D125 (version 2) ...
CCGAGGATGAGGGGCATCCGTTCGGTCGTGCCACCCTCGAACGGCTCGCCGTCGCGCGTGCCGACGAAGCCGATCACGGCGTAGTCGCCGCTCTTCGCGCCGCGGTCCTCGACCGGCGCGAGTGTCGCGTTCTGGTCGCGCAGCTCCTCGACGACCTTGTCGACCCGCGCGTCGTCGATCGTCTCGATCTCCGGCCGGAAGTTGAAGCTGCGATAGTCGCCGAGCTGGACCTCCGGGCGGACCGGCACGGTCGCCGTGAACCGCAGCGGCTTGCCCTCCTCGGCCTGGACGACCTCGACGTCGGCGTTGGCGAGCGGCAGGATGCCCTGCTCGACGAGGGCCTCGCGGTAGGCGTGGTCGACGAGATGCTCGACCGCGTCGTCGAGCACAGCGCCGGGGCCCAGGACGCGCTCCAGGACGACGCGCGGCGCCTTGCCCGGCCGGAATCCCGGCACGCGCGTCCGGCGCGACAGGTGGCGCACTGACTCGTCGACGGCGCGGGTGAGGCGGTCCGGCGGGAGCTCGATCTCGAGCTTGACGGTGCTCCGGGGAGCGGGGGTGGCGGTGACCTGCATTGCCCGCGAAGTATACGGGCGGGGGCCGACACCGGGCGGCGGGGGGCCGGTCGCGCGGCCGACCGGGGCCGGGGCCAACGGCCGACGGCCGACTGGTAGGCGAGGTCGGGGTCGAACCGACACGCCGCTCACGCGGCACCGGCTCCTAAGGCCGGCGCGTCTGCCATTCCGCCACTCGCCCAGATCGGATGCTACACGAGGCTGGGGCTCGGTCGACCTCTTCGTCGTTCGCTCGCTTTGTGAGCGTTAGTCACTCCATTCGACCCAGCTTTCGTCATCTGCGTCACCCGGTGACCGCCACGCGGGTGATCGTCGTCATTTGCTCGCGGAGTGAGCACGTCGGCGGAATCGTTCGCGCACGCGCTCATTGCGCGAGAATGTGACGAAAGCTGGCGCCCAGCAGCATCGCGCTCACGCTCGAGCCCGCCTCGCCGTCATCGACCAGATCCGTTGTCACGTGACGTACGCGCACCCCGCGAGCGTATGACAAACGGTGCGGCGCCACCGGGCGATGAAGGGGTATCCATCGGGCGATGAACGGGTGCCGTCGGTCGCGGATCGAGACCGAATTACACTGCGGGCCATGGCGACCATCCGCATCGCCGTGGCCTCGACGCCGCTGACGGCGACCCTCGACGAGGCCGTGCCGGCGGCGATCGACGCGATCCGCGAGGCCGGCCGACTCGGCGCGCTGCTCGTCTGCCTGCCCGAGACAGCCCTGCCCGGCCACCGCAGCCAGGCGCGGCACGTGCCGCACGTCACCGCGGCGGAGATGGCCGATGCACTCGATGCGGTGTCAGCCGCGGCCCGGGACGCGGGCGTCGCCGCGGTCGTCGGGTTGGAGCGTCCCACGGAAGCCGGGCGCGAGATCGCCGCCTCCGTGTTCGACGCGAGCGGGCGGCATCTCGGCACCCAGGCCAAGACCCAGATCGACCCGACCGAGGAGCCGGACTACGTGCCGGGTGCCGGGCGGCACACGTTCACCCTCGACGACCTCACGTTCGGGATCGCGATCTGCCACGAGGCGTTCCGCTACCCGGAGATCGCGCGGTCACTTGCGCTCGCCGGCGCGCAGGTCATCATCGTGCCGCACTACGTCACGACCGACGACGGATCCCTGCCGACGCGCTGGGGCGACCCCGGCAACCCGTACAACGAGAAGGCGCTCATGCTCCGCGCCCTCGAGAACACGGTCTTCGTCGCCGCGGCCAACGTCGCCGTGCCGGACCAGGGCTCGATCACGGGGATCATCGATCCCGAGGGTCGGCTCATGGCGAGCCTCGACTACGGCCGGGTCGGGGTCGTCGCCGCGGACATCGACCTGGCGGCGGCGACCCGGCTGCTGGCCCTGCGCTGGGCTCCGGAGCGGAACGTGGCCGTGCCGGAGCCCGTCGCGGGTGGCGCGCTCGACTAGGAGGCCGAGTCCGAGTCCGAGTCCCGCCTCGCCTCGCGGCGGGCGCGGATCCGGTCCATCGCCTCACCGAATGACGATCCCTCCGGGCTGAACAGCTCCTCCACGAGCCGGCGGCCGGCGCGCTCGGTGAGCGGCTTTGCCAGGTTGGACAGGAGAAGCGCGGTGACCGCCCCGAGATCTCGCTCGCGTCGCTCCTCGGCATGTTCGTCGAGGTACTTCGAGAACTCGCGCTCGAGCGTTGCTCGGACCGCGTCGCCGTCCGATCCCAGGCGGCGGAGCGCGCGGTCGACCTCCTTGGGGAGCATCGACTTCGGCATGTCGGCGGCCGGTCCGCGGACCGCGCGCCGGACGCGCCTGAACAGCCGCTTCGGCCCGCCTGCCACGAGGAAGGCGGCCCCGGCCGCGAGCCCGGCCGTTCTGAGCGGGTCGCGCCGGATCTTGGCCGGGATGTCGACCGCCGCGCGGCCGGCCGCCTCGAGGCGCGCGACCTCGTCGACCAGGCCCTGGCGCGCGGCTAGGACTTCGGCCCGAGCGGCGTCTGTGCTCGCACCCACTCGATGGTCTCCTTCGTCATGTCGATGGTCTGCCGTGGCGTGAACCGCGCCGCCAGCGCCTCGCCGTCGATGCCGCGGCGCGAGAGCGTCCAGCCCACGAGGGCCGGCCAGGCGATGAGCGTGACCGTCACGCCGATCGCGGCACCGACCTGCGCTCCGAAGGTGATCGCACTCATCGCCCCGGCGCCCGCGCCGAGGATCGCCCCGCCCACGAGTCCGGCGACCGCGCCGCCCATGCCACCACGTGCGCCGAGCAGCAGCCCGAGCACCGATCCGACGATCGCCATCGTGGCGGTCCCGATGGCAAGCGGGCGAATCTCAACCGACAGGGTCGGCGCGACCTGTTCAGCGAGCGTCGCCCACCCGCGATTCGCGAGATCGAGCCCGAGCAGAAGCCCGATGACGATCCCGATCAGGACGGCGAGGCCGAAATCTCGGGCGACCGCAGCACCGCCGATGCCCAGGGCCACGACCACGGCCGCCACGGCCACGCCGACGAGCAACAACGTTCCGTGGAGGATCCCCCACCCGAGCGAACCGAAGAGCCAATCGCCGAGGAACAGGAGCGTCCCGATCGGGAGCAGGAACCCGATGAGAATGAACGATCCGATCGCGACGAGGCCGAGGACGGCTATCCGGCCGACCTCGCCCATGATCTCGCCAATCTCCGCTCGGGCGAGTCCGATGTGCGCCGCGACGAGCCGACGTCCGGCGGCGAGGGTCGCCGCCAGCTGGGCGCGCAGACCCGGCGGATCCTCCGACGGATCCGCTCGGGGCGCGTCAATGGTCGGCAGCAGGTCGTCCAGGGCTGGAACTCCGGCGCTGTAGGTCGTCGTTGGGGAGCGCGCCGATGATACCAGTGCCGTCAGGCCGCGCCGAGGAACGCCCTCAGCCCGAGGCGATCCGCGACGTCGAAGAACCCGTACGTCCGTCGGAACGCGGGTTCCAGCGGCGGTACGATTCGCCCGGAGGCCATCTGCCATAGCTGGGCCTCGAGCTCCTGGAGCCGTTCCGCCAGCTCCGCTGGCCCGCGCGGCGTCGGAATGTCGGCATACGTGCGCCGCCCCAGTCGGAATCGCACGGCCTCGTCCGGGGCGCGGGGGATGAGCGCGAGGACCACCCGCGCGTGGCCGAGGGCGGCGAGGTGCCACGGCTCGGCCCGGACCAGCGCCGGTCGTCGTCGGTCGGATCCCGTCCGGTCCGCGATGGCACGCTCGAGCACCGCCTCCGCGGCCGCCGCTCGTCGCTCGGCCGCCGACTCGGGAGGTCCAACGCGGAGTGCCGCGACCTGGCGGATAAGGTACTGGAGCTCATCAAGCCCGGCGGCGTCGGACCGGAGCCAGCCCTGGAAGCCGGCCTGGATCCCCTCGAGGTGAGGCAGGGTGCGCTCCGCGAGGAACGTGGCGCCTCCGTCCGGCAGGCCGCCCTCGTCGACGACCGCGTCGAGCAATTCGCGCGTGATCCGGACGAGCTCAAGCAGCCGATCGATCTCGGTGAAGCCGCTCCGTTCGAAGTCGTCCATCGCCAGCCTCTTGGAGCCCGGCCGCCCGGGCCAAGTTCGCCTTCGTTCAGCGTGCGCCGCCCGATCGCGTTCGTCCCCCGGTCCGATCGGGCCCTCCGGTCCGTCCCGATGGTACCGGCCGGAGACGACGGCGGTACGTCCTCCGGCACAGGTCGTGCGCTACCCTGCATCGCATGTCGCGCCGGCTGCTCACCGCCGAGATCCTGTCCGTGGGCTCGGAGCTGATCGTCGGCGAGACGCGCGACACGAATGCCTCGGAGCTCGCCGCGGCGCTGACGTCGGCGGGCGTTCGGATCAGTCGGATCACCGCCCTGCCGGACGAGCTCGGTGCCGTGCGCGAGGCGTTCGTCGCCGGCATCGAGCGGAGCGACGTCGTCGTCTCGACCGGCGGCCTGGGCCCCACGCCGGATGACCTGACCCGCGAGGCGATCGCCGCCGCCGTCGGCGAGACCCCGTCCGTCGACGATGCCCTGGAACGATGGCTCCGCGACCTGTGGATGCGCCGCGGCGTGCCGTTCCCCGAGTTGAACCTCAAGCAGGCGTGGCTGATCCCGAGCGCGACCGCCCTGCCGAACCCGAACGGGACGGCTCCGGGCTGGTGGGTCGACGCGGCGGGCGGCCGGGTCGTCGTGGCCCTCCCGGGGCCGCCCCGAGAGATGCGGCCGATGTGGCACGACGAGGTGATGCCACGACTGCGCCGTCGCGGCCTCGGGGAACCCGTCGTCATCCGCACCCTGCGCCTGACGGGCATCGGCGAGTCTCAGGTTGCGGATCTGCTTGGCGAGCAGCTCCTGCGGGCCACGAACCCCGTCGTCGCGACGTACGCCCGTGCCGACGCCGTCGATGTCCGGATCTCGGCCTCGCCTCCGACGGGGGTCGGCGGGGCAGCCGTTCCGGGGGCAGACGGCAAGGCGGCCGTTCCGGGTGCCGACGGCCTGCTCGCCGCAACGGTCCTCGCCGACGCCGCGGAGCAGCGCGTAATGCGGGCCGTCGGCCCGCATGTCTGGGCTCGCGGCCCCGTCGGCTGGTCGGACGCGATCGGCGCGGCCCTCGAAACAGCCGGCTGGTCGATGGTCGTCGCAGAACACGGCACCGGTGGCTCCCTGGCCGCGCTCCTCGGCGACGTCGCCTGGCTCCGGGTCGCGGAGCGTCACGCCGATCCACTCGGCCGAACGGCCGATCTCGAGCGGGCGGCAGCGAGCATCCGCGAGCGCGGCGGGGCCGATGTCGGGGTGGCCGCGTCCGCCCGCCCCCGTGGTCGCGATACGGCCGTGTCGGTCGTCGTCGTCACGCCGGCGACCACCCACCGCGAACGACGGGTCGCGTTCCTCGGCGGGAGTCTGGGCCGTCAGCGCGCGGCGCTTGCGGCGGCCGACGTCATCCTGACCACGCTCCGCGGCGGAATTCGGTGGCCGGATGCACCCGGTGCGCTACCATCGGACGGCAGCCGATGACCGCTCGATCCGTCTCCAGCGACGATCTCGCATCCCTCCCGCTGTTCCGCGATCTGCCGACCGACGAGCTCGCGGCGCTCGCGACCGTCGCCACCCGCCGGCATCTCGCCGACGGCGAGACGCTGTTCGACGAAGGCGAAGCGGCCACGACGCTGTTCCATGTCATCCGGGGCGGGCTCGTCCTGCGCGCCGGCGGGGCCGACGGCGACGTCATCGTCGACACGCTCGCCCCCGGGGAACTCCTCGGCTGGTCGGCCATCGGCGAAGGCGCGACGACCCTGTCGGCCGCCCGGGCGACCGGTGACACGGAAGTCATCGCCCTGCCGGTCGACCCGATCGTGGATCTCGCGGCCGGTGGGTCCCGCCGCTCTGCGCTCCTCGTCCGTCGGCTGCTCGGCATCGCCGCGAGTCACCTCCAGGCGAGCCGCCAGCAGCTCCTCCAGGTGGGACGCGAGGGCGTGATCAGCGGCGGCTGACCGCCCCGCTCAGCGCTTCGAGGCGCGCTGGAGCCCGGCGAGGTCGACGATCACGATCGCGTCGCGCTCGAGTCGGATGAGCCCGTCATCGACGAACAGCCCGAGCAGCTTGTTCACGCTTTGCCGGGTACAGCCGACCATCGAGGCGAGATCGCTCTGGGTGAGCGGAGCCGCCAGCCGGATCGACCCGCCGTCGAGGCGGCGACCCTGCTCGTGGGCCAGGCGCGCGAGGACGGCCGCCAGGCGTCCGGCGATGTCGAGAAAGTGCAGCTCCTCGACGTGCACCGTCAGACGGCGCAGCTCGCGAGCGAGCTGCGCGAACAGCGCGTCGCGGATCGCCGGCTCGGCCGAAATGAGGTCACGGAACCGATCGCGCGGCAGCACGAACGTCTCGGTCGGCTCGAGGGCGATCGCCGTCGCCGACCGCGGTGCGCCGTCGAGAAGGGCGAGCTCGCCGAAGAAGTCGCCGGGCCGCAGCGTGGCGAGAATCGCCTCGTCACCCGTCTCGGACGGCAGCGTGATCTTTACCAGTCCACTCGCCACGATGAACAGCGCGTCTCCCGGGTCGCCGAGGTGGAAGATCGTCTCCCCGCGGCGAAAGCGACGCGACTTGAGACCGTGCGCCACGCGCCCGAGGGCATCGGCGTCCAGGCCGCCGAAGAGCGGCACGGCGGCAAGCGTGTCGGTGACGGCTCGCGCGTCGATCATCGGTGTCATCCTACCGCCGTTGTGCGAACGCAGACCCGCAGCCGTCGGCCGGGCCTGTCGGGTGCGCGACAGTCGAATCGTCGGGCGTGTGCTTCCGGACGCTGCGCCCGGGGCGGACGATCCGGCGACCCCACGGCAGACGGAGGTACATGTGCGCCTGACGGTCCTGGGCTCCGGCACCGCCCAACCGCAACCCGACTCGCCCGCCTCGGGGCTGCTCCTGCGGGACGGCGACGTGTCGCTCCTGCTCGACTGCGGGAGCGGCGCGGTCAGCCGCCTCCAGGCGCACCTCGATCCGCGTGACCTGAGCGCCGTGGTCGTCGGTCACTTCCACGGGGACCACTTCCTCGATCTCGTCCCGCTGCGCTATCTCTTTCCGTGGGCCGGGTCCGTCCCCCGGCGCCTGCCGGTTCACATCCCGCCCGGCGGCCGTCCGCGGATCGACGCGCTCGCGACGTCGATCAGCGAGCGGGCCGGCTTCTTCGACGACGCATTCGACGTGGGCGAGTACGACCCGGACCGGGAGCTCCGCATCGGCGACCTTCGCCTCGACTTCCGCCGGGCGCGTCACTACGTCCCGGCCTGGAGCGTGTCAGTAACCGACCGAACGGGCCACCGCCTCGTCTACCTCGGTGACACGGGACCGTCCGACGCCCTCGTCGACTTCGCCGCCGGCGCGGACCTCGTGATCCTCGAGTCGACCCTCGCCTCGGCCGACGAGGACGACATCGAACGCGGCCACCTGACCCCGTCGGAGGCGATCGCGATGGCGCGTGCGGCACGGGCCGGCCGGGCCTGGCTCGTCCACTACCCCAGTGCCCGCCGCACCGAGATCGCGGACGCCTGCGCGGCCGACGGCGACGTGGTCAGGCCGGCCGAACCAGGCGACGAGATCGAGATCGGCGGCTGACCCGGCCGATCAGTCCGTCGCCACGGTCGCCGGTGTCGCGGACGCCAGCGCGTCGGCCGCCAGGCTGCGATAGCGATCGGCGTCCGGTCCGCCGCCGAGCAACTCCGCGGCCGACCGCCAGAACCCGGCCGCCTCCGCGGTCGCCCCGAGCGCGAGCGCCTGCGCCGCCGCTTCTTCGAGCAACGGGATCGCCCGCTCGATGTCGGCAGCGAGGGCGCGATGCTGGGCGATCCGCCCGATCGCGCCACCCGGACGTCCTTCGAGCCGGTCGGCCAGCCGGCCGTGGAGCTCGCGGCGGCGGCTCGCGAGCAGCCCCGCATACGCGACGTCGCGGACGAGTGGGTGCCCGAACCGCCAAGTCCCCCCAGGATCCACCGGCACGACGAGCGTGCTGTCTCCCAGCCGCCCCACGAGCGCGGCATCGAGTGCCGCGCCGGCCAGCTCGGCCACGAGCGCGGCCTGGAACGTCATCCCGACGACCGACGCGACCTGAAGGAACTCCCGGGCATCTTCGTGGAGCGCGTCGATCCGGGCCCCGAGCAGCGACCGCAGGGTGAGCGGCACGCGCCCGCCGGCAACCCCGTCGTCGAGCGAGAGCCGACCACCGATCGCGAAGCCGCCGTCTTCGAGGCTCGCCCGCAGTATCTCGCCGATGAACAGCGGGTTGCCTTCGGTCCGCTCGTGGAGCCGTGCGCTGTCGCCCGGGTGCAGGGGCGATCCGGCCAGCTCGCCGGCCAGCTGGTCCGTCTCGTCGGGACCCAGGCCCGACAGCTCGAGCCAGGTCACGTGTGGATATCTGGACCAGGCCGGTCGTCGGCCCGGCCGCGTGCCGATCAGGACGAGGAAGCGGAGGGTGGGCGCCTCGCGGACGAGCTGGTCGATCATCGGCCGGCTCGACTGGTCCGCCCAGTGCACGTCGTCGACGACGACGACGCGGGGTCCCAGCTCGGCCGACAGCCGGCGGCTGTACTGGAGCGAGACCTCGAGCACGGCCGACACGACCTCGGCCGGTTCGGTCGGGGCGAGCGCGGCCTCCGCCTCCCAGCCCGAGAAGGCCGCATCACGCGCCACGGCCGCGATCGCTCCGGCGAATCGTCGTGCCTGATCAGGTGCCAGCTCGTCGGTGAACAGGAGTCTGCGGGCGAAGGCGCCGGAGTCGGTCGCATGCTCATCCGCGATGACCTGGGCGAAGTGACGGATGAACCGATACGGTTCCCCGGTGCCGTAGGAGACATTCTCCGTCCACGTCCAGGCGAACCCTGCAGCCCGCGCGTCGAGTTCGAGATCGGCGAGCAGGCGGGACTTGCCCACGCCGGCATCGCCGGCCACCACCACGACGTGCCCGCGACCCGTCCGCGCGGCGTCCGTGAGGGCATCCCGCAAGACCCGGCGCTCGGTGGCTCGGCCGACGATCCGGCCCCGTGGCGGGCCCCACGGCCGGAGCACCGACGCGTCGCCGCGGAGGCTGTACAGCCGAACCGGGCGTGACTGCCCGCGGAGCAGCTCGTAGCCTCGGTCTTCCACGTCGAGGCGGTCCCGCGCGGCGCGGACCGTCGCTTCGTCGAGCAGGATGTCGCCGGGCCGTGCAAGGTCCTGGATTCGTGCCGCATTGACGATTGCCGGGCCGGTCAGGGACACGTCGGAGCCGCCCGCGCCGGATCGCTCGGCCGCGACGACCTCACCGGTGGCGATCCCGATCCGGACCTGGAGCACCTCGCCGCCGCGCGACAACTCGGCCAGACCATCCCGGATTGCTGCCGCGCACAGGGCCGCGCGAAGAGCGTCATCGTCGTGGGCCCGTGGAAAGCCGAAGACGGCGAACACGGCGTCCCCGATGAACTTCTCGACCGTGCCCTCGTAGCGGTGGACCGCTTCCGCCATCGCCGCGAGTGCCGCGTCGACGCGTTGACGGACCTCCTCCGGATCGTGTTCGGCGATCATCCGGACGTAGTCGACGAGATCCGCGAATAGAGCGCTGACGACCCGGCGATCCGCTCCGGGTGTCGCCCGTCCGCGCGATCGCAGGCGAGTTCCGCACTGGTTGCAGAAGCGGGCGCCGTGGCCGTTCGGCACGCCGCAGGCAGGACAGCGCACGCTCCCTCCTCTCGGGGAGGGAGTTTACGTCACGAGATGGTCAGGACCGGCTGCTGATCGCCCGCTGCCGCACGAACGCTCATCCGCGCGGCGACGATGCTCGCGAGGTGGGACAGGGCACGTGCAGCCGGTCCCGGCTCACGCTGCGCGACCGCCGGAACGCCGACGTCGCCGCCCTGACGAACGGTCACGTCGAGGGGGACCGCGCCGAGGAACTCGAGGTCATGCTCCGCTGCGAAGCGCTCACCACCGCCGCGGCCGAAGATCTCGGTCAACTCGCCGCAGTGCGGGCAGACGAACGCGGACATGTTCTCGACGATGCCGATGACCGGCACGCTCATCCGCCGGAGCATCGCCAGCGCCTTCGACACGTCCAGCAGGGCGACCTCCTGGGGGGTCGTGACGAGCACGGTGCCACTGATCGGGACGGCCTGGGCAAGGGTGAGTTGCGCGTCCGACGTGCCGGGCGGGAGGTCGATGACGAGGTAGTCCAGCTCGCCCCAGTCCACGTCGCGCAGGAACTGCTGGATCGCACCGCCGACGAGCGGGCCGCGCCACACGATCGGCTGCCCTTCCGGCACGAAGAACTGGATCGAGATGACCTTCACACCGTACCGCTCGAGCGGCAGGATCTTGTTGTCCGGGCTGGCCGTGGGCTGTCCGTCCACCCCGAGCATGAGCGGGATGTTCGGCCCGGTGATGTCGGCGTCGAGCAGCCCGACGGTCGCGCCTGACTGGGCGAGGGCGACGGCCAGGTTCACGCTGACGGTGCTCTTGCCGACGCCGCCCTTGCCGGAGGCCACGGCGATGATGTTCTTGACGCCCGGGACCAGCTGCTGGGGCTGAGCGGGTGCCGCCCGCCGAACGGTCGCGCCCCACGTGATGTCGATGCCGGTCACGCCGATCGGGTCCAGCTTGGAGCGGACATCCGCCTCGATCTCGTCCTTGAGCGGGCAGGCCGGGGTGGTGAGCTCGATCGTAAATGCCACGGCGGTTCCGTCGATGCGCAGGTCGCGGACCATGTTCCGGCTGATCAGGTCGCCGCCCAGCTCCGGCTCCTGCACCTGGCGAAGGGCATCGAGCACGGCGGTTTCGGGGATCGACGTCATCGGCCGGGGTACCTCTTCGTTCCGTGCTCATTGCCGCCGTCACCTGGGACGCGCGGCCCCGACCTTCTGACAGCCGGTGCGTCGATATCGTAGCGTGCCCCTCTCGAAGCCGCCGCGGAGGGGCCGGCGGCCGAGGGGCGGGTTCGGGCTCGCACGTTCCGGGCTGCGAGTCACGTCGCCGCAGTGACCCTTTGCCCACGAGATTCGTCGTCCCGACATGATCTTCGTGCGGTTCGCCGCAAGTTGACACTCCCGGAGCCCCATCCTATCCTCGTCCCGCCGCTGCCTGTCTCGCGGCCGACCGGCGCCGTCACCGCGCCGCGGATCCCCGATGGGGCCCTCAGGACGCAGGGAGTGCGAACGAACGTGCCCGCGGTCGACGTCCGGCTTGTACAGGTTGTCAAACGATTCGGGGAGGTCGTGGCCGTCGACCACATCGACCTCGAGGTGCGCGACGGCGAGTTCTTCAGCCTGCTCGGACCGTCCGGCTGCGGGAAGACCACGACCCTGCGCATGATCGGCGGCTTCGAGGAGCCGACGAGCGGCCTCATCGAACTCCAGGGTGAGGACGTGACCTGGCTCCCGCCGTACCGGCGGAACGTCAACACCGTCTTTCAGAACTATGCCCTCTTCCCGCACCTGACGATCTTCGAGAACATCGCGTTCGGGCTGCGGCGCAAGGGCGTCGCCGATGCCGACGTGCGCACGCGCGTGGGCGAGATGCTCGAGCTCGTCGAGCTGCCGGGCTTCGAGCGTCGCCGCCCCACCCAGATCTCCGGTGGCCAGGCCCAGCGCGTCGCCCTCGCGCGGGCGCTCATCAACCGACCGGCGGTCCTGCTCCTCGACGAGCCGCTCGGGGCGCTCGATCTCAAGCTGCGCAAGCAGATGCAGGTCGAGCTCAAGCGCATCCAGCAGGAGGTGGGGATCACCTTCGTCTACGTGACCCACGACCAGGAAGAGGCGATGACGATGTCGGATCGCATCGCCGTCATGAATCGCGGTCGGTACGAGCAGCTCGGCGACCCGGAGAGCCTGTACGAACGCCCGGCGACGCGGTTCGTGGCGGGCTTCCTCGGCGTGAGCAACCTGCTCCCGGGGCGCGTCGATGGGTCGGCCGACGACTACGCCATCTGCCGTCTCGGCGACGGCTCCCCGATCCGGGTCCCGCGCGCCCAGACGAACGGCGCGGCGAGCATCGAGATCGGGGTCCGGCCGGAGAAGATCCGGATGCACGGGCCGGGAGTGGCTCCGCCGCCCGGGTCCAACGAGCTGGTCGGCGTCGTGAAGGACGCCTCCTACATGGGGGTCTCGACCCAGTACATCGTTGAAACGCGCCACGGGGACCGCGTCGCGGTCTACGAGCAGAACGTCGAGCGGACCGTCCACGGGTCGCTCCATCGGCCGGGTGAGGAGGTCCGCCTCAGCTGGTCGCCGGATCATACGTTCGCGGTGCCGGCCGAGGGCCCGGCGGCATCGGACGAGGTTGCCTGACGGCCGCGTCCGTCAGGTGGAGAGGAGTTCATGAGCGAGCACGCGAGTTCACGCATCCAGGCCGACCTGAGCCGGCGTCGGTTCCTCCAGGGGACGACCCTCGTCGGCTTCGGTGCCTTCCTCGCCGCCTGCACTGGCGGTTCGTCACCGTCGCCGACCGGTGCGGCGTCGCCGGCGCCGGGCGACACGACTCCGCCGTCGACCGGCCCGCTGGAGCCGACTGGTCCGCTCAACTTTGCCAACTGGGACGCGTACATCGACGTCGAGGACGATGGCGTGACCTCGCCGACGCTCGTCGAGTTCACCGAGACCTACGGCGTCGAGGTGAACTACGCAAACGCCCAGATCGAGGACAACGCGGGCTTCGTGGCCACGATCCGGCCACAGCTCCAGGCGGGCGTCGACACGGGCTGGGACCTGATCGTCCTGACCGACTGGATGGCCGCCAAGATCGTCGAGGCCGGCTGGGCCGAGAAGATCGACGAGGCCAACATCCCCGACGCCGTCGCCAACCTGCGCGACGAGCTGAAGGGCCTGCCGTGGGATCCGAACCAGGAGTACCACTACCCGTGGCAGTCCGGCGCAACCGGCATCGGCTACAACAGCGTGTCGACCGGTCGCGAGTTGACCAAGGTGGCCGACCTGTTCGATCCGGCGTTCGCCACGAAGGTCACCCTGCTCAACGAGGTTCGCGACACCCTGTCGCTCATCCACCGCATGCTCCAGGCGCAGGGGTTGACCTCGGATAACCCCTCGGAGGAATTGACGGTCGAGGACGTCCAGGCGGTCGTCGACTACGTCCAGCCGTTCGTCGACAGCGGGCACATCCGCGCGTTCACGGGAAACGAGTACCTGGCCGACTTCGGCACCGGTACGACGTGGGCCGCGATCGTGTGGTCCGGCGATCTGGCCTCGTCGGCCGGACCGGACGACGTGTTCGTGTACCCCGAAGAGGGGTCGAACATCTGGACCGACAACATGCTCATCCCCAAGGGCGCGAAGAACAAGTACACCGCCGAGCTGATGATCAACTGGGTCTACGACGTCGAGCGCGCCGCGCGGCTGGCCAACTGGATCTACTACATCAGCCCGGTCGACGGCGTGGCCGACGCGATCGCCGAACTCGACCCCGAGGCGGGCGACAACCCGTTGCTCTTCCCGCCCGCGGACGTCGTGGCCAACCAGCATCCGCTG
>Ga0299906_10003208_pt1 | contig 13498 bp, 11 predicted proteins | sample RVTome_14_FD_200259 | JGI IMG/M metagenome (GOLD analysis project Ga0299906, IMG submission 200259) | Soil microbial communities from uranium-contaminated site in the Upper Colorado River Basin, Wyoming, United States - RVT145D125 (version 2) ...
GAGGGGCACGCCCGCCTTCCGGAGCGCCTCGCGGCCGCGCTCGGTGGCACCGATCGCATACAGCTCCACGATGTTGTCGTGGGCGGCCTCGCCCTCCACGACGAGTCCCTCCGGGCTCACGACCGACGCGACCTGGTTCTCGCGGGCCCACTCGAGGATCGCGGCGGCCACGGGGCGCACGAGGTCCGGGTTGGGCTGGAACTCCGAGAGGAACACGACGAGCCGTCCGGCGTTCCCCTTCGTGGGGTACTTGCCGGCGTAGATGCGCACGGGGCTGAGCGGCTCGCCCTTCTGCACGACGCTGATCGTGGGGAAGTCCGGGCCGTCCATCGTGCCGACCTGGCGCAGCCCGAGGCGCTCGATGAGGAAGTTCGCGGCGATCGTGGCCACCAGCCCGATCGAGGGGAAGGCGGCGATGACGTGGGCGCCCTCGGCGTCGATGGGTTCGTGCTCGTAGATGCGGGCCTGCACGGCTCCAGGAGAGGCCCCTGGATGAAAAAAGCCCCGGGGGCGTCCCGATCTGTTCCCGCCGCATCCCCGCCCCCCTCGGCAGCCGGCCGGACCCGGATCCTCCCGGATCCTCCCGGATCCGCCTGCGTCACCGTCGTCGAGGAAGAAGTGTGATGGCAGGGCGGCGCAGCGGCGCAGCGGCGCCGCCCCGGGAGCGAAGCGACGGGAAGATGCCGTAACGCCAGGGCACTGGCCTCCGGCCAGCACCCGCGGGACCCCCCACGTGGTGCTTGCTCTCGGGCTCGGCGGCGGATGACGTGGTCTCCTCGTCGGCTGGGACCAACACGAAACCACAACAGGCCCTGATCCACACGTGGGCAGGCCACCCCGACGGGTCCCGACGACGCGCATTCCGATGTCGTCACCGAGGAGCTACCGCCCCTCTTCCCCTTCATCGGCCCGCGGCGCGATCATGCCGCGCTCCCCCAGCACACGGCTCGACTTCTCGGTCGCGAAGTCCGGATGGTCGAAGCGCCGCAGCGCGTTGGTGAAGATGCCAAGGACGTTGTGCAGTTCATGGTCGTCCGGCATGGCGCGGCCCACGAGCTTCCGGAAGATGCCCTGCGCCAACTCGCGGCGCCACGCGCGGGGCTCCGTGCACTCCGTGAGCGCGTCCCACGCCCGGTGCAGGGTGGCAAGCGTTTCGGGGCTCAGCGTCCGCTCCGGCGTGACGCGGGCCGCCTGGCGGACCCGGAGGTGCTCGTAGCAGAGCAGGCTCACGGCGTGGGCCAGGTTGAGGCTCGCGTAGTCCGCCGTCGGGACGGTGACGAGCTGGTCGAGCCGATTGACGTGCTGCGCCGTGAGGCCCGTGTCCTCGGGGCCGAAGACGAGGGCCACGCGCTCGGCGGGCCCCTCCGCCAGGCGCTCGGCCCAGTCCCGCACGTCCTCCGGCTTGCGGAGGAACCGGTTGTCGGCCGTCGTGCTGCGCGCGGTGGTGCCCACGGTGAGCGCCACGCCGGCAAGCGCCTCCTCAAGACCGTCCGTCACCTGCGCCCGCTCGAGGAGGCCCTTCGCGTGCACCGCGCGGTCCAGGGCCTCCGGGTCCCGCACGTCGCAGCGCGGCGCGACGAAGCGCATCTCCTCGACGCCGAAGTTGGCGGCCCCGCGGGCCGCCGCGCCCACGTTGCCGGGGTGGCTTGTGCCGACGAGCACGACGACGGGGGGGTCCACGCGCCGCGCGAGGGGCACGGGGGTGAAGGGGTTGCCGGGCACCACCGGCGCCGGCTCAGCGGCGGCGCACGAAGGCCAGGGCGGCCAAGCCGGACAGGACCGCCCACAGGGCGGCGCCCGGGGCGTCCTTCCCGGCCATCTCCGGCTCCGCGTCGTCCCCTGCGGGTCCCGACTTGTCGGCCCCGTCGGCGTCCGTCTCAGGCAGACCACCGCCGAACTGGATGGTGTAGATGTTCAGCTCCTGCTCCAGACGGGCCTTCTCGGCGCCGCCCTCCACGGCGATGAAGGCCAGTCCCGTGGCGTCGCCCGGGACCGTGAAGCGGACCTCCCCGCTGCCGCTTGCGATCTCCTCGCTGCGGTGCGCCGCGTCGCCCTCGGCGTCGACGGGGTCGTCCATGTGCCCGGTCGTGACCACGCGGAAGGCGCCGTCCGTGACGAGGACGACCTGCATGCCGGGCAGGATGTCCGAGAGGTTTCCTTCGACGATCCGGATGCACGGCGCGCCGCGGCAGTCCGCGACCTCCGCGCCGAGGCGGTATTCGGGCCGCTCGCCCTCCGGGGTGTCCTCGTCGAAGACGCCGAGGGCGGGGGTGGCGGCCAAGAGCAGGCCTGTCAGCAGCACCAGGTGGTGTCGCACGAGCCTGCATGGCATGGCCGGCGCTATGCCTGCTCGTTTTCCGTCGGGGAGGGCCCCGACGTCGCGCCGGGAGCCACCCGGGCGACCTCCGGCGAGGTCGGAGCGGCTTCCTCGGCGCGCCCCGGCGGGCCCGGACGTCGCGGCGGCCGCTGGGGGCGCTCCGCCGGCGGGGGCAGCGCGGCCCGCCCGGTCCCCGCGACGGGTCCGGTGGCTCCCCGCGCCGCGGCCTCCTCGGCCTCCAGGACACCCGGGCGGACGCGGGGCAGGAGGAGGGTCGTGCTGTGCTCGCCCTCGTCATGCCGGATGCGGCCCCCATGCGCGGCCACGACCGCGTCAAGCAGCCGCTCGCCGTACGGCGCGGACAGGGGGCGGCCGTCCTCGGCGGGCCGGCCGGTGATGCGGAGCACGACGTGGGCGTCGGTGCCGAGAAGCGCCGCCTGGGCGACCTGGCCGCCCCGGGCCGCAAGGAGGGGCGCGAGCGCGTCGGTGAGGGGCTCGGCGTCGATCCTGCACAGGAACGGACCCTGCCCGGTGCGGTGGAACGACGAGCGGGCGGGGCCGGCCCGCTCGATCGCCGCCGCGACGACGTCGGCGAGGTCCACGACCTCAGGCCGGATGGAGCCGAGGCGGGCGCGGACCCGGGTCGCGCCGATGAGGTCCTGCACGCAGCGCTCCAGCCGCTCGGCCGAGGCCTCGAGCGCCTCGACGTGGCGCATGGCGTCCGGGTCGCCCTCCCCCAGGGCCTTGCGGAGGACGCGCAGGCGGAGGCTGATCGGGGTGAGCGGGGTGCTCAGCTCGTGCGCCACGGCGTTCACCAGCTCGTCCTCGAGGCGCTCGATGCGCTCGCGGGCGACGGACTCGGCGGCCGCGTCGCGCAGGACCGCCTCGGCCCTGGCTCGCTCCCCGGCCGCGCGGATGGCGGCGGCGAGCCGGCCGAGGTCGTCCTTGGCCAGCGTCTCCTCGGCGCCGGCGCTGAGGGCGCGGATGGCGGCGTCCCCGTCGGCGAGGACCACCATCGGCGCCGGGCAGGCGGCGCGGAGCCGCGTCACGGCGTCCGGGCCCTGCGCGTCGGGCAGGTGCGGGTCCAGCACCAGGGCGTGCGCGCGGCCGGCCTCCTCCAGGGCACGGCGGAGGGTGGCGACGGCGCGCACGGAGGCGCCGGGCACGGCCCGCCGGGCGAGGGCCGCAACACCGCGGTTGGCGGAGACGACGAGCAGGTCCATGGTGCCTCCGCGCTCAGGCGAGGAGCCTCTTCCCCATGGCTTCGCGGATGCCCTCGGCGATGCGGCGTGGCCCCTCGTCCTTCGTGAAGACGAGGACGCGGCCAAGCCCGGCGAAGCCCGGCGTGTCCTCCGGGCGGTCCGTGCCCGTGACGATGAAGAACCGGGCCTCGGGCGCCGCCTCTCGGAGCCCGGGGAGCCAGGCCGGTGCCGGGCCCTCCCGGAGGTGCAGGTCCGTGACGACGCAGTCGGGACGCGTCTCGACGATGCGCTGCCGTGCGCGCGTCGGGTCCCCGGCCTCGGCCACGACGGAGAAGGACCCCTCGGCCTCCAGGCCGCGCCGCATGAGCATCCGCATGATCGGGTCGTCGTCGAGAAGGAGAGTGCGCCAGGTCATGGAAGGTCCCCTGCGTCTCCGTTCTGCTCCTGCCTGGCACTTCCCTCCATGGGTGAAAGGGTGAAACGGAAGCGGGCGCCGCCCCCCTCGCGGGGCTCCACCCAGATCCGTCCGCCGTGCCGCTCCGTGATGAGCCGGCAAAGCGCCAGGCCGAGCCCGATGCCCTCGGAGGGGCTGGGCCCTCGCTCGAGGGGCTGGAAGAGCCGCTCCATGTCCGCCTCGTCCACGCCGGGCCCGTCGTCCGCGACGGAGACGATGGGGCCCGATGGCCCGTCCACGGCCTCGATGTGGACCCGCGGCGTGCCCTCGCCGTGGTGCTTGAGGGCGTTCTCGACGAGGTTCTGGAGCAGATGCTCGAGGAGGTCCGGGTCCGCCTCGACCGTGCCGAGCCGCCCCGTCGTGACGATGGCGTCCACGGCGTCGATGCGTGTCTCGAGGCGGCGCTTGACGCGCTCCACGGCGGCCTCGAGGTCGCACGCCGTCCGGGCGAGGGCGCCCCCGTGCACGCGGGCCAGGCGCAGCAGCCCGCGGACGAGGCCGGAGAGCCGGCCGCACTCCTCGCGGGCGTGGTCGACGAACACCTTGGCCTCGTCGCGGTCGCCCCGCTCCACTTCCTCGCGCACCGCGTCCAGGCACGCCTTCATCACCTGGAGGGGCTCGCTGAGGTCATGGGAGGCCTGCACGGCGAAGCGCTCGAGGGTCGCGTTGCTCTCGGACAGTTCGCGCATGCGGGCCTCCGCGCGGGCTGCGACCTCCCGTGGCGTTAGGTCCATGGCGAACACCCAGTACCCCTCCAGCTCCCGCTCGGGGGACCAGACGGCGCCGGCGACGCGACGGGCCTGGAAGTCGCGGCCGTCGAGGCGCCGTTGCCAGCACTCCCGGTCCTGGGGGCCGTCGTGGGCGGCGTAATGCAGCTCGCGCTCGGGGACGCCCTCGTCGGCCTCGCCCTCGGGGAATAGGGCCGCGGAGTGCAGGCCCAGGAGCTGGCTGCGCCGGGCGCCGTAGAGCCGGGTGGCCCCGTCGTTGCACTCGACGATGTGCCCGCTCGCATCGAGTTGGATGAGCGCGCATTCCTGGACGTGCGCGAACACGCCGCGCAGCGCCGAGACGCTCTTGGTCAGGTCCTCGCGCTCCGCAAGCGCGCGCAGGGCGGGGAGGGTCGCCTCCAGGGTGCGGGCGCACACCGGCTCGTCGTCGGGGGACCGCTGGGGGTCGAAGAACACGAGCGCGCCCTCGAAGCCGTCCTCGCCAAGCGGCACGGCCCAGGCCTCCGAGAACGCCGCCCTGCGGGCCATGGCCCGGCGCGCGAAGGCGGGGTGCCGGGCCAGGCCCCGGAAATGGACGCGCTGCCGGCGCAGCACGGCGCGGCCGGGCAGGTCCTCCCCGCGCGCGACGGAGCGTGTCGTCGGCGGGTCCTCCAGGGCGTCCGCGGTCCGGGCGTCGACCGCCCAGGTCCCTAGGCGCCGCAGGCTTCCGTCCAGGCCGGGGAACCACGCCTCGGCGGCGCGGGCGCCCATCCAGGGGCCGGCGCTCTCGAGGATCGCCTCCAGCCCGGTCTCCAGGTCCCGGGCCCGGCCCAGTTCCTGCATGAGCCGGAGCCCGTGGCGTTGGGCCTCGGAGGCGCGGTCCTCTCGCGTCGCGTCGCAGAGCACGACCACGTAGCCGGTCAGGCTGCCGTCGGCGTCCGCCAGCGAGCGGACGTAGGCGGTCGCCGGGACCGCCTGGAAGGCGACGCGGGCCTCAAGCCACGTCCCCCGCTCGAAAGCGGCGTCGAGAAGGCCATGGACGACCTCCGGCTCCAGGGCGAGTTCGTCGAGGCGTCGCCCCTCGGCGCCGTCGACGCCGGTGATATCCTGGGCGGAGTCGCCCCATGCGCGTACGGTGCCGGTGGCATCCAGGAACAGCGTGGCGTGGCGGGGTGTGCCGAGCGGGGGACGGTCCGCCAAGATTTCGACGGGGGGACCGGCGACGGGCACGGAACGTGCCTCCGAGGGTCCCTCGACGATGGGCGGAGGGGGAGGGGCCAAGGTGGCGGGCGGCTCGTGGTCAGGCACCGGTCCTCCATGCGGGCGCGGAGACCATCACACTTGGCGTGGCGGCACGGGGGGGGGGGTGCCCCGGGCACCGGACCGGCGGCGATCGTCGATGATCGCCTCGGCGGCCGAGGCGGCCTTCCCGGCACCGCCCGGCCGGACCGCAAAGATTCTTCATGGCCCGGCGCCCTGCGGAGCCCCCCGGGGGTCACCCCAGGAGCCGTTTCTTCATGGAGTCCACCCAGGAGCCGACCCGCGGCGTCAAGACGGGCACGACGACCCTCGCGATCGCGTGCGACGACGGGGTCGTCATGGCGACGGAGAAGCGCGCGACCATGGGCCACCTCATCGGCCACAAGGACACGAAGAAGCTGTTCCGCGTGGACGACCACCTCGCGCTCACCACGGCCGGCCTCGTCGGCGACGCGCAGATGCTCGCGCGCCACCTCCAGGCGCAGGCGCAGTTGTACCGCTTCAAGCGCGACCATCCCTTGCCCGTGCGCGGGGCGGCGACCCTGCTCGGGAACATCCTGAACCACAGCAAGTCCATGCCCTACTGGGTCCAGCTGATCCTCGGCGGCCACGACACGCGCGGCGGCCAAGTGTACAGTATCGACGCGGCAGGCGGCGCCATCCCCGAGACCTGGACGACGAGCGGGTCCGGGAGCCCCTTCGTGTACGGCGTGCTCGAGGACCGCTTCGAGGACGGCGCGAAGGTGAAGGACGCCATCGACCTCGCCGTGCGGGGCCTCAACGCCGCCATGCGCCGCGACGCCGCCTCGGGCAACGGCATGGACATCGGGGTGATCGACGCCCGGGGCTTCCGGCGCCTCGAGGCCGACGAGATCCAGAAGCGGCACAAGGCGCTCAAGCTCCCGATGAGCTTCCACGCGTAGATGGCCTCCGTCGACGACCTCCTCCGCGACCTGCGGGCCGAAGTGGACCGGATCCTCCCCCCGGGCGTCGACGTCACGGACCTCGACTTCGAGGCGCACGAACTGGTCCTCACGACGCGCCGGCCGGCGGCCTTCGCCGACGGCGCGCTGATCCGGCGCCTCGCCCGCTCCCTCCACAAACGCATCATCATCCGGCCCGATCCCTCGGCGCTGAGCGACCAGGCCGCCGCGGAGGCCAGGATCCGCGAGATCGTCCCGGCCGAGGCGGGCCTCGCGGGACTGGCATGGGAACCGGCGGTGGGCGAGGTCACGCTGGAGGCCGTGCGCCCCGGCCTCGCCATCGGCGCGCAGGGCGGCACGCTCGACCGCATCCGCGCCGCGACGGGGTGGAACCCCCGTGTGGTCCGCGCGGCCCCGGTCCCCTCCCGCACGGTCCTCGACGTCCGGGCCTACCTGCGCAAGGTCGCGGGTGAGCGGCGGGCCTTCCTGCGCCGCGTGGGCCGCCGGATGCACCGCAGCCCGGCGGAGGGCGAGAAGTGGGTGCGCCTGACGGCGCTCGGCGCGTGGCGCGAGGTGGGCCGGTCGTGCGCCATGCTGGGCACGCAGGACTCGAGGGTCCTCGTCGACTGCGGCGTCAAGTTCGACGAGGGCGATTCCGCGACCCCGCTTCTCGGCCTCCCTGAAGTGCAGCCGCTTGCCTCCCTCGACGCCGTCGTGGTCACGCACGGCCACCTCGACCATTGCGGGCTCGTGCCCCTCCTCTACCGCCTCGGCTACGACGGCCCCGTCTACTGCACGGCGCCCACGCGGGACCTGATGGCGCTCCTCTGCATGGACTCCATCCAGGTCGCGGAGGCCCGGGGCGCGCGCAAGCCGTACGACGCGGAGGACGTGCGGCGGGCCGTCGCGCGCACGATCCCGCTCGACTGGGGCGAGACGACCGACATCGCCCCCGACCTGCGGCTCACCTTCCACGACGCGGGCCACATCCTCGGCTCCAGCGTGGCGCACTTCCAGGTCGGCGAGGGTCTCTGCAACGTGGCGTTCACCGGGGACATCAAGTACGAGCGGTCCTGGCTCTTCAACGCGGCCACGAACAAGTTCCCGCGCCTCGACGCCCTCGTCACGGAGAGCACGTACGGCGGCCGGGACGACCACCAGCCGGGCCGCCAAGCCGCCTACGAGGCCACGCGCGACATCGTCCGGCGCACCGCCGGGCGCGGCGGCAAGACGGTCTTCCCCGTGTTCGCGGTGGGGCGGAGCCAGGAGGTCATGCTCGTCCTGGAGGACCTGATGCGAAGCGGCGAGGTGCCGCGCATGCCCGTCCACCTCGACGGCATGATCGGGGAAGCGACCGCCATCCACGCCGCCTACCCCGAGTACCTCAACAGCCGCCTGCGGGACCGCATCCTGAAGGAGGGCGACGACCCGCTGCGCTGCGACGTCTTCCACCGCGTGGACTCCCCCGCGGACCGCGAGGCCGTCCTCGACGACCCGCAGCCGTGCATCGTCCTCGCGACGAGCGGCATGCTCACCGGCGGCCCCGTGCTGGAGTACATGCGGGCCTGGGGCCCCGATGCGCGGAACACCGTGTGCTTCGTCGGCTTCAACGCCGAGGGCAGCCTGGGCCGGAAGCTGCAGCGCGGCTGGCGCGAGATGCCCGTGCAGGAGGCCGGCGGGCACCAGACCGTACGCGTCGCCATGGACGTGGAGACGATCGACGGCTTCAGCGGCCACTGCGACCGCCGCCAGCTCATGAACTACATCCAGAACATGGAGCCGCGGCCGGAGCTCGTGCTGTGCGGCCACGGGGAGGCCGGCCGCTGCGTGGAACTCGCCGACACGGTCACGCGGAAGTTCGGCATCGAGGCCCGCGCCCTGAAGGTCGGCGAGACGGTGCGTCTCCGGTAGCGCCTCCACCAGCGTCCCCGCGTCCCCGGGGATCGCGGCAAAGACCAAGTAGCCCCCCGCGCCTCGAACGGCATGAAGGTCTGGCCGGTGCTCCTGCTGGTGCTCGTGCCGCTCGCGGGCTGCTCCGACGAGGGCGGCGCCGCGGCGGACGAGGAAGAAGAGCAGGCGCCTCTCGTGGACGTGCCCCAGTGGTCCGTGGGGGAGGCCTGGACGTACGAGGCGGAGGGTTCCAGCTACACCTACGTGGTCACCGGCGAGGAGGCAGGCGACTGGATCGTCGACACGGACGACCCGGAGCTGGCCTACTTCCACGCGGTGGAGGAGATCAGCACGATGGGCAAGGTCCGCAAGAGCGACCTCGCCGGGAGCCAGGGCGCGGACCGGGTGAGGTTCTTCCAGTGGCCGCTCCGCCACGGCGACTCGTGGAGCACGACGTGGGACGGCAACACGTACCAGGTCACGGCGCACGCCCTGGAGGAGGGGCGGTTCCACTTCGTGGCCGCCCAGGGCGGCACCACCCGCGTCGCCTACATGTACGATCCCGGGCAGCGCTGGTTCACGGAGATGACGTTCTACGACGAGAACGGCACGGAGGCCTTCGCCACCCGGCTGAGCGCCCACGACACGGGGTTCTCCGGCGAGGTGCACCGCTACACGCTCGGTGCGCCCCTGGAGTTCTCGGCGGGCGGGCCGGGCGGGGGGCAGGAGGACTTCGACCTCGGGGAGGGCTTCAACGAGATGCGGATCACGAGCCACGCCGCCTGCAACGGCGCCGCCGCCGGACGCCTGCTTGCCGGCGTCCAGCCGAGGTCGGAGGAGCCGGTGCAGCCGCCTCCGCTGCCGACCGTGAACGAGCCGGCGTGGGGCGAGGATCTGGACTGCACGGCGGCGCAGGACAGCACCGACGAAGCCACCCTCCACGTCGAGCAGGCGGTGTGGGTCGCTAGCCTCGCCAACACGACGCCGGGCGGGACGATCTCCTTCATCGTGCAGCCGGCCAAGCGCGAGACCCTCGCTTTCCCCTGACGGTCCGCACGCCGTCCACCACCGGCATCGTCAAGGAGGGGGGCCTCCTGGCCGCAGCGTGGGCACAACGCGCTGGTACAGGGAGCGGCGCCGGGAGACGTACCACCGCCGCGCCAAGGCCGAGGGCTACCGTGCCCGCAGCGCCTACAAGCTCAAGCAGGTCGACGAGCGGTTCCGGCTCCTCAAGGAGGGCATGGCCGCGGCGGACCTGGGCTGCGCCCCGGGCGGCTGGAGCCAGGTGCTCGCGGAGGCCGTCGGCCCCGACGGCTACGTGCTGGGCGTCGACCTGCGCCGCGTGGCCCCCGTGCCCGGCGTCCGTTTCGTCCAGGGTGACCTGACCGTCGACGAGACGCACGAGCGCATCGCGCGGGAGCTCGCCGCCGCCGGACGCGACCACTTCGATGTCGTCGTCAGCGACATGGCCCCGGACATGACGGGCAGCTACCAGGTCGACCAGGCGCGGAGCGTGCACCTCTGCGAGATGGCGCTGCGGGCCGCCGCGCGGCATCTGCGTGACGGCGGCCACTTCGTCTGCAAGGTCTTCGAGGGCGCCGACTTCGTCGCCTTCCGCGAGGAGGTCCGCCGCCTCTTCCGGAGCGTGCGGCAGTTCCACCCGCCCGCAAGCCGCAAGCAGTCGAGCGAGGTCTACCTCGTCGCGATGCGCTTCCGCGGCGCCCCGGACCAAGACGAAGAGGAGTGAGGGGCCACCGATGGGCGGGGACAGGGATCCTGGCGCCGTGCGGGACCGCTTCGTGCTGCCGCGACAGACAAAGCCTATCTCCACCGGGCCCCCATCGCATCCGATGGTCCAGCGCGTCGCCGGCCGCCGCGGGTGGCTCCCGGCCCAGCTTGCATGGGTCCCCGTGCTGCTCCTGGGGATGTGGCTGCTCGTCCTCCGCGTCGAGGCGACCCCGCGCGGCGACGGCGTCTGGTGGGTCCAGGTCGTGATCCTGTCCCCGCCGGCCTGGTTCGACCCGGTCGGCCGGGGCGCGGCGGGGGCCTCGGTGCTGGCGCTCGGGGCCGTTCTTGCCGGGCTCGCCGCGTGGCGCCCGCATCCGGGCCGCGTCCCCCTCGTGATCACGCGCTTCCCAGGCTTCGCCATGGCCGGATCGCTCCTGCTGATCGTGGCCGGGCTGAGCCTCTGGAAGCTCTCCGGGCACGTGATCGACGCTGCGGCGGGCGGCCTCGACTGGCGCTTCATCGCCACGTCCCGGCGCCACCCCCTCGACCGCGTCGTCGCCTGGACCGCGGCCGGCTCAGCCGTCGTCTGCTACGTCCTGTCCTTCGCGGGCCCCTGGCACCGCGCCCTGCGGCCGCGCCGTGTGCCGGCGGAACCGCAGGCTCAGTAGGACGTTGAGGACCGCCGCGAGCACGAGCGCGCCGACGATGCCGCCCCCGAGCGGGGAGAGGACCCAGCTCGCCGGCGGCGGGGGCGGGATCGTGGGCCCTGGCACGAGGGCGCTGTTGTAGCCCTGGCTGACGGGATCGTTTGCGAACCCGCCGTCGCCGCTTGCCTCCCCGGCGTACTTCACGGCCTGGCCGGCCAGGAACGCGTTGCGGTTGCCGCTCGTCCGGATGGCGAGGTTGTACGCCTCGCGGGCGTTGAGGTACCCGGTTCCGGCCTTGGCCACGTCGTCGGCCATGGGGTCGGTGGTGGCAACGAGCACGTCCATCACCTGGTCGGGCGAGAGGCGGGGGTTCGCCGCCTGGAGCAGGGCCGCGGTGGCCGCGACGTGCGGCGCCGCCATCGAGGAGCCGGACCGGTCCCGGTAGAGCGACTCCGAAGCGCGGCCCTGCAGGGTGTTGCCGACGATCCCGCCGGGGGAGGTCCGCGTCGGCGGCTCCGCGGAGTGGATGAAGTACCCCGGCGCCGTGAGGTCCGGGTGGTCCCAGGGCCTGCCCTCGTCGGGCGGACGGCCGTACGAGCTGAACGAGGACCGGGCGCCGTCCAGGTCGCCGGCGGCGACGCACAGGACCCAGGGCGCGAGGCAGTACTTGTTCAGGGTCCCGGCGCCCTTCTCGCCCTCGTTGCCGGCGGAGAAGACCACGGTCATGCCGCGGAGGTACAGCTCGAGGGTGGCCCGGTTGATCGGGTGCTCCGCGTCCATGTCGCCGGGCGTGCCCCACGAGTTCGTGACGACGCGGATGTCGAAGCGTTCCCGGTTCGCGATGGCCCAGTCGAAGGCCTCCAGCGCAGCCACGGTGTCGACCCGGATGTCGTCGGGGTCCGCGGCGTCCGTGGAGGCCTGGAAGCCGGCGACGCGGCCGTTGGAGTAGACGCCAAGGTACCGGCCGTTCAGCGGGTCGCCGTCTCCGAGGGACCGGCCCGTGCCGGCCACGATGCCGGCGACGTGGGTGCCGTGGCCCGCGACGTCGACGACGGGCTGGTTGTCGAGGACGCCCGTCACGAGGCCGCCCGTTCGGTCGGCCTGGACGTTGGCGGCGAGGTTCTCCCCGGCGGCGAAGTCGGGGTGCGACGTGTCGATGCCGGTGTCCACGACGAGGACGGTAGGACCGTCGCGGACGAGGCCGATCCGGTCCCTGACCCGGTCCGCCTCGATGTAGGGCACCGACCGGTCGAGGTGCAGGCGGTGCTCCTCGTCCGGGTCGACGCGGCCGCCGTGCGCCGCGACGAGGCGCGCGGCGTCGGCGGGGGAGCCGACGAAGGCGGCCATGCCCAGGTTCGGGTACGCGTGGTGCGGGAGCCCTGCGCCGGCGAGCCAGCGGACGACGCCGTCGGCCGCGCCGCCGGACCAGATGAACGTGCCCTCCGTAGCGGCCGGAAGCGGAGCGGCGCCGGTCCCCGCCCCGGGCGTCGGCACCACGGCACCCACGGTGGAGGCCAGGACCAGGAGGAGGACAGGGACCGCCGCGCGCACACAGGGCACCCCTCCTGGCGCCATTAGGGCTTTGCGGCGAACGTCCAGCGGTCGCGGAGCGCGGCCTCGTCCGCGTCCGTCCGGACGCCCTGGGGGTCGAGGTGGCTGCGCGCCGCCCGATAGCCCCCGGCCCGCAGGGCGTCGATGAGCGCGCTGCGCCGCGGGGCCGCCGCCCGGAAGCGGCCCTGGAGGCGCCCCGGGTCGGCCCAGAAGGCGGGCGCTTCCGCCTCCTCGGCGAGCACCGCAAGAAGCGGGGCGGCGTCGGTCGCGAGCCGGTGGGACGGCACGGCCGCCGCCATGGCCTCGACCAAGCCCCTCTCGTGGAGCGCGCCGGTCCAGAGCGGACCCGCGCTGGGGGCCCCGGCGGGGACGTCGCCGGCCCGGCCCGTGCGCCCGAGATGGGCCTCGTCGGCCCAGGCCCAGCCGAGGCCCGCCACGGCGCGGTCCGCCGCGGCCCTTCCGTCGCGGACGCGTGCGACGATCCGCATCCAGTGGCCGCGCGCGACCGACAGGACGGGCTCCACGGCGCGGTCGTGGCGGCCCCCCGCCTGCACGAGCGCCGCGGCGAGCACGCGGAGTCCGACCTCGCTGCGCCACGCCACGCCGTGCAGGCGGTGCTCGGCGCCGTACCGGCGGCGGCAGACGCGCGGGTAGGCGCCCGCCAGCGCGGCGGTGTCGGTCGCGGTCACGCAGACGAGGCCATCGTGGCGCGTGGCGCGCACCGCGGCATCAAGAAACGGCGCCGGGGAGCCGTACGGGTCGATGTCCACCACGTCGAAGCGGCGGGCCGCGAGGAAGGCGTGCGCGGCGCCCTCGCGG
>Ga0299906_10003209_pt1 | contig 13495 bp, 13 predicted proteins | sample RVTome_14_FD_200259 | JGI IMG/M metagenome (GOLD analysis project Ga0299906, IMG submission 200259) | Soil microbial communities from uranium-contaminated site in the Upper Colorado River Basin, Wyoming, United States - RVT145D125 (version 2) ...
GAGGCCGAACGCTTCATCGCGCTGAGCGAGGACCTCACGGCCGACGACGACCTCGCGACGCAGGTCCTGTGGCGTTCGGCGAGGGGACTCCTGCTGGCCGCCCGGGGCGCGCTCGACGAGGCGGAGGCGATGGCCCGCGAGGCCGTGAAGCTCGCCGACGAGACCGACGATCTCAACATGCGAGCAGACGTCCTGATGGATCTCTCGAGGATCGTCGAGGCCGCCGGCCGGGCCCCCGAGGCCCATGACGCCGTGCGGCAGGCCATCGCGCTGTACCGTGACAAGGGCAACCGTGTCGCGAGCGACGCGGCCGAACGCCGCATGGCCGAGCTGGCGGGCCGTCGGTAGCATCGACCGCGCCCGGGTGCCGGAACGGTAGACGGAGGTGCCTTAAAAGCACCGGCCCGCAAGGGCGTGTGGGTTCGAGTCCCACCCCGGGCACGTACAGAATCCACACGCGCTTCGGCCGGCCCATCCTCGGCTTCCGGTAGCACGAGCCGAAGCTCCAGGCGCTCCTCCTCGGGGAGCCACGTCACCGAGCGGATCGTTCGCCTGAAGATCTTCCGCATGTCCTCTGGATCGCCATGCTTCAGCACCGCTCGGAGATCGTCGGCGTGCTCCCGCAGCCTCCGGATCGCCGCGAGGGCCCGGACTGCTTCGCTCACGGGTCCCTCGGGCGTCTTCGCGTCGACCGACTCGCCGGTGCGGCTCCCCAGCAGCGCGGACCCGAGGGGTGACTTCACGGAGATCCAGGATCCATCGAGGCGGGCCTCGAGCTCTCCCACCAGGGTCAACCGCTCGCGCTCGGAGGAACCGGCTCGGCGCACCGTCACCGTGTCGCCGAACTTCACCACCGTCGGGTCGTGTGGCTCGTCCTCGAGCGGCGTCGCCGTGGCCAGGGCCCGGCGCACGTCGGCGAGCTCGCGGATCCTGGCTCGAAGCGCCGTCTCGATCAACGGGTCGCCGGACTCCGCGAGCTCGCGCTCGAGGCCGGGGACCCGCTCCGCCTCGAGCTCGCGCAGCCGCTCCTCCAACGAGCGTCGTGCGCTCTCCGACAGCTTCGGCGTGCCCATGCTCCGCTCCTCCCGCGGCTGGGACGTAGGTCGCACCGAACTAGCGTGCGGAGCCTCCCGGCTCCTCGCTGTCGGCATCCGGTGCGCGGGGCGAGGCCGCCGCAGCAGCCGCGAAGCGGAGCAGCTCGATCGGGATGGGGAAGATCAACGTCGAGTTCTTCTCCGCCGCCACCTCTGTCATGGTCGAGAGCATCCGCAGCTGCATCGCGCCGGGGCGTCGCTCAAGCACCTCCCCGGCCTGGCTCAGCGTCTCGGCCGCCTCGAGCTCACCCTTCGCGTGGATCACCTTGGCTCGCCGCTCACGCTCGGCCTCGGCCTGACGGGCCATCGCCCGGCGCATGCTCTCAGGGAGCTCGACGTCCTTCACTTCGACGAGCGTGACCTTGACCCCCCAGGGGTTCGTCAGGTCGTCGATGATCTTCTGCAGCCGCTGGTTGATTTCGTCGCGGTTGACCAGCAGGTCGTCGAGGTCGACTTGGCCCAGGATGCTCCGTAGCGTGGTCTGGGCGATCTGCGACGTTCCCAGGATGTACTTCTGGATCACCACCGTGGCCTTGACCGGGTCCACCACGTTGAAGTAGGTGACCGCGTTCACCCGGACCGTCACGTTGTCCCGCGTTATGACGTCCTGCGGCGGGATGTCCATCGTCACCGTCTGCAGGTTCACGCGGACCATCCGGTCCACGACCGGGATGATGACGAACAGGCCCGGTCCCTTCGCTCCGATCACACGCCCCAGCCGGAAGATCACACCCCGCTCGTACTCGGGAACGATCTTCACGGCCGAGAAGACCAGAAGGAGGAGCAGCGCGACGGCCGCCAGGATCCCGTACAGGAGTGCTTGGCTCATGACTTTCCCCTTTCGGCGCCTTGCGCGGTCGCATCGTCCCTGTGAGGCTCCGGCTCCGGCTGTGGCTCCGGCTCCGGTTGCGGCTCGGGCTCGACGACGAGCTCGAGGCCGTCCATCTCCACGACGCGAACCCGCTGCCCGGGCTGGAGCGTTCCCCGAGCCGGGCGCGCGGTCCACCACGAGCCTTGGAGCCACAAGAGGGCCTCGTCTCCCTCGACCGACCGGACGGTGGCCCGGCCGCCGACGATCGCGTCCGCACCGGTCGACCCGGCGAGATGGCGAGATCGCCATGCGACCCGCCCGAGCGCCACGGACCCCGCGCCGGCAAGCACGGCCGTCGGCAGGAGCACGACGGGATCGACCCCGATCGGTCCGCGGAACAGGAACAGGCCGGCGAGCAGGAGCGCCACCGTCCCGCCGGCGGCGAAGACGCCGATCCCCGGGACGAACAGCTCCGTGATGAACAGACCCGCCGCGAGGACGAGCAGGATTACACCGGCCGCGTTCACCGGGAAGACCGAGAGCGCCGTGAAGGCGAGAACGAGCAGGATCACGCCGACGATCGCCCCGCCGCCGAACCCCGGGTTCGCGAGCTCGTACACGATCGCCAGCGTGCCGATCGAGATGAACAGGAACGCGAGGTTCGGGTCGGAGAGCCACTGCAGCACGCTCCGCGCGAGCCCGAGCTCCACCTCCACGAGCTCGGCTCCGGCGGTCCTGAGCGTCACGTCCCCGCCCGGGTCGAGTTCGATGACGCGCCCGTCGAGAGCCTCCAGCAGCTGGACGCGGTCGCGGGCGAGCAGCTCCACGACGCCGAGCTCGAATGCCTCGTTCGCCGCCACCGAGCGGCCCTCGCGCACCGCGTCGATCGCGAACTCCACGTTGCGGCCGCGCTGTTCGGCGATCGATTCGGCGTACGAAGCGGCGTCGTTGATCACCTTCTCCGCCAGGTCGCCGCCCTCGAGGTCGATCGGCGTCGCGGCGCCGATCGAGGTGCCGGGCGCCATCGCGGCGACGTGGGAGGCCAAAGTGATGATCGCGCCGGCCGAGGCCGCGCGCGCCCCCTGCGGCGACACGTACACGATGACGGGCACGCGCGCGTTCAGGAACGACTGGACGATGTCGCGCATCGACGTGTCGAGCCCGCCGGGCGTGTCGAGCTCGACCAGGAGCGCCTGGTGCCCTTCGCGCTCGGCGAGGTCGAGGGCGTCGCGGACGTGGTCGGCGATCACCGGCGTGATGACGCCGTCGACCTCGACGACGACGATGCTGCGGACGCCCTGCGCGTGCGCGGTCGAGTCAGCGGCGAGGAGCAAGCCTGCGATCAGCAGCAGCCACGCCGCGATGCGCCCGTAGCGGGCACCCGACGCGCGGGCATCGTTCGCCCGCATCGGCAGACGGGTCATCGCCCAACGTCGCCTCCTCTTCGGCTCGGCAGCTCGCCCTTCTACCATACGCTGCGGGCCGTTCTTACGGCGGTCTGGGCCCGTCGCGCGTGCGTGGGTTCACCTCGCACCTTCCCGGAACATCGCCGCGTAGGCTGGGCCGGCGTGCGGGATCCGAGACAGTGAGGTGAGGGGTATAACTGCGCTCACCACCCCGACCCCACACAATGGAGTGAAAGCGAGAGTCTTTGGCCTAGTAGTCGAAGGGAAGCGGTGAGGCCAGTCGCACGTCCTTGCACGCTTGGCGCAGATCCGTGTTGGCCCGAATAGCTTGCGATAACTCGATCGGGGACGTGCTCGGCATGCCAGCGAGAGCAACGCGGCCTGCTGCTTCGGCGCGGAAGCAACATTCATGTTCCGACCCTTCTGGGTCGCACCGGATCATCCGTCATTCAGCATCCGACCAATCCTGGATCGGTACCTCGCCTGGGGCCGACCGGCACTGGCCGGCCTGAACGCTCTAGCGTCTGTTGTGTGGGAGCCTGGGGACGAAGCGGAGGCCGAGCTCGTTCTGGTAGACGAGATGTTCGAAGACCCTGCACCGCCGAGGAAGGTCGACAGGGAGCCGCCCGATCCGGTTCTAGGCCCCACGCGTGAGGATCTCGCCCCGCGTGTTTCGAGTGGGGGAGCCACGACTTCGGCAATGACTCCACCGTACCTCCAGCCTGGTACGCGCGACATGATGACGATGATCCGGAGGTCCTCAATGCTGTCGACCTCGAGATCGATCGACTGCGCGGATGGCTCGAAGGCCTCACGACTCAGTTGGCGACGAAAGCGATCCTCTGGCACTACCGCCCGCAGCAGTCGCCGACGAACGTTGGGTGAGTCCTGGCTCCGCGGATTCGGCGCTAGATCGCGTAATGGCCTCGATCACGATCCGGCGTCCGTGGAACCGGACAGTTCGGCCTTGGGCCCCATAAGACTGCGCCGGGCGGTCGTTCCTGTACGAAGGCCCCCTGTTGGGCCCGACGCGCTCATTTTGTGCGAATGCATAGCAACTGGGATTCACGATGTTCGGCATGTGCAGCGAGTGATGTGTCCCGCATTGGCCCCGCGACGGACTGCGAAACGTTGCGCAAAGTTGGGCTGCGTTGGGGAGAGAAACCGCTGGTCAACGGCTCTCTCGGCTCAATCTCCCTGGTTCGGGAGAGCGCTGGATCAAACTCATAATCCGCCGGTCGGAGGTTCAAGTCCTCCCCGCCCCACTGTTTGCCCTGGTCAGGGGCCTTTTCGGCCGGGACGCTCGGCATGGTGCTACCCCCCTGCTACCCAACATACGAAGAATCCCGCGAATCCCTGCCGAACGCCGTCTTCGTACCGTCTCACTCGCCGGCTGATCCGGGGATAGAAGCAGCATCCGTGCCCTCTCACGGCCGTGGGAGGACGCGGATGCCGAAGCGACGAGCCGCATCCAGCAGCAGATCCTCGTCGATCTCCTCGGTCCTCGGATCCGGCCAGTCCGCAGCCTCGCCGGTCTCCCCGAATAGAGCGAGTCCCACCCTGCGTTGTGCGGGATCATGGCGGACGAGATAGCGAATCCCGTCGAAGCCGGCGGCAGCGAGCGCCCGGGCCCACCGCTGCGTGAGCTCGTAATCAATGGTCGTGTGAATCTCCCCGGTACATCCAAAGCTCCGAGATGCCGCTTGCGTACAGTCAGCCAGCCGGAGAGTCCTGGGGACGTGAAGAGCTGAGAGCCGCCGCCGCTCGATGTCCTCGTCTGCCACGAGGGTCACGTCGGTGAAGACCTCGACGAAGGATCCGAGCGGTTCCTCCGCCACGTAGCAGGTCCCCTGCGGTGCTTGGAGGTCGAAGCGGCACTCGAGGTCGCTGCAGAACCACCACGGACCGTTGTCCTTGAGGTGGATGCGCCAGAGTGTCCTGCGCGGCGTCAATCGGCGGGCGGGAAAGCTTCGCAGCTCAGAAGGAGGCTCTGTCAGCGATGGTCGGCGCCTCACCGACCGAAGCGCGATGCACTTCGCCGGGCCGCCTTGACGATCAGATCTGGGTCCTCCCCTTTCACAAGCCACTCCGCGGGCGTCATCCGCGCGAGGAGAGCCTGAGGGGTGACGAACCACGACGCGATCGTCCAGGGATCCACGCGTGCCCGCCCCTCGAAGATCTCCAGTATCTGGGGCAGCGCCTCGAAGGGGCGGCCGGAGTGGCCGAACTGGAATGCCGGATAGACCACACGGCCAGACTCTTTCGGGAGTCCCAACAGGCGACGCCGAGCCCGAAGATCGCTCACGGCCTGGCGGGTATCTACACGGAGAAGATCCTGGACCTGCTTCGCATCAAGAAGCGGTCCTACATGCTTCGTCCATACCGCTTCCGCTGCGGCGACCAGGGCAGCGCGCCTCCCGAGCTTGGCGGGATCCCCGACGTCAGGCGAGACCCGGGTTAGTCCTAGCTCCCTGAGGGTGCTTTGGAAAGACTCCGCCGCTGTGGCAACGAATGACCGTCCCATGGCCTGAAGACTACCATTGTCAAGACTGTCAAGTCAAGAGCGTCAAGAGCCCAAGAGCACGGATGGCATGTCCTTCGGTGGGCCCCCCTTGACAGCTCCTAAACGGACGTGTCATAGTTACGTCGTGGGGGACATAGATATGACATGAGCGCCAAACCCGCCAGCGTCCGCCACATGGAAGCGACCCGCAACGCCATCCTCGAGGCCGCCGTCGACCTGTTCCTCGAACGGCAGAGCGATGGCTTCTCGGTTCAGGAGGTGGCCGACCGTGCCGGCCTCACCCATCGCACCGTCTACCGCTACTTCCCCACACGCCAGGAGCTCCTGGGCGCCACCGCCGAGCGCCTCGAACCTGCCGTGGTGGATCAGCGCTTCGCCGAGGTGTCGACGGTGGAGGAATGGATCGACGCGGTCGGGGCCCACTTCGCCCACACCGAGGCCAACTTCGAGCTCGTGCGCAGCGTCGTCTCGGCGCTGTTCACCTCCGAGGACCAGCGGCTGTTCGGCCAGCACATCCGGGAGCGGGACGCCCACCGTTGGGAGGTCTTCCGACGCCAGTTCCCCTACCTCCCCGAAGGCGACGCCCGACGAACCTTCGCCACCCTTCGTCACCTCATGTCCTCGACCTCGTATGTCCTCTACCGGCTGCGCTTCGGGTTGTCACCGGCTGAGGCCACCGAGGCCATCCGGAGCGGTGCCTCGCAGATCGTGGAACAGGCCGCCCGTCGAGATCGGGCCGCGAAACAGGGGAGAAGGAGACGATGACCAACGATCAGGCTATCCGGGCCTCCGCCGTCCGTCTGGTCAGCCTGGACGATTCCGCCTGTGAGGCGCCGGCCCTCGCCGGGAACAAGGCCGCCACCCTGGCCGTGCTTCGCCGAGCCGGATTCGAGGTGCCGCCGGGTGTGGTCGTGCCCGGCGACGCCCTGGGCGGCGTTGCCGACACCCTTCCCCCAGCGGTCCGAGCGGCGCTTCCGAAGGTGCCCAGTCTGCTGGGACCGGGACCGTGGGCGGTCCGATCGTCGGGCACCGCCGAGGACAGCCGGCAGGCTTCCTTCGCCGGCCAGTTCGAGACGGTCCTGGGCATCGAGGCGGACGGGCTGGCTGACGCGGTGCTCCGGTGCTGGCGGTCGGGGTCCGCCGACCGGGTCAGGGCCTACCGCGGCGACCGGTGGGCCGGCTCGATGGCCGTCCTCATCCAGCCGATGGTCGCGGCCGAGGCGGCCGGGGTGGCCTTCACCACCGATCCGGTCACCGGTCGCCGCCGCACGGTCATCGAGGCGGTGGAAGGGCTGGGCGAGCGTCTGGTCTCCGGGGCGGCCACCCCGGAGCGGTGGACGGTGGAGGAGGACGGCTCGATCGAGGGTCCCTCGGGATCCACGGTCCTGGACGCCGAGAGGGCCCGGGCCATCGGCGATCTCGCCCGGAGGGTCGAGGAGCATCTGGGGCGCCCGCAGGACATCGAGTGGGCCATCGGAGGCGGTTCCCTGTGGCTCCTCCAGGCCCGGCCGATCACCGCCCTGTCGAGCGCCGGGCCCGAGCTCATCCCCATCCTCATCGAGGTGCCGCCGGGCTACTGGGAGAGGGATGACTTCCACGAGCCCGTTCCGATGTCGCCGTTCGGGAGGGTCCTCCTGACCGAGCAGATCATGAAGGTGTTCCCCGCCGCGTTCGCCGAGTTCGGCATCCTCATAGACCGAGCCGAGGCCGCCTTCATCGGCGGTTGGATCTACCGTCGGGCGGTCCCGGTGGGGGCGCCCCCTGCCGGGCAACGTCGTCCCAGCCCGCCTCCCCGGTGGCTGCTGAGGGTCCTCATGCGGCTGCATCCGGCCATCCGCCGGCGTACAACCGCCGCCAGACGGGCAATCGACTCGGACCTCCCCACCGCCGTCATCCGGCGGTGGTTCGACGAGTGGCGCCCGGAGCACCAGGAGGACATCGACCGGGCGCTGGCCGTCGATCTCGGATCGCTCTCCGACGAGGATCTGGCTGCCCAGCTCGACCACCGGATCGAGGTGCTCGGTCACCCCGCCCACATCGCGGTGGCCATCGCCTACTGGATCCTCGTCTACGAGCTCGCCGAGGCGTGCCGAGAGCTCCTGGGGTGGGACGCCCCCAAGACGCTCACCCTCCTAGAAGGCCTGTCGACCACGTCCACCGAGCCGGCCCGACAGCTCGCCGACCTCGCCAGGCTCGCTCGGACCAAGCCCGCCGTCAGGGAGCTGCTCGCTAGGGTCGATGAGACCACCCCGAAGCGGCTGGCCGACGTGGATCCCGAGTTCGCCCGGGCGTTCTCCGACTACGTGGAAGCAAACGGGCACCGCTCCCTGCTGTACGACGTCATCGAGCCCACGCTTGCCGAAACGCCGCATGTCCTCCTCCGCCTCGTCGCCGACCAGCTCGAAGCCGAGTTCTCGCCGGACCACGAGGAACAGGAGGCGCGGCGACGGCGCCGCCAGGCGGCCGACGAGGCCCGCCGCCTCCTAGCCTCGCACCCGGTGACCGACCGGGAGCGGTTCGAGCGGGCCCTGGCCCGCGCCCGGGAGGCCTATCCAGCTCTGGAGGATCGGGCGTGGGTGACGAACAGCGTCCAATCAGCCCTCCTCCGCTACGTGGCCCTGGAGATCGGACGCCGGCTGGTCGATCGGGGCCCGTTGGGCGCCGTCGACGACGTGTTCTTCTTGGAGGCGCAGGACGCGCGATCGGCGCTGTTCGACCGAGCCGACCGCCGGGACACCGCCAGGGTGGCCAGGGGGCAGCGGGCGTGGGCCATGGCCCATCCCGGGCCATACGCCTATGGAGAGCCGCCCCCCGGCGCGCCTCCCTTCGACCTGCTGCCGCCCCCCGCTCGCCTGGTGAACCGGGGGGTGATGTGGGGAATGGCCCAACTGTTCGGGGAGCCCCCGGGCGCCCGGGACGAGCGGGTCGTCGCCGGCACCCCTGCCTCGCCCGGCCGGTACACCGGCGCGGTCCGGGTGGTGATGGGCGAGCACGAGTTCGGCAAGATTCGGCGGGGCGACGTGGTCGTGTGCCCGGTGACGTCACCCGCCTGGTCGGTGGTGTTCCCCAGCATGGGCGCCCTCGTCACCGACATGGGCGGGATCCTCTCCCATCCGGCGATCATCGCTCGGGAGCACGGGATCCCCGCGGTGGTCGGCACCGGCAACGCCACCAACGTCCTCCGCGACGGCCAGACCGTGACCGTCGATGGGACGAAAGGTGCGGTCGAGATCGGGTGACCACTCGCCCGGTCCGGCAGGAGCACGGCTCGCCACCCGGCGCCGTCGGTCTCGAGGAGGTGATGGGCCTCCAGGTTCTCCTTGGTGGGGCGGCGGCGATCCGTGCCGCGGCGGGGGTGGGCCTCCTCGAGCTGCTCGCCGAAAAGAGCGGGTCCGCCGGGCATGCGGCCGAGGCGCTGGGGCTCGACGAGCGTGCCACCCGTCGACTCCTCGATGTGCTGGTGGCCCTCGGCCTGGCGGCGGCGGACCCCGATGGCGGCTATCGGTCGACGGTGGAGGAGAGGACGCTCGTCGAGGACCACCTGCGGATGTGGGACTCGCTCTCGGAGGTCCTCCGGAACGGCCCGCCCCGGTACCGCGTCGACCGGCCCGAGGGCGCCCAGCAGGTCTACCCGGGCCTGGTGGTGATCCTGGGACGGATGAAGGCGGAGGCGGCCCGCCGGGCCGCCGAGCGGCTGGCTCGCCCTCACCTCCGGGTCCTGGACCTGGGGGCCGGCGCGGCGCCCTGGAGCTTGGCCGTGGTGGCGAAGGAGCCCTCGTGCCGAGTCACTGCCGTCGACCTACCGGCCGTGATCCCCGCCACCAGGAGGGCCGTCGAGGCCACGGGCCGCGCCGGCCGCTTCGAGTACCTCGCCGGGGACCTCTTTCGCATCGAACTCCCGAAGGAGGCGTTCGACCTCGCCATCCTCGGGAGCGTGTGCCACCTCTTTGGCCCGGAGGACAACCGGCGGCTGCTCCTTCGCCTCTTCCAGGCCCTCCGCTCCGAGGGCACGGCGGCGATCATCGACAGCCTCCGCGACGGGACGGCTCGGCGTGAGCAGGCCATCTACGCCCTCGGGCTCCTCCTGCGGGCCCCGGAGGGGGACGTGTACCCGCTGTCCGCCTATAGGGAATGGCTGCTGGACGCCGGGTTCGAGGTGGTGGAGGGCATGCCGCTGACCGAGCGGCCTTCCCTCACGCTCGTCACCGGGCGCCGACCGCTGGCCACAACCGGGGTCGATGTCCACGGAATCCGGGGGAGGTGATCAAGATCGCGCAGGTTCGAGCAGTGGCGCCGACGCCGTAGGGGCGTCGGTAGGAGAGAGGAGGGAGACATGACCGTTGTCAGAGAAGGGGAGGACATGACCGTTCAGACCGACGGTCTGCAGCTGTCGCGCACCTTTGCGATGACCCTCGTCAGCTACGGGTATGGCGTCGTGGCGGTCGGCTTGGCCTACTTCCTGGTCGTCCTAGCTCTGCCTCTCTCGGGCGACCCCGGTGCGCCGCCGATCCCCCTCTTCGTATCCATCACCGCGATCTTCGCCGTCTTCGGAGCCGTCTCCGTGGTCTGGTCGGAGGCGAGACGCCGCGCGTGGTTCTGGCTTGGGGCCGCCCTACCCGGCCTCCTCATCCTGTTGATGAACGCACCCTTCATTCTTCACGACATCACCCGCCCGGCCAACACGAACGCGTTCCTCGTGACGATCGTGGTGCTCTCGGGAGGGTTGGCCGTCATCGTTGGCGGCATTGCCGCGTTCCTCGACGTGCGCCGCGACCGGCCGGCCTGGACGCGCTCCGGTCGCGCCGGCTCGGTGTCCATCGCGGTCATCGGCGCCCTGGCGGGTGCGGCCACGACGTCGCTGCTGGCCGGTGTGGGGTCGGCGGGCGGAGCAGGCGTCGCGGAGGCGCCCACCATCACCGGGGTGGTCACCGCCGAGAACACCGCCTTCGTCGAGGCCAGCCTCCACATGACGAATGGCGAGGTCCTGGGGTTGTTCGTCGTCAACAAGGACGGCATCGGGCATACGTTCGAGGTTGACGGCCTGGGCATCCACGTGGAGCTTCCACCGAATTCCACGACCGCGGTGGCGATCAAGCCGACCGGGTCCGGCAGCCTGGAGTTCTACTGCAATGTCCCGGGCCATCGGGAAGCGGGCATGGTCGGGACGATCAATGTCGAGTAGGCGGAGTCGAGCCATCTTCATCACGGGTGCGGTAGGGGGGATCGGGTCGGAGCTCTCCCGGCAGCTCGCCGCCCTGGGCGCCGGTGGCGGCCGCCTTTCGTCTCGCTCTGCCATGCACCCTACACAACCCGCCCGCCCACCCGGCGCTGTCGAGGATCGAGTTGCTCTCGTGGTGGAGCAGCATGGGCGAGATCGCGCAACCAAAGGAGGTTCCGATGTTTGTATACGGGCTGGTCTTGCTGCTCGTGCTCGCACTCGGTGCAAGCTCCGTAGCGCCGACCCGGCAGTGGCTGCAAAGGCATGGATGGTGGGCTCTGTTTGCGATCGCGGTGATCAGTGTGGCCTCGGGCCTCATCGACCTGGTCAGTGGCGTTACATGGCAGGCGCCGGATCTGACCGGCAAGACGATCGCCCAGATCGCGGCCGAGAGCGTGGACGGTTCCCAGCTCAGTGATTTCAGCGTCCGCACCGCCGGCCTGTACCTGATCGCCTTCGGGGTGCTCCTTGGCGCCATCCTCCTCTTCGGGTTCCGACAGGATCGCCTGTGGGCGTGGTGGGCGATGTGGACGCTCCCTGTGACCATCATCACCGCCTCCCTCGTGGACCTGGCTTCCGGCGTCGCCGGCCCGGCGATGACGGGGGGGTTCGTGGGCATCCTGGCGGCGGAGATCCTGCTGATCAGCGCGCCCCGCTTCTTCAAGCAGCCCGGGCGTCTGTTGACGGATCCCAGGGAGAATCGCGCCGGTTAGATGCCTGTAGCCGCGATGAGTTCCTTCGAACGGACCGGACATGGAAGGCGAGCTGGGGGTGCGTTGATGGTCCAGAGTCGGGGATCGCGTTCGGTCGAATCCTGCCGAGCCAACCTCCAGATGAGTGAGAGGCAGGAATGATCAAGGAGGAGAGGAGCATCATCGTCCGTCGCCCCATCGAGGAGGTATTTGCCTACGTCGGCGACCTCAGACATTCCGCAGAATGGCAGGCGGGGCTGTCGGAAGTGCGAAGAGTGACCGAAGGCCCGTTGGGCATAGGCACACGATTCGCGGTCGTCCGCAAGCTCCTGGGACGGAGGTTGGAACTGATCAGCGAGTTCGTCAGGTACGAGCCAAATACGAGGTTCACGTTCAGGTTCTCCGGTTCTATGCCCGGCGAGGGGTCGTACTTCTTGGAGTCAACACCGGATGGAACGAGGGTCACCTCGAGAGTCGAGATGCGGCCGAGAGGCTTCTCTCGCCTGGCGGAGCCACTGGTTGCCACAAGCCTGAGACGCCAAATGGCGGCCAACCTCCCGGTGCTGAAGGAGCTGCTCGAAAGGCGCGTGGCTACGTGACGAGCGGGCCGCCGGCCGTGCCGGGGGTCGGTCGTGCCGCCGCGGTGCTGCTCTGGGTCGTCGCCGCGGGGTGGGGACTTCCGGCGCCGTGGCTGATGTGGAGGGTGCTGGTGCGCGGTCGACTGCCGGTGCTGCCGATCATCGGCGAGCCCAATGGCGGTCCGTTCTACTTCAACTTCTCGCGCCGCGTGTTCGTCGCCTTGCTGGCCATCTCGCTCGCGCTGGCATTCGCGCAAGGATGGGCGGCCTGGCTGCTGTGGGCCGGCAAGCGCTCGGGGGCCCTGCTCCAGTTCGGGTTGCTGCCGATCGAGGCAGCGTTCTGGTACGGGTTCGCCCTTCCGATTCCACCGGTGCTTGCCGTCGTCCGAGTGATTCTCACTTCTTCAGCCTGGCGTGGTCTGACGTGACCAATCGGATAGACAACCCGGAGAGGAGGAGTCGCGTGAGCGGCGAAGGACAGCCCGAGACGGTAACGATCGGCCGTGCTCGGCTACGGGTACCAAGCGTCAGCTGGGCCCTGCTCACCACGGTCACGACGCTGGGAACGCTGAACGGCTTGTATGTGTTGCTCGTTCCGGTTGGCGACCAAACCGAACTCACCGGCCGCACGTGGGAGCGGTTCGCGACGCAAGATCCCGAGGTAGCGTCGATCTACGCCATGGACCTGGCCGTGCTCGGCATCATCTGGGCCGCCTTCGGTCTCCTGGCGGCGATCATCTCCATCGTTCCCTACCGTCGGGGAGATCGCTGGGCCTGGTATGCCCTGTGGCTGGTTCCGATCACGTACGGTGGCGCCGCCACCCGCTTCCTGATCGACCGGTACGACGCCGGCTTCTGGGTCGCGGGGCTCGCCGCGGTCGCCGTGATCGGCTTGCTGATACCGATTCGGCGTGTCCTGTAGGCAGGGCGAGCATGACCAGCGAGGCCAGGGGGAGGCCGTTCTCCGCCGCCGGATGACCGTCCCCGGGGGAGCGGGATGATCCGTTTGGGTCGGAGCCAGCGATCCTCAGCCAGTCGTGCGCTTCGGGCTGCGGCAGTCGTTCACTGGGTCGCCGGGGTCGGCACGGCCGTCGTCATCCCCTCGGTCCTGGTCGCCATGGCACGCGAGCGAGAGATCCAGATCGGCCCATTGGGGATCCGGTCCTTGGCCG
>Ga0299906_10003212_pt1 | contig 13489 bp, 9 predicted proteins | sample RVTome_14_FD_200259 | JGI IMG/M metagenome (GOLD analysis project Ga0299906, IMG submission 200259) | Soil microbial communities from uranium-contaminated site in the Upper Colorado River Basin, Wyoming, United States - RVT145D125 (version 2) ...
CACAGTTCCCACTTGGGGGAAATCGGCAAATACTACCGTTCTCGCATCCTCTTGAGGGGCAGAATATATTTACGGTTATTCTGCCTGCCCAATATTATATAAATGCCCATCCAAACCCTGAGGGGGCAGTATAACAGACAATCAAATCCCCCGCCGTTGAAGTGTCCGGCAGTGACATCGAACCTAACTGCGTTAGGTGGGCGGTACTTGTATTCCTTTTAAGGAATTCCACCGAAATGGATTCCTTTCCAGAAACAGCAAAGTCGCCCTCAATCTAAATGTTGGCTCGAGACACTCTCCCAGATCACTAACAAGGCAGGGGAAAACTCTGTATCACCTAAAAATTCTTTTCTATTTTTTCGCTGAGCAGACTTATTTGTTCCTCAACCCGGTGCTTATATTCTTCGTGTTCTCTTTTCAATTTGACATACTTGCCTGCGATGTTCAAGCTCGTTAAGATACCAAGCTTATTCGCCGGCAAAACATGCTGCGAGGCTTGCCCGGCATCTTCCAGTTGCGTTTTCACCAAAGACAAAATTTCCTGCACATCTTTTTCCGGGGCATCTGTATAGAGCGGATACTCCTGGCCAAGCACTTTAAAGGTGACCAATCGTTCCACAATGCACCATCAATGAAAGGGTTAACAGAATAACTCCCTGAAAGCAATATATTTTCACGATCAGTTGCCTACCAGAACTCCTTGCACAGGATCTGAAGACCCCTTGCCAAGAACGGGCGCCGAAGATAACGGCCCAGGCTCGGCTGCCGCGGATTTTTCCCATTTTTCAATGGAGCCGAGCAGGCCGGAAACTCGTTGATGGATATTTTTCTTCTCATCCTTGAGGAGCTTGACCTGCTCCTCAAGCCCCCTCTTGTCCTCTTCCAGACGAGCAATGTCGGCTTGCAATCGTATCTTGTCTCCCTGAACCGAATCGAGACTGTGTAACATCTTCTCGACGTTACTCTCAAGCTTTTTCAAATCTTCCTCATATTCCATACAAAAATCCTCTTTTCTCAAAATAAGCGCGATGGATAGAATTTACCCACGGAAAAGCCAACGTTCCAGAGTACAGACCGCAAGCAAAAAAACAAAACCATCTTCTTCCGGCAACTGCCAATCGGACTAGAAATTTACCCTTTCGGAAAAACGAAAGTCAAGCCCTTTATCCCGAAAAGAAAGGCCCTTGCCACAATCCCAAAAACATCTCCGCGGTTACCGCGTTTGTATATCAATGGTATGAGGGGCAACAGTACTCCAGGAAGGAATATTGGTCTGCTGCAAATGGGTGAAGGAACCAATGCGCACACAATCCCCGACCGTGCAGCCATCTATTTTCACAAAGGAGTCAATGCGCACACCAGAGCCGATAGTGCATACCCCAGTGAGGACGGTGTTGGAATATATTACGGAATCTTTCCCAATGGTTACGGTTTTTTCTATGGTAGCGGTTTCGGGCTGGATAAGGGTAACACCGGATTCCATAAGCACATCGAGATAGCGTCGCTGTAAGACAGAATGGGCCTGCGCCAGTTCACGCCTTGAGTTTACCCCCAAAACTTCCTCGCTGTCCGGACAACAAAACTTATGGACATGAATCCCGTCACCCGTGGCAATTGCTACAATATCAGTAAGATAGATCTCTCCCTGCACATTGTCCGTGCCAACTCTTTTGAGTGCCTCAAACAAAAAATGGGCATCGACACAATAAATACCGGCGTTAATTTCCCTGATCTTTTTTTGGGCAGGACTGGCATCTTTTTCTTCCACAATCTTGACAATGTTTCCGTGTTCATCGGAAACAATCCTTCCATAGTTGTCTGGTGCCGCGACATTGGTCGTCATCACCGTTAGAAGGGAAGCGCTTTCGACATGGGCCTGCAGGAACAGCCGGAGCGTTTCGCTCCTGATGAGAGGTGTATCGCCGCACAAGATAAGAACAGAACCTGTATGCGAGCGCAACTCACTCTCGCAGGCCAGAACAGCATGGCCTGTTCCCAGTTGTTGTGACTGGTGAACGCATGAGATGGAATATCCCCGGAGGGATTTTTCAACCATGTGGCGCTGATGACCGGTGACAACCAAATTTCTTCCCAGCGATAGGGGCTGCAGCGCATCCAAAACATGGTGGATCATCGGAGAAAAGAAGACTTCATGCAGCACCTTGGGGCTGTCCGATTTCATCCTGGTGCCCTTGCCGGCCGCCAAGACAAGACCTATAACAGAAGAATACTCCATATCCTCTCCTTACTGCGCAATATCCATTTATTAACCCGCCCCAAGACCATACCCGGGATTTAGGCAAAAAAAAACCCTTCCTTTTGAGGGGAAGGGTTTTACTACAAAAATGAATCGGCGGCGACCTACTCTCCCACCAAGCTTCCCTGGCAGTACCATCGGCGCTGAGAGGCTTAACTTCCGTGTGCGGAATGGGAACGGGTGTTACACTCTCGCTATGACCACCGAAAAGGTATTATCTTTTCAGCTCATACGGCTTTCGGCCGTATATTACAGCGGTATATAAAAAAACTTAGATAATTGAATATCCGGTTTGTTGTCCCCAATAATAGACCAAGCAATAAAAGATCAAGCGCAACTGTAAAGTAAAAAATGGCCAAGCCGCACGGCTTATTAGTACCGGTAAGCTCCGTGTGTTACCACACTTCCACATCCGGCCTATCAACGTTGTAGTCTTCAACGAGCCTTTAGGTGGGTTATCCCACGGGATATCTTATCTTGGAGTAGGCTTCCCGCTTAGATGCTTTCAGCGGTTATCCCTTCCGAACGTAGCTACCCTGCCATGCCTCTGGCGAGACAACAGGAGCACCAGTGGTTCGTCCATTCCGGTCCTCTCGTACTAGGAACAGCTCTCCTCAAATATCCTACGCCCACATCAGATAAGGACCAAACTGTCTCACGACGTTTTAAACCCAGCTCGCGTACCGCTTTAATTGGCGAACAGCCAAACCCTTGGGACCTGCTCCAGCCCCAGGATGCGATGAGCCGACATCGAGGTGCCAAACCTCCCCGTCGATATGGACTCTTGGGGGAGATAAGCCTGTTATCCCCGGCGTACCTTTTATCCGTTGAGCGACGACCCTTCCATACGGGATCGCCGGATCACTAAGACCTACTTTCGTACCTGCTCGACTTGTCAGTCTCGCAGTCAAGCTCCCTTATGCCTTTACACTCTACGGCTGGTTTCCAATCAGCCTGAGGGAACCATCGCGCGCCTCCGTTACACTTTAGGAGGCGACCGCCCCAGTCAAACTACCCACCAGACACTGTCCCAAACCCGGATTACGGGTTGTGGTTAGAAGCCTAAAATAATCAGGGTGGTATTTCAAGGTTGACTCCGCAAGAACTAGCGTCCCTGCTTCACAGTCTCCCACCTATCCTACACAAATTATTCCAAACTCCAATGCCAAGCTATAGTAAAGGTGCACGGGGTCTTTCTGTCTTGATGCGGGTAACCGGCATCTTCACCGGTGTTACAGTTTCGCTGAGTCCCTGGTTGAGACAGTGGGGAAATCGTTACGCCATTCGTGCAGGTCGGAACTTACCCGACAAGGAATTTCGCTACCTTAGGACCGTTATAGTTACGGCCGCCGTTTACTGGGGCTTCGGTTCAAAGCTTCGCCTTGCGACTAACATTTCCCCTTAACCTTCCAGCACCGGGCAGGCGTCAGACCCTATACTGCGTCTTTCGACTTCGCAGAGTCCTGTGTTTTTAGTAAACAGTCGCTCCCCCCATTTCACTGCAACCCCCTTCCGCTCCATGAGCAAGTCACTTCACGTTATGAGGGCACACCTTCTCCCGAAGTTACGGTGTTATTTTGCCGAGTTCCTTAACCAGAGTTCTCTCAAGCGCCTTAGGATACTCTCCCTACCTACCTGTGTCGGTTTACGGTACGGTCACTTTATCAACTCACTACGAGGCTTTTCCTGGCAGCATGGGATCAGTCACTTTATTGCGGCAAGCCGCATCGTCATCATGCCTCAGCGTTAACAAGGACCTGGATTTGCCTGGGTCCTCCGCCTACACACTTAAACCGGGACAACCAACGCCCGGATGACCTACCCTTCTGCGTCCCCCCTTCGCTCAAACGCTGATAAAATGGTACAGGAATATTAACCCGTTTTCCATCGACTACGCCTCTCGGCCTCGCCTTAGGGACCGACTAACCCTGAGCAGATTAACTTTACTCAGGAAACCTTAGGTTTTCGGCGTGCGGGTTTCTCACCCGCATTTTCGCTACTCGTGTCAGCATAAGCTCTTGTAGGTCCTCCAGCACTCCTTACGGTGTACCTTCTCAGGTTACTACAATGTTCCTCTACCATAACGCTTACGCGTTATCCATAGCTTCGGTAGCATGCTTAAGCCCCGTTGAATTTTCGGCGCAGACCCATTCGATCAGTGAGCTATTACGCTTTCTTTAAAGGATTGCTGCTTCTAAGCCAACCTCCTGATTGTCTGGACAGTTCCACATCCTTTACCACTTAGCATGCATTTAGGGACCTTAGCTGATGGTCTGGGCTCTTTCCCTTTTGACCACGGAACTTATCTCCCGCAGTCTGACTCCCGCACTTGAGCTTGACGGCATTCGGAGTTTGATAAGAGTTGGTAATCCTGTGGGGACCCCTAGTCTTGTCAGTGCTCTACCTCCGTCAGTCATCATGCGAGGCTATACCTAAATATATTTCGAGGAAAACCAGCTATCACCGAGTTTGATTAGCCTTTCACTCCTAGCCACAACTCATCCGAACAGTTTTCAACCTATATCGGTTCGGGCCTCCACGAAGTATTACCTTCGCTTCACCCTGGTCATGGATAGATCACCCGGCTTCGGGTCTACCCCATGCAACTTGTCGCCCTATTAAGACTCGCTTTCGCTACGGCTACACCTTTCGGCTTAACCTCGCTGCATAGGATAAGTCGCTGACTCATTATGCAAAAGGCACGCAGTTACACTGTCTTGCGACATAGTGCTCCTACTGCTTGTAGACAGACGGTTTCAGGTTCTATTTCACTCGGGTCCCCCCGTTCTTTTCACCTTTCCCTCACGGTACTAGTTCACTATCGGTTACCGGGTAGTATTTAGCCTTGGAAGATGGTCCTCCCAGATTCCCACTAGGTTTCACGTGCCTCGTGGTACTCGGGGACACCCTAGGGTGCTTCAAGATTTCGCATACCGGACTATCACCGTCTGTGGTGGGCCTTTCCATGCCCTTCTGCTATCCATTCGCAATCCCATGTCGGGGCCCCACAACCCCGAGCCATAAATGACTCGGTTTGGGCTGTTCCGCTTTCGCTCGCCGCTACTGACGGAATCTCTAAATTGATTTCTACTCCTGCAGGTACTTAGATGTTTCAATTCCCTGCGTTCGCCTCGTTACACCTATGTATTCAGTGCACGATGACCAGGTATAACCCTGGCCGGGTTTCCCCATTCGGAAATCTCCGGTTCAAAGCCTGTTAGCAGCTCCCCGAAGCTTATCGCAGCTTACCGCGTCCTTCTTCGCCTCCCGGTACCCAGGCATCCACCGTCTGCCCTTAGTAGCTTGACCAAAAAACGCTTGATCTTTTATACTCAGCTATATTTGGGTACAACAAAAACAAAATATTCAATTATCAAAGATCTACAAAACAGCAAAGCTGCTTTCATGCAAAATGCATAATAGAGAAGGCAAATTAAACCAAAGGTTTATTTTACCTTCTCCATTTTACACTCTTCATCGCGGTAAAATGGTGGAGGTGAACGGGATCGAACCGATGACCTCCTGCGTGCAAGGCAGGCGCTCTCCCAGCTGAGCTACACCCCCCATTTTCCAGGCTCATGGTGGTGGGCCTAACTGGACTTGAACCAGTGACCTCACGCTTATCAGGCGTGCGCTCTAACCAGAACTGAGCTATAGGCCCGTTCATTTCTCTTCCTTCTTAATGAGCAAAACACCGATCATTCAAAACTGAATAGTGAGTAAAAGATGGGGTTGACCAAGTATGTCTTCCTGTTGCCAGAAAGTACATCCTTTAAAAGGAGGTGATCCAGCCGCAGGTTCCCCTACGGCTACCTTGTTACGACTTCACCCCAATTACCGACCATTCCTTGGCAGCCTGCTTCCCGAAGGTTAGCTCAACCGCTTCTGGAACAACCAACTCTCGTGGTGTGACGGGCGGTGTGTACAAGGCCCGGGAACGTATTCACCGTGGCATGCTGATCCACGATTACTAGCGATTCCAACTTCACGCAGTCGAGTTGCAGACTGCGATCCGGACTGAGACCGGCTTTATGGGATTAGCGCCTCATCGCTGAGTGGCTGCCCTTTGTACCGGCCATTGTAGTACGTGTGTAGCCCTAGACATAAAGGCCATGAGGACTTGACGTCATCCCCACCTTCCTCCGGTTTGACACCGGCAGTCCCTCTAGAGTGCCCAACTGAATGCTGGCAACTAAAGGCGAGGGTTGCGCTCGTTGCGGGACTTAACCCAACATCTCACGACACGAGCTGACGACAGCCATGCAGCACCTGTCACCGGGTTCTTTATTGCTAAAGCACTTCTCTGTTTCCAGAAAATCCCCGGGATGTCAAGTCTAGGTAAGGTTCTGCGCGTTGCGTCGAATTAAACCACATACTCCACCGCTTGTGCGGGCCCCCGTCAATTCCTTTGAGTTTTAACCTTGCGGCCGTACTCCCCAGGCGGTGCACTTAATGCGTTAGCTGCGACACAGGAAAGGTCAACACTTCCCCACATCTAGTGCACATCGTTTACAGCTGTGGACTACCAGGGTATCTAATCCTGTTTGCTCCCCACGCTTTCGCGCCTCAGCGTCAGTATTCGTCCAGAAAGTCGCCTTCGCCACCGGTATTCCTCCCGATATCTACGAATTTCACCTCTACACCGGGAATTCCACTTTCCTCTCCGATACTCAAGCCGACCAGTTTCAGATGCACTTCACACGGTTAAGCCGTGGGCTTTCACATCTGACTTGATCGGCCGCCTACGCGCCCTTTACGCCCAGTAATTCCGATTAACGCTCGCACCCTCCGTATTACCGCGGCTGCTGGCACGGAGTTAGCCGGTGCTTCCTCTGCAGGTACCGTCAATCCGCATGGGTATTAACCACACGGCCGTTCTTCCCTGCTGACAGAGCTTTACGACCCAAAGGCCTTCATCACTCACGCGGCGTCGCTGGATCAGGCTTGCGCCCATTGTCCAATATTCCTCACTGCTGCCTCCCGTAGGAGTCTGGTCCGTGTTTCAGTTCCAGTGTGGCGGATCATCCTCTCAGACCCGCTACCCATCGTCGCCTTGGTAGGCCATTACCCTGCCAACTAGCTAATGGGACGCAGGCTCATCTCTACACAGAAACTTCCAAGGAGAGGTCTCCTTTCCTTATAGACCTTGCGATCCATAAGTGTATCCGGTATTAGCACCCCTTTCGAAGTGTTATCCCAGATGCAGAGGTAGATTACCTACGCGTTACTCACCCGTGCGCCACTCTACTCAGGACCGAAGTCCCTTTCTCGTTCGACTTGCATGTGTTAAGCACGCCGCCAGCGTTCAATCTGAGCCAGGATCAAACTCTCCAGTTAAATATCTTAACAAGTCTTAAAGACCCGTTATTCTTCAACAGAGATTCTGATCTCTTTACTGCAATAAAAACTCCCGAAGCCAAAGCTCCGGTTTCTTGGGGCCCATCTTCTACTTTGCTCACTATTCAGTTTTCAATGATCGCTGCACCCCGGAAACCGAGGCTGCCCACTTACTGGGCGAAAAAAACAAGATACTCGAAACACCGGAGCCGGTCAAGATGTTTTATGACGTTTTTCAGAAGCGCTCGTCATGGTGTCGGGTTCTCGTTTCGGGGGCCAAAATAGCCGAACCACCCACCCATGTCAACAGCAATAATGCGGGAATCTCAAAAAAACACCCCGCCCATGAACCCGCTAGCCGTAACTCATTGTTTTTCTGCAACGCCCCGAAAAACGCCACCCCCGGCACCGGCCGGAAACCTTGACCTTTCCAGGCTTCCCCTTTGCAAAAACACCTCAATTACCCACAAAAAAACATCACAACCCTTCTGCCCGCCCGCCAGTAATTTGCCTGATGATGCTTGCCGCCATGCACGCGGCACCAAAACCGTTGTCAATATTAACAACCGCAATCCCCGGAGCGCAGCTGTTGAGCATCCCCAAAAGCGCGGCAATACCTCCCAGGCCTGTGCCGTAGCCGACACTGGTGGGCACCGCGATAATGGGTTTATCCACCAACCCCCCGACCACGCTGGGGAGGGCGCCTTCCATTCCGGCAACCACGATCAATACATCCGCCTTGTCGAGAAGATCCCGCCGGGAAAGCAGCCGATGGATTCCGGCCACCCCGACATCATACAACCCTTCAACCTCATGGCCCAGACAGCGCAAGGTAACAAGGGCCTCCTCCGCCACGGGGATATCGGAAGTTCCGGCGGTGAGCACCAAAACCAGCCCTGCCCCGCCATCGGCACCCGGCTGTTTCTCTGCCAACTGCGCGGTCAGCATCCGGGCTGCCTCGTGATACACAAGCCCGGGGATCTCCAGACAAACCGCCGCCCCTTTTTCCTGATCTACCCGCGTGGCCATTACCGCCGGGGAGAACCGGAGTAGTTTTCTTAAAATATCGGCGACCTGGCCGGCTGTTTTATTCTCCCCGTACACCACCTCCGGCACCCCGGTCCGCAAGCGGCGATGATGATCGAGGTGCGCGCAGGAAAGCATCTCGGCGGGGAAGTTCTTCAATTCCGCCAAGGCGTCGGCAACCGTGCATGCACCGCTGCTCACCTTGCCAAGGAGTTCCTGCATCTTTTTTTCGTCCATCGCACCACACCCGATATCCTATATAGATAACAAACGACCACAGCCATCGTCCCGCCTTCACCGCAACTTGCTCTTGCCGGAGGATACCGCATCCGGTACAGTAACGCACTCCAACCCAGTTTCCAGCTTATTTTTTCAACCGTACTCTTTCCCCCAGGAAACCCGATGCCGACAAAAATCCCCGCACCCGCGCAAGCTAAGTCGTGGCTGCGAATCACGATCACCGCCAGCGAAACCCTCTCCGACCCCATTGCCGATTTCATCTGCGCGCAGACCGGCGGGGTCGAGCAGATTCCGCTGGCCTCAGCCAAGGCCGCCCAGGAACAGATTGTCGGCTATCTGGAAAATGGCCCCCAGGCCCAGGAAAAGCTGGGGAAAATCACAGAGTATCTTGAGGAACTTACCCACCTCGCCCCCGGGGAGGGAAAGACACGACTTGAAACAGAGGTCATCCCGGACGAAGACTGGAACAAGGCCTGGAAAGCACGCTTCAAGCCCCTGCCGATCACCGCCCACCTTGTCATCAAGCCCACCTGGGAGTCATACCAGCCCACCCCAGGCGAAAAGGTGATCGAGATGGATCCGGGCATGGCCTTCGGCACCGGACACCACGCCAGCACCAAGCTGGCCCTTGAGTTCGTTGAGGCGCTCTTTCACGACACAAAAACCCCTCCCAAAACCGTTCTCGACGTAGGCACCGGCACGGGCATCCTGGCCATGGCCGCGGCCCTTTTCGGCTGCCGGGAGGTGCTGGCCATCGACAACGACCCGGAAGCCGTGACAGTGGCGGCAGAGAATATCCTGCGCAATGATCTGGCTGCAATCATTACCGCAAGCGATCTTGCCCTGGAAGCGATCCCGCACCAATTCGATCTTGTCATCGCCAACATCATTCATGATACGCTCATCGATCTGGCCGCCGGCCTTGCCGCACGCCTGGCTCCAAACGGCAGGCTCATCATGGCGGGAATCCTGACCGGCCCCCAGACCGAAAGTATCCGCGCAGCCTATAACGCTCTGGGCCTGAAACATCAGGAAACCCGGAGCGAAGGGGAATGGAGCGCGCTTCTCTTCCTGCAGCCATAAGCCCCCATGAGCCTCCGTCGCTTCTTCATAAACCCCACGGATATCACGGGAGACACCGCGCAACTGACCGGCCCGGAGGCCCACCATCTCCGGACCGTCCTCAGGCTTAGCCCCGGCGATCCCATCATCTTTTTTGACGGGACCGGCGCCCGATACCAGGCCCGCATCGAACGCATCCTCAAAGACCGGGTGACCGCAACCATCATCGGCCAAGACCGGGATCTTCCGACCAAGGTCCGCCTCCACCTGGGGCAAGCGCTGCTCAAGGGCCAGAAAATGGACCTTATTCTGCAAAAGGCGACAGAACTGGGGGTTGAGGCAATCTGGCCCTTTTCCTCGGAACACGGAATCCACAAACCGCTACGCGAAACGCAGCTGGAGCGCTGGCAACGCATCGTCCTCGAGGCCTGCAAGCAATGCGACCGGGCCAAGCCGCCGGAAATCCATGACACCCGGGAAATCACCGAGCTCATGAGCCATCCCCCGGCCTGCGACGTAAAACTGATCTTCTGGGAACATGAGGCCCAACAAACCCTGCCTGAGGTTCTTGCCGACCAGGCAACGGAGTGTCGCTCCGTACTGTTCCTCCTCGGCCCGGAGGGAGGGTTCAGCGAAGCAGAGGTTGCCTGCGCCCGCCGGGAAGGATTTCGCCCCGTCTCCCTGGGGCCGCGCATCCTGCGGGCCGAGACGGCAACCCTTGCGGCAACGGCGATCCTGCAGTTTGCCCTTGGCAATCTCGATCCGGCGCCCTCGGAAAATCAGGAGAAAACCCCATGCGCGCCGTAGTGCAAAGGGTAAGCCAAGCCTCGGTTTGCGTAGAGGGGCAGCTCTGCGGCGCCATCGGGCCCGGGCTGCTTGTCCTTCTCGGCGTGGGCAAAAACGATACTGCCCCGGACGCCGTGCTCCTGGCCGACAAGATTGCCAATCTCCGCATCTTCGAAGACGAGCAGGGGCTCATGAATCTTTCCCTGCTTGAGGTGCAAGGGGAGATGCTGGTGGTTTCCCAGTTCACCCTGTTCGGCGACTGCCGCAAGGGAAGACGGCCATCCTATTCCTCGGCCGCGCCGCCGGCGGAAGCAGCGCGACTCTACGAACAGTTCATCCAGGAAGTCCGCGGCAGACAAATCACCGTGGCCACCGGCAAGTTCCAGGCCATGATGGACGTAGCCCTGGTAAACAATGGGCCGGTGACCCTGCTGCTTGACACGGAAAAACACTTCTAGCCCCGTACGAAATTCTTTCCCCATATTTTTCAGCCCATACTTTACAAGCGTTGCAAATATAGCTATATAGTGCTTCACCGTTAATTGCTGCACAGGCGACTTTAGTTTGCGCTCAAAGACCATTTACCATTGCCCCGGAGGGGCATCGCATGCAAGAGCTTTGGTCCGATGACCCGAAAATCGTCGGAGAAGAAATTATCAGGATTATCGGCCAGCGCATCCCTGTAACCCTTTTCCAAAAGGGGCTGACTCCGCAGAAGCTCAGCCCTGCCGAAATATTCACCAAGGAAGCGGAACCCCTTATTCTTTTCGCCAAGGAGGCGCCTTTCCAGGCTCCCAAAGACCCCTGCCTGCTCCTGTACCAACACCAAAACCAGCCCATGCGGGGCTTCTACACTACGCCCGTGCTGGAAACCAGCACCGAGCTGGGGGTGCTCTTCCCGACCTCCATCATTACCGTCCAACGGAGAAGATATCCCCGCTACGTGACGAGTGCGCGCTCCGTTGCGACCTTCACCCGCAAGGCAAGCCAGTATCTCAATCATGGCACGATAAAGAATATCTCCATCGAGGGCGCAAGATTGGTGGGGAAATTTTCCGAACACATCCAGAAAGGCGACAAACTCAGCCCGGTCAGCATGACCCTCCGGTTACGGTTCGGCGATTTCGAGGAAAAAGCCACCGCCCCGGAAGCCATTGTACGCCGAGTTATCGAGATTGACCAAGAGACCAGGGAGTTCGGCATTCATTTCACGCTCAAGGGCACGGACAAGGAAAACCTCGAACGCTACCTTGCCATCTGCTCCATCGAAAATTCCCCGCCAAACGCGACCTGAAAACGCGGAACTCTGCTTTCCCTCAGCCCCCAAGCATCTAAGATCACCAGGGGCGCGGCACATCCCTCAACAGAATCCCCGCGCGATCAATCATGCCCCGAACACGTCGACTCCCTGCAACTCTCACGGCCAAAAAGCTCACCGGTGGGCTTTCCGCCACAGAGCCAGCAGGCGGATGCGCAATTCCACATCGCCGATGGCGCCGATCAGCCGCTCGAAGCCCTTCTGCTCCTCGGGATCAATCGGCTGCGGAGCAGCAACCGGCGGCGGGATATCCGCAACCATCTTTTCTTCGCCCAGAGCGGCGTCTATCTGAAAACGGATATCGCTTATCTTCTCGTCCCCCCGGACATTGGCATTGATCTGTTCCAGCAGCGCCTGCTTTTGCAGATGAAGCTGCTGCATCCAGACCGAATCGGAAACCGCGATCCAGAGCACCGTGCCCCGAATCACCTGGGGCGCGGTCCGCTCCGCGATCTCCGGGCCGACGACCTGCGGCCAGTTGCGAAACACCGCGTGCAGGGCCAAACGCTTGTCCCATTGCTTTTTTTTGAACAACTCGGCAAACAGGGAATCTATCCGGGTGATTTTTTCGGGAGCCGCCATGGTCTTTGTGCCTGGGTGAGGGGGATTTAGTGCCTCGATTGTAAACAACCCTTGCCGCATTGCAAAGAAATCATTATATACTGCTCACAATTTCCGGCCATTTTCCGGCCACTTTATTATTGATCCGTACCAATAAGGACTTTCCCCATGGGCTTTCGCTGTGGCATCGTCGGCCTGCCCAATGTCGGCAAATCGACCATCTTCAATGCCCTCACCTCGGCAGGCATCGAGTCGGCAAATTATCCGTTCTGCACCATCGAACCCAACGTGGGCATGGTGCCGGTTCCGGATGCCCGGCTCGACATCCTGGCCGAGATGGCCAAGACCAAGGTCAAGGTTTACGCCCAAATGGAGTTCGTCGATATCGCCGGGTTGGTGAGCGGAGCCAGCAAGGGCGAAGGGCTGGGCAACCAGTTTTTGGGCCATATCCGCCAGGTGGATGCCATCGCCCATGTGGTCCGCTGCTTCGTAGACGAAAACATCGTGCATGTGGACGGCAGCATCGACCCCCTGCGCGACCGGGAGGTGATCAACACCGAACTGATCCTCTGCGATCTCGACACCGTGACCCGGCGCATGGCCAAGACTGCTTCCCAGGCGAAATCCGGGGATGCGGCCTACAAGGCGCAGCTGGTTGTCCTGGAAAAGCTCTACGCTCTGCTCAATGACGGCAAACCGGCGCGGGCTATCGAACTTGACGATACGGGCCAGAAACTGATGAAGGAGCTCTGCCTGCTCACCGCCAAACCCGTGCTCTATGTGGCCAATGTCAGCGAGGCGGAGATCAATACCGGCAACCAATGGGTGGATGCGCTTCGCAAGGTAGCGGCGGAAGAGAACGCCTCCGTGGTCATGATCTCCGGAGCGATTGAAGAGGAACT
>Ga0299906_10003214_pt1 | contig 13484 bp, 10 predicted proteins | sample RVTome_14_FD_200259 | JGI IMG/M metagenome (GOLD analysis project Ga0299906, IMG submission 200259) | Soil microbial communities from uranium-contaminated site in the Upper Colorado River Basin, Wyoming, United States - RVT145D125 (version 2) ...
GCTCGTGATCCTCGACCCGCATGGCGGCGTGCCTGGCGGCCAGCGCCGCGATGATGGACGAGTCCAGCCCGCCTGAAAGCAGGACGCCGTACGGCACGTCGGTCATCAGGTGGCTGACGACGGCGGCTTCGAGTGCGGCGCGCAGGCGCTCGCGGTCGGTGACGGCGTCCGCGACGGCTTGGTACTGCTCCCAGTCCCGGCGGTAGAAGCGCTCCGGGCCGGGCTCGCCGCTCACCCAGTAATGCCCGGGAGGGAACTCGTGGACCTCCACGCAGACATCCATCAGCGCTTTCATCTCCGAGGCCACGAAAAGCTGTCCCTGGTCGTCATGGCCGAAATAGAGCGGCATGATGCCAATGGGATCGCGGCCCATGAGCCAGGCGTCGCGTTCCTCGTCGTAGAGGCAAAAGGCGTACATGCCGCTGAGGCGCTCGAACATCGCCGCAAGGTCGTTCGGGCCGTGCTCCAGCCACAGCGGCAGGATCACCTCGCAGTCGGAAGCGGTTCGGAAAGCGTAGTCGCCGAATTCCTCGCGGATCGACTGGTGGTTGTAGATCTCGCCGTTGACTGCAAGCGCCTGCCGGCCGCTCTCGCTGAGGATGGGCTGGGCGCCGGTATTGACGTCGACGATGGCCAGGCGCTCGTGTGCCAGTACGGCGTTGGGCGCGGTGTAGATGCCGCTCCAGTCCGGCCCGCGGTGGCGCAGCAGGCGCGATTGCCGAAGCGCCAACTTACGGAGGATTTTCAGATCCTGGCGCAGATTCAAAACGCCGAATATCGAGCACATGTCCTTGATTCCCAAAAAAACGCACCGGCCGCGCGGGCCGGAGGTTCAGGGTTCGATCTTAAGGGGAATGCGCGGGCAGGCCAAGCCTGACACTACGGCCGCAGCCAATTGGGCTAGACTGAATGGCAGGCGGAATCTGAATTCTAACTGTACAGGCCGTGTCGTTTTTATCCGAACTCCAGCGCCGCAATGTGGTGCGCGTAGCGATCGGCTACCTGGCCGGCGCCTGGTTGCTTATCCAGATCCTGGAAACCCTGTTTCCGATCTTCGGCTTGCAGGAAACCTCGATCCGCATCGTCGTCGTCATCCTGGCTATCGGCTTCCCACTCGCTCTCGTGCTTTCCTGGATCTTCGAATGGACTCCGGAAGGATTGAAGCGTGACGACGGCGCTGTCACCGAGGCGGATGCGACTGCCAGGCGCCGCCTGGATCGAATCACCTTTGTGGTTTTGGTACTGGCGTTGAGTTATTTCGCCGTCGACAAATTTGTGGTCGACCCGGCGCGGGATGCGAGGCAGGAGCGGGCTGCAGAGGATCGGGGCCGCGCGGCGGCGTTTGTCGAGTCGTATGGCGACAAGTCCATCGCCGTCCTTCCGTTCCTGGACCTGAGTCCCGGATCGGACCAGGCGTACTTTTCCGATGGCATCGCCGAGGAGATTCTCAACCTGCTGGCCAAGGTCCGCGAGCTGAGGGTGATTTCGCGTTCCTCGGCATTCCAGTACCGCGGCGATGACATTCCTATCCCGACGGTGGCCGAGGCGCTGAATGTCTCCTACGTGCTGGAGGGCTCGGTGCGCATGGCAGGCGACCGGATGCGGATCACCGCGCAGCTCATCGACGCCCGGGCCGATGCGCACCTGTGGTCGGAGACCTACGACCGCGAGTTCAGCGACGTCTTTGCGATCCAGGACGATATCGCACGCTCGATCGCTGATGCACTGGAAATCAAGTTGCTGGGCGACGGGCTGAAGGTCGAACGGACGGACCCGGAGACCTATGCGCTCTACCTTCAGGCGCACCATGCCATCTACGTTCTACAGGATTACTCGGAAGCTGCCGAGCAATTGCTCGAGCAGGTTCTCGAGCGTGACCCGAACTATGTGCCGGCCCTCACCACGATGGTCCACGTCACCTCCAGTCTTACGGGCGATGCATCAGAAAGCAAGTACTCCTGGGAACAGGGCATTCCACTGATGCGAAAATACGTCGACCGCGCGCTGGCGATCGATCCGGAGGACGGCAGGGCTAACGCGCACCGTGCCTGGATGACGCTCTTTTATCAAAACGACCTGGAAACCGGGGTCCTTTACCTCAACCGGGCGTTGGAATATGACCCACGCGACGAACTCACGTTGTTCTACGCGGGAACGGTTAGTGGCTACTTGGGACGAAATGAAGACGCGATCACTTTGCAGGAAGCGGCGCTCGCCCGCGATCCCCTGTGCAGTCCCTGCCTGTATGTTGTCATGCACGCCTATTTTCGGAGTGGCCGTCTCGATGAAGCTCTGGCCGCCTCTGAGCGCCGCATGCGCATTGGCCCCGGCGGTTGGATCAGCCGGGGGAACATCCATCTTTTTAAGGGTGAGGTGCAGGAGGCGCTGGAGAGTTACGACCGTCAGAAAGAACCGCGTTTCGGGTGGCTCGGCGCCCGCGCGATCGCGCTGTATGAACTCGGTGACGACGCCTCTTACCGGGAGGCTCTGGACGAACTTGGGAATATCAACAATGCCGATGCATATCTGGAGACCGCCCGGGTCCATGCCTGGGCGGGCAATATCGACACGGCATTCGAATATCTGGATCGACACCTCGATCCCGAAAGCCCCGATTTCTTTTGGCTTGCCACAAGGGTGATCTGGAATCCCTTCTTTCGGAACATCCAGGACGACCCGCGCTGGCTTGAACTGCGGAAGGAGGCGGGGCTCGGTCCCGAGCGCCTGGCTGCGATCCGCATCGAAGTGCCCGAGTTCGAGGGCGCGGAGCACCGCTGAGCGACGGACTGAACGCCCTGAGACAAATCATCCAGAATTGGTAAAGCGCAGATTTATGAAAAAGAAGCGGCCCACGATTATCGGCTCCTACCTTTCGCCGTATGTGCGCAAGGTCCTTGTCTGCCTGGAAATCAAGGGCATCGTGTACGAAATCGACCCCATCGTTCCGTACTTCGGAAGCGACGCGTTCACGGGAATCAGCCCCTTGCGCAGAATCCCGGTATTGATCGATGATCGCGTGACGCTGGCCGATTCGACTGCGATCTGCGAGTACCTCAACGAAGCCTATGACGGGCCCGCGCTCCTGCCGTCAGAGCCAGCGGCGCGTGCCCGCTCGCGATGGCTTGAAGAGTTTGCCGACAGCCGGATGGGTGACGTGTTCATCTGGCATTACTACAACCAGATCGTGATTCGCAATAAGATCTGGCAACGGCCACCCGACGAGGCCGTGCTGGAAAAGGCCATCAACGAGGAAATCCCCGGAATACTCGACTACCTCGAAGATCAGGTTCCGGGAGGCGAATACCTTTTCGGGCAAATCGCCGTCGCGGACATCGCCATTGCGAGCTTTTTCCGCAACGCGCACTTTGCCGGTTTTGAGCTGGATTCGGAACGATGGCCGCGGACGGCGGGGTTCGTGGAACATGTATTCGCTCACCGTGGTTTCGCCAAGCTGCGCGCTTTCGAGGATCTGATGATGTCGACGCCCATCCATGAGCGCCGCCAGGCCCTCAGCGATGCCGGGGCGCCCCTGACCAAAGAGACGATGGCCGGGCGCGAACCCCGGGCCGGGTTTTTCTATACCTGAACTCGTTTACCGCGCGGTTCGATGGGTGTAAAAATAAATGGTGCGTATTTGAGAATCTGGATCAGGAGGAAAAAAACATGTCGATTACTGTGACCAAATTTGGAATAGGGGGAACTTTCTGGGTCAGCCTGGTGCTGGCGGCGGCCGTTACCCTGCCGGTCACGGTCGCTGCCGACGAGACCTGCATGTCACCGTACATGGCCAAGATCGTCGGTCAGGAGGATTTCGTTTACATCTGGACCGTGGGCGCCGAAGGCGTCGGGGACGAGCAGGACAAGCTGGTGACGGTCGACGTCAATCCCGCCTCGCCGGACTACGGCAAGGTGGTCCATACGCTGTCCGTCGGTGGCCGTAACGAGGCGCATCACTCGGGCCTGACCGATGACCGCCGCTTTCTGTGGGCCAGCGGGCTGGATACCAGCAAGATTTTCATATTCGACATCCATAGCGACCCGGCGAAGCCGAAGCTGCACAAGACCATCGATGATTTCGTCGCCAAAAGCGGCGGCGTGGTCGGCCCGCATACCAATTACGCCCTGCCCGGGCGCATCATGCTGACGGGACTGTCCAATGACAAGGACCATGGAGGCCGCACCGCACTGGTGGAATACAGCAATTCCGGCGACTATGTCGCCACGCACTGGATGCCGACCGACGAAGACCTCCGCGGTGCCGTCAAGTCCGGCAATTTTGCCGACGGTTACGGCTACGACGTGCGGGTGCTGCCGCGGCGCAACGTCATGATTACGTCGTCGTTTACCGGCTGGAACAACTACATGGCGAACCTCGGCAAGCTGATGGGCGACGCCGAGGCCATGAAGCGATTCGGCAATACCGTGGTGGTGTGGGACCTGCACACGCGCCAGCCGAAGAAGGTCCTTGATACGCCCGGGGCACCACTCGAAATCCGTTGTGCCTGGGGTGCGCACAACGATTATTGCTTCACTTCGACCGCGTTGACCTCGAAGCTGTGGCTCATCTACGAAGACGATGCCGGTGAATGGCAGGCCCAGGAAGTGGCGGACATCGGCGATCCCGCCGCGCTGCCCCTGCCGGTCGACATCTCGATCTCCGCTGACGATACGCGCCTGTGGGTCGACACCTGGAACGACGGCAAGGCCCGCTTGTTCGACATTTCGGACCCCTTCAAGCCGAAGCAGATCTACGAAGCCAAGATCGGCGCCCAGATCAACATGGCATCCCAGAGCTGGGACGGCGAGCGGATCTATTTTACTTCATCGCTTTTGGCCAACTGGGACAAGGTGGAGGCGCCCGAGGGCGAGGACCTCCAGTACTTCAAGGCCTATACCTGGGACGGAAACGAGCTGAAGCACCAGTTCAGCATCGACTTCCTGGCCGAGAACCTGGGAACCCCGCACCAGATGCGCTTCGGCGCCTATTCGATTTACGGCAAGAGCAACCCGCGTTCGGCGACCGATGCGACGGGAGGATCCGCGAAGTAGCGCATGCTTGAAACAGGGATAGGGAAGCGCAGGCATGCGGGCGCTATGCTCGCCTGCCTGTGCCTGTTATTGACGGTCTCCTCCCCGGCCGACCCGCCCGCAGACTCGGCGAGCACCGAGCCCGCGGCGCTCGCGCCCGGGTGGAGCGCGCTGGCGTTCGACCCGCCCGAGCCCGGAACCTATCGCCTGCCACCCATCGGTAATGCCGGCAACGGCAGTGTCATCGACAGCGACGGCAATGAAACGACGCTTCATGGCCTGCTGGCCGACCGGGTCGTGGTCATGAGCTTCATCTACAGCAGCTGCTCGGACGTCAACGGCTGCCCACTGGCCACCTTCGTGCTTTCCCGGCTGAAGTCGAAGCTGATGGACAGCCCTGCCGGGGCGGAGGGCGTGCGATTCATCAGCCTCAGCTTCGATCCTGCCCGCGATACCCCAGAGGTCATGCGCAATTACGGCCGACGCTTTTCTGAGCAAGAGTTCGACTGGCATTTCCTGACCACGCAATCCGAGCGGGACCTGGCGCCAATCCTGGAGTCCTATGGCCAACTGGTCGTGCGCGACCCGGTCGAGGGCGGCGAGGGCGGCGAGGGCGGAGACATCTCACACATCCTGCGTGTCTACCTCGTTGACCCCGAAAAGCGGATTCGGAATATCTACAGCGTCGCCTACCTGCACCCGGACACGCTGTTTAACGACATCCGAACCCTGCGGGAGGAGGTACTCGCAGGCACCCCGGATGGTCCCTCGCTGCAAGGCCCCGGCGACCGCAAGGAAGGCTACGAGCGCGGCGACTACATCACCCGCAGCCAGAGCCTCGAACGGCGCAAAGGCCGGTCCGTCGACTTGATGACGTACGTGCAGGATCCGCTGTTGGGCCTTCCCCCGATACCCGAGCCTGCAGGCAACGCGATCACGGCGGAAAAGGTCGCGCTGGGACGGCTGCTTTTCTTCGACCGGCGGCTTTCGCACAACGATACGATTTCGTGCGCCATGTGCCATATCCCCGAACAGGGATTTGCCAGCAACGAAATCGCCACCGCAGTGGGAATCGAGGGGCGAACGGTGCGGCGTAATACGCCGACCATTTACAACGTCGCCTACCTCGAACGGCTGTTCCATGACGGCCGGGAGGCTACGCTGGAGCAGCAGATCTGGGCGCCGCTTCTCGCCGCCAATGAGATGGGCAATCCCTCCGTCGGCCAGGTGATCGAGCAGGTCAAAGCCATTCCGGGTTACCAGGAACGTTTCGAGGCGGCCTTCGAAGGCCGTCCGCCCTCCATGGAGACGCTGGGGATGGCACTGGCAAGTTACCAGCGCCTGCTGATTTCGGCCGCAAGCCAATTCGATCGCTGGTATTACGGCGGCGATGAAGAGGCCCTCACCCAGGATCAGGTCGCCGGGTTCGCGCTTTTCAATGGGTCGGCCGGTTGTTCAGGCTGTCACCTGATCAACGAGGAGTTCGCGCTTTTCACCGACAACCAGATGCACAACACTGGCATCGGTTATCGCAGATCGATGTCGCAAGCGCCCGGCGAGCTTAAGGTTCATATCGCACCAGGGGTGGAGGTGACGATGAGAGGCGACGTCGTCGCGGACGCCTCGGAGTCACCGCCGAACGACCTTGGCCTGTACGAAATCACCGGGAATTCGGCGGACCGGTGGAAATACCGAACGCCCAGCCTGCGCAACGTGACCCTGACCGCCCCCTATATGCACGACGGTTCTATCACCACCCTCGAAAAGGTGATCGCGTTTTATGACAAAGGGGGGGCCGAGAATGAGTTGCTCGCTCCCCGAATCCGGCCGCTGGGGCTTGATCAGGAGCAGAAGGCACAACTGGTGGCGTTTCTCCGCGCTTTGACCGGAGACAACGTGGATCAGCTCGTAGCAGATGCTTTTGCCGTGCCGGTGGGAAACACGAATTCGGAGCAATAAAGCGGGGCGGGGAGAAGTTTAGGGAGATAAGCAGCATTCGAACCATGGTTCAGGCAGCATGAGCCCCTCAGCGGTCCAGCTTTTCCAGCGCCCGTGTCGCCGCATCCAAGGTGCTGAGTTCCTCCCGCGTCAGGCTTGCGAGCTCCGCGGCGATTCGCCGCACGCGTCGCTCCCGCCCCTGTTCCACCACCCGGCGGCCGGCATCGGTGGCGTGAATCAGCCAGCTTCGGCGGTCGCTCGCCGACCGCTCGCGCCTGACCTGCCCGCTGGTCTCGAGCGCGTTCACAATGCGGGTGATGGCCGGCCGGGAAACCATCTCGACGCCGGCCAGCTCGCTTGCGGAGCGGGGCCCGCCAAACACCAGGACGGAGAGCAGGGACAGGCGCTCCGGGCTCAGCCCGCTTGCCCGATCTTCCAGCGCCGCGCGGCGCAGCAGGTGGATCGACACGGAATGCAGGCGGTTGGCGATTCGGTTGCGCAGAGTTCCCCGGAGTGCTTCCGGGAGCGGTGGAGTTGACATTTTTATTAACGGGATAAAAGATTAAGGGTGTTAACTAACATGCCACAGCCCGGGTCTTGAGACAAGTGAGGTCATCAGGCCCAAGGAGTTTTCGATATGAAATTCACGTTGCTCGTCACCACGATGCTCGTTCTTGCCGGTTGCGGGTCAGCCGAACAAGTGAGCGCATCGCCAACGTCTGCATCCACCGCATCCCAACCTATGAGGAATTCCAGCATGGAACTCGGCAACTTCTCCGTCAGCCTCGCTGTCAAGGATATCAAAGCCTCACGCGCGTTCTATGAAAAGCTCGGCTTCACGACCTTCGGCGGCGACGAAGAGCAGAACTGGCTTATCATGCAGAACGGCACCGCCACGATCGGCCTCTTCCAGGGCATGTTCGACAAGAATATCCTCACCTTCAACCCCGGCTGGGATCGCAACGCGCAAAACCTCGAATCCTTCACGGATGTGCGCGACCTGCAGAAGGAGCTCAAAGCCAAGGAAATCAATTTCGCCACCGAAGCGGACGAATCAACCACCGGGCCGGCAAGCTTCGTGATTGTCGATCCCGACGGCAATCAGATACTCGTGGATCAGCATCGCTAAGTCCGATCGCTCGCGATCGGTACAGAATGCAGGCAGTTGGCGATTCGGTCACGCAGAGTTCCCCGGAGCGCTTGCGGGAGCGGTGGAGTTGACATTTTTATTAACTGGGTTAATGATTAATAATGTTAACTAACATGCCACACCCCGGGTTTTGAGACCAGTGAGGTCCCCATGAGCAAGAACCTGCGCCTGGATTCGATCGGCCAGATCCATATCAGCGTCAACGACATCGACCGCGCCGTGGCGTTCTACCGCGACGTGCTGGGGATGAAGTTCCTGTTCGACGTGCCGGGCCGGTCGATGGCGTTTTTCGATTGCGGCGGCGTGCGCCTCTACCTGGGCAAAGCCGAGAGCGACGCCTTCCGCTCCAAACCGCTGATCTACTACCGCGTGGATGACATCCACGAAGCCCGCCAGGCGCTCGCCGAGCGGGGCGTGGCGTTCGAAGGCGAGCCGCACGTAGTGCACAAAACCGATACGCACGAGCTGTGGCTGGCGGCGTTCAAGGATACCGAAGAAAACTGGGTCCTCCTCATGAGCGAGGTTCGAATGTCCTGAACGCGAAAAGGGATTGTTGGCTCAGGGTGCCTGTGCCAGCGCCTGGTCGAGATCGGCGCAAAGGTCTTGCGGGTCCTCGATGCCGACGGAGAGCCTGAACACGCCGTCGCCGGCGTAATCGCGGTAGGCCCGTTCCTGCCCTTCGGTCAGCCTGAGCGTGGATTCCAGCATGTCCGCCGTCGGGATGTAGAACACCAAACTGCGATGGTGGCCCAGCGAAACAGCATAGTGAATGACGTTCAGGTGTTTGCCCAGCGCGCGGGCGGTCGCAGGGCCGTCGGCGACGCGAAACGCCATCATCCCGGAAAAGTTGTCCATCTGCCTTTGCGCGAGATCATGTTGCGGATGGGACGCCAGGCCGGGGTAGACGACCCGCTCGACCTTGGGATGGGATTCAAGGAATTTCGCGACTTCGAGTGCGGTCCGCTGGTGGGCCTCCATCCGTATCGGCAGGGTCGCCATGCCGCGCATGATCAGCCAGGCGTTAAAGGGGCTGATGATCCCGCCGACCCGCGCAGCGGTCTGTTGGCGGAGCTTCGAAAGGAATTCCCGGCCACCGACCAGGGCGCCGCCCATGGCGTCGCCATGTCCGCCGATGTACTTGGTGAGCGAGTGGATGACGACGTCCACCCCGAGTTCGAGAGGGCGGGTCGCAATCGGCGAAGCGAAGGTGGAATCCACTGCAAACAGCGCGCCGGCTTCGCGGGCGATGTCAGCAACTGACTTCAGATCGGTGAGGCGCAAGATCGGGTTGACCGGCGTCTCCGCGTAGATCAGCTTCGTCTTCGGCGAAATGGCTTCGCGCACCGCTTCGAGGTCGGTCATGTTGACCTTGGTGACTTCGATGCCGAGGTCGGGGATCAGGTGATTGGTGATCTCTGAAGCCGCGGCGTAGCAGACGTCGCTCATGACCACGTGGTCGCCCGGCCTGAGGACATGGAGGAACAGCGCCGAGATCGCCGCCATACCCGAGGCGAACGCCACTGAACACTCACCGCCCTCCAGCAGAGCCAGCTTACGTTCCATCTGGTCGACGGTGGGATTCGACCAGCGCGTGTAGACGTACGGCGAATCTTCGCTGGTGCCTTCCACCGAGAAGCGCGTGTCCGGATCGGCCACGTAGGTCGATGCCATGACGAGGTTGGGCGAAGACGCCCGGGTGACGGGGTCGGGACTCTCGCCGCCGTGCACGGCGACGGTTTGCGGTCTGGCGTTGGGGGGAAGCTTGGTCATGGATTCGGCACCGCGTGGAAAGAAGCCATTATCCCCGACAATGGCGGAACCTCAACTGGGCGGCCGATTCCGACTACCGAATTACGGACCCTCCACACACTCCAAAAGATCGACGATGGCGAGCCGCTGGATCGGGAACTCACCGCTGCCGAAGCCGGGCTGGTCGCTGTCGAAAATCAGACGTCCCCGGTTGCAGGACTGCATGCGAATCTCCAGGCGGCCCCAGGGCGCCGCATTGGCCGGCTTGAGTGTGCCGTCCAGGCGCACGGCTCCGTTGCGGTTGATATAGGCCTCGGTGATCAGCCTGCCGCTGGGCGACACCTCGCCGCCGATGCCGAAGACCCAGGCCTGGCGCCCCTGGTTGTCGAAGGTCGTCCACATCACCATGGTGGTGTAAGTGGTCTCGGCGATGTAGACGTAATGACCGTCGGCCTGGGGGTTGAAATAAAGCCCGTTGATACCACCCTTGTCGAGCGTGGCGGGCACCCGTTCGACGGCGCCGCGGTCGCAGCCGGAAACGCCGTCGCCATCGCCGTCGAGCGCCATGCGGTCGGAGCTTAGCAGGCTGCCAGCCGTACAGTACTCGGGTGCACCGGAATCGACTGCAACGCTTGTGGCAAGTGGCTCGAGGGCGTTGGTCAGGATTTCGCGGCCCTGCGGGTTCCAGTTCGCTTCGACCGGAACGAAGATCAAATCCGCTTCGACCCCGACCAGGTCGTTTTCCCCGCTCAGCGGGCAATCAGAGTTGTCGACGAGGTTGTGGCCCAGGCTTTGAATGACTTCGCACCATTCCGGAGTGAATCCGACCACGATTGAATTGGCGATGGTGCCCGTTCCGCTCATGGAGCCTAACAGCGTACTGTCCAGCACCGCCTCGCGACTGTAGAACGAACCGTTAACAATTTCGAGGGAGCCTTCATTGGCAAAGGGAGCGACCTGCAAGCCTGAAGGCAGATAAACCTGGACATTGCTCAGCGTCGCATCGCCCAGGTTTCTCAGCAGCGCCCCGAAGTTAAATTTGTCGATCAGGTTTCCGCCCGCGCCGGAGTCGATGAATGAAACGCCATCAACCCTGAGCTGCCCGGTCTGATGATTGGTAACGATCCTTCCGGCATATTGGTAGCAGCCGAAGTTTCGGCACAGGGTGATGCCCACGATTTTCTGGAATTGAACCCGGTTGATCTCGAGCTCGCCGCGATTCTCGATCAGGCCGGGCCACTCGAGCCTGATGTCGATGAACTCCAGGTTCGCCAGACGAAGCCGGGCATCTTCGCCGATAGCGAAAAGCGGTCCTACCCAGCCTTCCTCAGCCGTGACCACCGCCGCGGAAGCGCCGCCCCGGATCGTGACGTCACCGTAGAAAATGGAGGGGATCCCCTGCCCGACGGGCAGTACGAACTTGCCGCTCAGAACGATGACCGTCGAATCCGAGGGCGGTTGTCCGGCAGCTTCTTCCAACGCCGCCACCAGGCCCGGAACGCTGCCGTCGTTCACGTGCACCGTGTGGGTTGCGGCGAACAGCGAAGCGCTGAACACGGCGCAAAGACACATGCACAGCAGGAGGCCGTTGAGCCCGGGGGCAAGTCGCTTGTGCACCCTGGACATCCGCTCAGTCATTGGCGCATCCCAGCCGTTTGACATGGGCCAGGCGCACGATTTCGAATTCGCCGCTGGCAAAGCCGGGCGTTTCGCTGAAGAACGCGAATTGGCCCTGGTCGCAGGACGTCATTTCCACCTCGATCCGGCCCCAATGCTCCGAGGTGGCTGGATCGAACTGGCCGGACAAGCTCACTCGCCCGTCGCGGTTGATATAGGCGTCCGCGATCAACGAGCGGCCGGCTACGGCCTCCTTGGCGATGCCGAATATCCACGCCTGCCGGCGATTGGCATCGAAGGTGGTCCACATGACCATCGTGTTGAACCGGGTGTCGGCGACGTAGACGTAGTGGCCGTCCGCTTCCGGGTTGAAATAGAGCCCGTTGACGCCCCCGGCTTGAATAACGTTTCGGGCGATTTCATAAGCGCCGCGGTCGCAGCGCGCCACGCCGTCACCGTCGCCGTCCAGAGCCCTGTCGTCCGGCCAGATACCGCGGTCGTCCTGCAGCGACTCCTCCGGGCACCAGTTCTCGTTCGCCGAATCCACCGCGGGGCTTGCCGCAATCGGCACCAGGGCGTGGGTCAGCATCTGCTCTTCCCGGCCTCGCCAGCGGGCTTCGACCGGTGTCCACCGCAACCCGGCGGGCTTGCCGACGATGTCTTCGCGCGAAGAGATGCCGCACTGCGGGTTGTCGACGAGGTTGTAGCCTGCGCTGATCACGCTCTCGCACCAGTCGGCGGTGAATCCTGCAATGACAGAGCTGGAGAGCTGCTAACGTCCAGGCGATACGATGAACTCGGACTGGATCCATTCCGGCCTGCGCTCAGAGAGGAAGCTGACGTGCCTCAGCCACATCTCGCCAAAATTTTTGAACGGCGGCGCGAATTCGTCCTGGCCCAGGAAAAGCTGAACGTTGGTGAGCCTGGCCGTGCCCATGTTGGTGAGCACCGCCCCGGATTCATCGGACGTGGAAATGGAGGCCAGGCGGGCGCCGCTGTTGATAATTGAAACCTGGAGAGCGCGAAATTCGCCCGAATCCAAGTTGGCGACCAGCGGCTTGAACGGTGAGCAGCTTCCGCGAACGCAGCTAAGGTCCTTGACGTTGTTCCTGAATTGGGCCGGGCTGAGCTGCAGAGAACCGCGGTTGATCAACAAGCCGCGGTCGCCCACTCCGACGACACCGAGATTGAAGCCTTCAAAGCCGATGTTGCTGAGGTGCAGTGAGCCGCTCCCCTCGACTCGCAGCAACGTGGCGGGCCCGCCGTCGAGCCCGATGAACCGTGCCGGCGCATGCTGGCCGATAATCGCCACATCGGTGTGAATGGAGGGCATTTCGTCGGCCGGGCCGATCCGAAAGTCCCCTTCGACCAGCAGATGCGTGGCATGGGCGCCCTCGTTCTGGGCTTCCAGCAGCCTGGCCTTGAGCGTTGTCAGATCACCACGGGGAACCGTAAAAACCAGGGTGTCCGCCAGGAGCGGTGTCGCGAGGAGCACGCAGAGCGCGGCGATCAAGTGCCTGATCTTGCGGATCATCGGGTAACCCTTCGGGTCTCTAGTAGTCGAAAGACAGGTTGTAGGAAGCTACCGCAACGAGAATGAACGGCTGCTGAATAGTGCGATGATTATCGCATGCCCTTCTGCAACTTGGCGAGCGCGGCAGCGCCCGGGCTCAAATCCGCGAATGAGCGCCGGGCCAGCGGCGCGCGCTCGGTCCTGGAAATCGCATGCATCTCCGGCAGGTCCTCGTCGATGAAGAGCAGGCCGGTGACGACCTCGCCCTTGGCGCGTTGCGCCTCGAGATAATGCATCACCGCGCTGCGCTCGGAAGGGTCGTAGTCATTGTCGGCTTTGCGCAGACGGATTTTGCTGCCGTCGTGGAGGGTGACGGAGATCGCCTCGCCCTCGCCGTATTTCACCTTGATCTCCTCGGCCGGCGGCACGAAGTCGGTGTAGACCGCCGGGTGATAGTTCTTGCGTGTGTAGGCGTAGCTCTTGGTCGAG
>Ga0299906_10003215_pt1 | contig 13484 bp, 15 predicted proteins | sample RVTome_14_FD_200259 | JGI IMG/M metagenome (GOLD analysis project Ga0299906, IMG submission 200259) | Soil microbial communities from uranium-contaminated site in the Upper Colorado River Basin, Wyoming, United States - RVT145D125 (version 2) ...
GCCAAGGCGTGGATCGCCGGCAGGCCATCGACCGCCGGGTCGCGGGCATGCGCCAGCAATTGCGCGCGCATGCCACGAGGCTGCGGAAAGTCGGCTGATGCTTACGGTGCCGGCTGACGGAGTCGAAAAGTGCAACTAACTCCTTAACCACACAGGATTTGCCCTCACATCCCCCTGGTACGTACCGTCAGAAGTACCGACACCAGGCCGAGCCTTCCCCCGCTCTTACGCACGAACCGGGGCCTACCGGCCACGGCTTGGCCGCCGCCCAACGCGCTTGGCTGTAGCACTTCCGTGCTACATTTGCCCATTGACGACGAAATCCAGCCATGTCCACAACTACGATTCGACTTCCGCAGGACCTCAAAGCCCGTGTCGTCGCCGCGGCCGAACGAGCAGGCACAACCGCGCACAGTTTCATTCTCGAAGCGATCGCCGAAAAAACCGATGAGGAGGAACGGCGCATCGATTTCCACGACGTTGCCGACAAGCGGTATTCCCACATCGCCGCCTCTGGCAAGACGATTCCCTGGAGCGAAATGCGGTCCTATCTGGAGAATCGGATCGCGGGCAACAAGGCACGCCGGCCGGTGGCCAAGAAGCTCGCGCGCTGAGAATGTCGCGGGTCGAACTGGCCCCGGAGGTCAGTGACGATTTCGACCGCATCCTGGACCACCTCGCTCAGTACGGCGTCGAAAATGCTGCTGCGCGAATCCGCGAAATTATTGAAGCTTTCAACGTGCTGGAGACCAACCCGCTCATTGGTCGGCCGGCGCCGGGGGAGAAGCGCGAACTGATCATCGGGCGCCGCTCGCGCGGCTACGTGGCCCTATACCGCTACGTACCGGAAATAGATACCGTCTTTATCCTTGCAGTACGAAGCCAGCGAGAAGCTGGCTACAAGCAAGGCTGAATTCGGCCTGGCGTGGAAGGCGATCAAACAGCTGGCTTAGCCATTTGACTCAGATAGGATAACTAGAACCGCTCTGCACAAATGCCCCCCAAAATACCCCCGAGCGGCACGACCTCCACCTTCGGCTAACCAAGCTTCGCGGCCCATGCCGCCATTTCCGGTCGGGAAATTGGATAGCCAGCACAATGCGTCAAGTTTATGCCGACCCAAGTACTTTGAGTGTCTGCTTTCGGGCAATTTCTGAGACTGCCCTGACCGGCGCCGACCGGCCAATACCGGCCATTCGCGAAGGGGAAGAACAGTAGAGTCTTGGCTTAACGAGTCTTGGCTTAACGCCCGCGTTGACCGGCCGCGGCGAGCGAATGCGAGCCAGCGGTCCGGTCGAACGCGTTGTTCGGCGCGACCACTAGCCTATGCAAGTTTCGCCGGATCGAACGCGACCCACATCTCAGCGATCTTCCCGCCCTGAAGACGGAACAAGGTGTTGCCCGAGAGCGTGACCTGTTTGCCCGTCGGAGGCTTGCCGCGGAATAGCCCCGTCTGGGTGCCAGCTAACCGCCACCTAGCGGCCACTCGTTCGCCGTCGCCAAACATATCCTCAAGTGTGAAGTGAGCATCGGGAAACGCTGTCCGAAATGCGGTGATGTAACCCTTGACGGCTTCCACCCCCTTTAGGTCGCCGAGCGGGTACTCAAACCGGACGTCGGGTATGAAGATGGCGTCTGCGACGGCCATATCCCCGCGGTTAAGGAGCTCGTCGAAATACGATCGGACTGCGTCTTTGCTGTCTCCGACCGTCATTTCAGTCCTCCCCGGTGGTTTCGACCTTGGGGACTTCGCGCTTGAGCCGAACGCAATGTGAACTCCCTAAACGACGGTCAATTTAACACCCGCTCGCCTCACCCTGTCATCCGTTCCCCAGGATCAAGCGTTTAGCCAACTGTACGTATTTACACCGCCCCGCTTCTTCGCTCCATCGAGGCGGATATCAGGGGAAATAGGCTGGCTCGGGAGGGAGGAATGTCCACGGAATCAAGCGAATCCGGTCAGCAAACCGGTTCCGAGATAGGCTGCCCGCGCTCGGCTGTGTTTTCTTGCGTCTCGCGAGTGTCTGCTCGGGGTCGTTAACCGACCATTGGCGGAAGGTCGCTTAGTGGCCACTATTCTGGTGCGAACTAAAATGGATAGCAGCCAGGAGCTGCTGAACGTCGAAGGCGAGCCGCACCCCACGCGCCAGACCATTAACTCAATCATCGAAGCCATGCGGCATGCATGGCGCCAATCTACTTCGATGAGCCGTTCTCTGCACCTTCGAGCAAGTTAATCAAGCCTGCTACACGGCCGAATAGTTCGTCATATGTGACGACTGTTACGCCGAATAGCCGCTCGCGTGCTCTCTCGAACGACCCCTTGCGGTACGCGTCTGTCAACTGCTTCGACGCGTTCCCGGCGATCACAACGCAGCGCGGCTCCGACGTCGTCAGCAGTCCGGGGCGCCCCTTGATGAGGTCGGTCAGACTACTAAGCAGCGACTCGCGGTAATGTAGAACTTGAGCAATAGCGCCGCTCAATTCTGTAGAGGGCGGGTACACGTCGTCCCGGTATTCGCCTCCAAGCAGGTCTGTCTCCGGCGTCTTGATCTCGATAAGAACCGCGGAACCGGACGAGGGCACCTTCCCCAAGAAGTCCAAGAGCTTTCCGTGCAGATTGTCAATTTCCTTTCCGCCCACATATGCCTTGTCCTGAATGATGGCCACGGGGTACGCGAAGATTTGCGAGAGGATAAACGCGTGCTTCTTGAAGATCTGTTGCCAAAAGTCCTCGTCGTCCTTGTCGGCGTTAACCTCCCAAATCTTGAGGACCGTGCGCAGGTTCGCGAGGCCAACGAGCGCGTTGAGTTCCGGCAACTGGCGTTCGTTCCCGGCAAGTTGCTCGGCTGTGCCGGGATTGTCTGCGAGCCAGCCGAGCACGCGGCGGATGGTGCTAATGGCGTCCGTCGTGTTCTGCGCCATGAAGGTACTCAGCTCCTGCTCACTCAGTTCAAGGAGCTTCGCCAGTTGATTCCCGATGCGCACAAGCTCCATGCGCCCCTGCGGCTGCCCCTGCTTCCAATGCAAGCGATATAGGGCGCCAAGCTGCCGTAGCAGGGGCAGAAGCTCGCCCGACTTGATTTCTAACTCAAAGTGCTCGCCTCGCTTCAAAGTCTGCAGCGACGGCGCATCGGAGTCTTCCCAAGCGTCCGAACGTCCTTTCTTCTGATACAGAAAGCGGCCCTTCACGCAGGCGGTCGGATCGTGCGGGTTATCGACGAGCTGCGGACGGAAAATCAGTCGCGTCTGCGGTCCATCACGCAAGACAATGTCCGAACAGACGGCCGACTGCCGCGACGTTGACTGAATTTCGACGGTTTCCATTCGCGTCGCTCCTTGAACACGCCGAATGTACCCTTCGGGGCGGGCGTTGCACAGCGGCGCGGGGCTAAACGCCGAGGCTACCCGCGTAGCCGGGGTGCTTTGGCAGCCCGGGCATCGCACAAGGCGATTCAATGCCTCATTGGTATCCGCGGCCCCAGATCGGCCTCAAGCGTCTTCATATCGCGCTCCACGGCCAGTAGGCCACGCCGGCGCTGCACTGATTCCCGTCCGCCTCGTCCAACAGCGGTCAATCGGGAAGCGGCAGATCGGCAAGGTCTTAACTTAACGTCTCCAGTAACCAGCGCCCAGCCATAAACCTATGCAAGGTGCGGCGCTCGCGCGTTGACCAGGTGCCTAAACGGCAACCTCACTTAAGCGCTTTCCTCATATAAACGCGAGTAAGGTCTCTCCGTGCGTCGGTTTAATTCGACGTAGCCGATCTTCGTGTAAAGGGCCCGGTTCTCTGTGGAAGGTCGCTTACCGGCCATCAGCCGACGTTCAATGCACACCTCCACGCAATGCCCCTGGCTACTCTTAGGACGGCCTCAGTACCACTCGCGCAACCGTGTAGGCCGCAGGGCATAGAACCTGCAGGTTACCCCTGAGGGAACAGTGAGCATGAGTGTGTGCATAGAGCCGAGAGCCACGAGCAGCGAATAGCCAAATATCCCCTTGATGCTCTTCCACTAGTACTTCATCCCACTGCAGCACGATGGCCGCGACACTCCTGTAATGGCGCGATTGGGTCGCAGTCTGGATTCCTTCAATCACCTTGGCCAAGGCCAGCTCACGCCTATTGGGATCCAGTGGCGTTGGATAGCGAATAACGCAGATCCCTCTAGATCCATTGCCGACATGCTTAATTTGTCGATTGGCTTCACTGATTCGTTTCGACACATTGATGTTGAGACGGTGGATCGTCTTAATCTCCACCCACAGATCCCGATCGTCAAACTTCACGACCCCTTCTGGCTCTCCGGGTAGCTGCTTGAATTCGACGATCAGTCCCCTTGATTGCAGCCATCCAAAATACGATAGCTCAGAGACAACATCCTCAACCATCTTCAATTTATGCAGGCGAGAGAGAATGAATTTTTGAATGGTCGGCCGCTCGAGCATTTTGTCTATGACAGGGGCTAGCAAGTGCACATCTGTAGCGAACCTAAGAAGTGCGCGCGCAACAGCGGGGGCTCTTCGGAGGATTTCTGCTCGTTCTTGGTTCGCAAAGTCGGGAACAACGCGCATCTTGTCTCGACTCGCCGCCAAGAATCTCCGAGCATTCTCCGCGAGTGGGTTGGTTCGGACATGCTTGCGCTCCAAATCTGCGCAGCCGAGTAGCTTCTTCACAAGCTCTGCATACCCCTCGCTCATCCTGACGAAGGCTGCGTAATCGATAGGAGGTGGCGCGGAATCGTCGGGCGCCAGCTCTCTCGCTGAGGTAGTGTGATTATTCATTGCGACACGATATTGATCTTCGACCGAGGTGGATCAGCGTAAACCGCCAATACTGACCGCAGCCCGGTGTGGCATGTGCCCAAGGTGGAGGTCGCGCCGTGCGCCGGGTATTGGAACATGGGATTGCCCCATTTCTGCGAAGGAGCGAATGAGCCGAGTCCATAGCTCCTGTCATCCATGAGTGGCTGGCCCCCACGGTTTAGGCCCATACCGAAGGTAGTCATACCACGGGCTATGGTTCTTCCATTTCAAACCGCAGTAGCGCAATCCCCAGAGTTGGGTCATTGCCATGACTTTGTCGATGGTTTCATCCGCCGAAGCGTCCCCGAACATAACTCCGGCCAATGAGTCTTCAAATTTGATGTTGATATCTGTTTCAGTTGGCGCAAATACGACCCACCGCCACTCCTTCTCATCCCGCCAATCCGTCATCTTTTCAAAGAAGAGTCGCTGATAAAACATCTGAAGATGCCGCTGCGCATAGATCTCTGGCCCATCTTTTTCCAACACGTCAATATTTATGGTGAATTCGTTGTCGGTGTAGAGACTGGGAATGACGCTGCGATTCACGTATTGAACGGGACCGGAGATCACAAAGTGCTCCGGAGCAAGTTGCGCGCCAATATGTTTGGTTAGCTTAGCTCGATCAAAAACCAGGCACATGCCAGTGTGTTGATCGGCGTACTGAGCCCACATGCGAGGTCTGCAGAAACCTCTATTGAATATGTCTCTAACATGGTCTCCCGTCAGCGGTGCCGTGTCAGTGCAAAAGCAGACAAGCTTAGCGTTCCGCTTAAGTTGATCAGTTAACCAATTCGACAATTCCTCATACTTGTATCTTCCAAGATCACGGTTTTCATTGGTACCGAAGTCAAAACGCCAGTCTTTGGCCTCCTTGGGATCATTGGTCCTCGTATAACTGCCTAGTCGGATTGTCTTGCTCGCCAGAATGAAATCGAGCGCGGTCGAGGCCTTCGTGTAGTGATACAGAAACTGAGTGGCGTCCTTAATGCCCTCAATCATACTGACCTATGCGATAGCACATGGGTCATCGGTTGGCGCTGGCGAACGCCGTTGACTCGTCCTCGAATACTCGTCGACGACGTTGACAATCGATGAGCTAGCATTCCGGAAGCGCAGCTGAGGCGTGCGGGTCTGCGCGAAGTGTCCCCGTGTCGCGATTGTGACCCAGGAAGACTCGTTTCAGTGTCGGCATTGGGTCGAACAGCGCATATCCGGAAACGGTCAATGGAGGTGCTCGCGGTGATTTGTTGCTAATGTTCCTCAACGAATCGCGCCGAGAAGGCTCTGAAGTCCCGAACGCTGAAATCATAGTTAGCCATACTGGGAAAGACTTCGCTAACCCGCGCGCGAAATGCATCGTCCGCATTAGCGGGGTCTATCACAATAAGTTCGGCGCTACGCACGAGTACACCGCGCGGAAAGATAGCTGAAAGGTGCGCGACATCAGCGGCGGGAAAGCTGTAACCGACAACCACATACAGCTCGGTCGTGGGCAGCAGCTCATGTATCACAGTGCGTAGCGTACGATGATAGGGGTGCTGGTACTCGCCTTTCTCTATACTTGGCGGGACAAAAAAGGGCCGCAGCCAACGCCCCTCCACGTGTATGTAACCCTTATTAATACTCGCCCAACCGACATCCGAGCTCTGCCTTACGCCCTTCTCTCCGGAAAACGCACCCAGAGCCATCAGGCTATCGCCTTCGCTGTAGCCTGGCGGGCCCAGGTAGACCATCTCCCCCGTAGGCTTGGAGCCTGGAGCGGCTTCTAGCAGGTCGAATAGCAGCACAGACCCATGTATGTGTAGTAGCTGCACGTAGGACGGGAGTTCGAAGGCCTTCGCACGGCACGCCGTGAGAGCCTTAAGGCGCAAAGGTCCAAGCCCCGTGCGCGGGTACCAGAACGGACAGTGGTAGAGCAGCGCGTCCGCCATCAACGAATCCCAGTTGAAGTTGATGATGTAATCGCCGGGCTCCAGACCGCTCACAAGGTCGCGGTAGTAACGGCACACGTGGCTCGCGGCGCGGTTCGGAATAGGCTGCCGGACACTCGTCCGAAGGATTGCGCCGAAGTCCTCCAGCAAGTAGCGCTCGCTCTCCGTCAGAGACTTCGCTAAATCTGCATAGATGGACTCCAACGTTTCGCCCCTCTCTCTTATCCGATCCCAAAACTCGAGCTTGTTGGCGCCCGGCGGCGAGTCTTCCGGAAGGCCGTACCGTTTTCTCAGGACCCGTGCGAGCCCGGGGGAGTGGACAAGGCCAGAAGGGCCGGCGAAATAGGGTGCCCCGCTCCCCGATGAGACGCTCATCCCGCCAAGGCGCCCGACTATGTCCTTCTGCAAGGGCAACGGGCCATGGCCGTCCTCATAACAATAAGAGGCTCCGGCTCCGAGAATCACCGCGGTGCGCTTTCCGAACATTCTGATTGGCCTCTGTCTGCAGCCTCCAGTATCCGCGATCGTGGTGGTACGTTATGCCAAGTCAAATGGGCTGCATTTGATTTCACCCACGCCTTACCCACCTCACGAGGCATCGATGGCCGCGACTAACCCTGACAAAGCCCCGGACCGCGCTGATGTGCTGTTTCACAATCTATTCGACGGTTCCGCCGAGCGGAGGTATGAACTGATTGCAGATGGACTGCGCGTGATCAGGCTGAACACGTCACGGTTGCTCAGCGACGCCAAGCTACTCGCCTCGGCTGAGCGCTTTTGTTCAGCTCGCTTTCTCATCACCACGGCGCGGGAAGAATCGGCCAAGTACTACATCCTTCTTGATGCGTGTCGGCTAGACTTTATGAAACACCACGACATTATCCGGCAACTCTGCAAAGCCTCTTACAGCCATATCGCTAAACATGCCTATTTGGAGGTGCAGGGGTATCCTGAACTCGAGAACATGGGTCGCGTCATGGAGGCTTGGGAGATTGCAGTGCGCAAATGGTGGCCGGCATCCCCTGAATCAGGGGAACCGAGCATGCCGCATGACACGGTGTTTGATCGCGAGTACCCCCTTTACGTGGACATTAGCGACTACTCGCGAACATGGCTCCTTCCGAATAACGAAACTCAGAGGGCATATTTCATGGACGTCCTCGGCCACAATCCGATCAAGGCGGTGGAAGACGTGGTTCGCTTGCTGACTGAAGCAGATGAGGCAGGGCTAATTCAGCCTGAGTGCCTTCGCACAATTGGTTCTGTGTTCGAAAACCATTACGTCGGAGACCAAGCGTCCAGGAACATTGTCGACAAGCTCCATCGGAAGGCCGCAGAAAGGCTAAAGACAGAATGCGGCATATCAGAGGAGCGGTACTTGCGGTCTACGTTCGTCCAATGGCCTCTCTACCATTGTGTCACCAAAGGATATTGAGGAAAGCAATCGTGTGGGCGGAATGAAGAAGAAGCCTTCGCGTGTCGTATCCGGGATGCTGTAAGGGCTGCTACACGGAGGTTTCTTGGCAGCCTGCTCGCTCTGCGCACCGTGGGCACTCTGTTGCGACAGGCCCCGGCGCATCCTATTCTTACGGCGACGTCGGGTAACCGTCGGCGTTACTCGAACGAACTCGTGGGAAAACAGAGGAGTCCACTCATGCGCCATATCACGGCCGTTGTCTTCCTTAGCGTTCTTACTGCACTGGCCGCAACAATTGTAGGGTCATGGTTGATACAGGATTCAGACGCACATGCCCAGGCACCTTCCCGCCCGTGCACTTGCAGTCAGGGAACCGAACTTGTTGGTACAAACGAACCCACTCCGCGGCCGGGAGTTATATACGACCGAGGCTGGATCTTCAGTTGTCGTTGCGGCCCACTCAAATGCGTAAGTCAGTTAACTTCACGCGACTCACACATTCTCTGTTTGAAGTAGAGGGCGGTCTTGGCCGCTCAGAATTACATATGTTTTCTTGAGGCGAACGCAATGACTCAGATACAGCAGCTAGCTACCCGCTGAATTGGCCAAGTCACAGCGGCTATCGGCGTCGGACCCGATACGATCTGGTACGACGAGCGCGAGGGTTGGCCGAGCGCAATTTGGTTGACGACCCCTCCGCCGACCTGGCCCATCGGACAAACATAGTCATGCGCGCCTTTCAAGGAGATACTTCTCCCAACACAGATGCATGAGACGGGCAGGATATGAAAGACTCTCTCGACGAGCTAGTCGAATTCGGCCATCGCATCCAGGAAGCCGCCCCGAAAGGCAGCGAGGATCCTCGCGATTGGATGAGAGCAGCATCGGACTTTGCCGATGCGTGCATGCCGGACGGGCGTTTATCGCCTCAACTCGGCGCTGCTATTCCGATAGCTCAGCAGGGCAATTTCATCCGGCAAGTAAAAGCAATCAAAGCAGCGAGTGGCAGCTATAACGTCGGGCTTAGATCGAACATCGACAACGGCCTTGCTTTGATCTTGAAGACTCTCCGCCGCGAAGTAGCAGCCGAATCGGCAGGTACGTTCACCATCAGCGCTATCCCAAAGTTGGCGAACAACCTCACCCAGACGCAAAGGAGACTCTTTGACGAGATGTGGAACCACCATCTCGCTTCGGATAAGCCGTTTCCCCTGCGCAGTCTGCCTCGCGTTATCGGTAAGCAGCCAATCGAGGAAGTGTTTCGAGGACTGAACGGAAGCCTCATCTACGAGACTACCGACGAGGGAAACCGCTGTTACAAGTTGACCGGATATGGCGCCTTCTTAACTGGATATGGCTCAGTCGTCGCAACCTTGCTCGTGCGGCTACTTGAACTCGTGAAGGAGGTGTATGAACAGGACACGTTTATTGGAGCCTTAGGAAGCGATCAAGTAAAGGATCGGTTGAAACTGTCCGATCACGAGATGCAAGTCCTGGTTAGCTTGCTTAAGCTCGGATTACCTCCACAAATGCCGGTCCGTCTGCGTGGCTGGGCTAACGACAGGCGTTCATGGACGCTATCGATCGGTGACGACGTGATCAGTCTGTTTCGGGCGGACGATATTGTGCGCTACCTTGATGACATCCTTTCAGCCGGATACAAGCCCAACGAACCCGTTTCCTATGAGATTCGCCGACAGCGTGAACTGGAGACCAGCGGTGCGTGGAATCAGTCGCCCCTTCCGCTACGCAAATCCATGATTCCAAGTATCAAGGCCTCATACGTCAGTTCTGACCGAATGGCGGAGATTAGAGGGATAGAGAGCAGTCCTTTCGACTGTACGCGACTTATGAGAATGTGCGAAGAGCTAAACGACTGCGCTTCACATGGCAATGCCCACGCTGTAATCATGCTAACGCGCGCGATTCTCGATCATGTGCCACCGGTTTTTGGATTCACCAAGTTCGCTGACGTCGCGTCACAATATGGAGGCGGTGGCAGCTCATTCAAGAAAGCGATTGAGCGGTTGGAGAATCACTCCAGGAAGGTCGCGGATCGACTCCTCCATATGCCGATTCGCGACAAGGAAGTCGCTCCTAACATGAACGAAGTAAGCTTTGCGTCAGAACTCGAGACTATGTTGTCCGAGCTTTGCAGACTGCTCAAATAGAGCACCATGTGAGCGTCGCCTAGACAATGAGAAAGCCTGAGATCAACGAAGCACTCACTGTCCTATATTTGCGCTTGGCTGGCTACTTCACGACGGGACTAGTGGTGCATTCCCCTGAATGGGGTCTAAACAAGACCGAGATCGATTGCTTGGCGATTCGCCTTGCGCACCACCAGCAGCCAGAGCGCGAAGTCTCGTCGCCGGAGTTCCTTGGGTTGCGCAACGGCGAAACTGACCTGCTCATCTGCGAGGTGAAGAGCGTCGCTGGAAACCTGAGATTTAATGAACGTTTGAGAGCAGACCCGGGAGTCCTTGCAAGCGTGCTTGGTTGGGCAGGGGTATTCGACGAGAGCGCGCTGGGAACGGTGGTGGAACGGGTGCGCCCACTGCTGCAGCCGGATGTTGCCGCTGACACTGCGCGCCAAGGAGTAACAGAGCAGGGAGTCCGGGTTCGTGGATTACTTTCGTGCCCTCCTTGCGAACAGCAGAACGCTACCCAAACTTGGTGCCTTACGGGGTCTGAGATCTTGCGTTTCGCCCATCACTGCTTCAATCCGCCTGCACGGAGAAGCGGATGCTCAACCCGGTACAGCTTTTACCAATGGGTAGTTGGCTCTCCCCTATCGTCAATTACATCAAGGAATGCGCAGCTCAGGAGCCACCGACCCTGGAAGGGCTCTATAGACATCTTGCAGGTAGTAGAGTGCCTCGGGCACGCGATGGCGCAATGAAACGGCCGACTCGCGCCAATTCGCGGTAAACGTCAGCTTTGGGTCGGTTTTTGCCGGTCAGCCTTCCCGGAAGCGGCCGGTCACTGATCCAATTTCGGACATTCCAGCGTCTGCTCTTGGGGGTCGCGAACGGCCATTTTCTGGAATCCGGAGCGGCAGAACTCGACCCGTTGCAGACCTCGCGCTTGTCCAAGAGCGGACGCTTCAGCCACTCATAGAAACGTGAGCCGCTGGCGCCTGATGCGGGGCAATGTCTCCTGGTACGACTAAACCCCTATCGCGAACTTCCGCGCGCCCTGCTGGACCCAGGACAGGAAACTCGGGGGCTTGAGGCCCTCCTCCACCCGTAGCAGCCAGGCTCCCGGCGTTTTGAGCGCAGCCTCCGCATCCTCGCGCTTCTTCTGGATAGTAGGGATGACGCCTAGCGCGACGCTTGCGATGCCGCCAAGTACCGGATTCATGGCCACGCCGGCCCATGAGGCCGCGGCGGCGACCATCGACGGCACCGCGAAGTTCACGTTCACGATGCTCGTCGCCGCTTCCACGTTCATCAGCTTGAATGCCTTGCGAACCTCCCTGATACTGGGTTCGATGGTCTTGGCGTAGCGCAGATTCAAGTGCTCGGTGAGGGCGGCTTGATCGCTTATCCCGCCCAGATTCGCAGTCTCGGTGCGAAACGCGGCCAGACAGTCCTGGAAGGCTTTGAACTCGGTTCGATACGCCTGTCTCAGCTTGATGATCTGATCCACTGGCACGTTCGCCACGCCTTGCGGGATGACGTTCTCGAAGCACAGGTTCGCGAGCGCTACCCTCGCTTCCTGCGCCGTCGGCTGATCGCCGGCGAGACTCACGTCGTCGAGCAGCCCGCGCGACAGGCGTTCGATTGAGAAACCGGAAACAGCGAGCTGGTCCAGGGTCTCATCGGTAATCGGATGCCAGCCCCGTCCGTTCGTCATGTGCTCGGCAAGCGCCGTCATGTAGACGTCCGCGAGCTTCGGGTGCATGCCTACCCATCTGTCATCCCTCGTCCGCCCGACCTCGGCGAGGCCCGTATCCACGAGGGCGTCCTTCAGCGCCGGCCACATCTTTTCGATGTGCACGTACGCCAAGCGCTTGTCGCTGCCGTCCGGCGCCCACTTCGCGGTGATGGGATCTTCCGCCCAATCCTTGCGGTGCTCGATGCCATAACGGTTCCTGAGCGTCACGGTGTTGTTCATCAGGAATTGAACGAATGGATCCCGCACCGGCCATTCGTCATCCGGCTGAGGTAGCACGTTCTCGATCAGACCGCTCCCCGCCAGTTTCTCTACGGTTTCGCTGTCGTGCAATTCATAGTCGCTCGGAACGATGCGCTTGACGCCATCCCAGTAGAGCGCCATGGTTTTGAGCCACGCCTCGTCCTTGAAATGGATGAACGGGTAGTACAAACCGATAAAATTGGCCATGGGTCCCCCTTGCGCTCTCAGTGGTCGCCCTTGGGCGCGGCCGGCCCATTATGGCCTTTCCGGGGCTGAGGGACAGTGAATCCAACGCCTCGACGCGCCGTCGCGAGCCTCGTTGCACGGTTTGACTTGTGCGGACCCACGGGAAGCTGTGTTGATCCAAAGTCGCCGCGACGCCGTGATTGCCCGGCAACGGCCGTTTCGCGAGCTCAGCGAACGCGCCTAGTGGTCGTCGGCATGCGCCTGTCCGGCGTCGTGCGCGAGCGGCGGTCGGCGGTCGGCGTTACGAAGCGATGCGTTGATCGATTTCGTATCCCGGTGCGGGCTGGAGGGTCGAAGCTGCCCAACCTAGCATCGGGCAGATCCGCGTGGCGGGCCGCGAGCGGGCGCGCTCCGGGGTGGTGCCGTCGGTTCGACCAGGTGGATGAGGATGTCGTTGATCGTCGGAGGGTTGCGGCTTGGGTGCGGGCAGGGAAGTTGTCGCCGCCTGCGCGATGGCGAGACTGATGTCCGGATACACGCCGAGCGCGAGCGTCTTGCGCTTGCCGGCGAATCGATAGTCGAAGCGCCAGTATTTCCCGACGGAGCTCACCAGCAGGTGCAGCCCGCGCTCGTCGGAGAGCTTGGCGGGTTTCTCGCGTTTCTTCGCGTTACGGACAGCGGTATCCGTGAGCGGCATCGATGACGGTATCCGCGCGCCGAGGGGGCTCAGATACCGTCAAAAGTACCGTCACTGGCGCTCCCGGGATGGTGTGGGACGTCCCGGAACGCTTTTTTGGTGCCGGCTGACGGAGTCGAACCGCCGACCAACGGTTTACAAAACCGCTGCTCTACCAGCTGAGCTAAGCCGGCCCGGCCTTCATTCTAAATGGGGACTGTCCCCATTTAACGCTACTTGATGCGGTAGACGCGGCCGCGCTTCTTGCCGCGCGTCGGCGAGCCTTTGTTCAGCCGCGAGCCGAAGTTGAAGCTGTTGTCGCCGGCCG
>Ga0299906_10003216_pt1 | contig 13482 bp, 12 predicted proteins | sample RVTome_14_FD_200259 | JGI IMG/M metagenome (GOLD analysis project Ga0299906, IMG submission 200259) | Soil microbial communities from uranium-contaminated site in the Upper Colorado River Basin, Wyoming, United States - RVT145D125 (version 2) ...
TCCACGTCGCGGCCCAGGCAGTCCTGCGGAAGTTATAGAAACCATTGGAGCCATGGGGCGGTGCCCCCCCACTTTTAGGTGATCTCAACCGGGTTGCCTCCATGGTAATATTCCGCCGTGGTTTCCCGCATCCTTGCGTCGCTATATTCTTTTTCGGTTTTCGGGAGCTCGGGTATGAAGACAGCGTTACGCCTGACCCTTTTGAGTCTGATCGTTGCAGGTACTCTCACCCCTGCCCAGGCCCAGAGACCGGGCTTCCCGGTTGCCGGCCTGGAGGACCGCATCGCATTCTGGGAGAAGGTTTTCACACTGTACGGCGCGAATGACCTGATCATCCATGACATCGAGCGCGTCGACCTCATATACGCCGTGGTCGACGAGGATTCACGCCGTTCGGGCCTCCGCCAGGTCGAGCAACTGCTCGATGACGTCCGCCGGAACGTCGACGCGCCCGACGCGCTGTCCGGCCAGGCGCGTCGAATGTACGACCTCATCGAGAGCGCGGGCGTCCGGATGACTGCGGGCGATATCGCCGTCCTCAGAGGGCGGATTCACATCCAGCGGGGCATCCGGGAACGCTTTCGCGACGGTGTCGTCCGCTCCGGACGGTATCTGGCGTATTTCGAGGAAGTGCTCGAAAGGGAGGAAGTGCCCCGGATCCTCGCGCTGCTGCCGCTGGTCGAATCTTCGTTCGCGAACGCGGCCTATTCCAGCGCCGGCGCCGCAGGAATCTGGCAATTCACCCGGAGCACGGGCCGCGAGTACATGACGGTTTCGGCCCGCCGCGACGACCGGCTCGACCCGGTCATCGCCACCCGCTCGGCCGCGCATCTGCTGCGGGGCAACTATGATGCGCTCCGGTCGTGGCCGCTGGCGGTTACGGCATACAACCACGGACGGGGGGGAATGCTGCGGGCGCAACGGGCCCACGGCTCGGACATCGCCACTGTCATCAGCAACTACACCAGCAACACGTTCGGCTACGCGTCCAGGAACTTCTATGCGGAGTTCATAGCCGCGGTCAACGTTTACGAGAGCTACGCGTACCACTTCGGGCCTCTGGCGCTCGATGCGCCCCTCAATTTCACCGAGCCGGCGACGCGGCTTGCCAGTCTCGGCCCGGCCGACGTCGCGGGCGGTGTCGAATACCGGGTTCGCCCGGGAGATACGCTCTCGGTGATCGCCCTCCGGAACGGCACGAGCATCGACGACCTTCGGTCCCTGAACCGCCTGCAAAATGACCGGATCTTCGCCGGAGAAACGCTGACCGTCGGGATCAACCCGCAGGCCGCAAGCTCAGGCATCGGCGAGTACCACGTGGGGCCGGGCGACACGCTTTCCGAGATCGCCAGGGTACACGGCATGACACTCAGCGAGCTGAGGGCGGTCAATCGCCTGACCGGCGACACGATCGTCGCCGGAACGACGCTGATCGTCTCGGGCGGCCCGACGCCGCCGGTCGCGCCGGACACGGCGGAATACGAAGTCCGATGGGGCGACACGCTCGGCGATATCGCCCGCCGGTTCGGCGTGGAGATGCGCGAGCTGATGGAGATCAACGGGCTTGGGAACACGCAGATCTACGCGGGGCAGACGCTGATTCTTCGGTAAGAAATCCCGCAAGAAACGCCAGACTTCCCGGGATCGCCAAGGGCATCCGCACGGTCCTCCCGTCCGGATGGACAACGCGGCGGATGCCGCGGCGTCAGTGTGCCGGCTCGCCGTACTCCTCCCGTCCGGATGGACAACGCGGCGGATGCCGTGGCGTCAGTGTGCCGGCTCGCCGTACTCCTCCCGTCCGGATGGACAACGCGGCGGATGCCGCGGCGTCAGTCCCCAGCCAGCACCCGCCCAATCACCCCGAGCGTCTCATCGATATCGGCCTCGGTGTGAGCCGTGGACACGAACGCCGCCTCGAAGGGCGAAGGCGGCCAGTAGACGCCGCCCTCGAGCAGTCCTCTGAAGAATCGCTGAAAACGGCCGGCGTCGGCTTTCTTCGCGGACGCGAAGTCCGTGACGGGCTCCGGCGTGAAGAACACGGTCAGCATCGAGCCCACCCGATTGACCTGGAGCCGGATTCCCGTTTCGACGCCGATCTCGAGAATCCCTCTCTCAAGACGGGATCCAAGCGCCTCTAGCCTCGCATACGCGTCGCCGGCACGAAGCACGCGAAGCGTCTCGAGACCCGCGGTGACCGCCAGCGGATTGCCCGCGAGCGTTCCGGCCTGATAGACCGGTCCCGCCGGAGCCACCAGGTCCATGATGTCCTCCCGACCGCCGTATGCGCCGACCGGGAGACCGCCGCCGATGACCTTGCCGAGCGTCGTCAGGTCCGGTGAAATGCCGTACAGTTCCTGCGCTCCGCCGGGCGCGACGCGAAACCCGGTCATGACTTCGTCGAAGATCAGCAGGGCCCCCGCCGCGAGTGTCAGTTCCCGGAGCAGCTCCAGATAGCCGGGCGCCGACGGCACGCAACCCATGTTGCCCGCTACGGGCTCCACGATCACCGCGGCGATCTCGCGGCCCATCGCGTTGAACAGGTTCCGGATCCCGGCAGGGTCGTTGAACGCGACCACGGATGTCAACGCCGCGAGCAGACCCGGCACTCCCGGGCTGTCGGGCAGCCCGAGCGTGGCGACTCCCGATCCGGCCCTCACAAGAAGACTGTCGCCGTGGCCGTGGTAGCAGCCGTCGAACTTCACGATCCTGTCCCGCCCGGTGAAACCCCGCGCCAGCCGGATCGCGGACATCGTTGCCTCGGTTCCGGAGTTGACCAGGCGCACCTTCCCGACCGACGGCACCATGCCGGAGATCAACTCGGCGAGCTCCACTTCGAGCCGCGTCGGCGCTCCAAACGACGTTCCCAGGGTCGTCAGGGCACGGGCGACCTCATCCACGACATGGGGCGGACGGTGCCCGAAGATCAGGGGTCCCCACGAGCCGACATAATCGACGTAGACCTTTCCGTCGACGTCCTTTACCCGCGAACCCGCGCCGCTTTCGATGAAAACAGGGTGGCCCCCAACGGCGCTGAACGCCCGGACCGGTGAGTTGACGCCCCCCGGAATGACGCGCCCGGCCCGTTCGAACAGTGACTCGGAGTTGTTCATGAGAGTGGAGCTCAGAGGAGCCTTGCGAGTTCCAGTGCGTAATAGGTAAGAATGATGTCCGCCCCGGCCCGCCGAATCGAGGTGACCGACTCCAGAACGGCACGCTCCCTGTCCAGCCACCCGTTTCGCGCCGCCGCCTCGATCATCGCGTACTCTCCGCTGACCTGAAAGGCGGCGATGGGCACGTCGAACGCGTCCCGTGCTTGCCGGATGACATCGAGATACGGCAGCGCGGGCTTCACCATGACGATATCGGCGCCCTCCCCGATGTCGAGATCGATCTCGCGCAAGGCTTCCCGTGCATTGGCCGGGTCCATCTGGTGGCTCCGACGGTCCCCGGACCGGGGAGCCGAACCGGCCGCTTCCCTGAACGGCCCGTAGTAAGCGGAGGCGTATTTCGCGGAGTAGGACATGATGGAAACGTCGGTCATCCCGGCGCTGTCGAGCTCGGAGCGGATGGCGCCGACACGCCCGTCCATCATGTCCGACGGCGCGACGATGTCGGCGCCCGCGTCGGCGTGCGTGCGGGCCGTTCGCGCCAGCAGCTCCAGGGTCGGATCGTTCTCGATGCGCCCGTTCCGCACGACACCGCAGTGTCCGTGGTCGGTGTACTCACACAGACACACATCGCCGACCAGGATGAGCTCGCCGACGTTCTCCCGGATCGCGCGGAGCGCCGCCTGAATGATCCCGTCTTCGACATACGCTCCGGTGCCCATCGCATCTTTGGTTTCGGGCATGCCGAACAGGATCAGGCCGCCGATTCCCAGGCGCTCGGCTTCACGCGCGACCTCGACGACCTGATCGATGGAGAGTTGGCGCTGGCCCGGCATGGAAGAGATCTCCCGGCGCACGCCGTTTCCCGGACACACGAAGACAGGATAGATCAGCGCGTCCGCCGACAGACGGTTCTCGCGAACCAGGGAGCGCAACCGTTCTGTACGCCGGAGCCGGCGCATCCGATGTCGGGGAAACGGCATGGCTTGTACGAAATGATCCTTCCGGCGGTTGTCAGAACACGTCGTCCGACCGTCGCAGAGTGCCGATCGAGCCCAGATTTGTCAGGGAAAAAGCGAATCGGATCCGGCTTTCCTTCCGCGAGCCCACGTCGAACTGTGAAAACTCGAGATGCAACCCGTAACACTCGGTATTATAGCTAAGGCGGGCGGTGGTCGCCTGCAGAATCGACTCGTCCACGTTGTAGGAAAGATTCAGCGAGCCGTTCATCCCGACGCGCTCGGTGTTCCCGTAACCCAGGGTCGCCCGGATCTGATTGCTGCCGATCTGAATGGGGCTCGCGCGGGTCCTGAAGTAAGCCAGGTTGTAGAAGGTCAATCCCAGGACGTACCTCCCGATCAGTCCCGCGCTGCGGAACTCCCGTCGCGTCGTGTCATAGTCGAGCTGTAAATCCGCGACCTGCCGGGTGTCGGGAGCGTATCGGAGGACGGAGACAAGGGGAGAGAATCGACGGGGCTCGTCGGCGAATCCGAAGCCGGTAAGATCCAGCAAAGGACCGAAAACGTTGTCGCGGCCCGGCACCAGGGCGCCTCCGAAGTCAGGATCCAGGAAGTACTTCTGCATGAGGCTCCAGCTCAATATCTCGCGATCGGTCAGCAGGCGATGTGTGACTCCGTAACGAACTTCGTGCGTGTTCGCGACCAGATCCGATTCATCGACCCGGACAGTCTCTTCGAAGTCTCCGACCCCGGTGACGTAGCGGTAGGCGATCTCCGGCTCGACGACGTGGGCCCAGCCGTCGAACGCGCGCCCGAACCTCGGCCCGGTCAGCCGAAAGCCGTAGTCGAACACCAGGCGGTTCAGCGTGTTCCCTCCCGTACCCGGGATTCGGCGGTGCGTGTACAACGTCTCACGAAGTCCGACCGAGTGACTCCAACTGATGACGGGTCCCCGGATCACGGGGATCTCCAGCCGTGGGCCGAGGTCAAAACGCCCCACCAGCGCCGGCGTATCGACGAGCGCGTCACGGCGGTGCAGCGCCGAAACGCCTCCCTGAAGGCTGAACCAGGCTCCGGTGTCTCCCAGAGGGCGTGTGTCGAGGAGCACGTCGAAGCTGGGAAACTTTCGAACGATGGTCGTCTGCTGATTCCTGAAGAACGTGCCCTGCCGATGGTAGGAGACGTTGTAGGTAACCCCGGGCGTGCTGTACGTCCCAAACGCGACGGACCGTTCCGTCGGGGAAGAAATCACGTTGAAGTTTTCTTCGAACGTCTGGCGGAAATCGAAGGAGCTGACGATATTCAGGTCCGCGTAGGTCCGGAGCCGTTCGTTCGTGGCATACGCGACGATTCGCGTCCTCTGGCCGCCCTGGCCCATCCGGTCATGCGCGAAGAAGTTATCGACCTCGATTCTGGATGCGGGGCTCGGGACCGCGCGGAACTCGACGCCGCCTCCCATTCCACGTTTCGTGAAGTACTCGCCCCGGAGGGTGAGATCGGCGCTCCGGTTGATGGCCCAATAGTACGCCTGTCTGAAGCTGCGCCCCTTTGTCGTGGAAGTCGACGTCTGCGGCGTGAGGAATCCGGAGTTGCGGCCCGCGTCCTCGAGCGACGTGTAGATGTAGGGAGAGTAGAAGATCGGCACACCACGGACCCTCAATAGGTTGCTGACCGACCGGAGCGAGTGTTCCGGATCGACCGTGGTCCGTGAAGCCGTGACTTCCCAGATGCTTTCGCCGTTCTCATCGCACAGGATCAGGATGCCGTCGAACACTTCATACTGGCCGTCCTCCCGACGCCGGACCTCCACGGCCTCGACCCGGAGCCGGGGCCCCACCCAGCCGTTCACGTCGAAGATCACGCCTTCACGCGTGTCGGTCCGCATCTCGAGCCGGCTGCCCGTCAGGCGTTCTTCCCCGCGGGTGAAGGTGACCCCGCCAGTGGCGGACAACTCGTGGGCGGCGCGGTTGTACTCGAGGGCCTGAGTCTCCAGGCGAATGTCGCGCCAGGTCGCGACGCAGTCACCGGAAGCGGTATAGATATCTCCGGTCCGCTCTTGCCGGACACATTGGATCGAGGGGATATCCTGCTGGAACGGAACGAGGACCACGGCCAAAAGCCAAGCGTACATAAGCAGTTAAGCGAGCCTGCACCCGACCGACGGTCGGGAGGCCGCATAGGTGAATAAAGCACATTTGATTCCGGTCCGGCAACCAGTCTCCCAGAACACCCGATTTCACCCTGAGATCTCCGGGAGTGGACTGCGCAAATCCTGCTCTCGCATGGTAGAATTTGCCGCGAATGCGCTCGAAGGGACACCGGACGATCGTCGACATCTCCGCCGACCAGGCTGGCCTCGATTTCGAGCACAGCGACTATCTGGCCGAGTTCACGCTGCCCGACTATCAGCGCCGGCTCCTCCTGCCCCGCGCCTATGCGCTCCTGACCGATCTCGCCATCGTCTTTGGCATCTATCTCGTTTTCGTCGTGGCCACGTTCTCCGAGATGCCCGAGACGGCCGTTCTCGACAGGCAGGCGCTCAGCGTCTATGGGGTCGGGTATCTGGTCCTGGTCGTCGTGTACTTCGCCCTCTCGATGTTGAGCACGAGCCAGACGACGGGCATGCACATCCATCGCCTCGTCGCGGTCACGGGACGGGGGGACCGGCTGAACCCGACCGAGGCCTTGCAGCGCACTCTCGGTTACGTCGTCTCCATCGTTCCTCTGTTCATGGGGTTCCTCTGGGCCGTCATCGATCCGGAACACCTCACCTGGACTGACAAGGTGTCCGGCACGTTCGTGAAGCGGGTGTAGCGGGACGAGACCGCCTTGCCGGCGGCTCTCCGTCGTTTTCCCCTTAAAATACCTGTGATGGAGAATTTTGCGCTCATCACGCTTGTCGAGGAGCTGCGGGCGGCCACCACGGGAATGATCGTCCGGCGAATCGTCGAGCTCCCCGGCCGGGTGTTTTTCTTCGAGACGCGGACGGGAAGGATGCCGGGCCTCAGGCTTTCCCTTGCCGCCCGACACCCCTCCGTGTGGATACCCGGCCGGCCTGTCTCCTCCAGAACCAAGGCGGATGACTTTGTGATGGTTCTCAGAAAGCATCTCCTGGACGCCCGACTCCTGTCTCTTCGAAAGTCCCTGTCGGAACGCATCGTGGAAATCCAGTTCAGAACGGCCCTGCCCGCAAGGGAGCTTCAGCAGGTCGTCCTTGTCCTTGAGCTCTTCCCGAACTCGCCGAATCTCCTGCTCCTCGATCAGTCCCGCCGTGTACTGGCAACGGCCAGTCCACTAGCCCCGCAGCGCGGGATCTCGCGGTACGACGAGTACAGCTATCCGGAGACACACAAAATCCCGCTCGAAACGGTACTTGGCGAGGACACTTCCTGGTTCGACGAGGACGCCTTCGCCTCCGACCCCGCGGGTTGGCTCCTCAGAGGGCTGGCCGGGGTCGGCCCGGTACTCGCCGCCGAGTTGGCCCGGCGCGCGCCCGCCTGGTCCCGGGCGCCGGAAGGCATTCCGGGTGGCATTCGCGCGCTGGTCGGTCAGCTCCGGGAACCCGCCCGTACAGCCTGGGTTTATACGACCCGGCCTCTGGGTGACGTCCTCGGGAACGGGGATGCCGAAGCCCTGCGGACCGCGGTGGTCAGTCCCATCGAGCTCGCGTCGATGCGGGAGCAGCGGAGCTGCCAGACATTTCCGGGAATGGTGACCGCCGTCGGCGCCGTCGCCGACGCGCTCGAATCGGCCAACCTTCTGGAAGACGCGCGATCGCGGGAGCTCAGGCGCCTCCGGCGCGAGTGTCGGAGCATCGGGCTCCAGCGCGAAAAGCTGCTCGAACGGCAGCGCCGGTTCGAGGAAGCGTCCGCCCTTCAGGCGACAGCGAGGCTCCTTGCCGCCAGCGGCGCCGAGATGGATCGGCATCACGCCAGCGTTTCCGTGACGGAATACACGGAAGAGGGCTCCGAGGCTCGTTCCGTTTCTCTCGATCCCACACGGACACTGCGGGAAAACGTCGCGCGCATGTTCAAGGCCCAACAGAAGGCGGGACGCGGCCTCGAAATGGTCCAGCGAGAGCTTTCGCGGCTGGCGGGACGAGAACGCGCGATCGAGGAGCGCGAGCGCCGTGTCAGGGCGCTGACACACTGGGACGACTGGCCGGCAGCCGCCCCGACACGCGGCGACAGGAAGGAGAGACCGGAGAAAGCGCCCGCCCGGCGGCGCCGCTTCCGATCGGTCACGCTCGACGGTCACGACGTCTTCATCGGCCGCAACAGCCGCGAGAACGACGAGGTCACGTTTCGAATCGCTGCGGGAAACGACTTCTGGCTCCACGTGGCTGACTATTCCGGCTCCCACGTGATCGTGAGCAATCCATCGGGCGCCGACGAGCTCGGGAAGGACGTCCTGGTACGAGCCGCCGAGCTGGCCGCCTGGCACTCGCAAGCGCGAAACTCCGCGAAAGTCGAAGTTCACTACACACAGCGGAAATTCGTAAGCAAGCCGAGAAAAGCGCGGCCCGGACTGGTGCGGCTCCGCCAGTACCAGACGATTACGGTGGAGCCCAGAGACTGGACCCGGGAGGAACAGGAAACGCGATGAAGCTTCCCGCCCGATTTTCTCTCCTGTTCTGTCTCGGGCTCCTCACCGCAGGCTCGACCGCCCTGGGCGTGTATTACTACTACGTGTACAGCCCGCCGCTCCAGGTCGCCGCGGCGTTCATGGATGCGATGGAATCCCGGGACCGGAATATGCTCGAACGCCTCGTACGGATCAGCGAGACGCGCGAGAATATCCTGCGCCCGCCGACCGCGGAGGAGATCGCCCGGCTGCTCGATCCGGCGTTCGAGCGGGGCCGGGTGCTGGATCAGAGAAAGCGGGAGGGCCCCGGCCAGTCGTTTCATTATCTCGTGTATCGGGAGCCTGACGGCCAGATCTACGCGCTCGTCGTGGCGGAGCGGGAGGGCGCCTATCACGTGGTCCTTCCCGACGAACCTCGGAGCAACCGCGGCTGGCACCTCTGGGATTACACTTGGACGAACTGAGCCCTTTTCGATATACTTTTGTAGTCTTTCCGCATCGAGGAAGCCGAGGCATTCTGCCGGACAGACAGGGAGGAACTCTGTGCCGAGAATAGGTTTGACTGAGCTGTTGCTCTTGTTGGCGATCATTTTCTTTCTGTTTGGGGCGAAGCGGCTTCCTGAAATGGGACGCGGTATCGGGGAAGGTATCCGGAACTTCAGAAAGTCGGTCAAGTCCGACGACCCGGAAGACACTCCGGACAACCCCAAACCCAAGGAAACCTGAGGGTTAGACCATTCGACCTGCACGCTTCAGCAGGTCGAAGACGACCGGCAGAGGCAATCCCACCACGTTTGTATAGTTCCCCGCGATCCGCGGGACGAAACGGCGCGCCGATCCCTGGATCGCGTAGGCTCCCGCCTTGTCCATCACCGCTTCGGTTCGCACATAGCGATCGATCTCCCCCTCCGCCAGCTCCCTGAACCAGACACGCGTCTGGTCGACCTCTCCAAACGACGCTCCGTCGCGGCGGATGACCGTCACCGCCGTGTAGACGGAATGGACGCGTCCGGAGAGAGAACGGAGCATGTCCGCCGCGGTGGCGAGATCGGGGGGCTTCCCCAGGATTTTCCCGTCGATGGAGACGACCGTATCTGCGGACAAAACGAAGTCCGCGCTCGCCCGCCGGGCGATGTCGCCGCCCTTCTCCTGGGCCGCGCGCCGGGCGAAGTCGACCGGCGTTTCACCATCGAGCGGCGCCTCCCGAACTTCGGGAACGACCACGCTGAAGGTCACGCCAAGCGCCGCCATCAACTGGCGTCGGCGGGGCGAACCGGAGGCAAGGATAAGTGACACCGTCTCAGGGCTCCCCGGTTTCGGTTCCCAGCGCCGGCGGCTCGCCGAGCACCTTTCTGGGAACGACGGGAGGCCGCATGAACCGGCCGCCCGCATGTCTCCGGACATGTTCCAGAGCCTCGTCGACCGAATCGGTGAAGCAGACAAGTTCCAGGTCTTCCGCATGGATCGTAGAGGCGCGCACCATCTCGTCCAGCATCGCCCGCAAGTGCCTCCAGTAAGAAGTCCCCATCATCACGACGGGGAACTCCCGGATCTTCCCCGTCTGAATCAGCGTCAGCGTTTCGAAGCACTCGTCCATCGTACCGAACCCTCCCGGCATGATCACGAAGGCGAAGGAATACTTGAGCAGGAGTACTTTGCGGACGAAGAAGTGCCGAAACGTCACCCGGCGGTGCATGTAGCGGTTGGCCTGCTGCTCTTCGGGCAGAGCGATGTTGCAGCCGACCGACTGTCCTCCCGACTCCATAGCCCCGCGATTGGCGGCTTCCATGACGCCCGGCCCGCCCCCGGTCATCACCGTGAAACCCAATCCTGCGAGGCCGGCGCCGATATGGCGGGCCAGATCGTAGTACTCGTGCCCCTCCCGGAAGCGCGCGCTCCCGAAGACCGTGACGCAGGGTCCCACGAAATGGAGCGCGCGAAATCCGCGGATAAACTCTCCGAAGACCCGGAGGGCGAACAGGAACTCACCCTTTCGGCGGTGCGGGCCTTCGAGGAAATACTGGTCGTCGGTTGGGGTGGTGAGGGGATCGATCTGGCTCATGAGAATTCCGGGATGAGGGTAACCGGAAACAGAAGGGAGGGAAAGGGTCTTGCGCTCCGAGGTCGGCTTTCGGCGGCGAGACTCTGCCGGAAGCCGACCTCGGAGCGCTGAGAGCGTTACTCGTACCGGAGCGCGTCGATCGGGTCCAGCTTGGCCGCCTTGTGGGCCGGATAGAAGCCGAAGAACACGCCCACCGCCGCAGCGAAGCCGAACGAGATCATCACAGACATGGCGGACACCCACGTATTCCACTGGAGGAACTGGCCGATCAGCAACGAGCAGAGACCGCCGAAGATCACGCCGACCGCACCCCCGGTGAGGCTCATCATGATCGATTCCGCGAGAAACTGGAGCCGGATATACCCCGGTCTCGAGCCCACCGCCATCCGGATGCCGATCTCCCGGGTCCGCTCCGTCACCGAAACGAGCATGATGTTCATGATCCCGATCCCGCCGACGATCAGGGCGATGGCGGCGATACTTCCCAACATCAGGGTCATGACGACGGTCTGCTGCTCGGCCGCGTTCGCGATCTCGGTCAGGTTGCCCAGCGAGAAGTCGGGCTGTTCCGCTTCCGGGGGGATGCCGTGGCGCTCGCGCAAGAGAACGTCGATCATCCTCTCGGCCAGGATGAACGCACCCTCCTGATCGACCGTCTTCAGCATGGCCTGGTTGACCCGGGGCAATACCTGGCCCAGAAGTTTACGCTGGACCGTCGTGTAGGGCGCCAGCACGGCTTCGTCCTGATCCTGACCGACGCCGGTCTGCCCCTTGCTCTCGAGCACGCCGATGATCTCGAAGGGCTGGTTCCGCAGCCGCACGGCCTGGCCGATCGGGTCCACGCCTTCGAAGAGCTCCGCGACAATCGCCGGGCCGACGACCAGAACCCGCGCGCGGCTCTCGACGTCCGCCGCCGTGAAGAACGTCCCCGCCATGAGATTCCAGTCGCGGACGATCGGGAACTCCTCGCCGACGCCCTGGATGTTCGCCCGCATGTTGTTGTTCTTGAAGACGAGCTGGCCGTTCGAGGTGACGATCGGCGTCGCGGCCGCGATCACGGGCACTTCGTTCCGGATCGCGAACACGTCGGCGTCGCTGAGCGTCCCCTGCTCGTTCGACGCCCCGCGCGCGCCGCCTGTCCCGCGAACGTCCTGGGGCCAGACGTACATCACGTTGGTGCCCATCGCCGCCATCTGCTCGCGGATCAGCGCCTGGGCGCCCTGTCCGATCGAGACCAGTGCGATCACGGCGCCCACCCCGATGATGATGCCGAGCATGGTCAGCGCCGAGCGCATCTTGTTCCGGCCCAAAGCCCAAAACGCAATTTTCAGAATCGCCGCGAACCTCATTTCTGGCCCTCCGCCTCGTCTTCTTCGTCTTCTTCTTCCGGCAGCTCACGGAGAACCTGGGTCGCATTCCGCCGTCCGGTCACCGGATAGTCCTTGACGATTCGCCCGTCCCTGAACAGGATGACCCGTTTCGCGTACTCGGAAATGTCGATTTCGTGCGTAACGAGGATGATCGTCATGTTCCGCTCCTCGTTCAGCTTCTGGAAAACTTCCATCAGCTCGACCGAGGTTCGCGTATCCAGCGCTCCGGTCGGCTCGTCGGCCAGGATGATCGCCGGGTTGTTCACCAGGGCGCGCGCAATCGCGACGCGCTGCTGCTGGCCCCCCGACAACTGGTTCGGCAGGTTCCGCAACTTGTCGGAGAGACCGACGATCTCGAGGGCCTCGGCCGCCCGGCGCGCGCGCTCCTTCGCGCGCACACCCGCATAGACCATCGGCAGCTCGACGTTCTCGAGCGCCGAGGTCCTGGACACCAGATTGAAGCTCTGGAAAACGAAACCGACCTTCTCGTTCCGGATGTCCGCCAAGTCGGCCTTCGACGCCTGCGAAACGTCGCGCCCGTCCAGATAGTAGGTGCCCCGCGTCGGATGGTCCAGGCACCCCACGATGTTCATCATCGTCGACTTGCCCGAACCCGAAGGGCCCATGATCGCGACATACTCGCCCCGTCCGACGCCAAGGGAGACCCCCCGCAGGGCATGGACCTCGATGTCCCCCATGTAGTAGGTCTTGTGAATGTGGTCGAGCCGGATGACCGCGTCCTGGGTCAGCTCCGATGGACGCCGGGACGCCGCGGTGGCTTCGAGCGAAATCCCGATCATCACCAGCCGCCCCGGCGTCCGCCGCCGCCACCGCTCAGCATACGCATCATGTTACGAGGATCGCTGCTGCCGGCCGACGAATCGGAGTCCTGGCTCAGATTCGAGGAATCGCCGATGAGGACCAGCTCGCCTTCCCGAATGTCTCCCGACACCACTTCGGTCCGGCTGCCGTCGGTGAGGCCGACCATCAGATCGCGCGGCTGGGGAACACCCATGGCGCTCATCACCCACACGCGCCCGGATCCGGGCGGAGCCGGCGGCACCGGCTGGAACTGTACTTTTTCGGTGTCTCCCCATTCCTGTCCGGCCATGTAGGTCGAGGAGCGCGTCTGATCCACGATCGTCGCCGGCCCTTCCGGCGCCGTATCGTCTCTGTTACTGCGGTTGGCGGGATTGAATCCCCGGCCCTCGCCGGCCGGCAGGGTCACCTCCGCGGTCTCCGCTCCGGCGCCGGATCCCGCGTCCTGACTGGTGAGCAACGCCTCGGCATTCGGCGGGTTATACCGCAACGCGGTGTTCGGCACGCTCAGGACGTTCTCGCGCCGGTCCACCAGGATCGAGATGTTGGCCGTCATCCCCGGCTTCAGCTTCAGATCCGGG
>Ga0299906_10003217_pt1 | contig 13481 bp, 10 predicted proteins | sample RVTome_14_FD_200259 | JGI IMG/M metagenome (GOLD analysis project Ga0299906, IMG submission 200259) | Soil microbial communities from uranium-contaminated site in the Upper Colorado River Basin, Wyoming, United States - RVT145D125 (version 2) ...
CGACCGCGCGCCGGATGAACGGGAGCTGCGGCGTCAGCTCGTCGGGCATGGCGGCGCGGTTGGCCTTGTACGCCTCGTACAGCTCGTCGCGGAAGGTCGCGCCCGGGGTGTCGAAGACCACGGCCACGTGGGTGGGCTGCTCGGTGCGGAGCAGCTTCAGCACCATGGTGAGGAAACCGTAGACCGCGTTGGTGGGCACCCCGGCCTGGGTCGAGAGGAACGGGATGGCGTGAAAGGCGCGGTAGACGTACCCGCTCGCGTCGATCAGGTGCACCCGCGCCCCCACGCGCGTCTTGTGCACGGTCGTGGTTGTCTTGACAACACCCAACCCCCTGACTACGAGGCACCTCGCGCCGAAGCCATGAGCATCACCATGCGGACACGTCGAGGGGGAGCACGGGCGTACGATGCTTGAGGTGCGCAATCTCACCAAGCGCTACGGCGACATCGTCGCCGTGGACGGCGTGAGCTTCAGCGCCGCCCAGGGGCAGATCCTCGGCTTCCTCGGACCGAACGGAGCCGGGAAGACCACCACGATGCGCATCCTGACGGGCTTCCTGCCCGCCACCAGCGGCACCGCCAAGGTCGCCGGCTTCGACGTCTTCACCGAGAGCGCCGAGGTCCGGCGGCGGATCGGCTACCTGCCCGAGAGCCCGCCGCTCTACTCCGACATGACGACCGAGTCGTACCTGCGCTTCGTCGCCCGCATCAAGGGCATGCCGCGCGCCGCGATCGAGGACGGCATCGACCGCGCCGTGCGGACGTGCGGCCTCAACGACGTGCGCGGGCGGCTCCTCGGCCACCTCTCCAAGGGCTACCGCCAGCGCGTCGGCCTGGCGCAGGCGCTGATCCACGACCCGCAGGTGCTGGTGCTCGACGAGCCCACGATCGGCCTCGACCCGGTGCAGATCCGCGAGATCCGCGCCCTCATCCGCCGGCTCGCGGGCGAGCGCACCGTCATCCTCTCGACGCACATCCTCCCCGAGGTCTCCCAGATCTGCGAGAAGGTCGTGATCATCAACGCCGGCCGGGTGGTGCTCGAGGAGGACATGGCGGCGCTCACGCGCGAGGCCAGCCTGGAGGACGTGTTCCTGCGCAGCATCGCCAAGGAGGGCGCCGCGGCCGAGGGGGCGCCGGCGTGAGGAATGCGCTCACCATCGCGGGCCGCGAGATCCGCTCGTACTTCGTCTCGCCGATCGCCTACGTCGTCCTCACCGGCTTCCTGCTGCTCGGCGGCTGGTTCTTCTTCAACCTGCTCGCCCGCTTCAACATGCTGCTCACCATCTACTCGGCGCAGCGCAACCCCGAGGTGCTCGAGCGCCTGAACCTGAACGAGTTCGTGATCGCGCCCCTGCTCCACAACCTCTCGGTGGTGCTGGTAATCCTCGTTCCGGTGATCACCATGCGGACGCTCGCCGAGGAGAAGAAGGCCGGCACCTACGAGCTGCTGCTGACGTCGCCGCTCCGGATCTCGGAGATCGTCCTCGGGAAGTTCCTCGGCGCGATGCTGTTCGTGGGTCTGATGGTGCTGCTGACCGGGATCTACCCGCTGATCCTGATGGTCTACGGCAACCCCGAGGTCGGCATGATCCTCGGCGGCTACCTCGGGCTCTTCCTGCTGGCGACGAGCTTCGTGGCGATCGGGATCCTCACGTCGTCCTTCACCGAGAACCAGATCATCGCCGCCGTCACCTGCCTGGTCGCGCTCCTGCTCTCCTACATCATCGCCTGGCCCGCCGACAACGCCGGCGAGACGATGGGGGCGATCCTGCGCTACCTGTCCCTCACCGAGCACTTCGCGCAGCTCGTGAAGGGCGTGATCGACTCCAAGGACGTCGTCTACTTCCTCACCGTGATCGGGCTCGCGCTCTTCCTCACCCATCGCTCGGTCGAGTCGATTCGCTGGAGGTAGGCGTGGGGACCTCGACCTCGCTCTTCGGCCTCTGGGGCCTCGTCCTGCTGGCGTTCGGCGTGGTCGCCTACGCCGTCGCGCCGGGCGCGTCGGCGTACGTGCTGCTGCACGTCGGCCTCGGCTTGCTCCTCCTGCTGCTCTACTTCACCACCAGCCGCGAGAGCCTCACCACCGTGCTCGGCGAGCGCTCGACGCGCTACGGCGCCAACGCGGTGGTGTACTCGGCGGCGGTGATCGCCGTGCTGGTCATCGGCAACTGGCTCACGGCGCGCCACAACGCGCGCTGGGATCTCACCAGCCAGAACGTCTTCTCGCTCTCCAGCCAGTCGAGCGGCGTGCTCGCCGAGCTCGACAAGCCGATCGAGATCCACGCCTTCGTCGAGGGCGGCGTCGACCCGCTCGTCGAGGACCTCCTCGACAGCTACCGCCAGGCCGCCGGCGACCTCACCTTCCACATGGTCGACCCCATCCGCGACCGCGAGCTCACCGAGCGCTTCGCCGTCACCGAGCTTCCGACCATCCACATCGCCTACGACGGGCGCACGGCCACGGTCACGCGCGACATCACCGAGGAGACGCTCACCAACGGGATCATCAAGGCCACGCAGACCACCAAGCAGACGGTCTGCTTCCTCGAGGGCCACGGCGAGCCCGACCTCGACGACCGCGAGGCGCGCGGCTTCGCGAGCCTGCAGGACGCCCTCCGGAACGAGAACTACGAGACCCGGAAGGTGCTGCTGGCGACCGAGGAGACCGTGCCCGAGGAGTGCTCGATCCTGGTCGTCGTCGGCACCGAGCGCCCGCTCTTCGACCACGAGGTCGAGCTCCTGCGGAAGGCGCTCGACGGCGGCCGCTCGGCGCTCTTCCTGGCACCGCCCCAGCGCGGCGCCCAGCTCGGCACGCTGCTCGCGCCCTGGGGCGTGCGGCTGACCGAGACGGTCATCGTCGACCAGGTGGTGCGGCTCTTCCAGGGACCGGCGCTCGGCCTGCAGATCCTCGCCTCGAGCTACGGCACGCACGAGATCACGCGCGACTTCCGCGAGCGCACGGTCTTCCCGCTCGCCCGTGCCGTCACCGCCGACGCCGCCGGCAAGCCCGGGCTGCACGCCGTCGAGCTGGTACAGTCGAGCGAGTCGTCCTGGGCCGAGTCCGACCTCGCCGGCGTGTTCGAGCGCGGCGAGGCGCGCCGCGAGGACGCCGACCTGCCCGGGCCGGTCTCGCTCGCCGTCGCGGTCACCGGCAGCCACAAGGAGATGAACCTCGGCGAGGAGGGCGAGACCCGGCTCGTCGTCTTCGGCGACGCCGACTTCGCCAACAACCAGTTCCTGATGCAGCTCTTCAACCGCGACCTGCTCCTCAACACCATGAGCTGGCTCGGCGGCCAGGAGGAGCTGATCTCGATCCGGCCGCGCGCCATCCGCACCTCGAGCGCGCAGCTCTCGCCCGACGAGAGCACGCGGATCTTCTACCTCTCGGTGCTCGTGCTGCCCGAGCTCCTGCTCCTCCTCGGCCTCACCGTGTGGTGGCGCCGGAGCACGAAGTGAGGCCCCGGAACACCCTCCTCGTCCTCCTCATCCTGGCGGCGCTCGGCGCGTACGTGTACTGGGTCGAGCTGCCCGAGGAGGCCCGCAAGGTCGAGGAGGCGCGCCTCCTGGCGTTCGACGAGGAGGACGTGACGGGCGTCACCCTCGCCTACCCCGATCGCACGATCACGCTCGCCAAGGACGCCGACGGCCACTGGCGCCTGACGGCGCCCATCGAGGACGCCGCCGACGACGTCGCGGCCAAGAACCTGGTCTCCGCGATCGCCACCGCCAAGGTCGAGCGCTCGCTCGAGGACGTCGGCGACAAGCTCGCCTCGTACGGGCTCGCCGAACCGGTGGTGACGGTGAGCCTCGCGCTGAAGGGCGACGCCACGGTGCCGCCGCTCAAGGTCGGCGAGACCACCGCCGTCGGGTTCTCGAGCTACGTCCAGCGCGGCGACGACCCGACCGTCCACATCACCACCGCGTCGTTCCAGAGCGGCATGCAGAAGCAGGTCGCCGACCTCCGCGACAAGCGCCTGGTGACGTTCGAGGACCAGGACGTGCGCGCGATCGAGCTCGCGCGCCCGGAGGGCACCGTCGTCCTCGAGCGCGTCGGGGACGGCGACGCGTGGCGCGTCACCGCCCCGGCGGAGCATCCCGCCGACGCCTCCGAGGTGCGCGCGCTGCTCGCGAGCGCGCGCGGCATCCGGGTCATGGACTTCGTCACCGACGAGGCCGGCGCCGACCTCGCGCCCTACGGCCTGGACGCGCCGCGGCTCGTCCTCGCGGTCCGGACCGGCGCGGACGGCGCCGAGCAGCGCCTGCTCCTCGGCGGCCCGCACGAGGACGCGAAGAAGAACGCGCTCTACGCCAAGCGAGCCGAGCGGCCGACCGTGGCGACCGTCGCCTCCTACGCGCTCAAGAACCTCGACAAGAGCCTCGCCACCCTGCGCGACAAGACGGTGCTCGCGTACGAGAAGCCGCGCGCGGCGACGATCGCCGTCACCCGCAAGGACGGCGCCGGCTTCACGCTCGTCAAGCGCGGCGAGACCTGGCATCTCGAGGACGCGGGAGCGGGGAAGGAGCGCGGGCCGACGATCTCGCGCTTCGTCGACGACGTCCACGGCTTCAAGGGGAACGAGATCGCCGCCGAGGGCACCGGCGACCCGGCGGCGTTCGGCCTCGACCAGCCCGATCTCGCGATCGCGGTGCGCGACGCCGAGGGCGAAACGATCGGCACCATCGTCGCCGTGCGCGGCGCGGCGGGCGGCGACGAGAACGTCGCCACGGCGTACGCCATGGCCGCCGGCGCCCCGATCGTCTACGCGATGAAGCCCTACGTCTTCGACCGCCTCGACAAGAAGGCGGCGGACTTCCGCGACCAGCCGCCGCCCGCGCCGGAGCCGGCCGCGCCGGAGCCGGCGGCGGAGGCCGGGGCGGTGGAGCCCGCGGCACCGGCACCCGCGCCGGAGCCGCCCGCGGCACCGTAGGTCGGCTTCCACGCCGCCGCCGCCCGGCCCGGTGGCAAACCCGGCCGCCAGGGGCTACAAGTCCGCCGCGTGCGCCTGCCCTACGCGCCGCTCTGCGCCCTCCTCGGCCTCGCGATCGGCTGGCTTCCGGCGCTCTTCCACGGCCCGATCCCGTACAAGTTCGACGTCCTCGGCATGCACGGCGCGGTGGCGGTGTGGGGGTGGTACACGGCCCGCATGCTGATCGGCCTGCTCGTTGGCATCACCAGCACGCCCCGCGCCTGGTATCTGCGCGGGCCGCTTTGCGGCGCGCTCTGCATGCTGCCGGTCGGCTTCGTCGCGCTCGCCAACCCCGGCTGCGGCCCGCCCTGCCTGTTCTGGAACGAGGTCACGGGCGCGGTGGCGGGCGCGCTCGTCGCCGGCCTCGCGTTCGCCGCGACCGGGCGCCACCACGCCCTCGACCGGCCCGCGAGCGACGCGTGACCGATCGCCTCGAGCTCTTCCTGATCCGCCCGAGCAAGTACGACGACGAGGGCTACGTCCTCCGCCACCTCCGGGGCGTGCTGCCGAGCAACAGCCTGGCGTGCCTGCACGCGCTCACCGAGGACGCCGTCCGGCGCGGCGCGCTCGCGCCCACGCGCGTCCGCACGCACCTCTGCGACGAGTCGGTGCAGGCGGTGCCGCTCGCGCGCATGCGGCGCCGCGCGCGGCGGCGCGGCACGCGCGTCGTCGCCTGCCTGGTTGGCGTCCAGACGAGCCAGCTTCCGCGCGCCGCCGACCTCGCGCGGCGCTTCCGCGCGCACGGCATCGGCGTGCTGATCGGCGGCTTCCACGTCTCCGGCTCGCTCGCGATGCTGCCGGAGGTGCCCCCGGAGCTCGCCGCCCTCGAGGCCGCCGGCGTCGTCCTGGTCGCGGGCGAGGTCGAGGCGTCCTGGGACGCGATCCTGCGCGACCTCGCCGCCGGCACCCCCGCGCCGCGCTACGACACGCTCGCCGCCCTCCCCGACCTCCGCCGGGCGCCCGCCCCGCGCCTCCGCCGCGACGTCCTCGCGCGCTTCGTGTACCGCCACTTCGGCACCCTCGACACCGGTCGCGGCTGCCCGTTTGCGTGCTCGTTCTGCACCATCATCAACGTGCAGGGACGGACGATGCGCTGGCGCGACCCCGCCACCGTCGCGCGCGCGGTCGAGGAGAGCTACCGCGCCACCGGCACGACGCACTGGTTCTTCACCGACGACAACCTCGCCCGCAACCCGCACTGGCGCGCGACGTTCCTGGCGCTCACCCGTCTGCGCGAGGAACGCGGCATCCCGCTGCGCTTCCTGATGCAGGTCGACCTGCTCGCGCACCGCATCCCGGACTTCGTGCCCCTCGCGCGGCGGGCCGGGTGCTTCCAGGTGTTCCTCGGCATGGAGAGCCTGAACCCGGCGAGCCTGCGGGACGGCGGCAAGCGCCAGAACCGGGTCACCGACTACGCGGCGCTGATCGACGCCTGGCGCGCGGCCGGCATCCTCACCCACGTCGGCTACATCATCGGCTTTCCCCACGACGAGCCCGCCGGCGTGCGCGCGGATCTGAGGACGCTCCGCGAGACCGTCCGGCCTGACGTGGCGTCGTTCTTCATGCTGGCGCCGCTCCCGGGCTCGGCCGATCACCGGGCGCTCGTCGGTGCCGGTACGGCGCTCGACGCCGACCTGAACCGCTACGACACCTTCCACGCCGTCGTCGACCACCCGCGGATGTCGCGCGCCGAGTGGGGCGCGCTCTACCGCGAGGCCTGGGAGGGCTTCTACGAGCGCGCGCACCTGGAGCGGCAGCTCGCCCGCGCGCCCGCCGAGCAGCGCGTGACGCTGCTGCAGATCTACCTCTGGTACAAGGCCGCGGCGGTGGTCGAGGGCTTCCACCCGATGATGACGGGCTTCTTCCGGCTACGCCCGCGCGCCGACCGCCGCCCGGGCTGCCCGGTCGACGGCCGCTGGCGCCACCTCCGGCGGCGGCTCCCGGAGGTCGCGCGCGCGGCCGGCGGCTACGCGCGGCTGCTCGACGAGCTCCGCGGGCTCTGGCTCGCGACGCGCGCGGGCGGCGCCGCCGCCGGCCCGCTGCGCTCGTGGGCCGCCTTCGCCCGCGCCATGTTCCTGCCGGCGCGCCACGCGCCGAGCGCGGCGGCGATCGCGACCGCCAGGCAGGCGTAGGCGAAGACGTCTCCGCGCCGCTTGTAGAACGTCGGCACGCTCGCGGGCCGGACCTCCTGCTCGAGCACGGCCGGCACGAAGGTCGCGGTGCGGCCGGTGATCCGGCCGTGCGGGTCGACGAAGGCCGAGACGCCGCTGGTCGTCGCCCGCACCACCCAGACGCGGTGCTCGACGGCGCGCAGGACGACCATCGCCAGATGCTGCTCCGGGCCGGCGCCGCGCCCGAGCCAGGCATCGTTCGAGAGGTTGACCAGGAGGACCGCGCCCGCGACCATCTGGCGGCGGACGATCTCGGGGAAGATGCCCTCGAAGCAGATGACGGTCGCGACCTTGCCGAGCGCGGTCTCGAGCGGGCGCGGCGCCGTGCCGGGCGTGAAGTACCGGACACGCTCGAAGCGACGGCGGAGGAACTCGATCGTGCGCAGCGGGAAGTACTCGGCAAACGGCAGCAGATGGGTCTTGTCGTAGCGGTCGCGGATGCGGCCGTCGGAGGTCACGTAGAACGCCGAGTTGAAGTAGCGGGGGGCGCCGTCCGTGCCGTCGTGGTGCGGCGCGCCGAGCAGCAGGTCGGCGTCGACGGCGTCGAGGACGCGCGCGATGCCCTGCCGGTAGCGCTCCTCGTGCGCGAGGAAGAACGTCACCGCGCTCTCCGGCCAGACCAGCAGGTCCGGCTCGGAGCGCGCCGCGGCCTCGTAGGACATCCGGAGATACTCGTTCAGGCCCTCGCCGTAGAACTCCTCGCGCCATTGCGTTCCGAGGTCGTTGTTGCCCTGCACGACGGTGATCGTGGCCGCCCGCGACGCCGGCGCCGGGGTCGCGAGGGCGGTGAGGCCGTAGGCCCATGCGCCGAGCACGGCGAGCGCCGCCGGAGCGAGCGCGCGGACGGCGGCGGCGGGCCCGCGGGCGCGCGCGCGGAGCGCCTCGACGAGCGCGACGTTCACCACGGCGACGAGGAACGAGAGCGCGTAGACCCCGCCCAGGTCGGCCACCTGGATCATCGTCGTCCACGGCACCAGCGCGTAGCCGAGGAGGAGCCACGGATCGCCGGTGAGCAGCCGGGCGCGCGCGAGCTCCCACGCCACCCATACCGCCGCAAGGAGCACGACGCGCGGCGCGCCGCGCGTCCGGGCCCCGACCAGGCGCGCGGTGGCGGCGAAGCCGGCCGTATAGGAGCCCGCGAAGACGACGGAGGCGCCGAGCGCGAACAGCACGCCGAACCAGAGCGGCTGCTGGTAGTAGTCGGCGAAGGCGAGCGGCACCCAGTAGCCGACCCCCCAGATCGCCGCCGTCCCCCACAGGAGGCCGAGCAGCAGGGCCGCGCCCGGGCCGACGCCGTCGAGCGCCCGCACGAACGGCACGAGGACCACCCAGGCGAGCGCGCTCAGGCCCCAGGGGGGGAACGCGAGGGCGTGCAGCCCGGCCGAGACCAGCACGAGCAGCGCTCGTCCGCTCGTGCCCACCTCGTCACCGCGCCGCACGCCGTGCGCCATAGCGCACGGGGTCCGGGGGTGCTACTCGGCGGCGCGCACGACGATGGTGTCGGACTCGGCGGCCGCGCGCAGCTCGGTCAGCACGCCGCGCATGCCGGACGACTGGAACATGCGCACCATGAAGCCCGGGATGTTGCCGCCGGGGAGATAGCGCACCTGGTAGCCGACGCGCGCGCCGTCGCCCTCGCGAACGACCTCCCAGTAGCCGGTCGACTCCGCGACCTCGACGCGCGTGCCGCTCGCCGCCGACTGGTCGGACGACTTCTGCCAGTGATACTTGTAGCCCTCATGAATGGGCTCGGCACGCCACTCGACCACGATCTCGCGATCGGACATGCCGCCCGCCTGGTGGATCTGGCGCACCAGCACGACGTCCTCGCGCTCGCCGAGCACGGTGCTCTCGCCGAGGTTGGAGAAGTATTGCGCGTGGATGGCGGGATCGCGCAGGAGGTCGTTCAGCCGGTCGGCCGAGACGTCGTTCCAGTGGCACTCGGCGCGTACCATGACGACCCCCTCGTCGGAGGGCTCCTCGGTGAGCTCGCAGCCGTCGTCGGGCTTACCGAAGCCGAAGCCCGAGCCCGACATGCGTTGCGCGCCGAGGTATACGGCGCCGAGGATGAGAATCGCGGCGACCACGATCGCGGTCGCGGATCTTTTCCGCATGAGGCACCTCCGAGCGCGCCCGAGTGGGTCGGCATGAGCGCGCGTCGAACGGCGCCTATAGTCGCGCGTCCCTCGGGGCCAAGTCAATGGGCTTCCGGGTGAGCACCGAGCCCGAGCGCACGCTCCTCGGCACGGTCTTTCCTCATTCCCTGTCGGAACGGCCCTGGCGGCGGCCCGTACAGCTCGTCGTCGAGGCGGTTCTGTCGACCCTGGCCGCCGCCTGGATCGCCGTGACGCTGGGCGTCGACGAGCCCGGGCTGGTGTCGCTCTTCCTGGTCGCCGCCGCGCTCAGCGCCCGCGTCGGCGAGCTGCTCGAGGAGAACCGCCGCAACATCTGGGAGCGGCGGATCGGCGGCTGGGCGGCCAACCGCGCCACCGCCGGCGGCATCCTGGCGCTGCTCGCCGGCGTCTACGCGGGGTATTCCGCGGTCGCGTGCATGCTCGGCGAGGCGCGTGTGGCGAGCCTCTTCGCGTTCGCGCTCCGCGCCGCCGCGCTCGACGGCGAGACCATCTTCGAGCGCGACTTCGGCACCTTCCCCGCCCTGGTCGCCCACAACGCCGGCGTGCTGCTGGTCATCGCGTGTCTCGCGTTCGTCTATCGCGCCTACGGCACGATGCTCGCCCTGGCGTGGAACGCGTGCATCTGGGCGCTGGTGATCACCACGCTCGCGATGCGCGGCGCCGCGAGCGCCGGCACGCCCGCCGTCGCGAAGGTCGGCCTCGCGATCGCGGCGCTGGCGCCGCACCTCGTCCTCGAGGGGCTCGCCTACATCACCGTCTCGCTCGCGTTCCTGTTCGCGTCCAAGGGCCTGACGACGTATCCCGGCGGCGACCCGCGCCTGCGACGCGTGCTCGCCGCCTCGGCGATGCTGACGGTCGCCGCGCTGGTGGCCCTGGTGCTCGCCGCCGCCGCCGAGGTGTCGCTGGCGCCGCGCGCGCTCGCGCTCCTCTAGCGCCTACTCGGCGCGGCGGCGCTCGACCTGGAGCTGGAGCGCGCCGCGCGCCTGCATGAGCATCTGGTCGGTCTGCTTGAGGCGCGCGCCGATCACCCGCGACAGGTTCAGGAAGAGCTTGCCGGCGATCCGCGGGTAGTAGCGGCGGATGCGCTCCAGGCCGTTCCAGTCGATCTCGAGGCAGCGGAGCGCCGTCACCGCCTCCACGCCCGCCGTCCGCGGCCCGGGCTCGACCAGCGCCATCTCGCCGAAGATGTCGCCGGGCCCGAGGCGGGCGACCTCGAAGTCCTTCGGCGCCCGCGCGTCCTGCACCGACACCCGCGCCTCGCCGTCGAGGACGACGAAGAGGCTCTTGCCGGGCTCGCCGGCCCGGACGATCGCCTCGCCGGGCGCGCGCTCGACCAGCCGCCCGAGGAGCACGATGGTCTTGATCTGCGTCGTGCGCATGCCGGCGAAGACCCGCGAGCGCGCCAGCGCCTCCTTCTGCACGCGCAGGCTCACCATGTCCCAGAGGGTGATGAGCTGCGTCGACGACAGCAGGATCGGCGTCATGAAGAGGTCCGCGAGGAGCGCCACCACCATGACCAGCGCCGCCAGCACCCCGAAGTTGACGACCGGCACGAACTCCGACACCGCCAGTACGCCGAAGCCGAGCGAGAGCGCGAAGGACGTGCTCACGATCGGCTGCAGCTCCGAGCGCACGGTCGCCTCCATGGCCGCGTCCTGGTCCTGCAGCTCGCGCATGCTCTTCTGGTAGTGCGTCATGAAGTGGATGGTGTCGTCGACCGCGATCCCGATCGCGATCACGGCGATCATCGCGGTGCCGACGTCGAGCGGGATCCCGAAGATCACCATGGCGCCGAAGAGCGCCGCGACCGGCATCAGGTTCGGCAGCAGCGACAGCAGGCCCGCCTTCACCTGCATGAAGAGGATCGACATGATCGTGAAGATCACGACCGTGATGAAAGCGATGCCCTGGATCTGCCCGTTGGCGATGGCGTGCGCCGAGCGGTTCACCAGCACCGTCGTGCCGGTGAAGTCGACGCGCAGCGCCGGGGGGAAGATCTCCGCCGCCTTGGCCTCCAGCACGTCGAGGATCTCGAGCATCTCGTGCGACGACGGCACGTTGTGGCGCACCAGGATGTTGAGATCGTCGAACTCCGGGGTGACGAACTTCTGCACGTCGTGGCGGTGCAGGAAGAGCAGGTACTCGGCGATCGACTCGGCGCGCGGCGGCACGGCGTAGAAGCGGTCGTCGCCGCCGTTCATCTCGCGGTGCAGGAGCTTGATGTAGTCGGAGAGCGTGATGGTCTTGTCGAACCACCCCTGCTCGTCCATGAATTGCGTGAACTCCTCGACCAGGGCGAGGTTCTCGGGCTGCTTGAAGGCGCCGGGCTGGTCGGTGTCGACGGTGATGAAGAGCGTCCAGGCGCCCGCCATGCTCTCGCGCAGCGTCTTCACCTGCTCGAGCACCGGCGAGCCCTTCTTGAAGAAGAGCTGCGGGTTGTTGTCGACCTCGAGCCGGAAGCACAGCAGGGCCGCCACGACGCCGACGGCCAGCATGCCGCCGAGGACGATCCAGCGGTAGGCGCGGATGATCGCGACGATGCCGTCCGCCAGGCGGTGGAAGAAGCGCGCGAGCACGGCGTCGCCGGCGACCGCGGCGCGCGGCGCCGGCCCGAAGAATCGGAGGTAGATCGGCGCCAGCAGGAACGTCGCAACCGGGTTCGCCGCCAGCGCGAACGCCGCCACGAAGCCGAACTCCCGCATCATGGTGACGTCCGTCAGGCTGATCGAGAGGAAGCCGAGGAAGGTCGTCAGGCTGGTCAGGGTGACGGCGGTCCCGACCTTGGCCGCCATGAACTCGAGCGCGCGCTGCTTGACGCCCTTCTCCTCGTGCAGGCCCTCCATGTAGGTCGACAGGATGTGGATGTCCTCGGTCGAGCCGATGACGATCAGGAGCGAGGGCACGATCGACGTGAGCGCGGTCATCGGGAAGTCGAACCACGCCATGAAGCCGATCGTCCAGAGCAGGCTGGTGCCCGCCGTGATGATCGGCAGGATCGCGCCGCTCGCCGAGCGCATCGTCATCACCAGCGTCAGCAGCAGCACGAGAGTGGAGAGCGGCACCAGGAGGGTCTGATCGCCGGCGATCATCTTCTCCTGGCTCCAGATGTTGTAGGGCTGGCCGGTCTGGAAGATGGTGTCGAATGCCGAGGTGTAGGGTGTGATCACCTCGTCGATCTGCTTGCTCACGGTCGCCATGAAGTTCGGGCGGCCGCTGGCGTCGGTAAGGTACAGGTTGACGGCGGTGGCGGTGCCGTCGGCGGAGACCAGGTTGCCGACGAGCACGGGATTGCGGATCGCGTCCTTGCGCACCACCTCGGCCTGCTCGACGGTCTCGGGCACCCAATCGAGCAGGGGCCCGGAGTTCAGCGAGCCGTCGACGTTCTTGAAGTTGTTGACCGAGAACAGGCTCTCGACGGTCTCGATGTCGTCGACGCGCTCGAGATCCGAGATCATCTGCTCGAGGGCGCGAAGCTTCCCCGGCGTGAAGAGCTCGTCGTCCTTGAGGAAGATGACCGCGATGCGATCGGAGCCGAACTTCTCCATCGCGGCCTCGTAGCGGCCCATGGCGGGGCCGCTCTGGACCATCATGCCCTCGATGGAGGTGTCGATCCGGAGGTCGCCGACCCGGAGCGCCGCCACCAGCGAGCACAACGCCACCACCCCCAACACGATGGCCGGGTGCGCCGCGCTCCAGAGCATCGCCTTGCGCATGGTCGGCCCTCAGTCCAGGTGGCGCTCGGCCTTGATGTACTGCTCCGTAAAGACGGAGTCCTCGATGGTGGGGTTGATCTTCCGGCTCTGCGTCCCGCGCAGCGTCTTGTGGTTGCGGTCGTAGTTGTCCATGAGGGTCTGATCGGGACGCCAGGCCTGGCCGCCGACGTTGACCAGCTTGTGGTTGGTCTGCGTCTTGATGGCGCGGCCGCGGCGGTCGAAGTACTCGATCTTGACCGTGAAGTAGATGTCCTTGCGGATCCAGACGATGCGCTTCGAGTAACCGGACTCCTGCTTCTTCTTGGGCGAGACCGGGATCGACTCGACCACCCAGCACGGCTGCCCCTCGAACGAGTCGTCGCGCAGGATCGTGTACTGGTAGTCGTCGAGCTGCTCGCTCTGGTTGTCCTCGTAGGTGAAGTCGGTGCCCATGAAGTAGCTGCGCTTGCTGCCCTGGGCGATGCGCTGCAGCTTCTTCTGCGACGGGAGGTAGAG
>Ga0299906_10003220_pt1 | contig 13468 bp, 11 predicted proteins | sample RVTome_14_FD_200259 | JGI IMG/M metagenome (GOLD analysis project Ga0299906, IMG submission 200259) | Soil microbial communities from uranium-contaminated site in the Upper Colorado River Basin, Wyoming, United States - RVT145D125 (version 2) ...
CGTATGCGTCTTCCCCGATCCTCTGTATTCGGGCCATGTTGTCTTCCGGCCTGTACTCCAGGGAGATGTTTCCGTCGTACACGAAAAGCCTCGTTTCCGGATGATCGTACTCCCAGCGGGCTTTGCCGGAGCCTGTCAGATATACATGACCCTCGTCGCGGTGGGTTCGGTTCAAAGATCCGGACACCTGAACGAAATCCGCCGACATGTCGCGTGTCCCGGCCAGGCGGTCGCTGATGCCGTCGACGATCCGGGCGACCTCGGAGGCCGGGGCCTGGGCGGTGGCGGCGGCCGGAAGCACAATAGCCAGCGATATCAGGATCCGGAACATGGCGCCTCCCTGGAGCGTCGCGGCGCCTTAGTGGCGCCGGATCATGCGCGGCCGCGACCGCGCATGTATAGTTTACCGCCTTGCCGCTGGGAGCGGTGAAACCGGGGCGAAAAAGCTAAAAGGAGCGGGCGGCTCGCGGTGGCACGCGGATCGGCGAGGGTCAGGGGTTCGCCGTCGCCGTCGCGGAGAATTCCGGATCTGCGGCGGACCCGGCCGCCTGATTCTCGCCCGACGGGTTGTCTGGCGCGACTCTCTCCCGATCGAGCCGGATCACTTCGTCGAAAACGGCCAGGGCTTCCGACTCGCGGCCCAGAGCCAGCAGCGTCCGGCCGCGATTGAGGTGCCCCTGGGCGCTCTCCGGGTCAAGCCGGATCGCCTCGTCGAAAGCTTCCAGAGCCTCGTCGTCGCGACCGAGCGCGAGCAGGGCGAGCCCCCGGTTGTTGTGCGTCCCGGGGGCCTTCGGATCGAGCCTCGCCGACTCCACGAAAGCTTCCAGAGCCTCGTCGTTGCGACCGAGAACCAGCAGGCTTTCCCCGCGGCCGCTGTGCGCCGCCCCGTCCCCGGGATACTGTCGGATTGCCTGGTCGAACGCGGCGACGGCCTCCTCGTCCCGGCCGAACGCCCTGAGAATGTTCCCGCGACTGAAGTGCACGTCCGGCAACCCCGGATCGAGCCGCGCCGCTTTTTCGAAGGCTGCCAGGGCCTCCGCGTCGCGGCCGCCCAGACCGAGGAGCGTCAGGCCGCGATTGCTGTGCGCCGCCGCGTTCTCCGGGTCGAGAGCGATCGCTTGCTCCAGTGCCGCGAGGGCCTCCGGGTCGCGACCGAGGTCCCTGAGCGAGAGGGCCCGGAAGAAGTGAAGCGCGGGGTTTCGTGGATCGGATCCCAACGCCTTCTCGAAGTCCCGGAACGCGTCCTCAGGACGACCCATTCGGTTCAGGAGTACGCCCCGATTCCGGAGCGTGGACGGTTGGTCAGCTTCGGGCGGGAGAGCCTCATCCAGCTTCGCCAGGGCCCTGTCGTAATCCCCGTTCGCCAGGTAGTAGGCCGACCATCCTTCGGCGACCTGAAGATTTCCCGGAAACGCCGTCTCGGCGGCTTCGAGGCGACGGCGCGCCAGATCGAGCAGGATCCGATCCGTCGTCAGGTTCCCGGCGAAGTCGAGGGGCAACACGCCGTGCTCGCCTCCGAGAAGCTCGGCCACCTCCTCCATGCGCTGCCGCACTTCCACCTCTTCACCGGGTCGAAGGGGCGCTTGGTACCGTTGGCTCTCGAAGAGGCTCAGGCCGCTGACGACGAGCGCGACGAGGGAGATCGCTATGGCCAGGCCTGGCCAGCCACCGTGATGGGAGTCGCGCTCGCGGGAGCGGGAACCGGGGAATAGAGAAATCATTATCGGTAGACACACGATACGCCAGGGACGGCACCTAAACAAGAAACGGCAATACAAAACACCGCGAAAAACCTGTTCCATCAGAACTTCCTCGGCAAAATCACGTCCCGAACCGATACTTCTTTCCTGGCCGGAACGGAGGACGACATGAGGTTTCCCTTCCCTCGAGCGCTCACGCTTATCCTGTGGACGGCTCCGGCCATTGCCGGACAGTCCGTGCTGCCACTCTCCGAGCCCGGTCGATCGATGCCGGACTGGGCGGCGCACGCCACGGAGCTCGAAATCCGGGGGGACTGGCAGGGTCTGGTCGAGTGGTCGGAAGAATGGATCGGGACGGAGCCTGAGAGCAGCCTGGCGTGGTTCACCCTGGGTGCGGCGCACGCGGGGGCCGAAGAGTACTCCGACGCCGTCGCGGCCTACATCAGGTCCATTCGCTCCACCGTAGACAATCCGGCGACCTGGAACAATCTGGGTCACGCCTACCTCAAGCAGAAGCGTCCCGACGTTGCCAGCGAGGCTCTCCTCGAGGCGGTCGCGCTCCTCCCGGACTTCGACATCGCATGGTTCAATCTCGGTTTGGCCTATTTCGAGATGGAATTACCGGACAAGGCGATCGAGGCGTACGAGACTGCGATTTCGATACGCCCCACGTATGCCTACTGGCGACAGTTGGGCATCGCGTACGGCCACAGCGAGCTTGCGCGGTGGAGAGCCGCCGATTTCCGGGGCGAGATGGATAACACGCGCGAGATCGACGCGTATCTGGAGGCCCTGCGCCTCCAGCCCGAGGACACGTTCGTTCTCCATACGCTGGCCGTGACCTACGCGTCGTCGGGCAATATGAGCGAGGCGTGGGAGTTGCACGCGCGGCTGAACAGGCTGAATCCGACCGAGGCGCTCTTGCTGTCCGCCGACATCCGGCAATTTGCAAGATAGTCACGCGCGACCGGTATCCGGTCCTTCTCGTCCGGCCACCACATCCGGTGACCGATGCGCGCGGTATTCCCTGCTTCCCTGGTGCATACTGTGGGCGGCGCCCTGATCCGTGACCTCAACGATGTCCAACGACGCCCATCAGGTAGAGATCCGCATCGCTCTGGTTCTCTACGGCGGCGTGTCGCTGGCGGTCTATGAGAACGGCGTGGCACGCTCCTTCCACGATCTCGTGCGGCGGCGCGGCGTCTTCGGCCCGCTCCTCGATCTCCTCGATGCCACGGCGATCGTCGACGTCATGTCCGGCGCTTCGGCAGGGGGCATCAACGCCCTGATGCTCGCCGCGGCTCTCGAATCGGGCGCCGAGTTCAGCACCACGGCCAGGCTCTGGAGGCGGCTGGCCGACATCGGCGTCCTTCTCGGGGACGTCGGGGACGCCGGGGGCGCGGAGTCTCTTCTCGACGGCGAATACTTTCAGGAACAGTTGATCGACGCCTTCCGGACGCTGTGCGCGGGCGGCGAGGCCGGCGCGTGCGACTTCGAGATCGACGTCTTCGTGGCCGGAACCGACGTGGACGGCCATGCCCGCCGCTATCTGGACGGCCTGGGCGCTTCGATCACGGACAAGGAACATCGGATCACCTTTCACCTCCAGCACCGTCCCGGGCGGAAATCTCTCGGTGTGCGGCAGGCGAAAGACGACGTGAGGACCGGAGACCAGGCCGAGATCCTGGGAACGCTGGCCCGGATCACAGCCAGCTTTCCGGTCGCCTTTTCACCGATCCGGCAGGATGCGCTGCCTTCCGGTGTCGAGCAGGCTCTGGTCGATGCCTCTCACGTGGAACTGCCCGCCGGCCAGATCGCCCGGTCGTTCGTCGACGGCGGGGTGCTGGACAACAAGCCGTTCGGGCCGGCCCTCGAGGCCATCTTTCATCGGATGCCGGGCGGGCGGCGCATCGACCGGCGGTTGTTCTATGTCGAGCCCGACCCGGTTCCGTTCCTGGACCAGCCCCGGCCGCGTTCTTCGATCGGGGTGGGACTGGCCTCGTTGACGTCGATTCCGTCACATGAAGGCATCGCCGACGATCTGGAGAAGCTGATCGCGCACAACCATCGCGTCGACTGGCTCCGGCGCGTTCGGTCGCGGGTCGAGCAGGCTCTGGACGCCGGTACGGCGCCCACAGTCACCGAGACCTACGTTCAGACCCGGGTCGAGACCCTCGCGCAGTTTCTCGTTCTCGGCGATCATGGCGTGCCGTTCGCGGACCGGTACGCGCGCGACGCGCGTCGCCAGGCTCTGCTGGACGCGGTGCGCGAGATCCTGTCGGGAAACGAAGGCGGTCTGGAAGGGCTCGATGCCTTCGACGCGCTGTTTCATCTTCGCAGGGCGTTTTATCTCCTTTATGACTTCCATAACGTGCTGGAGCGCGAACGCGGCAACCCGACCGTCCAGACGGCGATGGTCGTCGTCGGGAGGATCATCCACACGCTCAGGATCATTCTCGACACCGAGCCCCAACGACGGGAGGAGCTGCTCGGGGACCTGGGATCGATCGAGCCCGCGACGCTCGGGCAACGGATCGTCGACACCCACCGCCGGTTCGTCGGGAGCGGCGCCAACCACTGGCAGCCTCTCGAAAGGGAGCTGGACGCGGCAGTGTCGGCGGGGCGCCCCACCTCGCCGGAGGACGGATTTCTCGCCAGCAGGACGCTCTCGGAAGTCCTCGAACGCATCCGGGCGACGCGGCTCGGGATGCTCGCGCGCGCCGGGTCCGGCCCGACGGTGCTCGACCGGCTCGGTGAGGTACTTCGCTCGCTCACGATCCGGTGCGACGGCACTCCACGGCGGTTCGACAGGTTCCGCGGCATCGACACCGAGATTTATCCCCTCGAGTTCTCCAGCGGCGTGTACGAACTGGACCGGATCGAGTTTGCGCGGATCAGTCCGGCCGACGCGCAACTGGGCCTCTCGAGGGGCGATCCGTACGGCAAGGTCACCGGCGACGAGCTGGCCCACTTCGCGGCGTTTTTCTCCAGGGACTGGCGCTCGAACGACATTCTTCAGGGGCGTTTCGACGGCACCTGTCAAATCGTCCGGTCCCTGGTCACACCGGAAGCCATCGCGGGCGCGGTCGGGAGAGGCTTCACTTTCGGGAACGAGGCACTCCGACAGGCGCTGCCCCGCAGTCGGGAAGCCGCGCGTCTGGATCTGATCACCGCGTGGAATGACCTGAAGCAGGCATGGGAGAGTCTCGGGCCGACCGGGAAGAGACACCGGACGCTCGAGTTTCAGGAACAACTGGTCCGGACCGGCCAGCTCGAGGCATTCGACGAGGACGTCGAAACCTTTTTTCAGGACCTCAGGTACCAGGAAATCCGGTACGGGCGGACGGTGGGTCCGGGCGGAGCCACCTCGCAGACCAGCGACGGACTGATCGAGCAGGAGGCCCGGCGACAGGCCCGGCTGGACCTGGAGGGGATGGATGCGCCCGGGAAGCTCGCCGCGTTCGAAGACCAGCGCGTGGGTTCCCAGGCGATCGTCGGCGCCGGAGGCCGGGTGCCCGCGAGCGTCGTCGGAGAGTACACGACTCTCGCGTACCTCAAACTATGGAGCATGATCCGGAAAGCGCTCGGTGCGCGGTCGGGCTTCCTGGACCGCAGGCGGGTCCGGCTGTTTTTCAGGACCCCCTTGCTGGTGATTCATCAGATCCTCTCCCTCGCGCGCCGGGAACGAGTTACAGCCGCGCTGGCGATGGCGCTGATCGCCGGCGCGTTCCTCGGCGCGCTGATTCTTTCGGCCCTCATCGATCGATGGTGGCTGTTCGGGATCCTGTTGATCGCGCTGCTGGCGGTCGCGGGCGTGTCAGCGTGGCTCTTCGAGTGGCAAACGAAACGACGAAAAACGAAGAGACGAACGAGAGAGAGTCCGGGTGATCGTGGGTAACGCTCTTCTGGCCGGCGGCCTGTTCGTATCGATCGGCGTCGTACTGGCGTGATGGGCTGATTCGATGCGCGCGGGAATCGAGACATGGCGCTGAAGGTTTCACGGAGGGGCAGGACCCCGCCGTTCATCGTCATGGACGTGATGGAAGCGGCCGCGGCCCGCGAGCGGGCCGGTCGGGCCGTCTACCACCTCGAGGTCGGGCAGCCCGGAACGCGGGCTCCGGCCGGTGTGCTCGAGGCGGCCCGACAGGCGCTCGAAGCCGAGCGGCTGGGTTACACGGTCGCTCTCGGTGTTCCCGAGCTGGGGCGCGCGATCGCCGGCCGTTACCGCGCCTACTATGGAGTCGACGTGGACCCGTCCCGCGTCGTCGTGACGACCGGCTCTTCCGGAGCGTTTCTCCTCGCGTTCCTCTCGGCTTTCGACGCCGGCGACCGTGTCGCGCTGGCGCTTCCCGGCTACCCGTGTTATCGGAATATCCTCCAGGCGCTGGCGATCGAACCGGTCCTCCTGATGGCCGAAGCGGAACACCGTTTCCAGCCCACGGCCGGGCTTCTCGAAGACGCGGCCCGCTCGGGCGGCGCGATCGCCGGGCTCATACTGGCGAGCCCGTCCAACCCAGCCGGCACGATGGTGGAGGCGGGGGCCTTTCGCGATCTTGTCGGGTACTGCCAGACACACGGCATTCGCCTGATCTCCGACGAGATCTACCATGGGATTACTTATCGCGAGCGCGCGATGACGGCGCTCGCCCTCACCGGGGATGCCGTCGTCGTGAACAGTTTCTCGAAGTACTTTTCGATGACCGGATGGCGTCTCGGCTGGATGGTCGTGCCCGAAGACCTGAAGCGCCCGGTCGAATGTCTGGCGCAGAACTTCTTCATCTCGCCGCCGACGCTCTCGCAGCTGGCGGCCGTGGCGGCCTTCGGGTGCACAGACGAGCTGGATGCGAACGTCGCCCGCTACGGGGAGAACCGCGAGCTGCTGCTTCGGGAATTGCCGAAGGCGGGCTTCGACCGGCTGGCCCCGGTCGACGGAGCGTTCTACGTCTACGCCGACGTGGGCCAGATCACCGATGACAGCGTCGCCTATTGCCGCCGCATCCTGGAAGAAACGGGCGTCGCCGTGACGCCAGGCGTGGACTTCGATCCGTTCCGGGGCCAGCGTTTCATCCGCTTTTCGTTTTCCGAATCGCGGGACACGATCGCCTCCGCCGCCTCCGTGCTGGTGGGCTGGAAGCAGCGGACGGCATGATCGCACCCTCAGCCTGAAGCGTCACTCCTCCCAGCGGTAAAACACGCTCGCAACCGCCAGGACACCTGTTCGGTCGTAGGCGACCAGGGTCACTTCATGAAATCCGGTCAGGGACGCCCGGTCCCATTGGAATTCGATCGGCTTTCCGTTGCGTGACGCCGCCACGGGCTCCTGATCGATACGGAGATCCATCGCGCGGATCCCTCTCAGCGTGGATCCGGCCTGAATCGACACGGCGCCCGCCCCCCCGCCGGTTACGGCGAGCAGGACAGTCTCGGACTGAGTCGCGCCGGTCTGTCCCTGCCGCTTGCCGGGCTTGGAGGCCGGCGCGACTTCGATCTGGTAGACACTGGATGACGTCACCGGCTGCATCGAGGCGTCGAATGCGATGACCCGAATCTCGTGAAAACCAACCAGCGGGCGCGTGTTCCACACGTAGTCCAGAGAGCTGCCCGGGCCGCTCGCGGCGGGGGTCCCGTCGATTGAGAGAACCAGATGATCGATCGCATCGACATCGGAACGCGCACGTATGATGATCGTGTCGGCGGGACCATCGCGTTCCAGCGAGACTTCCACGCGGGCATCCGCGGGCACGCCGTTCGCACCATCTTCTCCGGACCCTTCTGTCACTGCAGCGGGTTCGTTCGTCACGGTCACGGCCACGGGCGAGGAGACCGTCTCGTTGCCGGCCGCGTCGCGGGCCCGGGCCGCGATCAGATGCGTGCCGTCGCCGACGAGGGTCGTGTCCCATGCCAAAGAGTACGGGGCCATGCCGAGTTCGAATCCCAGAGGCATCCCGTCCAGCAGCATCTGCACGCCGACGACCCCGACGTCGTCGGAGGCTTCGGCCGAAACGGCGACCGGGCCCGAGACGACCTCCCCGTCCCCCGGAGTCGTCATCGTCACCCGAGGCGGCGAGTCGTCCGGCAAGGGGTTATCGACGGTGACCGCGATCGTCCCCGAGGTGGCCAGGTTCCCGGCCTCGTCCCTGGCTCGCGTGACGAGGGTATGGATTCCGTTGGCGACCCGGGTCGTATCCCACTCGATCTCCCACGGGGCGAGGGTGTCTTCGGGTCCCAGAGGGTACCCGTCGAGCAGGAACTCGACGCCCGCGATGCCAAAGTCGTCGGCGGCTTCGGCGCGGACGGCCACCCGGGCGGATACCGTGCTTCCATCCATCGGAGCCGTCGTCGCAACCGTCGGAGACGTCGTGTCCTCCGCCTGAGCGTTGTCCACCAGCACGTCGACAGGCCCGGAGATCGACTCGTTGCCCGCCGCATCCCGGGCACGAGCCGTCAGGATGTGGACACCGTCGGGAGTCGCCGTGGTGTCCCACACAGTGGAGTACGGGTAGGTCCGGTCTTCCGGACCCAGCGGCGAGCCGTTCAGAAGAAACTGGACGCCCATCACGCCCACGTCGTCGGTGGCGTCAGCCTCGACGACCACGCCGGCGCCCGACACGGGTTTGGAGCTGGTTTCGGGCGGCTCGGCCCGGGCCGCCGGGCCGAGCGTCATCGCCAGTAGGAAGGTTACGAGAACAGAGACAGAGGAAACCGGGGCAAAGGATCTGGGGCCAGCCAAATCGCACCTCCCTGACCGGAGCACATTCTTGTGGGATGCCCGGTAATCAGGCCGGGCCGACAAGGAGTCTAACGTGGGGACATGATCCGGGAAGGAGAATGACCGGGAGGTGTCTAAAGGTCGGGCAACGCGAAGACGAACAGGCCCTCCGTGCCCGGAGCGGCATTTCCACCTGCAATCGTCGACGTCACTTCATCGCCGGATCCCAGTGCTCGACGATCTTGCCGTCCACGACGCGGAACATGTCGAACCACGTCGTCGTGTAGGTCTCATCGGGCAGGCCCGGCTCCTCGTACTCGCGGACGAAGGAGAGCGTCACGTACTCTCCTTCGGCCTGGATCGCGACCAGGTTCGGAAGCACCGGCTGGACCGGCTGCGGTCCCTCGCCGAACTCGCGGAAATACGCCAGAAAGCCTTCCAGACCCGTGTCGGCGTTGGGATTGTGCTGGATGTAATCCCCGGCCATGAAATCGCCCGCCTGATCGAGTTGCTGCGCTCTCAGGACCACGCGGAAGAAGTCATAGACGAGCTGCTTGTTGGCCGCAAGCTGCGGATCCTCATGCCCGAGCAGCAAGTGCTGATCCCCCTGGTGGGGCGTCACGGGCACGGCGGTCGTGATCCGCGGCGCCGGGGTCTCCGCCTCCGATCCCGCGTCCCCTTCCGATATCGTCACCGTGTTGGCGCATCCCGGGACCACGAAGACCAGGAGAATGGCTCCGAACAAAACCGCTAACGTCGATCGCATTCCGACTCCTCTCCGGCTTACCAGAGAAATGGACTCCATCCGTTGATCGAGTACAGAGGCGCGGTGAGAACCAGGCACAGCGCCAGCCCCAACAGCGCCTTCATCATGAGATGTCCCTATCGTTACGGGCGGGACGGAATTCGCTCCCGCCCCGCCCCGAAACGAACGATCACTGCCCGGCGCGTGCCAGAGCCGCGTCGAAGTCCGCCCGGGTCTGGAGAGCGCCGGCGTCGTGGACCGCGTAATACCGCTCGAAGTCCAGGCCCAGCCGCCCGACGTTCTCGCCCAGGGTGACGACGAACTCGTTCGGCGCGGCATCCGCCGCAGGCAGCGTGAAGTCGGCCTGAAACAGGATGCGCGATTCCGGCAGATACGCCACGAGCATCCCGTCGGTGTGCCCCAGGTCCCGAACGTGATGCAGCTCCATCCGCATCGTGTCGTCTTCGAGCACCCGCAGGTCGCCCACGCCCTCGATCATCGGCGCCGTCCCGGCCTGCTTCAGCAGATCGTCGTCGGCCAGCAGCGTCCTCGGGTTGCCGAGATTGCCGAGGAACCCGACGTTGGTCTCGTGCGTCAGGATCGGGATCCCTTCGGCCACGACCGCGGGCAGACCGGCGGTATGGTCGGAGTGGGGATGCGAGTTGACGACGTAACGAATCGGCTTGCCGGGAAACAGGCGCCGCGTCTCCGCGATCACCTGGGCGCCGCGCGCCTGGTTCTGCCCGGCTTCGAAGACCACGACGTCGTCGGCGAACTCGACCACCAGCGCGACATAGCCGCCGGTGATCCGCCAGACACCCTCGTCGAGCTGTTCGGCCAGCTCGACCGGAGCGTCCGGAGCAGCACCGCGGCCGCCGCCCCCACCCCCGCGGCCTCCCGGAGCGCCACCGCCACCCCGGCCGCCGCGACCGCCGCCGCCGGCCGGAGCGGGCGGCGTGACGAGCTCGGCGATGTTGGTCGGGTTCACCGTCGCGCCGGTGATGGCGGCGTTGAAGTAAGTCAGACCCGCTCTGGTCTGAACCACGCTCCCGGGCACCATGACGCCGTCGACCTCCATGTAATCGCTGTAGGTCGCGTCGACCGGCATGTCACCGGCGATATTGTCCTGCACCCAGGTTTCCACGCGCTCGACCAGATTGTCGTCGTTGATATAGCCCCGCACCGTATACCGCAGTCCCGAAGGCGCGGTTACCGTCTCGGGCGTCATCCAGGTCACGATCGTCGTTCCGCCCTCCCGGACGGCCTCGGCGCCGTTCTCGGCGGCGCCCTTCAGAAACGCCCACGGCGTCAGCCAGAGCTCCAGTTGCTGGGCCCAGCCCGAATCGCCCGTGGCCACCTGGTTGAAGGCTTGAGGCTGCGCGGCTCCGCCGAACGTCCCCACGACCATCATCTCGCCGGTCGCCCGCGCCGCCGGCGCGTTCAGGTCGATCGACCGGGTGTAATTCCCGACCGCGACGAGCGCCGGGTTGGTGGCGCTCCGGGACTGCTGGAAGTTCGTGAGGTTGTTCGCGGTCCCCGATATCGTGATCGCATCGAGATTCTCCATACCCATCGCGGCCTGCGCGTCGGTGATCGCTGCCGGCGCATCGATCGGGCCGTCGGCCGGGGTACAGCCGAGACTTACAAACGCCGCGATTGCGGCAACTAGAGTCGCTTTCCGGACCATTACGTGCCTCCAAATCGGAAAAGGGCCTGTCCTGATCGCTGTGAATCGAATGTTCCGTATCGGTGGAGGATTATATCTTGTATTTCAGCGAAGTTCAGCTTTCCCGGAGGTCCCGGTAAAAGAAGCCGTCCCCGCCCGGAAATGCTAAGATCGACGGAACCCGATGCATTCCCTGGTTTCCACCCCGGCTCTGATCGTGCTTTTTGCCGTTGTTCAGGCCGCGCCCGGCGACTGGCCCCAGTTTTTCGGCCCGAACCGGGACGGGGTCTCGACGGGCCCTGAAATTGGCGCGTCGTGGGAAGCCGCAGGACCAACGGAACTCTGGAGGCGCGACGTCGGGACGGGCTTCAGCGGACCGGTGGTCGCCGGCGGGCGCGTCATTCTCTTTCACCGCATCCTGAACCGGGAGGTCGTCGAGGCTTTTGACGCCCGGACCGGCGAGAGCCTCTGGCAGTACGCCTACCCGACGGCCTACCGGGACGATTTTGGATTCGACGAAGGCCCCCGCGCCGTCCCGGTCGTCCGGAACGGCCGGGTTTACACCTTCGGCGCCCAGGGGCGCCTGCAGGCCGTGGACTTTGAAACCGGACGTCCTCTCTGGTCTGTCGACACGATGGCAGACTTCGGCGTCCCGAAGGGCTTCTTCGGCCAGGGCGGCTCGCCACTGGTCGAAAACGGCCGGGTGATCGCGAACGTCGGGGGCCGCGACGCCGGCATCGCCGCGTTCGACGTCGAAACCGGCGAGGTCCTCTGGACGGCGACCGACCACGAGGCGAGCTATTCATCGGGGATCGGGGTCACGCTGGGCGGACGCCGCTACGCGGTCTTCCTGACGCGCGAGGGTCTGGTGGGCCTCGATCCGGCGACCGGAGAGATCCGGTTCGAGCGGTTCTGGCGCTCCCGGTCCGCCTCCTCGGTCAACGCGGCGACTCCCCTCATCGTGGATAACCGGATCTTCGTCTCCGCCGAGTACGGCCCCGGGGGAGGCGTGCTCGAATGGAACGACGACGCACTCAGGGAGATCTGGACGTCGAACGACATTCTGAACAACCACTACGCGACCAGCGTCTACCACGACGGTTATCTCTACGGGTACCACGGCCGGCAGGAGTTGGGCCCGGCCCTGCGGGCGGTCGACTTCGCGACCGGGCAAGTCGCCTGGACGATCGAACAGTTTCGCGCGGGCAGCATACTGCGCGCCGGAGACCGGCTCGTCATCATCCGGGAAGGCGGGGAGCTGATTCTCGCCGAGGCCACGCCCGAGGCGTTCCGCCCCACGGCGCGCGCGCAGATTCTGCCGCCCACGATCCGCGCGTACCCGGCACTGGCCCAAGGGCTACTCTACGTAAAGAACGACAATACTCTGATATGTTTGGATATCATATCTTGATTCGATACTCGAACTTAGTCCTGTGCCTGCTGCTCGCGATGCCCGCCTGCACGCTGGCGCAGGAGGCCGCGAATCCGCAGGCCGTCATGGACCGCGCGGTCGCGGACTTCGAGGCCGGGCGCATCGAAGACGCCGTCGATGGATTCGACACGGTCGTCGGTCTCGTCCCCGACGCCGCGCCGCAACTCTGGCAGCGCGGGATCGCCCTGTACTACGCCCGGCGGTGGGACGATTGCCGGGCCCAGTTCGAGTCCCACCGGACGGTCAACCCGAACGACGTGGAGAACGCGGTCTGGCACTACATCTGCGTCGCCAGGATCGAATCACCCGAGGCCGCGCGCGCGGCGCTCCTCCCGGTCGGGCCCGACCCGCGGGTCCCGATGACCGAAATCTATCAGATGTTCCGGGGCACGCTCGAACCCGAAGACGTCCTGGCCGCGGCCGACACCGGCCCGCAGTCGGAGTTCTATGCCCACCTGTATCTGGGTCTCTACTTCGAAGCCCAGGGCGATGCGGCGCGCGCGCTCGGGCACATCCGGACGGCTGCGGGTGATACATACCGGGCCGCGGGGGCCTACATGCACATGGTGGCGCGGGTGCATCTGCGGACGTTCCCGGACTGACCGCCCGATTGACATGAAAAAGACACTGGACCGTATCTGGGAGCTCGGCGGGAACCTCACCGCGTACGACGCCGCCTACCTCGCGCTCGCAGAGATCCTCGACAGCGTGCTGCTCACATGCGACGGGAAGCTCTCGCGAGTGCCGGATTTGGCTGGCCGCGTGGAGCTCGTTCTGGCGGGCGATTCGTAGCTTTTCCCATGGTCCCCGACGATGCGATCCGCTCGCGTTCTCCTTTTCGGGAACTCAGGAAATCGCGGGAGGCAGCCCGACCGCCTCACAGCTCGCCGGCGTGCGGCAGCTCGGACAGGTTCATCACGACCCGGCCTCCGGCCGTGAGACTGAGTCCGCCCCCGGACCAGTCGAACTCGACCGCATCGATCTCGATCTCCTCGGGAAGCTGGTAGACGATGTAGGCCGTCGTCGTCAGGGGCACGAGCTTGGTCCGCCGGTCGGCTTTGCGGAAGACCTGGCTGGTGGAAACGTCCCGCGCGAAGGAGTAGCCGGTAATCTTGACGACGCCGTCCTGGTAGTCCAGGACTTCCCCGACGAAGTAACGCGGCGCGTCGCGCTCGAAGAGCCGTCGATGTGCTACAAGAAGTTTGTCGCCGGCATC
>Ga0299906_10003221_pt1 | contig 13464 bp, 15 predicted proteins | sample RVTome_14_FD_200259 | JGI IMG/M metagenome (GOLD analysis project Ga0299906, IMG submission 200259) | Soil microbial communities from uranium-contaminated site in the Upper Colorado River Basin, Wyoming, United States - RVT145D125 (version 2) ...
GCGTGCCGCCCGCGAGCAGACAGACGCCGACGAGGAGCGCAGGCTTCTTCATGGTGCCGAGAGTATACGACCGGCCCGAGTCGCGCCAACAGCCGTCTGAGACGTACTGCGCCGCTACCAGCTGTGGTTGAAGAACCTGAATCCGCCGAGCGCTCCAAGATACAGAGCTCCAGGCTCCTGATTGCCTGGGACGATTCGCACCTTCCAGCCGCCGTCCAGGTGGAACGGGCCCAGCGCAGCTCCAGCGCACCGAGCTCGCCGTCTGGCTTGAGCGGCACTCGCTGCCACCGCACGACCCCGGCGGCACGCCTGAGCACGAGAACGCTCTCGTCCCGACCGATCAGCGGGCGCGACTCGAGGATGTAGACCAGGCGACGCCACGGGGAGCGACTCGACGTCAGCAGGGAACTCGCGCGAATAGTAGGGGCCGTCGTCCACGAACGTCACCGCCCAAGGCTCGACGGCGTACCACGCTGCGGCCAGGAGCCCGACCACGGCCATCATCGCCGCCACTCCTGGGCGACGTCTCTGCTTCGCTTGGGCCGGGCGGACGCTGTCTACCACAAGACGATGATGCCGTACAGACAGGCGTTCCACGCGACGATGGACACGCCGGCCACGAGCTCCATGTGGCGAGGCATGCCGAGCGGCCGCACCAGTGGCTCGATGTAGTGCTGAATCCAGCTCTCCTGGTAGGACGGCTGCCCGGCTCGCGCACGCAGGCGCTGTTCAAGAGGCGTCAGCGGGCACGTCCAGCTCGCCAGGTTGACGACCGACGACCAGATGACGGTCGGCAGGTGGACGACCGCCAGGCGCCAGTCGAGCATGACCGCGAACGCGCCAAGCACCGCGAACAGCGCGAAGAGCGCGTGGGCGATCAGGACGCCGTCCGCCGCGAGTGCCGATCCTCGCGCACCCCCGGGAGGGTCTTCCCCCACTCAGGACAGCAGCCAGGCCATGGCTTCCTCTTCGATCAGGAAGGCACGGGTCTCGTGGCCCTCCTGATCGCGGAGCGCCTCGTACATGCGCGCCAGTCCGTAGTACACGCCGCCCGAGGCGACAGAGGCCACCCGCGCCGGATCCGGCCACAGCCGGCGCCCGAGGTCGGACAGCTCGCGGACCTCTGCGGCGGAGAACTCGAAAAGGTCCCCGACGTTCCGCAGGCGGCGATCGGAGGTGCCGGCGGCGGCAACCTCCGTCATGGCATCGAGCGCCTCGGACGCTCGACACGGATCACGGTGACGCCGTTGCGTTCTTGCCGCGTGTACCTGTCGTCGCCACTCACGAACGATATCCCCTGAGCATTCAGCTCCCCAGCTCTCCGAGGCGGGCGGGTGCGTGAAGGTCAATCGCACGTCGTCTGCGCATGATCAGCCACATCGCGACGTACCCGGCGCAGGCGCCGCCCAACACGATCGCGGATCCACTGGTGCTGCCGGATACACCATGCCGGTACAACGCCCGACCCCATTACGAATCTGTCGGTCGGCCGCGGTTGTGCGCTAGTTGTTGCGTCCGGCAATCACCTCGCCGGTCTCTGCCGTACACCCACCGGCAGGCCACTCCATGCCGCACTTGATGATGGCGCCATCGAGGGACCCGAAGGCGTTGCCGTCGCGCAGCGGGTGAAGCGTCACCGTCATGATCGTTCCCCGCGGAAAGGCCTTCACGGTGATGCCCTGGCGCGCCACCTGGGCCGCCGGCCCCATCTCGACGCCCCAGACGACGGGCTGGCCGTCGTCGCCGCGCACCGTCTCGCCCTTCGCGTCGACCAGCTCGAAGTAGATCTGCGCGTGGTTGGCTCCGGGAACGAAGCGCGCGAGCCTGCCGGTCAGCGTCTCGGTCCTGGCCATGTCGTACATCGCGAAGGAGTGGTGTGCCTCGCCGGCCACCGCGAGTCCCGCCAGCATCGCGACCACCGCGACGCCGAGCCGACCTGCCCTCGTGCCCTGCTGCATGTTGTGTGCCTCGCCCTCTGCCGCCCCACGCCTCGCCGTCACCGTCCCGGCCGCTCCCATCCGCGCTCGAAGTGCTCTTCCCAGTTTTGCGCCCACGGCCGGTCGAGGTAGTCGATGAACCCCTCCTGCCCGGGATGCAGTTGCGTGGGCCGGCCGTCCGGGCCGTTGACGATCGTGCTCTGTACGCGGCACTCGACGAAGCGATACCGCCGCTCCGGATCGTCCGGGCCCGCGGACCGGGCCCACGGCGTGACCAGCCGGAGCGGCCTGACGAAGGCCTCCGGATCGTAGAAGGTCGCTTCCACGATCAGGCCGCGCCCATTCGGATTCGGCCGGAGCACCTCGATGACCTCGAGCGCGCTGCTGTACTCGAACATCGAGTGCGCCAGCGTCCATCCCTGCACGTTCGCCGTCCAGGCCACCAGCGTGTCGCCGTCCCAGAAGCCGACCGTCTCGCCGTACCACTGCGGCACGAGCTGGGCGTGCTCCCGCCCGATCAGGACCTTGCGCACGAAGTTGTCGGCCACGCCGCCGAGCAACTGTACCTGGTGCGGGGTGACGAGAACCTCGATCTCCTGAATCGCGTACTCCGTGTACCAGCGCATCAGCCCCTCGGGATAGCAGAAGGAGGCCATCCACTGCGGGGCGTTGCTGACGGCCTCGTGATAGTTCGCCTGCGTCATCCGCGTCTGGTATTCCGGCGTGAGCAGCGAGAGGACCGTCGCCGTCTGCACGCCGCGCCCGTAGATCCACTGGTTGTCCCGCCCGCCGCGACGGTACCAGCCGTCCCACGCCGGCAGCGTGGCCGGTGTATGCGCGGTCGCTCCGCCGCGACCCGCCGCCTCGGCCCGCAGGGCGGCATACTGCTCCGCGGCCGATTCGTATGCGTAGGGGCTCGCGATGTCGGCTACTTCCCGATCGACGCTGCAGTCGCCCCACTCGCCGAACCCGCCCCGCGCCCACGTCTCGGCGAGCGCCTGGGGAGTGTTGCACCGCTGGTAGCGCCTGTCCGTCCAGTGCTCGCGATCGAGATAGAAGTTCTGCGTCGTGAACAGATCGACCGCCAGCGGCTCGATGCCATGCGGCACCGTCGGCACGGGGGCCTGACTCCTCACCGCGGCGACGGCGAGCAGGACGCCGAACAGGAGCAGTGCACTGCGTGCCATGGCTGGGTTTGTCGCGGCGAACCGGGCGCCTGCCGCGATTGTAGCGCTTGAAAGCGCGCTCAGCGGATCAAGCCGCCGATTCCGTCGGCAGAACCCAGCCTGGAAACCACCGTTGCCGAGACGCGCTTCCTGGCCGGACGATACTCCTTCATCCACTGCCTCCGGCAGTCGTGCGGGGGATGTCCCCCCGGTGGACCCCACAGCAGGGCGACGTCCTTCCACGTCTCGCATCGTCGGACGATGGGCGCCATGAACGGCCTCGTGGAGCAAGTTGACGGAATCCCCCCGTATATGATCTCGCCCACGCACGGCCTCCATCTGACCTCCGGGCGAGCGTCCTGCCAGGTCGTGGCGCGTGATCCCTGCGATCCGGGGCACCGGTCGAACCGCGTTGACAAAGTAGCTACCGTGTGGCTACATTGGATACGGTATGCGTGCCGTCGGCCTCAAGGTGCTCAAGGACAGGCTGAGTGAGTACGTCCGGCTGGCGGCCGCGGGCGAGACCATCCTGGTCACGGATCGCGATCACGTGGTGGCCGAGATCGTCCCTCCACACCGCGGACGGAGCGACGAGGCCGGCGATGCGCTCCTGGCCGACGCTGTAAGAAGGGGCTGGCTGCGCCCCCCCACGCTCGTCGAGGGCGACCCGCCTCCGCGCCGGCCGGTCGCGAAGTGGGCGGATCTCGAGCGCGAGCTGGCCGGCGACCGCGCAGACCGGTGATCTACCTCGATTCCTCGGTGGCGCTGGCGCATATCCTTGCCGAGGATCGCCTCCCCCCTGCCCGGATCTGGAAAGAGGAACTCGCGTCCAGCCGGCTGCTCGAATACGAGGTATGGAATCGGATCCACGCCAGGGGGCTCGCCCGCAGTCATGGCGACGCCGTCCGCGCGCTCATCGCACGCGTCGCGCTCGTCGAGATGGTCGGGCCGGTACTGGCACGCGCCCTGGAGCCGTTTCCCCTGCCGGTTCGAACGCTGGACGCCTTGCACCTCGCCTCGATCGAGTTCCTGAGGGAGCGCCGCGCGGACATGCAGCTCGCCAGCTACGACGTCCGCCTGTCGGCGGCCGCACGGAAGCTGAAGATTCCAACGTACAGACTGTGAGCGCCGCGCTGACGGCCGGTGGCCGGGGCGTCTCCCAGCCCAAGGAGTCGCCCAGCGACACCTCGGACACCATGAGGGTGCCGAGCAGTGTCCGCACCGTGGCTCCCTCCATCGCTGCCAGGCAGCCCGTCCAAGCTACCAAACCCAACATAGCGTGGTGTCGGCGGCTGCCGACGCCTGTCCGCCCGACGCGGCGGGCCTGCCGCACGGAGCCGACCTGCGCAGCATGCCGACATGGATCGCCTGAACGTCGGGCGAGGCGATTCATCGCCGCGAGTTCGTTCCGCGTGATCTCGACGATCGGGAAAGCCGGAAGCACCACAGGCGGCACTTCCACCCCACGGCGCAAAGTCCGCGCCGCGGGGGCCCCGGGGTTGCCGCGATGGCAGGCGTTCGGATCAGCGACTACTCGCGGCGGGAGCGAGCGGAGCGAGGGTACGAGCCGAGACCGACTTTCCACCTTCGCTTGCGCACTATCGCCTGGCAAGCTACGGCGGACCCGCCGAAGCCTTGGCGAAGGCGGGCCGGCATGCGAAGCCGGGAGGCCCGGGCGGCAGGCCCGCGGTGGCGGGCGGTGGGGCGAGTTCGCTGCGCCGTCAGGCGATGAGGCTGGCCAGGAAGGCAGCCACGGCTCCCGCGCCCGCCGCCTGCCACACGAGCTCGGTGCGCCGCCGCATCAGGGCCGTGCCGACGAGCAGGACGATGCCGGCCGCGGTGAGGAACGCAGGGTACAGCTCGTCCACGCTCTCGACTTCCTGCACGACGTCGGCGCGCTGGCGCAGCCGATCCACGATGCGGAACGCCACGACGCGATCCGGATCGCTGCCGATCTCGAAGTACTCGCCGCCGCCCGCCACCGCGAGCTGCACCAGCGAGTTGCGGTCGAGCGCCGAGCGGATGACCGGGGGAGGCCGCCGGCCGTCCGGCCCCATCGGCTCCGGGATCAGCCCGCCCACCGTGGTGCCGACGCCGATCACGTGCACCGGGATCTCCCGCGCGCGCGCCTGCTGGATGGCGTTGGCTACCTGCCCGCTCCACGCCTGACCGTCGGACACCACGAGGAACGCCTTCGGATTGCCGCTGTTGCCGAAGACCTCCTCGTCCTTCTCGATCAGGCGCAGGCCCCACCGGATCCCTTCCTCGATGTTCGTGTCCCAGGTGGTCGTGTTCTCGAGCGGGAAGGGCGACCGATCGCCGAGGTGGTCGATGAAGAAGAAGAGCGCGTTGGGATCGCGCGTCAGCCGCACCTGCGGCGCGGCGAGCTGCGCGAAGAGCGCCAGCGCGACCCTGTCGCCCTGCCAGCTCAGGGTCTCGGCGAAGGTGCGCAGGAACTGCACGGAGCGACGCCACCGATCGGGCTTGACGTCGGTGACGTACATCGACGCCGAGGCGTCCTGCAGGATCACGACGTCCGCGCTCGCCCGGCGCACGCTGGCCACGCGCGCCTGCGGCCGTGCCAGCGCGACGATCACGAGGCAGGCCGCCACGAGGACCGCCGCCCAGAACGCCAGATCGCCCACCGCACCCGGCCGCTCGCGCACGGGCAGGCGACGGCTGGCCGCGAAGCGCCGCAGGCTGCGCCGGCGGCGAAGGACGCGCCACCCCCAGACCACGACCAGCACCGCCGGCACGGCGAGCAGCCACAACTGGACCGGCTCGCCGAACCGGAACGTCTCGAGCGAGACCCGCGGCAGCGCGCCGAGGAGTGCCTGCATCATCCCTTGCGGTCGCGCGGCGCGGCCTGTCCGGCCTCGCCGCCGCTGGGGTTCCGCTCGCCCTCCTCGAGCGGAACGTAGATCTCGAAGCCCTGTTCGGCCGTGGCGGGTGTGGGCGCGCCCGCCTCCCCCAGATCGGCGTCCTCTTCGTTCTCCTGCGGCGGCGGCGGCGACTGGCCGCCGGCCGCCCTGTCGCGCAGACGGATCAGGTACTCGTAATTGAACGCGGCGTCGGGATGCCAGGTCGGACTCTTCAGGACCGTGAGGTAGCCGGCCGCCGCCGCCTCGAGCGCGCGGACGGTGGACTCCTGGTCCTCGTAGCGCGTCTGGCCGACGCGGTAGCCGGCGTTGGCCACCACCAGCTGCAGCTCGACGTTGGCCTCGTCCACTGCCGCGACCGGCTCGGCGCCTTCCGGCATCACCGCCTCGTAGTCGCGCGCCCAGTAGCGCAGCGCCGCCTGGCGCGCCGCGATCTCGTTGCGCGCGTCGCTGCCGAGCCACGGGACCCAGCGCGCCCGTCCGGCGTAGCGTTCGGCTTCGGCCAGGCTGTCGGCGGCCATGTCGTACTGCAGGGTCGAGAGCCGCTCACCGGCGTCGGCCAGGTGGGTCTCGAGGCGAGCCACGCCGAGGAAGGCGTATCCGACGAGCGCCACGACGAGGGCGGCGGCGGCGAAAATGATGGTCGGGCGCATGACGGGCTCCAGGTTACGGGCTACGGGCTACGGGCTACGGAAACGTACGGAATTGCGGCACGGTCAGCTTCATCAACGCGGCGGTGAGCCAGAAGCCCAGGGCCAGCAGCGCCCAGCCGGCAAAGCGCGGGCGCCGCACGCTGTACTCGCGCGTCTCGATGCGCCCCGGCGCCAGGCGATCGATCTCGTTGAGCGCCCGTGTGATCGAGTCGTCGTCGTAGGCGGCGTAGAACCGTCCACCCGTGCGCTCGACCGTCCGCCGCCAGATGGGGTCCTGCAGGACGTCACCCTCGCGCCGGTTGTAGGCGGTCCGCAGCATGTACACCGGAATGTTCCACGTACGGGCTTCCGACACGACGCGGTCGAGATCGGCGCTCGCCTCGCTGAGCTGCGAGTCGCGGCCGTCGCTGATGACGATCATCAGGTTCCCCGCGGCGTTGATGAAGTCGAACGTCCGGAACAGCGTCGTCGCCTGATCGACGCCCTCGATGATCGTGGTGCCCCAGTCCGGGAAGCGCCCCCACTCCGTCGGGTCGCCGACGAGGCGGAGGCTCAGCAGGATGTTCTCGTAGTCGTTGGTGAAGGGCGTGACCACGTACGCGAAGTTGCCGAACTGGATGAGCGCCACCAGGTCCTGGTAAGGCCCGGTCATCCGGCGGCGGATGAACTGCTCGGCGGCCGCCACGGCGGTGAAGAACGTGGACTCGCCCGGTCGCTCCTTCGACGACTCGAACTGGATCACCATGCTCGTCGAGCCGTCCACGAGCAGGGCGATGCGACGACCCGGATACGACACGTCTTCGCGCGCAAAGCCGGTGAGCGGGTCGGCGAGCGCGACGGCAAACAGCGGCACGCCGGCGAGGAAGAGCAGCAGCGGTACGTGGCGCACGGCCGTCAGCGGCGACCGCCGCATCACCGGCAGAATGGCGGGCAGCGCCACCTTCGCGCGCACACCCCCGCCGCGCAGCATGCCGACCGCGAGTGCGAGCAGCGCCACCGCCAGGAGCACGACGAAGAGCAGCACAGCCGGCCGCGCCTGGGCGAACTCCAGATCCGCCCACCGCGTGCGGACCCACTCGTCCCACGTCGTCCGGAGCGCGATCAGCAGGTCCTGGATCGGCGGCACGTCACCTCGCTCCCGCGAACGAGCGTCGCAGGGCATCCATCGTCCGGGCCGGCCACAGCGTGCCCACGCGCAGCCGGCGGACGGCCGTTCGGCCGCTCGCGAGCGCCTCGTCGAGATCCTGCCCCTCCACCGTGCCGCTGCGGCCGTAGCTCAGCGCGCTCAGCACCGACAGCGTCTCGGTGATGGGCGTCAGCGTCGCCTGCCCGGGCGCGTTGGAGCCGCGCCCGTTCTCCAGGTGGCGGGCGATCGTGCCCGGTGTGATCGCCGCCGACAGGAGCACGCGGCGCGGTCGCAGCCATCCTCTGCGGACGGTGAGCTGTCCTTCGCGCTCACGGACACCGGGGCGGGCCATCTGCTGGGTGACCGGGCGCCCGAGCGCCACGGCGCCGGCGATACGCAGCGCCGCCACCGCGCGGCGCGCCAGGTCGGGCGACCAGCCCACGCGCGCCACGTCGTCCCCGACCTCGGCCAGCGCGTCGGCACAGCCGGCCAGTACCGCCGGCAGCGGCAAGGTGGCCGCAGTGGTGCCACGCGCGGCCCGGAACCGGCCAAACGCGCGGACGATGGCGAAGGCCGCCAGTACCACCGCGAACGCGAAAGCCGCCACGGCGAGCACGGTGGCCAGCGACGCACGGAAGCGCCGGGAGCCGAGCCCCTCGAAGGTCTGGCCCGACGAGTCGCGGATGTCGCTGGCGCCCGACGGCACGAGCGAGAGGATGCGCATCGGCAGCGTCGGCAACTGGTAGGTCTGGTCCCGGCCCTGCGTGCCGCCGGCGCCCTGCAGGTTGTAGGTCACCGTCAGCGGGGGTACCGGCACTTCCTGCCCGAAGAACCCGTCGCTCAGCAGGCGGACGGCGTATTCGAACTGCACGTACCGCCAGGGAGGCGCCACGACGTCCTGCCCCCGCCGTCCGGTCACGACCTCGTACGGGGTGAGCGACAGCGCGCCCGGCTCCAGCTGGTTGAGCTGCGGAACGACGACGACGTCGCCAACCTCGATCACGGCACAGGTGAGCACGAGGCCGAACCGTTCGCCGATGCGGAGGGCCGCGCGATCGGCCCGCCACCAGCACCGGATCGGGTCCGAGGCGACCTCCCCTTCCCGCGGCCCTGCCGGCGCCGCGGTCGTCTGCGCCAGCGCCGGGGGAAGCGACGCGCCGAGTGCCACCGCGCACGCGGCCACCACCGCCGAATACCTGAGTCTGCCCATCACATCTTGCGGAGGCGCCGCTCGGCGGCGAAAGCCACCAGCGCGCTCTCCATCTCCCACCGGTCCAGTCCCACGCGCACGAGGTCGAGGTCCCGGTCCCTCGCCATGCGCTCCACCTCGTTCTGCCACTCTCCGACCCGGTCGCCGAGCCGCGCCAGCTCCCATCGCGACAGCACCCGCGTGCGGCCGCTCTCCACGTCGAACACCTCGACCCATCCGTCGCCGACACCGGGCATCGCGTAGGCGAAGCGCGCGTCGGCCATCAGCAGGAACACGTCGTGCACGGCGTTGAGCTGCGACAGCTCGTCGAGCACGTCCGCGACGCCGGGCAGCAGGAAATCCGAGACCACGGGCACGAGCGACGCGCGGCGCACCTGGCTCTCGATGGCCATGATGACGTCGCGGGTCTCCCGCTCGGCGTGACGCGCACCACCCTGCCGGTAGAGGTCCAGGCAGTACAGCAGGTGCGACCGTCCCACGCGCGGCCGCGCCTCGGCCACGCGCTCGAACCGGTCGTCGAAGGTCACCAGGCCGAACCGATCCTGGAAGTACATCGCCGACAGCCCGGCCGCGGCGACCGCGCGCGCGATGGCGGTGGCGACGAGCTCTCCCCCGGCGCCGCAGCGCGTCGAGAGCGAGGCGTCGGCGACGGCGACGATCACGGCGTTGCTGTCCTGCTCGAACTCGCGCGTGATGAGCGGGCTGAAGTTGGTGAGCGAGGACTGCGCCCAGTCGATGGACGACATCCGGTCGCCCGGCTCCCAGTCGCGGAGGCCCACGAAGTTGAACCCGGCACCCTTGAACACGCTGGCGTGGTCGCCCAGGGTGAACTCCTTCATCCGCTTCAGGATGAAGAGCTCGATCTCGGCGATGTCCTGGAGGTTGACCTCGCCCGGCTCGGCCGCGTGCCGGGGCGCGTGCACCGCCGCGCCGCGGTCGCCGATCACGGCACCGGTACCGTCGCGATGACGTCGTCGATCACCATGTCCACGCTCACGCCGTGGCTGGCGGCGTGCGGCCCCAGCCAGATGCGATGACCCAGAACGTAGCGGGCCAGATCCTGGACGTCCTCCGGATAGACCTCCTCGCGTCTGTGGAGCAGCAGCGCCCACACCTTCACCAGACGGCCCCAGCAGATGGTCGCGCGCGGCGAGGCGCCCAGGTCCACGCACTGCTCGACGAGCCGCGACGGCGACCGGTGGTGCCAGTCGGTCTCGGCGTTGTACGGCCGGGTGGCGCCCACCAGGCGCCGGATGTACTTGGCGAGCGTGTCGTGCAGGAACACCTCACGCGTGATGGCGGCCCGCATCTCGATGATCCGCTCCTTGGCCACGAGCGGCTGGAGCCGGACCTGCTTGAAGTCGAAGGCGACGAGCTTCTCCTCCTCGCGCGGCTCGAGATACGCGATGTTGATCATGATCGCGAAGCGATCGGTGGCCGCCTCCGACAGCGGGAACGTGCCCTGCCCCAGCTCCACCGGGTTCATCGTGGCGATGGCAAAGCTGAAGGGCGACATCTCGTACGTCGTCTTGCCGACGGTGACCGTCCGGTCCTGGAGCCCCTCGAGGAACGCGCTCTGTGACTTGAGGGGGATGCGGTTGATCTCGTCGAGCAGGATCACCTCGGCGGAGGCCAGCGGGCCGAACTCGGTGATGAACTCCCCGGTGGCCGGGTTGATCATCTGGAAGCCGACGATCTCGGTCGGCTGCAGGTCGGCCCGCCCCTGCAGCCGCGCGAACTTCGCGTTGCTGATGGCGGCGAGGATGACGCCGAAGAAGGTCTTGCCCACGCCGGGCACCCCCTTGAGCAGGAGGTTTCCGGCGTTGACCTGCCGCTTCTGGTCCTTGTCGTAGGTAGTCGGGATCTCCGAGAGGAGCACGACGTTGGCGAGGGCCTTCTCGGTCTCGTAGCCGACGAGGGCGTTGCCCGCCTCGGCCACGATGGCGTCGTGCAGGTCTACAGCTTCCTGAAGCTCCGGGTGCATGAACCCTGAATCATACCTCGCCGTTGCGGCGGAACGGCGCCCCTGTGTTACCGTGGCGCGCCAATGAGCGAAACCTCACAGCCGGTCCAGGCCAGCTCGATTCGCCTGGTCGCCGCCGCGAGCTTCGTCGGAACGACCATCGAGTGGTACGACTTCTTCCTCTACCTCACGGCCGCAGCGCTGATCTTCAACCGCCTGTTCTTCCCCGAGTTCGACCCGCTCATGGGCACGCTCGCGGCCTTCGGCACGAGCGCCGTCGGCTTCGTCGCACGACCCTTCGGGGGGGTCATCATCGGCCACTACGGCGACAGAATCGGCCGCAAGTCGATGCTGGTCCTGACGCTCGTGGTCATGGGCGTCGCGACCTTCCTGATCGGGCTGCTGCCGACCTACGACCAGATCGGCCCGTGGGCGGCGGTCGGGCTGGTCGTGCTGCGCATCGTGCAGGGCTTCGGTGTGGGCGGCGAGTGGGGCGGCGCCGTGCTGATGGCCGTGGAACACTCCCCACCCAACCGGCGCGGCTTCTACGGGAGCTGGCCGCAGGTCGGCGTACCGGCCGGCTCCGTGCTGTCGACGGGCGTGTTCGCCATCATCTCGCAGTTGCCCGACGAGCAGTTCCTGAGCTGGGGCTGGCGCGTCCCGTTCCTGCTGAGCGCGCTGCTCGTCGTCGTGGGACTGATCATCCGCGTGCGGATCATGGAATCGCCGGTCTTTGCCAAGATCAAGGAGGAATCAAGGGAAGCGCGGCGCCCGATCGTCGAGGTGATCACCACCTACCCGAAGCAGGTGCTGCTGGCCATGGGCGCCCGGTTCGCCGAGAACGGCGCCTTCTACATCTACACGGCCTTCGTGCTGACGTACGGCACGCAGCAGGTGGGCATGGACCGCGGGATCGTGCTCACGGGGGTGCTCATCGGGTCTGCGCTGTCGCTGCTGGCAATTCCGTTCTTCGGCGGCCTGTCGGATCGCGTGGGGCGCCGGCCCGTGTACCTGTTCGGAGCAATCGTGACCGCGCTCTTCGCGTTTCCGCTCTTCTGGCTCCTGGATACGGCGGTTCCGGCGCTCGTCTGGCTGGCCATCGCCGGCGCGCTCGTCTTCTCGCACGCGCCGATGTACGGACCGCAGGCTGCGTTCCTCTCCGAGCTCTTCGGTACGCGCGTCCGCTACAGCGGTGCCTCGCTCGGTGCGCAGCTCGCGGCCCCTCTCGCCGGCGGCACCTCTCCGTTCATCGCCACGCTTCTGCTCGCCAACTACGGCAGCTGGGCGCTGTCGCTCTACATCATCGCGATGGCGGTGATTACGATCGTCGCCGTGCTCGTTGCGTCGGAGACGCATACGCGGGATATCACGTAGAATCACAGGTTCCATGTCCACGATGAAAGCAGCAATCCTCGAGAAGGCTCCCGGCGGGATGCACATCGAGGAGATTCCGATCCCCGAGCCCGGCGCTGGCGAAATCCTCGTGAAGGTGAGCGCCTGCGGCGTCTGCCACACCGACCTCCACGTGGTGAAGGCCGAGGTGGCCTTCCCCACGCCGGCGGTCATGGGACACGAGATCTCGGGCACCGTGGCGGCGCTCGGCCCTGGCGTGCGCGGTCCGGACGTGGGGACGAAGGTCGTCTCCGCGTTCATCATGCCGTGCGGCTTCTGCACGCCCTGCGGCATGGGCCGCGACGATCTCTGCGACAGCTTCTTCGCGATGAACCGCCTGAAGGGGACGCTCTACGACGGCACCTCGCGCCTGCGCCGCAAGGACGGCTCGCCGCTGGCCATGTACTCGATGGCGGGCCTCGCCGAGTACGCCGTCGTCCCGGCGACCGACGTGTTCCCGCTCGTGGATGGGCTCCCGATCGAGGAGTCGGCCGTGCTCGGCTGCGCGGTGTTCACCGCCTACGGCGCCGTGCGGCACGGGGGCGACCTGCGGGGCGGCGAGCGCGTCGCGGTGGTGGCGGCCGGCGGCGTCGGCGTCAACGTGATCCAGGTCGCCCGCGCGTTCGGCGCCTCGCAGATCATCGCGGTGGACGTGAAGGACGACAAGCTCGAGGCGGCCCGCCGGCTGGGCGCGACCGACGTGGTCAACGCGATCACCACCGACGCGACCGCACGCGTCCGGGAGCTGACCGACGGGCGCGGCGTCGACGTCGCCTTCGAGGTGCTCGGCCTGCCGCAGACGTTCACCCAGGCCTTCGAGATGATCCGCGACGGGGGCCGGATGGTGGCCGTCGGCATCGCGCCCGGCAAGACCACGGCGCCGGTCGAGATCACGCGTCTCGTCCGCCGTGAGCTGCGCATCATCGGCTCCTACGGCGCCCGCACCCGCAGCGACATGCCGGAGATCATCCGGCTGGCCGCCGGTGGCGCCTTCCGGCTCGAGACGATGGTCACGCAGCGCTTTTCCCTCGAGCAGGCCGACGCCGCGTATCAGGCGCTCGCCCGCGGCGAGATCGTCGGCCGCGCCATCGTCGTCCCGTAGACGGGGTCGGGCGTGGTGACGAATCTGTAATGGGGT
>Ga0299906_10003222_pt1 | contig 13461 bp, 10 predicted proteins | sample RVTome_14_FD_200259 | JGI IMG/M metagenome (GOLD analysis project Ga0299906, IMG submission 200259) | Soil microbial communities from uranium-contaminated site in the Upper Colorado River Basin, Wyoming, United States - RVT145D125 (version 2) ...
CGTCAGGGTCGGGAGGAGGTTGAAGAACTGAAAGACGATGCCGACGTGTCGCCGCCGGAAGATGGTCAGCTCGTCGTCGCTCATGGCCGCGAGATGCCGGCCATCGATGACGATCTGACCCGACGTCGGCGTGTCGAGCCCCGCAAGGAGATTGAGCAGCGTGCTCTTCCCCGACCCACTCGGCCCCGTGATGCTGACGAACTCGCCCCGCAAGATCGCAAGCTGCAGCCCATCGAGCGCCCGGACCCGCCCGGCCCCGGTGCCGAAGTCTTTGGTGATCATGTCAACTCTGATCAGGACGTCGGCCATCGGTCTACTCCATCTGCAGACCAGGAAGAATCTTGCCCGCTGTGATCCGGCGCGCCGGTAGATAGCCGGCGGCAGCCGCGGCGAGGGTCGTCAGGAGCATCGTGGAGAGTGCCAAGACGACGGGAAAGCGAAAATCTAGAGACCAGCCCATGTCGATACGAAGCGAGTGCTTGACCATGAAGAACGCCCCCACAGACCCAGTGATCAGCCCAAGGGTTGCGCCGGTCATTCCCATGAGGCCCGCTTCCACGATCACGGCGCTGCGAATCTGCCGACGGGTGACGCCTACGCTTCGCAGGAGGCTGATCTCCCGACGCCGATCGAGAATCGAGGCCAGAAGAAGGTTGACGACGCTGAGGACCGCGATGGTCGACGCGAACAGTTGCAAGGACCCGAGCACCCGCAAGAGGCCGTGAACCCGGGTCTCGACTTCGCGTCGAAACTCGACGTTGGTGACGAGGCTGATCTGTGGGACGTCCGTGATGGCGCGAGCGACGGCGGATCGAACGTCGGCCAGGGCGACGTCCGGACGCGTCCACAGCTTCGCGTACGTAAGCCGACTATCGTGCCACAGGCGACGATACACGTCGGCATCGACGAATACGGTTCCGAGATCGAACGTATAGTCGCGTACGATGGCGCTGATCTCGAACGGGCGCACACCCTCGGTCGTCGAGAGCACGATCGTGTCGCCGATGTCGTAGCCGTAGCGGAAGCTGAAACTCTCGCTGACCAAGGCGGCCTCGCCACGCTCGGCGCGTGCGTAGGCATCGTCAGTCGTCCGGGTGACGACGAGAGGAGAACCATCCGGTCGGTTGCGGCGATCGAAGGTTGCAAGGACGATCGGGTGTTCCTCGAAGCTCAGGAGGGTTTTGCGGTACCGTTCGACCGCAAGCACGCCGTCGAGATTGGCGAGGCGAGTCGCGATCTCGACCTCGAAGGTAGCGCTCGCGAGACCCGGCGCGGTGCCTACCATCAGTCCGGAGTCGAAGGTCCGATCGAGCCAGACGCGCAGCGTCCCGGTAATGCTGTGGACGACCGCGCCGAGGACGACGACCAGCGCATAGCCTACCATGATGGCCGAGGCCGTCGCGGCCGCACGTTGCGGCCGTCGAGAGAAGAAGTCGGTGGCAAGGTCGACCACGAGGGTCGCGCGGCGTCCCACTGGCATCAGGCAGTGTGCAACGAGCGCCACGAAAGCCGGCGCGCAGAGCGAGGCGCCCGCGAGGAGCGAGCCGTGACCCAGCATGATCCACACTGTCTTCTCTACCGGTGTAGAGAGACGCAGATCGGTGCTCAGGATAGCGATCGCGCAGGCGACGATGGCGGTTCCGAACGCGAGTGGGAGTCGTGCGATCGCGCTCGCTTGAACACCGGTTGCGGACCGCAAAACCGCAACTGGCGAATCGCTCGCGGCGCGAAAGGCCGGCGCGACGCCCGCCAGGACGCACGTAGTGATTCCGAGAGACACCCCGACCAGCGTTTCTCCGAGTGGGAGGCTGAGACTTGCCGTAGCGACGTGGGCATACATGTCCGAAACGCCTGCGAGAGCCGTGGTGAGCGACATGCGCGCCAGCACGTACCCGCCGATAACGCCGCCGAGTGCGCCGAGGACCCCCAGGGCGAGTGCCTCCAGAAGGAAGACTGAGACGACGGACCGGCGCGTGAACCCGAGGGCGCGGGCTATGGCGATATCGCGCCGTCGTTGGTCCACCGAGATCGCCATGGTTTGGTAGATGATGAAGAACGCGACGATCATCGTCACGAGACTTGCCAGCCACAGAGCCACTCGGAGCGAGCCGAGCAGGGCGCCGAACTGCTCACCGCGAATGCTGGTTGCTTCGACCCTTGCGCGCGGGCCGATGACGGTCTCGAGTGCCCTGCGCACCAGCTCGTGATCGGCTTCGGGGTCGACGGTTACGTAGATGGTCTGCACGAGCCCCGGTGCGAGTAGGAGCCGCTGGGCGTTTGGTAGGTCGAGCAGTGCGACCGCCCCATCGTACAACTTGACGGGGCCGACCGGGTCGAGTGAGCCGCGAACGGTGAACGTCCGTAGCCCGGCCGGCGTGACGAGCTCGAGACGAGAGCCGACGTCGAGGTTCATTCGGCGCATCAGCGGACCGCCGAGAGCGATCGAGTCGAGGGCGTTCAAGAAGCTCAGCTCGTACTTGATGTGAACATGCTCGGGCGGGAACTGGGGATTGCGCTTGCCTACCTGCTCCAAGAAATCCACGCCGAAGACGGCGATCCGGATCTCGGGATTCTGTGGAGGATGGAACGAGCCCTCGACGAGCGCGGTTGCAAAGCGCACGCCGTTTACGGATTCTGCTTCGCGAGCGAGCTCCTCGGGGATGCCAGTCTCAGGCCCGGCGATCTGTAGTGTGGCGTCACCCGCGATGACGCCGATGCCGTCCTCGAAGCTGCGTACAATCGATCTGTTGAGAGCGGCCATGGCGACCATGCCTTGGACGCCGATGACGATGCCGAGAAGCGTGACGAGGATCCGGCCTTTGTTGGTTCGAAGGTACGGGAGACTCAGTGCCGACAGGAGCGCACTCATGAAGAGACCGAGCTTGCGACCGTGAGGCGCGTGCGGCGAGACGGGATGCCGTTTACATCGCCAGCAAGGGGAACGCCGTGGTGCTCGCCACGCAGCGACAGCGCCGCGATCACGTGGCACGCGATCCTGTGGTGGTCATGCGCAGGTGCCCGCGTGAGGGCATGGACCGCCACTGCATCGAGGCAATCTGCGAGCGTTACCGCGACCTCGGGCTCGACTCCGGAGCGCGTGACGTCGCCTACGAGTAGTGCGAGTGCGGTGGCGCCGGCGCCGAGCATCGCCATTCCGTCCTCGGCCTGGGGGCGCCCGCAGGCATGCGAGGCGGCGGTTTGTGGACCCAGAATTCGCTCCAGCATGGATGGAATCCGACTGTCGAAGTGTGCGAGAAGTCGACCGATCTCGGTGTCGAGCACCCGTCCAGGCGAAGGCGCGGTCGGGGCCGTAGCAAGGATCGCGGTGCCGACGCGCGTGCGGGCGCCCGTTTGGACGAGCTTCCGGGGGCTGTGGAGACGCTGGGGAATGGTGGGTGTGGCGTGGTGGACGAGAGCGGTGAAGTCCCGCAGCGTATTCCCGGCGACGACGGCTTCGAGAGCGGCAAGCGAGCGCTCACGCCAACGGGTGGTCTCCAGATTCGCTCGTTCGATGGCGTTGGTTGCGAGGATGTGCCCCATGCAGGCGGTCAGGAGATGGTCGCTCGGGGCGTGGCGCAGTTCGCCAAGAGCCTCTCGAACGAGGGTGCTGGACTCGGCTGCCAACACGATTGGGAGGGTCATGACGCCGTCGCGGACGTCTGCGCCGTTGGGCCGACCAAGTAGGGTGGGTGCGAGAACGAGGTCGGCGACATCGTCCGCTGTCTGAAAGGCAACCGCGAAGCTCCGAGCGGCCTCGTCGAGTGAGCGGGCAAGATCGTCCGAGGCGTTTGCCAAGCCCGCACCCAGTCGTACTGCGAGCCGAAAGAATGCACCGGTCTTGTCCTCTACGATCTCGAGTCGAGTGCGCCAGCTGCACAGCTGGAAGAGTCCGGCGAGCTCACGAACCTGGCCGCGGCAAGTCGTGAAGATGGCGTGTCCGACGGCCTGTCGAAGCTGGGCGGGGAGGATGGTCGTGAGCGAGCTGGCGAGGTGGAGCAACGCACTCCCCGTTCGGATCGCGGTTGGGAAGCCCTTCGCTCGGTGCAGGGCCGGTGCACCTCGACGAGTCTCCGCACCATCCACGATGTCGTCGTGAATCAGTGATCCAAGGTGTGCCAGTTCTACCGCCGCCGCTGCTTGCTCGAGATCAGCGGGGAGCTCTTGACCGTCTTCCTCGCACGCGGCGGTCGCGGCGTACCAGAGCAGGCGGGCTCGCAGGCCCTTGCCGCCGGCTGCGACGAGCGGGGCGGCGGGACGTGCTGCCGGAATCGCCTCGATTTCACCGCATAGTCGCGCATGGAGTCGTGTCAGAAACCGGTCGATGTCGTGAGCGCGGGTCGTCATCGCCTTTTACGAGTCGTGCTGGTCGAATGTCGACCGCTCCGCGTCGCCTTGGCCCGGCTCGTCGGTGGGGCGGTTGCCGGCACGCCCGCCGGCTTCCACGCGCGCAGCACCGCACCGCAATGGTCCAGCCATTTCAGGTGTGCCTCGGCGTGGAAGAGGGCGGCGTCGGCAGCGAGGGAGTTGAGCAGGCGCTCCTCGGTCTCCAGAGGCTCGAGCTCGCGACGGTAGGCCGTGAGCTGGGTGAGGTACTCCCGGTAGACGTGCTCTTGTCGCGCGAGTTGGTCGAGCGAGGGGTCGAGCGCCTTGGTGTCGAGCACGAGGAGGCGGATGAAGATCTCGTCGCGAATGGGTTGCGGGCGGCGCGGGGACCGGCCCAGCCACGTCTCGAGGGAGCGGCGTCCCTTGGGGGTGAGCGTGTAGACCCACCGTCCGAGATGACCGTCGCCCTGGTCGAACCGGCCCTCGACCAGGCCTCGCCGCCGCAGATCCTTCAGGGTCTGGTAGATCTGGCCGAAGTTGAGCGACCAGGCGGGGCCGATGCGCTCCTCGAACGCGGACTTGATCCGGTACCCGTGCAGCTCCTGGCTGTCGAGCAATCCCAGAATCGCGTAGCGAAGCAGCATCGGGGCTCCTGTCTCGTGGGCCGAGGGCGCCCTTCGCCATGGACGTCGAGGGCCAGCCATTCTCGGGCGCGGGTCCGCGCGCTGTCAACGAAAACGGATGCCGGCCCTATAGATAGCTACGACATATTCGAAGGCGCGAGCGGGCGGCCCGCGCTCGCGCTGCGGGCCGCCTTGCCATCTTGCAGGCGATCCCCTACCTTCGCGCCAGCATGCGGCGGCGGGGGGCTCGGAGCCTGCTGAAGGCGCACATCCGGACCGTGATGAGCGATCACCTCTTCACGGTCGGCCCGGAGACCTCGCTCGTCGACGTGGCGCGGGAGATCGACGCCCACGACGTCGGGGCCGTCCCGGTGGTCGACCGCCGGCAGAAGCTCCTCGGCATCGTCAGCTCGAGCGACCTCGTCGCCTTCGTCCACGACGGCGGCAAGCTCGACGCCAAGCTCGCGCGCGACATCATGACCAAGGAGGTCGTCGCGATCGACGAGTTCGCGCCTGCCGAGGAGGCGATCGGCGTGCTGCGCCGGGCGAAGATCCACTACCTCCCGGTGACGCGCGCCGGTACCCTGGTCGGCATGGTGAACGCCCAGGACCTGATCCGCCACATCCTGCAGATCTATCCCGCCCCCGACATTGCCTGACCGGCGGACAGCTCGGCGCGCGGCGGTCGCGCTGGCGCTGGTCGCGCTCGCCGCGGGGCCGGCGCCGGCGGCGGCGCAGCCCGGGACCGAGCACGGCCTGGTCGCGCTCTCGCTCACGCCGCAGGAGGTGCGGCGTCCGATCGGCGACGTGCAGTTCTACACCGCCCAGGGCCGCTTCGCCGACGGCACCATCCGGAACGTCACCCAGCGCGTCGAGTACCGCTCGAGCGACCCCAAGGTCGCGGTGGCGCGGAACGAGAAGGGGCGAAAGAGCGCCGTCGAGCTGGTGGGCGTCGGGCGCGCGACGATCAGCGCCGTCGACCCGCTGACCGGCGTCACCTCGACGGACGGCAAGGGCGACGCCAGCGTGAACGTCGTCGGCCGCCTCGAGCGCCTGTCGATCGCGCCCGCGCGCGCGACCAAGAGCGTCGGCGAGACCATGCACTTCACCGTCACCGGCCACTACCCGGGCGGCGCCACCCGCAACCTCACGCAGCAGGCGCACTACATGTCGAGCGACCCGAGCGTGGCGCTGATGCCGAACCGCAAGGGCGAGAAGAGCCTGCTCCAGGCGCTGGCGCCGGGCACGGCGACGATCACGGCGCGCGACGCGACCAGCGGCGCCACGACCGCGGTCGGTGCCACCATCACGATCGTCGGCAAGCTCGAGCGCCTGACGCTCGCGCCGCCGCGGCCGCGCCGCGCCCCCGGCCAGGTCCAGAACTACACCGCGACCGGGCACTACGGGGGCGGCGCCACCCGCAACCTGACGCAGCAGGTGGAGTACGCGAGCAGCGACCCGGCGGTCGCGCGGGCGCCGAACGCGGAGGGCAGCCGGAGCCGGATCGAGGCCGTGGCGCCCGGCATCGCGACCATCACGGCGCGCCATCCCGAGAGCGGGATCGCGACCGGCGCGGACGGCGCCGCGCGCCTGATCGTCTACGATCCGGTGACGAAGAAGGCCCCGGGCGAGGACGCGCTCCGGAAGCGCGCCGCCGCCCCGGAGGTGCCGCCCGCGCCGGCCGCCCCGGCGGTCGTCTGCGGCGACGCCGGCGGCGACGGCGCCCTCGGCCTCTCCGACCCGTTCTGGATCGCGCTCGGCGCGACCGGTCTCACCGCCTGCGCTCCGGCGGCCTGCGACGTCAACGCCGACGGCGCCGTCACGCTCGGCGACGCCGTCACCGTCTTCCTGGTCGTCGCCGGCTACGCGCAGCCGCTCAACTGCCCCTGAGCCGCCAGCGCATCGGCGCGCGCTTGATGCCGCCGACGAAGCTCGAGCGCACGCGGACGGCCGGGCCCGCGGGCGCGCACTCGTCGAGGCGCTCGCGCAGCGCCTTGAAGGCGTGGTGGAGCTCGAGGCGGGCGAGGTGGGCGCCGAGGCAGACGTGCTCGCCCATGCCGAAGGCGATGTGCGGGTTCGGGTCGCGGTCGATGCGGAAGGCGAAGGGGTCGGCGAAGACCTCCTCGTCGCGGTTCCCCGAGGCGTAGAAGAGGCAGACCGACTGGCCCTTGCGGATGGTCGTGCCGCGGAGCGCGTAGTCGCGCGTGGCGGTCCGGGCGAACTGGATGACCGGCGTCGTCCAGCGCACGATCTCCTCGACCGCGGGCTCGAGGAGCGCCGGGTCGCGGCGGAGCTTCTGCCACTCGCCCGGGTGCTGCAGGAACGCCAGCATGCCGCCGGTCATGGCGTTCCGCGTGGTCTCGTTGCCGGCGACGACGAGCAGGAAGTAGTACGACAAGAGCTCGACCGGGCCGAGCGGCTTGCCGTCGACGGTGCCGTTGGCGACCACGCTCACGATGTCGTCGGTCGGGTGCCGGCGGCGCTCCTCGGAGAGCTCGTGGAAGTACTGGAAGAGCTCGAGGCGGGCGCCCTCGAAGGTCTCCTGCGCGGTGCCGCCCTTCTGGAAGTCGGGATCCTCGGGGGCGATGATCTCGTTCGTCCAGCGAAAGAGCAGGTTCCAGTCCTTCCGCGGCACGCCCAGCATCTCGGCGATGACGGCGATCGTGATCTTGGCGGAGACGTCGAGGACGAAGTCGGCGTCGGTCTTGGCCGCCGCCTCGTCGAGCACCTCGCGCGTCACGCGCGCGACCTTGGCGTCCATCTCGCGGATGGCGCGCGGCGTGAACCAGTGGCTGGTGACGCGGCGGTAGCGGGCGTGATCGGGCGGGTCCATGTTCAGGAGGTGGCGCGACTGGCCCTCGGGCGGCGGCGGGATGTCCTGGGTGAAGACCGCGAGGCGGGGGCCGTTCAGGAAGACCGCCGGCTGCTTGCCGATCTCGATGATGTCGGCGTGCTTGGTGATGGCGTAGAACGGGAGGACGTTCGGGCGCTCGTACCAGAAGACCGGGGCGTGCCGGCGGAGCCACGTCCACTCCGGGTGCGGGTAGCCGTGCCGCTCGTAGTGCTCCGGCGTGATGACGTCGAGCGTCGCGGGGTCGAGCGCGGGGGCGGGGGCGGCCATATCGCGGGTCCTCTCTATTCCGTCTCGGTCGCGGTGCCGAACAGTCCGAGCAGGCGGGTCAGGGCGAGGCGCCCGCCGCTCACCTGGAGATCGCCTTTCACCAGCGCGGCGAGGGCGCTCCGGTGGCCGGCGGCGATCTCCTTCCAGACCGCCGCGTCCACCGTCACCGTCAGGTCGGGCTCGCTCGGGAACACGCTCTGGACCTCGGCGACGCCGCCGCGCACGTGGACCGTATACGCCTCGCCGACGTCAGGGAAGCGGAAGCCGGCGACCATGAAGACGTCCTGGCTGCGCTCGGCGTCGAGGGCGACGGGCATGGCGCGCATGAGCTGGCCGACCGGCATGGCGGCGAGCATCGCCGGCGGTACGCGCGCGAGGTCGGGGGTGGTGAGCGCGAGCGTCCCCTCGGTCTCGCGCGCCTGGGTGAGGTAGTAGTTCCGCGCGTTGGCGCTCACCTGGGTCGCGGCGAGCGCGCGCAGGGCGGCCGTCCGGAGCGCGCGCGCGTCGCCGTCGGCGGCGTCGAGGGCGAGCAGGTGGTCGGCGAGGACGAGCGCCCATTGATGATCGCCGGCCGCGGCGGCGGCCTCGGCCTTGGCGCGGAGCGCGGCGGCGCCGCCGGCGAGGTCGGCCATGGCGGCGGCGCGCGCGCGGCGGTCGACCGGGGCGAGCTCGGCCGCGTTGCCGCCGAACCAGCCGAGGTAGCCGTCGAAGACGGCGCGCACCGACCAGTCGACGCGGCCGTAGTACTCGTGCAGGTAGGGCTTGGCGGCGAGGTGGGCGGGGAGGCGCACGCGCTGGACGATCTGGTCGGGCTCGAGGCCCTCGTTCATGGCGCGGACGGTCTGGTCGTGGACGAGCTGGATGGCGTCCCGGTAGTCGGTGAGCGCGACCAGGACGTCGTTCGCGCCGCTGATCGGCCGGGTGTGGCTCGGCACCAGGTGGGCGGGGCCGAGCGCGCGCATGGCGTCGAGGCTCGCGACCCACCCGAGGACGTCGCGGTAGGCGGTGCCGCGGATGGCGTAGAGGTTCGGGAACGACTTGTAGAAGTTGTCGCCGGGGAGGAGCACGCCGCGGTCGGGGAGCCAGACGAAGATCTGGTCGGGGGTCTCGCCGGGGGCGTGCTGCAGCACCAGGCGGATGCCGGCGATCTCGAGCTCGGTGCGGGCGCCCTCGAAGGTGTGGGTGGGGCGGAGAAGCGCGGGCGTGGTGTGCTCGTCGGTCAGCAGGCGGGGCCCGATGCCGCAGTTCAAGCGCTCGCCCGCGGGGAGGTAGACGCCGAACTGGCGCATCGCCCGGCGGTAGAGCACCGGGCGGACGACGTGCAGGACGCGGTCGAGCTCGGCGAGCGTCGAGGCGTGCGACCAGACCTCGGGGGCGTCGTCGCCGGCGAGGACGGCGGCGCCGAGGACGTGATCGGCGTGGTTGTGGGTGTAGACGATCGCCCGCACCGGCTTGGTCGTGATCGCGTCGAAGGCCGCCTTCACCGGGCGCGCCGCCTCGGCGCTCTCCATGGTGTCGACGATGACGACGCCGTCCGTGCCCTCGATCAGGATCGAGTTGGCGAGACCGTAGCCGATCGCGACGTGGACGCCCGCGGTCACCTCGACGACGCCGCGCGCGAGCTCGGCGCCGTGGGCGACCAGGTCGGGATGGGCGGCGGGCGGCGCCGGCGCGCTCGGCGGCTCGGCGCAGGCGGCCAGGAGTGCCAGCAGGGCGGCGAGTCCGGGCGTCGCGTTGCGGCGGCGCCCGCGGCATGCCTCAGCGCTCGGCGGCACGGCTCGCGCGCGCGGCCAGACGTGAGGGCGCGGTCTCCGCCCGCGCTCCCGCGCCGGGCGGGAGCATCGGCGCCAGCGCCGTTCCGTGCCGGCGTGCCAGCGCCAGCGCCTCGGCGACGGCCGCGGCGCGCGTGCCGGGATCGGGGTGGCGCTCGGCGGCGAGGTCGAGCGCCTGCCGGGCTATCTGGGTGCGGATGGCGCCGAGGGCGCGGACGATCGCGAGACGCACGCGCCGATCGCGCCGTCCGAGCGCGCGCGTCAGCGGCTCGACGGCGCGGTGGTTGCCGAGGCTCCCGAGCGAGGTCGCGGCGGCGGCGGCGAGCACGGGATCGGGGCCGCGCAGGAGCGGCACCAGCTCGTTCGTGACGCCGACGCTCTGGTTGCCCTCGACGGCCTGGACGACGACCACGCGGTCGGCGCCGTGCGACTCGCGCAGCAGCCGCCCCCAGGACGTCGGCCCGAAGATCAAGGCGCGCCGCTCGAGCTCGGTGAGGAGAGCGACGCGGGTCTCGACGGGGAGGGCGGGATCGAAGACGAGCTTGCCGGCGCGGGTCGACTCGGCGCGCGTGAGGAGCGGGACGTGGCCCGCCCTGGTCACGTCGGCGATCGCCGAGCGCGCGAGCGCCGGCTCGGAGGAGGCCATGAGCTCGAGGGTGAGCGCCCGCAGGCGCTCGAGCTGGAGCGGCGACCGCTCCATGACGGCGATCGCGGCGTACCCGCGCAGGGCCGTGAGATAGAGGTCGCGATCCCGGGGCGTCAGCACGAGGGTCTCGACCGGCGCTGGCTGCGAGGCCCAGCGCACCGCGCCCGTCACCGCCGAGTCGGCGAGCTTCGGGCTGCGCGCGATCGCGCGCAGGAAGACGACCACCTCCTGGCCCGCCGCGTACGCCGGGCTCTCGACGCCGTCGCGCGCGAACGTGAGACGCCCGAGCGCGGCGTCGCCCTTCAGGATCTCGACCGCCTCGGCCTCGACCACCGGCCACACGACCGGCGGCTCGCCGACCGGGATCTCCCACGCCGGGTGCACGACGCGCGCGAGCGCGATCACGTCGGCGTCGACGGTCCGCTGCCAGAGGGTCGCCGCGGGCGCGGCGGCGAGCGCCGCGTGAGCGGGACCCGGCGCTCCGAGCGCCGCCAGGACGAGCGCGAGCGGACCGGCCACACCCAGCGCCCAGGCGCGCCCACGGCCCCGCATCGCACGACCCCCCATCGGCCGGGAGCATAGAGGGAGCCCCGCCCGGGTTTCAAGCGCCCCGGGCGCCCGGTCGTGTCTAATCTCCCTCGGGTGTCCTAAACCTGCCGGATGGGGTGTCCTAATCCGCGCCTGCCGCGGGTGGCCGCCTCACGAAGCTACGGGACGGGCCGGAGGGTCCGTGGCTCCTTGGCGGGGCGTGTGATCACCTCATCCTCGACCACGCCGTCCCGGAGCGTGAGGACTCGGTCGCCATAGGCTGCAGCGATGGCACTATGCGTGACAAGGATCACCGTCACGCCCCGTTCGCGGTTTGCCGCTCGCAGCAAGCTCATGATGTCCGCGCCCGCCATCGAATCGAGGTTGCCCGTCGGCTCGTCGGCGAGAACGGATGACGGGTCGTCTGTTGGGCCGCACTTCCGCCGTCACGAGACCGGCCGCAGGCGGGGAGGTTCCTTCGGCGGGCGAGTCACGACTTCATCGACGATCGCACCGTCGCGGAGCGTGACGATTCGGTTGCCGTAGGCAGCGGCGATGTGACTGTGCGTGACGAGGATGATCGTCACGCAGCGGTCACGGTTGTACTGCCGCAGAAGCGCAAGAATCTCTGCCCCCGCCAATGAATCGAGGTTGCCCGTCGGTTCATCGGCCATGATGATTACCGGATCGATAGCGAGTGCCCGCGCGATCGCGACTCGTTGCAACTCACCTCCCGACAGTTCCTCGGGGAGATGACCAGCGCGATCGCGAAGCCCGACGAGGTCGAGTGCAGCAAGTGCTCGCGCGTTGGCCTCTCTCCGTGAGATACCCGCGGCGCTCAGCGGGAGTATGACATTGTGGAGGGCGGAGATGCTCGGCAACAAATTGAAGAACTGGAAGACGAGGCCCAGGCGGGTGCGACGGAGGGCGGTCACCGCGTCATCGTCCATATGGGCGATGGGTACGCCCTCGATGACAATCTCGCCGCTGGTTGGCGTATCGAGGCCGGCGACTAGGTTGAGGAGCGTGCTCTTCCCCGAGCCGCTCGGTCCCATGATCGATAGAAACTCCCCGCGGGGCACCGTCAACGAAAGATCGTCCAGGGCCAGCACTTGTCGCTGGCCCCTCTGGTAGTGCTTGGTGACCCGTTCAACGCGAACCGCTGGCGATTCCTCCGGCATGGTGTCACTCAGCCGCGACGAGGCCCGCTACGTTCGCGCGGGCCGTCCGCCGGACGGACGGGTAGGCCCCAAGAGTCGCGGCGATGATGGCGAGTCCAATGGTCGCCAGCACGAGGCCTGGCGAGAGGTCAGGCCGGAAGCTCCAGCCGGAGACCACCCGCGAGGTGCGCGTGACGACGAGAACGGAGAGGGGCACTGAGTACGCAACCGCGAGGATGCCCCCGAACGCACCTAGGAGCCCCGCCTCGGTTGAGAGCAATCGGACCACCTGGCCTCGGTTGTAGGCAACGCAACGAAGAAGGCCGATCGCGCGGCGGCGGTCGAGCGCCTCCGCGAGGAAGAAGTTGGCGACGGCAATCACGGCGACGAGAATCGCGATCCCTTCGATGGCGTACGTAAGCAAGAGCGTGTTGTCGAAGGCGCTTGCTACGACCCGCTTGAACTCGCTACCGGTCAGGATACTGACTCCTGAGGCGGGACCCAAGCGTTCGCGGATCGCGCTCCGTACGGCACCAAGGTCCGCCCCCTCTCGGGCCCACAGGTTGAAGTAGTTGACCGCGGTGTCCTGCCAGAGCCGTTCGTAGATTGATCGTTCGACGATAATGAGCCCGCTATCACGCGTGTAGTCCACGACGACGGCCGCGATCGTGAAACGGTGCTCGCCCGTGGGAGTCGCAAGCGTGAGCGTGTCCCCGGCATGAAGGCGTGCCCGATACGCCAGGTTCTCGCTCACGAGAACGGCATTCCCGCTTGCGAAGGCAGCGTGGTAGTCGGACACCGACTGGTCAACGACGGGATACCGAAGACGCTCGAGTGCAGCGACCCGATCGGTCTTGAGCATCACAATGCGCGTCCCGAGGCGAACGTTCAGGAGGCGGACGGCATTGACTTCGCTCACCGCTGGCACCGCGCGGAGTTCCTCCTCGAGCGTGCCCGACAGTGTCGGTCCCGAAGGAAACGGCACTCGGGGTCCGGGTGTCACGAAAAGGTCGGAGGCCAGGGTCTGGTCCATCCACTCGAGGATGGAGCCGCTGAGGCTTCGGACGTATGTGCTCACGAAGATCACAAGCGAGAAGGCGACCATGAAGGCCGCGAGGGTGCCCGTGATCTTCGCGCCCCCACGGGCGAGTTCGTGTGTCGCGAGGTTGAGATCAGCGTGCGCGAGGCCCCGCAGCGGTGCGAAGACGGCACGCACCCAGCTCGGGATGAGGAGGACGTATCCGAAGGTCACGAGGAGCACGCCGGTCATGACGAGCGCGATCTGGCC
>Ga0299906_10003223_pt1 | contig 13457 bp, 6 predicted proteins | sample RVTome_14_FD_200259 | JGI IMG/M metagenome (GOLD analysis project Ga0299906, IMG submission 200259) | Soil microbial communities from uranium-contaminated site in the Upper Colorado River Basin, Wyoming, United States - RVT145D125 (version 2) ...
TCGTGCCCGAGCGCGGGCAGCCGACGATGAACACCTTGCGATAGGACGGCGCGAGCGGCCACGCGTCGCGCGCGCGGCCGTGGCGCCGCCACGCCGCTGCCCGAGCCCGCAGCCGAGCGACCTCGTACGCGGCATGCAACGTATGGAAGGTCGACATGACGCGCTCTCATGCATGGGCCGCACGGCTCAAAACCGCAACCGGTCGGGCGCGGCGGCGAGCGTGGAGGCGAGCGCGCCGTCGCTGAGGCCGGTGGCCAGCCGCCGCGCCGCCGCCCGGGCGCGTTCTCGGTGTGCGTTCGCCTCGGCCTCGTGGCCCTGGCGGCGCGCGACTTCGGCGAGCAGCGCCGGCACTTCCCACCCGCTGCGCGCGTACGCGACTCTGGCGGCCAGGGTCGCGGCCTGCCCCAGCGGCGTCGCGGCGCGCGACCCCTCGCCCAGTGCCAGGAGCACGCGGCCCTGCAGGGTGAGCCCGCGGGCCTCGAGCTTCGGCGCCCGGTGCCGGCGCGCGCCCTCGATCTCGGCGGCACTGAGTTCGAGGGCCCGCGCCGGGTCGCCGTGCCGCAGCTCGTACTCGGCCCGGGCATGCAGCACGTGCAGCGTATAGCGCCAGCGCATCCACGGATCGTCCGCGGCACCGAGGTGCGCCTCGACGGACGCGAGGTGTCGCAGCGCCGCTTCGGGGTCGCCCAGGTCGAGGTGGTTGTGGGCCAGATTGACGGCGGCGTTGATGATGATCTCGTCGTCGCCGATGTCGGCGGCCAGGCTGGCGGCACGCGCGTTGTAGTCCAGCGCCAGCCGCGGTTGCTGCATCTCGGCCAGACACCAGGCGGTGGTGTTGAGGAGGCGGCTCTTCCAGGCGCGATCGCCGATGCGGTCGCTGACGTCGTAGGCTTCCCCGAGCACGGCGAGCGCGCCGTCGTAGTCACCGAGACAACAGCGACTCTTGCCGAGGAACCAGGTCGCGAAGATCGTGACGTCCGGAGCCCGGGCCTCGCGCGCCAGAAGCAGCGCCCGCTCGCAGCTCGCGATGGCCCGGAGGAAGTCGCCCGACCACTCCCGCGCCAGGGCCAGGTGCTGATGGAGGGCGGCTTCGACGGCGGCGTGCGGGCGCTGGCGCAGGACGGTGAGACCCATCTCGACGTGTCGCTCCAGGGCGGCCAGGTCCGATCGACAGACACCCGCCAGGAAGCCGCGCACCCCTTCGGCCATGGCGTGCGCCGGGGGCGACGGATGGATGGCGACGAGCGCGTCCACGGTGGCCAGCTCGTCCGCCATACGCCGGTAGTCGTGGCCCCAGAGGAAGGCACTGGCCGCCGACACGGTGTGGAGTGCCCGGGTTTCCGGGTCGGGTTCCAATGCGGCGGCGGCCCGATACGAATGGCCGGCGGCCGTGAAGTCGCTCACGTAGAACTGGGCCACGGCGAGCCGTGCGAGCAGCCCGACGCGCTCCGTCACCCCGGCGCCGTTGCCGAGGCGATCGGCGATCGCGAGCGCGGCCCGCGCATGCAGGATGACCGAGCGACTCGCAAAGCTCTCGGCGGCCTTCTCCGTGGCGCGCAGGTGGTAGGTGAACGCGCGCCGCCAGTCTTCTCCCGCTTCGAAATGGTGTGCGAGCGTCTCGTAGTGCTCGGCCAGGCGGTCGGCGTAGAGATCCTCGATGGCGGTGCCGATCGTCCGGTGCAGGGCCTGACGTCGCGCGACGTCGACACTGAGATACGCGACGTCGTGCGTCAGGGCGTGCTTGAACATGTAGGCCAGCTCCGGGCGCGTGGCCTTCTCGTAGATGAGTTCGAGGCTGCGCAGCTCGTCGACCTGTACCTGCACGCGGTCGCCGGCCTCGAGGAGGCGCGCCAGCAGCCGCAGGGCGAACTCCCGGCCGATGACGGACGCGATCTGCAGCGCCAGGCGCGCGTCGCCACCGAGGCGTTCGAGTCGGGCGATCAGCACCTCTTGAATGGTGTCGGGCACGCTGAGCGAGGCGAGATCGCGCGCCAGGACGACGCGCTGCGCTTCGAGCCGGATCGAGCCGTCTTCGAGCAGGGAGCGTGTGACCTCTTCGACGAAGAACGGGTTGCCCTCGGCCTTGGCGGCGATCAGCCCGACGAGCGACGGAGGCAGCTCGCCGGCGCCGAGCACCGACTCGGTCATGCGGGCGACGGCGGCCTGCGGCAGGGGGCGCAAGGCCACGCGCTGGTGGTAGCTGCGATCGCCGAAGGGATGCGTGTAGCCGGGGCGATGCGTGAGGAGCAGGAGGATGCGACTCGCCGGCACCGCCTCGGCGAGGAAGGTGAGGTACTGCTCGGAGTCGGAGTCGATCCAATGCAGATCCTCGACGACGAGCACGAGCGTCGTCCGGCTCGCGAGCCGCACGGACAGCTCCCGTAAGGCGCGGGACGTCTCGCTGCGGCGGTTTACGGCATCCATCTCGGCGACGCGCGGGTCGTGCACGGGCAGCGCCAGGAGCTGCTGGACGAGGGGGATCGTCCAGGCCAGGTCGGCGCCGAAGGACGCGAGACCGCTCGCGACCTTGGCCGCGGCGGCCGCGTCGTCGTCCCGATCCTCGATGCCGAGGTAGGCGCGCACGGCTTCCGCGATCGGCAGGAACGGGGTGGCCGTGCCATACGGCGTGCAGCGCCCGATGATCCATTCGTGCGGCTCGCCGGCGAGGTGCCCCTGCAGCTCCGCCAACAGCCGGGACTTGCCGATGCCGGCTTCTCCCGCGACGAACACCACCTGGCCGCGCCCTTCACGCGCCTCGCTGAAGGCGTGCCGGACCTGCTCGAGCTCGCCGTCGCGTCCGATGAAGGGCGTCAGGGTGGTCGCCAGCGGTACGCCGATCGGGTCCGGGGCCGTTGCGGGCGTGGCCACGTGCGCGGTCACGCGATCCCCGTCGAGCGGGCCGAGGCGCACTTCGCGCGCCGTCAATCGACACCGGTGGGCGACGCGCCGGGCCACCGGCTCTGAGACCAGGATCTCTCCAGGTCCCGCGTGTCCCTGCAGTCGTTCGGGTAGAGTCATCGTGTCGGCCACGGGCAGCACGACGAGTTCGCGCGACTCGATGCCGTAGGCGACGCGCACTTCACCAAAGTGCAGCGCCATGCGCAGCCGTGGCCCGCGGGCGTCGGCGAGCCGGGCGAGCGCGAAGGCGGCGTGCAAGGCCCGTTCGGCCGCCCGCTCCAGTGCGAGTGGCGCTCCGAAGACGGCGCAGGCACGTGTCGGCGTGCGCTCGATCAGGACGCCGCCGAAGCCGGTCAGCTTGTCGGCGAGGCGTTCCCCCCACCGCCGGGCCGCGGTCCACGGGTCGGCAGAGCCTTCCTCGTCGTCGCCCGCGGGCTCGGCCGTCACCACCAGCACGGCGACGGGCTTGCGCTCGACGGGTGACGCCTGACTCGTCGCCGCGGGCTCCGGCGCGGCGGTCGGTCGGACGGGCGTGGCCGGGGTGGTGGCGTCGAGGCGCGGCCGCTCGATGCCGAGGCTGCGCATGCGGTAGCGCAGCGCGTTGCGGCCGATGCCGAGGAGACGGGCCGCGGCGGCGACGTTGCCGCCCGCCCGCCCGAGCGCCGCCTCGATCCGAGTACGCTCATCCTCGTCCGTCGCCGGCGCGGGCGCGCGAGAGGCGGGAGGCGCCGGGGCGGCCCCCGGGGGCGCCATCGAGCCGGGCGTCGCCAGAGTGGAGAGGAGGGCCGCGTCGATCGTCGGGGTCGTGCCGAGCAGCGTGACGCGCTCCATCAGATGGGAGAGTTCGCGGACGTTTCCCGGCCATGGCTGTGCGGCCAGCCAGGCACGCGCGTCCTCGCCGAGCCGTCGCGGCGTCGTCCCGTGTGCGGCGGCGAAGCGGTCGAGGAAGTGCTCAGCGAGCAGCGGGATGTCGGCGCCGCGCTCACGGAGCGCCGGAATCGCCAGGACCACCACGGCGAGGCGATGATAGAGGTCGGCCCGGAAGCGTCCGGCGGCTGCGAGGGCGGCCAGGTCCTGCTGCGTGGCCGCAATGAGCTTGACGTCGATGCGCCGCGCGTCGAGGGAGCCGAGCCGGCGCACCTGCTTGTCCTCGATGGCGCCCAGGATCTTGCCCTGGAGGGAGAGCGGCAGGCTGTCGATCTCGTCGAGGAAGAGGACGCCGCCCGAAGCCGACTCGAACAGGCCCGGCTTGGCGCGCTTCGCGTCCGTGAAGGCGCCCGCCTCGAAGCCGAACAGCTCGGCCTCCAGCATCGACTCCGGAATGGCGGCACAGTTGACGTCCACGAAGCGGGCGCCGGCGCGCGGGCCGAGGGTATGGATGGTATGCGCCACCAGGCCCTTGCCGGTTCCGGTCTGGCCCTGGAGCAGCAGGGTGGGGACGTTCGGGTTGCCTGGCGCGTCGAATGTGGCCAGGTGCCGAATCCGCTCGCGCAGCAGTCGCACCGGCTCCGATTCACCCAGGACCAGGTCGACGACCAGTTCGACGTCTGACGCTCGCATCCGGCGGCCCTTGAACCACTTCCGGCCCAGGAACCACAAGTGGCCCTTGGTTGGCCCATCGGGTCGATTCCTTGTTCATGGTCTAAGTTGTTGGATCAACTTGCTTATCGTCGGTGGCGAGGGGTGGCACCAGAGTTGCGTAGTGATGGGTTCGTCCAGTCAATCACAGCCAACGGGAGGGGAATCCGAATGAGTATCGACGAGAGCAAGGTTCACGAGTTCGTGCACAAGGCGGTCGGTGACATGGGCGCCGCGCTGACGGCCGCGCTGGTCGTGGTCGGCGACAAGCTCGGGCTGTACCGGGCCATGGCCGATTCGAAGCCGGTGACGGCGGCCGTCCTCGCCGGGCGCACCGAGACCAACGCGCGCAGCGTCCAGGAATGGCTGTCGGCACAGGCCGCGGCGGGGTACGTCGACTACGACCCGGCGACCGGGACGTACACGCTCCCGCCGGCTCAGGCGGTGGCCCTCGCGGACGAGGACTCGCCCGCCTGCGTGCTGGGCGGCTTCCAGGGAATGACGGCCGCGATGCGGGCGGCGCCGCTGGTAGTCGAGGCCTTTCGCTCGGGCGGTGGCGTGGGTTGGCACCAGCACGACCCGGAGCTGTTCTGCGGGACCGAGCGCTTCTTCCGGCCCGGCTACAATGCCCATCTGACGACCGAGTGGATCCCGGCGCTCGACGGCGTGGAAGAGAAGCTGCGCGGCGGTGCCCGCGTTGCCGACGTCGGCTGCGGCCACGGGGCGTCGACCATCATCCTCGCTCAGACCTACCCGAAGTCGACCTTCGTCGGCTTCGACTACCACCAGGCTTCGGTGGACGCGGCGCGCGAGCGGGCGGCCCGGGCCGGGGTCTCGGCCCGAGTCTCCTTCGAGGTGGCAGCCGCCCAGTCGTTCCCCGGCACGTACGACCTGGTGGCGTGCTTCGACTGCCTGCACGACATGGGCGATCCCGTCGGCGCGGCCAGCCACGTCCGCGGGGCGCTCACCCCGGATGGGACGTGGATGATCGTCGAGCCGTTCGCAGGCGACCGCGTCGAGGACAACCTGAATCCGCTCGGACGCCTCTTCTACTCGGTCTCGACGTTGGTCTGTACGCAGGCTGCATTGTCGCAGGGCGGCAAGCCGGCGCTGGGCGCCCAGGCCGGCGAAGGGCGCCTGCGACAAGTGGTCACGGAGGGCGGGTTCTCGCGCTTCCGCCGGGCCACCGAGACGCCCTTCAACCTGGTGCTCGAAGCGCGTCCCTAGACCGGTTGCGAGACCGGTTGCGGGACGGGTGGGGGGCCGCGAGCGGCGGCGCCCCCACCCGCGATTCCTTGACGGCGCAGGCCGGGCGACGTAGTGGGTCAATCGATCGATCGATTCACATGGAGCCGGTGACCGCACAGGACCTCGAGCCCACCACGGCTCCCCAGCTCTTCGGCGGCTCGCTGATGAGCCCGGTGCCCGATCCGTATGGCGTCTACCGGCGCCTGCGCCACGAGCAACCCGTGGTGGCGCTCCAGGGATTCCTCGGCACCAGCTACATGGTGACGCGCTACGCCCACGTGGTGGCGGCTCTGAAGGATCCCGCCGTCTACTCCTCGCGCGGCAACGCGCGCGGCATCGGCCTCGTCATGGGCCGCACCATTCTCGAGATGGAGGGCAAGGAGCACCAGCGCCACCGCAAGATCGTGACCCCGGCCTTCTCGCCCCGCGCGCTGCGCAGCGGCATCGAGACGACCATCGACGAGATCGTGCACGGACTGATCGACGGTTTCGCCAGGGACGGCCGCGCCGACCTGGTCTCCCAATTCACGTTCACGTTCCCCCTGCGGGTGATGGCGCGCATCATCGGCATTCCGATCGACGACTTCGACGCCTTTCACCACCAGGCGCTCGCGCTCATCTCCGTCGCCGACGACCCGCAGAAGGGGCTGACGGCGGCGCAGTGGATCATCGACTATCTGCGGCCCATCCTGCACGCGCGGCGCGACGAGCCGCGCGACGACCTCATGAGCACCCTGGCGCATGCCGAGGTCGAGGGCGAGCGGCTCACGGACGACGAGGTGCTGAGCTTCCTGCGCTTGCTGCTCCCGGCGGGCGCCGAGACGACGTACCGCCTGACGGGCAGCACCCTCTTCGCCTGCCTCTCGCATCCCGAGGTGCTCGCGCAGGTGCGTGCCGATCCGAACACCATGGACGCGGTCATCGAGGAAGTGCTGCGCTGGGAGTCGCCGGTGCAGTACGTCTCGCGCGAGGTGACGCGCCCGGTCGACCTGGACGGGTGGGAGGTGCCGGAAGGGGGCCTCATCATGTTCGCCATCGGCTCGGCCAACCGTGACGAGACGCGCTTCGAGGACCCGGACCGCTTCGTGCTGAACCGCTCGAACATCGGCGACCACGTCGCCTTCGGCTTCGGCGAGCATTTCTGCGCCGGGTCGCACCTCGGACGACTCGAAGCCCGCATGGCCGTGCCCGCGCTCCTCGATCGCCTGCCGAATCTGCGGCTCGACCCCGCCGAGGCGTGTCGGATGGTCGGCCTGGCGTTTCGCTCGCCCGACCGGCTGCCCGTGCTCTTCGGCGGCTGAGCGATGGCGCGTCGGGGGGGCGGGTCGTTCGTTGACTCGCGCCGAGGCGATGGGGTCTAAGGCCCGGTGCGCTCCGTCCCCGTCCTCCGTCTGGGAGTCGGTCTCTATCTAGCCGCGTGTGGCGGTGCGCCGCCCGAGGCGGTGGAGCCGGTGCGGCCCGTCAAGCTGTTCACGGTCGGCGCCGCGGGCGAGAGTGGCCGGCGCGAGTACCCGGCGACGCTGTCCCCGCAGGTCGACGCCATGCTCGGCTTCGAGGTGCCGGGACGGATCGTCGAGTTCCCGGTCCGCGAAGGGGAACGCGTCGAAGCGGGGCACGTCCTGGCCCGCATCGACCCGCGCGACTACGAGGCCCGGCTCGGGGCCGCGCGGGCCGAGGTGCGCAAGGCCGAAGCGGACCTGCGCCGGGGACTGTCGGTGCGGCGCGAGGACGCCGGGGCCATTTCGATGGCGATGATCGACCTGCTCCGCCGCAGCGTCGAGGTCGCGCACGCCCAGCAGGTCGAGGCGCAGAAGGCCGTCGAGGACGCGACCCTGCGCGCCCCGATCGCCGGGCTGGTGGCCCGCAAGTTGGTCGACGACTTCGCCAACGTCCAGGCCAAGGAGCCGGTCGTCAACCTACAGGACGACGCCGTCATCGAGGCGGTCGTGAACCTGCCGGAGCGCGACCTGGCGACGATGGTGCCGCCCAAGACCCGCGAACGGGCGACGGAAGTGCTCGCGCCCGAGGTGGTGATCGCGGCCCGACCCGGCCAGTCGTACAAGGCGCAGGTGAAGGAGTTCGCGCCCACCGCCGATCCGGTGACGCGGACCTTCAAGCTCACGCTCACGCTCGGGCGGCCCGAGGACATCCTCATGCTGCCCGGTATGACGGGCAAGGCGATGCTCTCCTTCGGCGCGCTCACGGGGTCGGGAGAAACGGGGCTGCGCGTGCCGGCGCGCGCGGTCGTCGCCGGCCCGGAGCGCACGCCGTATCTGTGGGTGGTGTCGCCCGAGACGATGGTGGTCGAGCGACGCGACGTGCGCCTCGGTGGCATCGTCGGCGATCAGGTCGAAATCCTCGACGGACTGCGCGCCGGTGAGACGATCGCCATCGCGGGCGTGCACGGTCTGCGGGCCGGCATGACGGTCCGTCGCCTCGAGTCGTAGCGGCGGCGCCCGAGCGATGAACCTGGCCGCCTTCGCGCTCCGCAACCGGACCACGACGCTGGTGCTGACCGCCGTCATGCTGTGCGGTGGCCTCCGCGCCTTCACCGGATTGCCGAGACTCGAGGATCCGGAGTTCACCATCAAGGAAGCGCTCGTCGTCACACCCTACCCGGGGGCGTCGGCGGCGCAGGTCGAGGAGGAGGTGACCGACAAGGTCGAGATCGCGGTCCAGCAGCTCGGACAGCTCAAGGAGATCGAGTCGAAATCGGACCGCGGGCTCTCCACCGTCACGGTTCGCATCAAGGACAAGTACGACAAGACCGGCCTCCCGCAGGTCTGGGACGAGCTGCGTCGCAAAGTGGGTGACGCGCAAGGGGAGCTACCGCCGGGTGCCGGGTCGTCGATGGTCGTCGACGACTACGGCGACGTCTACGGTGTCTTCCTCGCCATCTACGGCCCCGAGTACACGTACGCCGAGCTGCGCGAGGTGGCCAAGCTGCTGCGCCGCGAGCTGCTGCTCGTGCAGGACGTCGCCAAGATCGAGTTCTGGGGCGAGCGGACCGAGGCGGTGTACATCGAGCCCTCGCGCGAGCGCATGGCCGAGCTGGGCATTCCCATGGCCGCCATCGTCGACGAGCTGCGCGCCAAGAACGCGGTCGCCGACGCCGGGCGCGTCGAGGTGGGACGGGAATGGGTGGCGATCGAGCCGACGGGCGCCTTGAACGACGTCGCGACGATCGGGGCGCTCCTCCTGCGGGGGCAGGAGGGCGGTCGCCAGATCCACCTGCGCGACATCGCGACCGTCCGGCGCGGCTACCTGGAGCCGCCGTCGCGTGCGCTGCGCTACGACGGCCACGTCGCCATCGGCCTCGGCATCTCGACGGTGGCCGGTGGGAACGTCGTCACCATGGGCGCCGCGGTCGCCGATCGCACGCAAGCGCTGCTCGACCAGATTCCGCTGGGCATCGAGTTCGGCATCGTGTCCCTGCAGTCCGTGGCGGTGACGGAGGCGATCAGCAACTTCACCATCAGCCTCGTGCAGGCCGTCGCCATCGTCGTGATCGTGCTGCTGGCCTTCATGGGGCTGCGCTCCGGCCTCCTCATCGGCTTCATCCTGGTGCTCACGATCGCCGGGAGCTTCATCTTCCTCGGGCCGATGGAGGTGGCGCTCCAGCGCATTTCCCTGGGCGCGCTCATCATCGCGCTCGGCATGCTCGTCGACAACGCGATCGTCGTCACGGACGGCATCCAGGTGCGCATCGAGCAGGGCCGCGACCCCGAGGAGGCCGCCGTCGAGGTGGTGGGGCAGACGTCGCTGCCGCTCTTCGGGGCGACCGCCGTGGCGATCCTCGCGTTCGCGGGCATCGGGACGTCGCAGGACGGGACGGGCGAGTTCTGTCGCTCGCTCTACCAGGTCGTCCTGGTCTCGCTCTCGTTCAGTTGGCTGACGGCGGTCACGGTGACGCCGCTGCTCGCCGTCATGTTCCTGAAGCGTCCCGAGGCGGGTGACCGCCCGGCCGATCCGTACGGCGGCGGATTCTACCGGCGGTTCCGCGGTCTGCTGAGCTGGTGCATCCGGCGGCGGTGGATTCCCGCCGGACTGGTCACCGCGATCTTCGTCGTGTCGCTGTGGGCGTTCGGCTGGGTCGACAAGAGCTTCTTTCCGGATTCCACCCGCCCGCAGTTCATGGTGGACTTCTGGCTGCCGCAAGGTACACACATCGACGAGACCGCCGCGCAGGCGGGCGACGTCGAGCCGTACCTGCAGGACCTCGACGGGGTCACGCACGTGACGACGTTGCTCGGCGCGGGCGGTCTCCGCTTCCTGCTCACCTATGCACCCGAGAAGCAGCATACGTCGTACGCGCAGTTCCTCGTCGACGTGGAGGACTACCGGCTGATCGGCGATCTCATGGCCACGATCGAGCGGGAGGTCGCGGCCGCGCATCCGAGCGCCGAGGTGTACGCGCGGCGCTTCATCATGGGCCCCGGCAGCGGCGGCAAGATACAGGCCCGGTTCAGCGGTCCGGATCTCGACGAACTGCGCCGCATCGCCGACCAGGCCGAGACGATTCTCGAGGACGATCCCGACGCCAAGGGCGTGCGGACGGACTGGCGCCAGCGGGTGAAGCGCATCACCCCGATCTTCGCGGAGGAGGAGGCGAGTCAGGCCGGCGTCACGCGCCCCGAGGTCACGCAGGCCATCCAGGCGGGTTTCGACGGGACGCGGGTCGGGGTGTACCGCGAACGCGACGAGCTGCTGCCGATCGTGGTGCGAGCGACCGACGCGGAGCGGCTCGACCCCGGCAGCATGCGCGACCTGCAGGTGTGGAGCCGGACCGCGGGCCGCATGATCCCGCTGCGCCAGGTCGTCTCCGACTTTCGCATCGACTTCGAAGACGACATCGTGATGCGCCTGAACCGCCGGCGGACCATCACCGTGCACGCCGACCCGAATCGCGAAGGCGCCACTGCGCTCCTCGACCGGGTGCGTCCGTCGATCGAGGCCATCGAGCTGCCGCCCGGGTACGAGCTGGACTGGTGGGGCGAGTACAAGAGTTCCCGTGACGCGCAGGCGGCGCTGTCCAAGCCGCTGCCCATCTTCTTCCTCCTCATGCTCCTGATCGTGATCGGGCTCTTCGACGGCGTGCGGGTCCCGCTCGTGATCTTCCTGACCGTGCCGCTGGCGCTCATCGGCGTCACCGGGGGGCTGCTGGCGACCGGGCAACCGTTCGGCTTCATGGCACTCCTCGGCTTCCTCAGCCTCTCGGGCATGCTGATCAAGAACGCCATCGTCCTGATCGACGAGATCAATGCGATGCTCGCGCACGGGGCTGACGCGGCGACCGCGGTCGTCGAGTCGGCGGTCAGTCGCCTGCGCCCCGTGGCCATGGCCGCCGCGACCACCGCGCTGGGGATGCTGCCGTTGCTCGTCGACGCCTTCTTCGTCTCCATGGCCGTGACGATCATCGCCGGGCTCGTGGTGGCGACGGTGCTGACCATGCTCATCGTGCCGACGCTCTATGCGATCGCCTTCCGGGTCGAGTCGCCGGCCGCCGGAGGGAGGTCGTGAAGAGGCCGCGAACGGCATGGCTCGTCGCGCTCGCCGTCCTCGTGGCCGGCTGCCCGAAGATCGGTCCCGACTACGAGCCGCCGGTGCCGCCGGTCGCGGAGGGCTGGCGTGACGCGGGGGACGCGACCCTGAACGTGGGCGCCGCCGGACCCGACGACTGGTGGGTGCTCTTCGACGATCCGGTGTTGGCCCGGTTGGTCGAGACGGCGCGCCGGCAGAACCCGTCCCTCGAGTTCGCGGCCGTCCGCGTCCTCGAGGCGCGGGCGCGCCGCGGCATCGCCGTGGGCGGACTCTGGCCGCAGAGTCAGAACGCCTTCGGGACGTGGTCGCGGGTCGAGCTGAGCGAGTCGCGCGCCAACCAGACGAACCCATCCCTCGATCGCGACTTCGACGACTGGAACTTCGGCGCCGAAGCGGCCTGGGAGCTGGATCTCTGGGGGCATCTGCGGCGCGGGGTCGAGGCGGCCGACGCCGAGCTGATGGCGCAGGTGGCGGACTACGACGACGTGTTGCTGAGCCTGATCGCCGAAGTCGTGCGCACGTACGTCCGCCTGCGGGTCTTCGAAGAGCGCCTGGCGGTCGCCCACGGCAACGCGATCATCCAGCAGCGTAGCCGCGACATCGCCGACGTGAAGTTTCGCAACGAGACGGTGAGCGAGCTCGACGTCGTCCAGGCGGATGCCCTGCTCGCCACGACCGAAGCCTTCGCCGCCGCGCAGGCGGCGGAGTACCGCGCGGCCGAGAACACGCTGGCCGTGCTGCTCGGCTTGCCCCCGCAGAGCCTGGACGAGCTGGTCGGGGAGCGCGGCATTCCCGTCGCGCCGCCGCGCGTGGAAGTCGGCGTCCCTGCCGAGTTGCTGCGCCGGCGCCCCGACGTGCGCCGCCTCGAGCGCCAGGTCGCCGCGCAGAGTGCGCGCATCGGCATCGCCAAGGCCGACCTGCTGCCCCGTCTGTCCCTCACCGGCGTCTTCAGCGTCGCGGCGGAGGACTTCGCGGACCTCGGCGACCCGCGCAGCATCGAGGCCTTCGGCGGTCCGACGCTGCGTTGGGCCATCCTCAACTACGGGCGCATCACCAACAACGTGCGCGTTCAGGACGCCCGCTTCCAGGCGCTGCTTGCGGCCTATGAGGCGACCGTCCTGCGGGCGCAGCAGGAGGTCGAGAACGCCATCGTACGACTCGCGCGGGCGCGCGTGCAGGTCGACGTGCTGGGCCGCGGCGCCGCGGCGGCGCGGCGCGCCGTGGACATCTCGGAGCTGCAGTACCGCGAGGGCATGGTCGACTACGTCCGCGTCCTGGACGCCCACGAGCGGCTGCTCGCGGCGCAGGAGCAGTTGGTCGTGGCGCGCGGCGAAGCCGCCGGGCAGGTGGTGGCCCTCCATCGGAGCCTCGGCGGCGGGTGGCAGGTGCGCGAGGGCGAAGCCATCGTCTCGCCCGACGTCGTCGAAGAGATGCGGGCGCGGACCTGGTGGGGCGGTCTCACCAGCGGGACCGAGGATCCGGACGCGGCGGTGCGGGCGCCGTGGTGGCGGCGCTGGTGGCCCAGTTGGTGAGGGGTCGTTCCGACGTGTCCTGACGTGCGCGTCGTCTCCTGGAACGTCAACGGGCTGCGGGCCTGCGCCCGCCAGGGCTTCGATGGCTGGCTGCGGCGTGCGCGGGCCGACGTGGTGGCGCTGCAGGAGGTGCGGGCGCTTCCCGAGGAGGCCGGCGCCGCGGTGCGCGTGCCGCGGGGGTGGCACGCCCAGTGGGTGGCGGCGGAGCGCCGCGGCTACAGTGGCGTCGCCCTCCTGGCGCGCCGGCGGCCGGACGAGGTGCACGTCGGCTTGGGGGTGCCGCGCTTCGACCGGGAGGGGCGCCTCGTCACGGCCCGCTTCGGGCGGCTGGTGGTGATGAACGGCTACTTCCCGAAGGGCAGCGGTCCGAATCGCGACAACAGCCGCATCCCGTACAAGCTGGCGTTCACGCGCGCCGTGCGCCGCCAGGCCGAGGCGCTGCGCGAGCGCGGCCGGGACGTGTTGGTCGTGGGCGACTTCAACACCGCGCACCAGCCCATCGACCTGGCGCGGCCGCGGGAGAACGTGGAGAACAGCGGCTTTCGGCCCGAAGAGCGGGCCGAGCTGGACCGTTGGGTGCGGGCGGGCTGGGTCGATACGTTTCGACGTCTGCACGCCGAGCCGGGCCACTATTCGTGGTGGAGCCAGCGTCAGGGCGCT
>Ga0299906_10003224_pt1 | contig 13457 bp, 14 predicted proteins | sample RVTome_14_FD_200259 | JGI IMG/M metagenome (GOLD analysis project Ga0299906, IMG submission 200259) | Soil microbial communities from uranium-contaminated site in the Upper Colorado River Basin, Wyoming, United States - RVT145D125 (version 2) ...
CAATCGGGCGCCGATCGTTCCCGACATGATCGTCAATGCGCTTGCGGGCCTGCCGCAGTCGCATGAGCCGCTACAGGTCAACACGGCTTGACCGAGGAGTCGAAGTCATGATTCGCAATGCGCTGTTGTTCTGTCTCGCATCGACGGTGCCGCTGTGCGCGCTTGCGCAGAGCGGACCGACATACCGCTGCGTCAACGGAGATCTCGTGCGGCGCGTCGAGATCCTCTACGAAACCGGCGTCGCCGTTCCTTGCGAGGTGCACTACTTCAAGGATACCGAGGCGCCGGGGCAGCGTGAGGTCCTTTGGGTCGCGCGCAACCAGTCGGGTTACTGCGAGGCGAGGACCCAGGAGTTCATCGCCGAGCTCGGCGGTTTGGGCTGGCAGTGCGTGGACACCGCCAACGAGCCGGAAGCACCCGTCAGCGGCACGCAGGCGCCCGCGCCGGACGACGCGCAGCGAGCGATCGCGGACGACACGGAGACCTTGTCGGCGGGCGACGATCCCGAGCCGGTCGAGCCCTGAGCGGGGGCTGGCCGCGCTTACGCTGCCGCCGAGGTCGCGGCTTGCTCACTCATCTGCGATCGGAGCTCGCCGATATCGCCGCGCCGATCCCGGCGGGAAGTCGCACGCGTGCGCGGTAGGCTCACCGGGAGCCGATGCCCGCAGGTATCTATAAAATACATGATATATATAATATATTATATTGATACTTAAGGATTCAGTTTTAGATTCGGATGACATTGTTGTTTCAAGTGACTCAGCCCAGCGTGGCCATCGCCGGCCGCACCGAGCGATTTCCAGTGCACCGTGTCTACTGCGTCGGCAGAAACTACGCCGAGCATGCGCGCGAAATGGGCGCGAACCCGCAACGCGATCCGCCGTTCTTCTTCATGAAGCCGGCCGATGCCATCGTCGCGAGCGGCGCCGAGGTGGCGTATCCGCCGGCGACGCAGAATCTCCATTACGAGATGGAGCTCGTCACCGCCATCGGCAAACACGGCGCCGGCATTCCCAAGTCGCAAGCCGAGGCGCATGTCTGGGGCTATGCGGTCGGCATCGACCTCACGCGCCGCGATCTGCAGCTCGCGGCGAGGGACTCGGGCAGACCGTGGGATGCCGGCAAGGGCTTCGATGAATCGGCGCCGATCAGCGCCTTGCATGCCGCCGACGCTCTCGGCCATCCGCAATCCGGGCGCATCTGGCTGGCCGTCAACGGCGATATCAAGCAGGACTCCGATATCGGCAAGCTGATCTGGAGCGTGCCCGAGATCATCGAGCAGCTCTCCGGTCTGTTCGCTCTGCAGCCCGGCGACCTGATCTACACCGGCACGCCGGCCGGCGTCGGCCCGGTGAAACCGGGCGATCGGATCACCGGCGGGGTCGACGGCGTGGACACCATCGACGTCCGCATCGTCGCAGGTTCCTCGCGGTAGCCGCCGCGAGCTCGGCCAAGCGTTACAATGGCTTTCGTGAGGACGCAAGCCAAGCCGAGCGACGCCGCGTTCGTGCGCCGGCTGCAAGACAAACAACTCGTGCCCTTGTGGGACTTCTTCGGCGATTGGTTCAGCGCCGAGCCGAAGATCGCGGCCAAGCCGTTTCTGTGGCGTTACGAGGAGCTTCGGCCGCTGCTCATGGAGTCCGCGGAAGTGATCAGCGCGCGTGAGGCCGAGCGCCGCGTGCTCGTATTGGAAAATCCGGGGCTCCAAGACAAGCATTTGGTCACCGATACTTTGTACGCCGGCCTGCAGCTCATCACACCCGGCGAGATCGCTCCCGCCCACCGGCATACGGCCGTGGCGCTGCGCTTCGTCATCGAGGGGCACGGCGGCTACACGGCGGTCGCGGGCGAGCGCACGCTCATGGAGCCCGGCGATTTCATCATCACGCCGTCGTGGGCCTGGCACGACCACGGGCACGAGGGCGAAGGCCCGGTCGTCTGGCTCGATGTCCTGGACATCCCGACGCTACGCTATCTCGGCGCCAACTTCAGCGAGCACTATCCGGAGCCGCGTTTTCCGGAAGGGCCGCCGATCAACGACAGCCTCTACCGCTATGCCGCGAACATGCGCCCGGTGGGCTACACGCGCGAGAGTCTCGCCTCACCGATCTTCAGCTATCCGTATGCCCGCACGCGCGAGGCGCTCGAGCGCTTGAAGCAACACAGCGAGTGGGACGAGTGCCACGGCCTCAAGATGGAGTTCATCGATCCGACCACCGGAGAGCCGGCGATTCCGACGATCTCGACCTTCATTCAGCTGCTGCCGGCGGGGTTCGTCGGCGCGGCCTACCGGAGCACGGACGGGGCGCTGTTCTGTGTCGCCGAGGGCTGCGGCAGCATCACGATAGGCGCCGGCGACGACGCGGTCAGCTTCCAGTACTCCCCGCGAGACATCTTCGCCGTGCCCGGCTGGCGGCCCTATCGGATCGAGGCGCGCGAGGAGTCGGTGATCTTCAGCGCCTCCGACAAGGTCGTGCAGACGAAGCTCGGCGTCTGGCGGGAGCAGCGCTAGCGCAGGGCGGATCATGACGCTCGAGCTCTACACGTTCTATCGCAGCTCGGCCGCGTACCGCGTGCGTATCGCGTTGAACTACAAGGGGCTCAGCTACACGCCGATCACGCTGCATCTGCGACGCAACGAGCATCGCCGCGCCGACTACTTGAGCCTCAATCCGCAAGGCCTGGTTCCCGCGCTGGCGCACGACGGAGCCGTCATTCCGCAGTCGGTCGCCATTATGGAGTATGTCGAGGAGCGCTACCCCGAGCCGGCGCTGCTGCCCGCCGCCGGCGTGGATCGCGCATTGGTTCGATCGATGGCGCAGTCGATCGTTTCGGAAATGCATCCGTTGTGCAATCTGCGTGTCCTGAATTACTTGAAGGACGAGCTGGGCCAAGACGAGGCGGCTGTAAGGGCCTGGTACGCGCGTTGGATCGATCACGGCTTCGGGCCTCTGGAGAAGATGGTCGAGCGCTACGGCGACGGCAAGACGCACTGCTTCGGCGACAGTGTCACGATGGCCGACGTTTGCCTGGTGCCGCAGATGTTCAATGCGCAGCGTTTCGAGTGCGATCTGACACCGTACCCGAGGTTGACGGCGATCGCCGCCGCATTGGAGCCGCATCCGGCGTTCGCCCAAGCGCACCCTTCGGAGCAGCCGGACGCGGAGTAGCCGCGCCCCGGCTCGTCAGGAAGTCGGAGTTTTGGCAGAATGAGCACGCTCTCGAGCACGCCTCCGGCATCACGATGACAACGAGAAGGAGCCCGGCAATGCTTGCCAATCTCGATAGATTCATGCCGCGCCCGCTCGCAGTCACGGGTGCCATGCTGCTCGCCTGCGGCCTCAAGGCGGCGGCGCAGGAGGGCTTGCCCGTCGGCCCGCCGCCGGCGCCGGACCTGACGGGGCGATATGCGCCGTTGACCTGCGCGCCCAATGGCGCAACGTGCCCGTTCGTCGTCGACGACATCAAGCTGACGCCCGTCGGCAAGAAGATGTGGGACGCCTACGAGGAAATCATCGGGCCGAAGTTCGACTGTGCCCAGGCGACGCCGCCCTCGCTGTTCGCCGACCCCTACCGCTGGGCGATCCACCAGCTTACCGATCGAGTGGTCTTCGAGTACGAGAAAGACGACATCATACGGACGGTCTGGCTCACGGGCTGGGGACACCCGGAACCGGGCCCCTACGACGCCTCATGGCAGGGGCATTCCATCGGCTGGTACGAGGGCGATGAGCTCGTGGTCGTGACCACGCGCTATCACTATGATCCGCACGGCATCGAGGATTTCGGCGGCATTCCGTCGTCGACACAGAAGCGTGTCACCGAACGCTATCGGCGCGAAGGCGACCGGCTGTATCTGCGGGCGCTGACGGAGGATCCGCTGATCCTCGAGGAGCCGATCTATTTCGAGTTCGAGTATCTGGCAGGCGACGACCCACTGATTCTGCCGTACCGCTGCGAGCTCGACCAGGCGAGGTTTCCGACGCAGTATGCCGATCCCGAGAAAGGCACGAGCCTGGCCGATTTCGGCGGCAGGGACCCGGAGCTCGTGCCGGTTGGCGTCGAGGAGCTCGAGCGCCGGCGGCGCGAGAACCAAAACTGATTCGGGGCGCAGTGAGCCCTCGAGGAGGCAAATGCGATGAGAGTGTACTTGTCCGCGACAGCGCTGTTCATGCTCGCCGGCATGCCGATTCACGCTCACCACGCGCAAGCGCCGTTTTTCGACCAGAGCAGGGAAGTAGAGATCGAGGGCGTCGTCACGCGTTTCGACTTCCGCAATCCTCATCCGGTGCTGTACGTGGACGTCAGCAACGACTCCGGCGGGATCGAGGAATGGCAGATTCAATTCGGCAACGCCACCGGCTTGCGCCGTCGAGGCTGGCACAAGGACATCATCGGCCCGGGTGAAAAGATTCGCGCCCGTGGTCATCCGTCCTGGAATCCGGATACGCGAGGCATGCAGGGCGCGCGCGTCGTCAAGTCGGACGGCAGCGTCCTCGGCGCCTCCACCGCCGACTAGGCGCTCGAGGGAGGAATCACGAAGAGCGCCGCGGCGGCGCTAATCCTCGCCGGCCGCAAGCCGATAGCGGGCCTGAATGATCTGAGCCAGGATCGCCACGGCGATCTCAGCGGGCGCGCGGCCGCCGAGCGGCAGCCCGATCGGTCCCGCGATCCTCGCGAGGCTGTCCGGCCCGAAGCCGCGTTCGGCGAGGCGAGCGATGCGGTTGGCGTGGTTCTTCTTGCTGCCCAGCGCGCCGATGTAGAAAGCCTCCGATTCGAGCGCGGCGGCCAGCGCGGGCTCGTCTATTTTCGGATCGTGGCTCAAGGTGACTACGCTTGCGCGCGAGTCGAGCATGAGCCCGGGCATCACGTCCTGCGGCCAGTCGTTGCGTACTTCCGTCCCCGGAAAGCGATCCGCGCTCGCAAACGCGGGACGCGGGTCGATGAGCAAGGTCTCGTACCCGGCCTGGCGCGCCATTGGAATCAGGGCCTGCGCAATGTGGACCGCGCCGACGACGATCAAGCGATAGGGGCGTGACAGCGTTTGCAGCAGATACTGCCGGCCGCCGGCCTCGATCGTCGAGGCGCCGTCGCGGCGCAAGGCGAGACGGCATTGCTCGAGCACAACTGAAGGCAGGCCGCCGGCGTCGGCGCGGCCATCAGCGTCGATGAGCCAGCGTTCTGCCGAGTCGAGCGCGCGAACCAGCACGACCGGCCGGTTCTCGGCGCGCGCGCGAACGACGGCTTTGAGCAGCTCGGCCCTCACCGCACGGCTTCGACCAGAATCTGAATCTGGCCGCCGCAGGCGAGGCCCACTTCCCAGGCCTCGTCGTTGCTGACGCCGAACTGCAGCAGTTGCTGCTCGCCGCTACGCATCACTTCCTGGGAGGCTTGAATCACGGCACTCTCCACGCAGCCGCCGGATACCGATCCTTCGAAGTGGCCACCCTCGGCGACCACGAGATTGCTTCCGGCCGGCCGCGGGGAAGATCCCCAGGTTTTGACGACGGTCGCAAGGGCGACTCGCTTACCGGACTCGTGCCACTCGAGCGCCAGGTCCAAGATGTCGCTCGGCTCCCGTTCGCTCACAATTGGTTTTCCCATCGCCGCTCCTCGTGGACAAGCGAGTACATTACAACACTCCGCAACCATCTCAGAGTCTCGCGCGGCTGCGGCTGCTGGCTGATCTCATTGCCTCTCGGTACAATCGAGGCTGAAGAGGAACGAGCTCCGAAGCCGAAAAAATCCCGTCCGACATACGTGCTGCGGCACAGAGGAAGTGAATGGCGCAAGCGCGATTGAACCTGGCCGCCCGGATGCTCATCCGCGACTGGCGCGCCGGCGAGACCATGGTGCTGCTGGTCGCGCTGGTCGTGGCAGTCGCAGCCATGAGCGCGGTGGGGTTCTTCACCGACCGCGTTCGCCAAGCCGTGACTCAGCAGGCAGGGGAGTCGCTCGCGGCCGACCTGCGCCTCGAATCCGACTATCCGCTGGCTCCCGAGCTCGCGGCGCGCGCAGCAGCACGGGGCTTGAGCACCGCGGAAGTCGTGAATTTCCGCAGCGTCATTCTGTTCGGAGAGGCGAACGCCTTGGCCGACGTGCGCGGCGTCTCCGAGGGCTATCCCTTGCGCGGCGAGGTCCGCATCGCCGACGCCCTGGCCGGCGAGCCTCGGGCTGCCGCCGGCGTGCCCGGGCGCGGCGAGGTTTGGGCCGAGCCGAGCCTGCTTGCGCGTCTCGGCGCCGACGTCGGCGACGAGCTCGGGGTCGGGCAGCTGACCCTGCGGGTCACTCGGACGCTCGAGTTCAGACCCGACGAAGGCTGGCGCTTCATGGAGATTGCGCCGACCTTGCTGCTCAACGTCGCCGACATCGCCGCCACCGGGCTCGTCCAGCCGGGCAGTGTCGTCGAATACGAGCTGCTGTTCGCCGGTAACGAGCGCCAGGTGGGTGGCTTCAGGGTCGAGCTCGAGCCGCTCGTGGGCCTCGATCAGGAGCTGGAGGACATTCGCGACGGCCGGCCCGAGGTGCGCTCGTCGGTCGAGCGAGCCGAGCGCTTTCTGGTGTTGTCGGCACTGGTCAGCGTATTGCTCGGCGGCGTGGCGGTGGCGATGGCGGCGCGCCGTTTCCTCGCGCGGCATCTCGACGGCGTTGCCTTGATGAAGTGTATCGGGGCACAGCATCGTGACGTGCTGCGCCTGACCCTGACGCAGCTGCTGCTGCTGGCGCTGTTCGCCGGAACGGTCGGCACCTTGATCGGTTTTCTGACCCAGCAGGGGCTCACGCTGTTGCTCGACGATCTCATCGAGGCGCAGCTTCCGCCGCCGACCTTGCGCGGCGCCGTGATCGGGCCCGTTACCGCGATCGTCGTGGCGCTCGGGTTTGCGCTGCCGCCATTGTTGCAGCTTCGCAGCGTACCGCCGGCACGCGTGTTGCGGCATGATTTGGAGCCGCCGCCGCTGGGCTACACCGCCGTCTACGGCATCGCCACGGTCGCCGTTACCACGATGCTCTATTGGCTGTTCGGCGACTTGGAGCTCATCCTGTATCTCTTGGCCGGCTCGTCGTTGACCTTCCTGGCGCTATATGGAGCAGGCCGGTTGCTCGTGGCGCTGCTGCAGGGGTTGCGCGGCCGCGTGGGTGTCGCATGGCGCTATGGCGTCGCCAACGTCGCCCGCCGCGGCCGTGAGAGCAGCGTGCAAGTCGTCGCTTTCGGTATCGGTCTGATGGTGCTGTTGCTCTTGACGGTGGTGCGCACTCAGCTCATGGCCGCCTGGCAGGCGACGCTGCCGGAGTCGGCGCCGAACCATTTTCTGATCAATATTCAAGCAGACGAGCGCGAGCGCGTCGCCGACGTTTTGAGCGGCCACGGCATTCAGCCGCCGGAGTTCACGCCCTTGGTGCGAGCTCGGATCAGCCACGTCAACGGCATTCCGGTCAACGAATACCCGGCGAGAGACGAGCGCGCCGAGGAGGAGCTACGCGACGATCTGAACCTGACTTGGACCGCCACGCTCGGCGGCGACAACGAGCTCTTGGCGGGTCGGTGGTGGGAGCCCGGCGATTCACGGCCGCAAGTCTCCATCGAGGAGGATCTGCTCGATGAGATTGGCTTGAGCCTCGGCGACCAGCTGACGTATTCCGTGGCCGGGCAGAGCCTCACGGTGACGATTACGAGCGAGCGGCGCGTGCATTGGGACTCCTTTCAGCCGAACTTCTTCATGGTCTTGAACCCCGGAGTTCTCGACGCGTTTCCGCAGACCTTCATCACGAGCTTCTTCGTCGAGGCCGGGCAACGGGGCGCGACGCTCGACCTCGCCCGGGAGCTGCCGAGCGTCTCGGTGATCGATATCGGCGCGGTGCTGGATCAGGTGCGCCGCGGGATGACGCGCGCGGCGCTGGCGGTGCAATACGTGTTCCTGTTCACGTTCGCGGCGGGCATCACGGTGCTGCTCGCCGCCATCCAGTCGACGCGGGACGAGCGGCTCTATGAGAGCGCCGTGCTGCGCACGCTCGGCGCCGGGCGTGGGGTCGTGCTACAGGGTGTGGCTGCGGAGTTTATCGCAATCGGTCTGTTGGCAGGGACCTTGGCGGCCGTCGGTGCCGGTCTGATCGGCTATGTCATCGCCGGCGAGTTGTTCGAGCTCGACTACGTCCCAGGGCCGGTGCTGTGGCTTTCGGGCCTGCTCGCCGGCGGCCTGATCGTCGGCATCAGTGGGACGCTGGCGGCGCGCTCGGTCGTCAACGAGCCGCCGGTTTCGACCCTGCGGCGGATCTAGCCGCTCGGTGCGTTCAGTGCCAGTGGCCGTGTTCCGCCGACCAGACGCGGCCAGGAGGTCCGCCGGGCCGGATGTCGTCCAAGGACGTGATGATCAGAATGAGGCCGCCGAGCAGGCAGATCGCAACCAGCCCGACAGTGAGGCGCATCGGCCACGAGGTGCGCGTGGCTTTGAGGGCGCAGCAGCGTTTGTACTTCTTGCCACTGCCGCAAGGGCAGGGCTCGTTGCGGCCGACTGCCGAGGGTTTGCTCTTGCGTGCGGACATCGCGCCGCTGAGTGTATACGAAAATCGAGCCGCGTAGGATCGGGCCGCGATCGTCAAACCGGGAAGGCGCATGCCGCTCTTCTGGCTGATCGAGAATCGGGTCGAGGACCCGCTTCTGCTTGCGCTAATATCCGCCGCCGCCGCTCTGAGCGTCGCGCTCGAGGGCGAGGCGGCCTTGGAGGCGCGGCGCTAAGCGGCGGTACACATCGTTATGGCCAAAGGGCAGAATAGCGGCCTGTAACATCCGGGACATCTCCAATGACGAAGCACTGGATCGCGCCGTCGATTCTTTCAGCGGATTTTGCGCGCCTCGGTGAGGAGGTGGACGCGGTGTTGGCGGCCGGCGCCGACCTGATTCACTTCGACGTGATGGACAATCACTATGTGCCGAACCTGACGGTGGGCCCGCTCATCGCCGCGGCGCTGCGCAAGCATGGGATAGTGGCGCCGATCGACGTGCACCTCATGGTCAAGCCCGTGGATCGAATCATCCCCGAATTTGCCGATGCAGGTGCAAGCTACATCAGCATTCATCCCGAGGCGACCGAGCACGTCGACCGCTCGCTGCAGTTGATTCGCGACGTGGGTTGCAAGAGCGGCCTGGTGCTCAATCCGGCGACGTCTCTGAGCTGGCTCGAGCATGTGCTCGACAAGCTCGACATGGTGTTGCTGATGTCGGTCAATCCGGGCTTCAGCGGGCAGCAGTTCATCGAGTCGACGCTGAAGAAGCTCGAGCGCGCTCGGCGAATCATCGATGAATCGGGCCTCGAGATCCGGCTCGAGGTCGACGGCGGCGTCAAAGTCGACAACATCGGCAAGATCGCCGGGGCCGGCGCCGACACCTTCGTCGCCGGCTCGGCAATCTTCGGCAGCGGTGATTATGCCGCGACGATCGCGGCCATGCGGCGGCAAATCGCGGCGGCGATGGGCTAGAAGTCCGCGTTTTGCTATTCTCGCCCACCCTGAAATCAGGTGGACGAAAGCCGCCGCGCCGCGAACCATAGTCACTCATTCCCCAATCAATCCCGTGAAATGGACCGTCCATAAGTTTGGTGGCAGCAGCCTTGCGGATGCAGCTTGCTTTCGCAGGGTCGCCGGCCTCGTCGAGGCGCAAGCCCCGGGCAATCTTGCCGTCGTCGTCTCGGCTCCCGGCGGGATGACCGACGCGCTGTTGGAGCTAATCGACAAGGCTGCGAGGGAAGAGGGCGTCGGCGAGGCCATCGAGGCCTTGCGCACGCGCTACGCCGGAATCGTCGCCGAGCTGCTTGCGGAGCAACGCTCGGCGGAGCTGTTGGCGCGATTCGAAAAGGACGTCGGCAATATCGACAGCATACTCAAGGCGCTGTCGCTCGTCCGGACGGCTTCGAATCGGAGCCGCGACATGATCTCGGGCTTCGGCGAGCTGTGGTCGGCGCGCTTGCTTGCGGCGTTGCTCGAGGAACGCCGCAACGGCGCCGCCGTGCAGAGGCGGGTCGTTTGCGTCGATGCCCGGGACATCCTCGTGGTCGAGCCCGGTGAGATGGGGCCGGGCGTGAACTGGCCGGAATCGCGCAGGAAATGCCGGAACGTGATCCCGGAGGCGTACGAAGGCATCGCCGTCCTCACGGGATTCATCGCCCGGGACGCCGGCGGCTTGCAGATGAATCTGGGGCGCAACGGCAGCGACTACTCCGCCTCGATTTTCGGCGCCTTGCTGGAAGCCGACATCGTAAACATCTGGACCGACGTCGAAGGCGTCATGAGCGGGGATCCGCGGCGCGTGCCCGAAGCCACCGTGATCGACGAGGTGTCGTACAGCGAGGCGATGGAGCTCGCGTATTTCGGCGCCAAAGTGCTGCATCCGCAGACGATGGCGCCCGCGGTCGCTCACAACATCCCGATCCGCATTCGCTCAACGTTCGCGCCCGAGCATCCCGGCACGCTGATCAGCGCCGCTCCGCGAAAGTCGGGGACGCTGATCAAGGGTATTACCGGCATCGCCGGCGTGGCGCTCGTCAATCTCGAGGGCGCCGGCATGATCGGCGTGCCCGGCACGGCCGATCGCCTGTTCGGCGCGCTGCGTGAAGGCGCGATCTCCGTCATGCTCATTTCGCAAGGGAGCTCGGAGCATTCAATCTGTTTCGCCGTTCCGGAATCGAGCGCCGACAAGGTCAAGCGCATCGTCGAGGGTGCTTTCGCCGGCGAGCTCGCGCAGGGACAGGTGCAGTCGGTCGAGGTGACCAAGGGATGCGGCGTGCTTGCGATCGTCGGCGACGGCATGGCGGGCCTGCCCGGGGCGGCGGGGCGATTCTTCCGCACGCTGGGGAACGCCGGCATCAACGTGCGTGCGATCGCGCAGGGTGCATCCGAGCGGAATATCTCCGCCGTCATCGAATCCAAGGACATGACCCGGGCGTTGCGCGCGGTCCACGGCAGCTTCTATTTGTCGGCGAAGACCGTCTCGATCGGCCTGATTGGACCCGGATCGGTCGGCGGCGCTTTGCTCGATCAAATGGCCGGCGAGGCGGAAAGGCTCAAATCGACCTTCAACCTGGATTTGCGTGTTCGCGCCATCGGCGGCACGCAGCGCATGTCGCTGGACGACAGGCGCATAGATCTGGAGCACTGGCGAGCGTCCTATACGCCGGGCGAGGCGATGAGCCTCGAGCGCCTGACTCGGCATATTCAAGCAGATCACCTGCCGCATTCGGTGATCATCGACTGCACCGCCGACGACTCGATCGCGGACCGCTATGCCGACTGGCTCGAGCGAGGCATTCACGTCATCACGCCGAACAAGCGCGCCCACAGCGGGCCGCTGGCGTATTACGACCGCCTGAAGCGCATCAGCCGCGGCGGCAGCGCACATTTCCTCTACGAGGCGACGGTCGGGGCCGGCCTGCCGGTCATCCAGACGCTCAAGGACCTCGTGGAAACCGGCGATCAGATCACGAGGATCAGCGGAATCTTCTCCGGAACGCTGGCCTATTTGTTCAACGTTTTCGACGGCGGCCGGCCGTTTTCGGCGATTGTCCGAGATGCGAGAGACCGGGGCTACACCGAGCCCGATCCACGCGACGACTTGTCCGGAATGGATGTCGCCCGCAAGGCCGTGATTCTCGCCCGTGAGGCCGGCCTGAATCTCGAGCTCTCGCAGCTCGCGGTCGAGAGCCTGGTGCCGGAGGCGCTGCTCGAGTCTTCGGTCGACGAGTTCTTGAGCCGGCTGGAGGAGTTTGATGCCACAATGGCCGAGCGGGTCGAACGGGCAGCCAGAGAGCACAAGGTGCTGCGCTATGTCGCCGAGGTAGATTTCACCGCTGGCGCAGCGTGCGTGCACCTGGGCCGCTATGCTCGTGACCACGCCTTCGCGAACATCAGCCTGACGGACAATATCGTGCAGTTCGAGACCCGCCGCTACTGTGAGAATCCGCTCATCGTCCGCGGCCCCGGCGCCGGCCCGGATGTCACGGCCGCCGGTATATTCGCGGACCTGCTGCGCCTGTGCAGCATGCTGAGCGGCTCTCATGACTGAGCGACCCGAGTGCGGCTTGGCTCCGGAAACGGGCTGATCGCGATGCGCTACCTGAGCACCAGAGGCGGTCACGAGACCGACTTGATAGGTGGCCTTTTTCAGGGCCTGGCGCCCGATGGCGGCCTGTATGTGCCCGAGTCGCTGCCGAAGGTCGATCCGGAGTCGATCTCGGCGGACTCCGTCTCCGGAATCGCGGTCGAGCTGCTGCGGCCGTTTTTCGCCGGCAGCCGCCTGGCGCCCGAGCTCGAGGCGATCTGCAATGACGCCCTCAATTTTCCGATTCCGCTGCGGTATCTCCCGCGCGAGGACGTGCAAGCCGCGGTGTTGGAGCTGTTTCACGGGCCCACGGCCGCGTTCAAGGACGTCGGCGCGCGCTTTCTGGCGGCCGCGATGCAGCGGGCCTTGCCGGGCATCGAGCCTCGCGACGACCGGCCGCTCACGATCCTGGTCGCGACCTCAGGCGACACCGGCGGCGCCGTGGCGGCGGCCTTCCACCGCCGCGCCGGTTTCAGGGTCGGCGTATTGTTCCCACGCGGCCAAGTGTCGCCTCGCCAACGACACCAGCTGAGCTGCTGGGGCGACAACGTGCGCTCGTTCGAGGTCGACGGTTCCTTCGACGACTGCCAGGCCTTGGTCAAGGGCGCCTTCACAGATCGGGCGATCAGCGCCGCGCATCGCTTGAGCGCCGCGAACAGCATCAACATCGGAAGACTGCTGCCGCAGGTCGTCTACCACGCGGCCGCAAGCCTATGGCACTGGCGCGAGCGTGGCTCGGTCGCCAATTTCATCGTGCCGGCCGGAAATCTCGGCAACGCGATGGCCTGCATTTGGGCGCGCGCGATGGGCATGCCCATCGGGCGAATCATTCTCTCCACTAACGCCAATCGGAGCATTCCCGACTACCTGGCCACGGCGCAATGGCAGCCGCGCGCGAGCGTCCGCACACTCGCATCGGCGATGGACGTCGGCAATCCGAGCAACATGGAGCGCCTGCGGCATCTACTACCCGACTTCGCGGAGCTCAGGCAGGGTGTCGAGGCCTGCCCCGTCGAGGATGCCGCGATACGGGAGCAAATCGCGAAAGATTTTGCGCGCTTCGGAGAGATTTGGTGTCCGCACACGGCGACCGGCTTTTGGGTCTTGGATCACCTTCCGCCGGCGACCCGTAAGTCGCTGCCGTGGATCGTCGCGGCCACCGCTCATCCGGCGAAATTCGATAATATTGTCGAGGATGTGATAGGAACTGCGGTACCGGTTCCGCCGTCGCTGGCGGCGCTACTGGAACTCCCGGCGCGGGCGGAAGCTTTGGCCGCGAAGCTGGAAGCGCTCGCAGAGGCTCTGCGAGAGTGGTAAATATATATATATTAAATAGTTAAAAAGATAATATAAAGTGTACTCTTACTAT
>Ga0299906_10003225_pt1 | contig 13456 bp, 9 predicted proteins | sample RVTome_14_FD_200259 | JGI IMG/M metagenome (GOLD analysis project Ga0299906, IMG submission 200259) | Soil microbial communities from uranium-contaminated site in the Upper Colorado River Basin, Wyoming, United States - RVT145D125 (version 2) ...
GGTGCCGAAGCCGAGCGAGCGGAGCGCCGAGCGGCGGTCCGGGTCGTCCTGGAGGTCGGAGGCCGTGCTGAAGTAAGCCCGGACCTGCGGGTTCCAGTGCGTCGGGCCGACGTCCCCCTCCTCGGGGACGTCGTCCATGCCGAGGTCGGCGTGCGCGTCGATGAACCCCGGGTAGATCGTGTGTCCGCTCACGTCCCAGACACGGGAGCCGGCCGGCACCGGGACGCCCGGGCCCACCGCCTCGATGATCCCGTCGCGGATCACGACCGTGGCGCCCTCGAGGGTGCGGCCTGGCGCCGTCACCACGCGCGCGCCGGTGAGCGCGTGCAGGCGGACTGGGTTGTCGCGGAGCCCGGTCACGGGCTCGGTGCGGGACGTCTGCTGGGCGGCGAGTGGGAGGGGCGCGAGGGCGATGACGGCGAGCGAGCACGAAAAGGAGCGCCTCATGCGACGACCTCTCGACGGGCTGGGGTGCTTGGAGGGTCCGGCGCTCGAGGGGGCCCGGGCGCCGGGCATCTGTGACATAGGAGGCGGGGCACGCGCCGTCAATCGGGGATGTGTCGATCCGACGCCGTCCCATTCGACGAGATGGTGGAAGCGCGCCTTCCGGGTCGCTTGCCGCGCGACCGACCGCCGAACATCATGTCGGATCCACAGGGAGGGGGAAGCATGGGAGAGCTCTTTCGGGACGTCCGCTACGCCGCGCGGGGCCTCGTGCGCGCGCCGTTCTTCGCGGCGGCCGCAGTCCTCACGCTCGCGCTCGGCATCGGCGCGAACACGGCGGTCTTCAGCGTCGTGCGCGGCGTGCTGCTGCGTCCGCTCCCGCATGCCGAGGGCGACCGGCTCGTGTATCTGAGGCACTCGGCCGAGCTCGCCGGCATCGAGAATACGGTGTTCTCGGTCCCGGAGATCATCGACTACCGCGAGGCGGGCGCCCTCAACGGCATCGCCGAGTTCTCCGCGAACACGTACAACCTGACCGCGCGTGGCGAGCCCCAGCAGGTGATGGCCGGGATCGTCACGGGCAACTTCTTCCAGGTGATGGGGCTCGGCCCGGCCGTCGGCCGCGTCTTCGATGCGGGTGACGACGGTGAGGCCGCCGCACCCGTGATCGTCCTCACGTACGACTACTGGATGCGCGCGTTCGGCGGCGACCCCGACGTCGTGGACGAGACCGTGGAGCTCGGCGGACGGGCCGCGACCGTCGTGGGCGTGGTTCAGCAGGCGCCGCACTACCCCGAGCGCACGGACATCCTGGTCAACATGGTGACGAGCCCGCACCACCTGAGCGCCACGATGGTGCACGGTCGCACGCACCGCATGACGGAGGTCTTCGCGCGGCTCTCTCCTGCCAGCACGGTCGATCAGGCGCAGGTGGAGGTCGATCAGATCAGCACGCGCATCCACGCCGAGTACCCGGAGGCGTATGAGCCCGCGGCCGGCTATCGCGTGACGGTGAGGCCGCTCGCCGACGTCCTCACGCAGCGGGCGACGGGCACGATCTATCTCCTCTGGACGACCGCGGCGTTCGTGCTCCTCATCGCGTGCGCGAGCGTAGCGAACCTCGTCCTGACACGTTCGGTGCGCCGCGAGCGGGAGCTCATCGTGCGCGCGGCGCTCGGTGCGGGATCCGCCCGGCTCCGGCGGCTTCTGCTTGCCGAGAGCCTGCTCCTGGCCGCGGCAGGGTCCGTCCTGGGCTTCGTCGTCGCGCTCACGGGGGTGGACCTCCTGACCTCGTTCGCCGCTCGCTTCACACCGCGGGCGACCGAGATCGCCCTCGACGGCACGGTGCTCGCGTTCACGGCCGGAGTGGCCGCGATCATCGCGCTCGCGCTCGGCTGGGCGCCGTCGCTGCCGGGCTCCTCGGACGCGGCCGGGTCGCTCGCTGCGGGCGGCGTCAGGCACACCGGTGGTCGCCGCTTCAAGCGGCTGCAACGCGGCCTCGTCGTCGCGCAGGTCGCGCTCTCCGTGACGCTGCTCTCCGGCGCGGGGCTGCTCGTGCGGACGCTGCTCAACCTGTACGAGGTCGACGTGGGCGCCGATCTGAACGGCGTGCTGACCGTCGAGGTTCCGGTCGCCGGTACGGGGAGGAGCACGCCGGAGGTGCGCGACGCGTACGAGCGCATGCGCTCACAGATCGCCGCGCTCCCTGGCGTCGCCGAGGCGGGCGTGGGCTCGACCGTGCCGCTGCGCGACAACGAGTTTGAGCTCGAGATCGAGGCGGAGGGCGTCGCGCTCGACCCCAATCAGCCCACACCGCGCGCCGAGTATCGCACGGCGACGCCCGAGTACTTCCGGGCGTCGGGCATCCCTCTCGTGGCTGGCCGTGACTTCGAGTCGACCGACACGCACGACGGCGCGCTCGTGGTGATCCTCAACGAGGCGCTCGCAGAGCGGCTCTTCCCCGACCGTGACCCGCTCGGTCAGCGTGTCGCGTGGACGGGTGACGTGCTGAACTTCATCCCGGTCTCGGGGGAGTGGCGCACCGTCGTCGGTGTCGTCGGCAACACGCTCTCGGCATCGCTCGAGGCCGCGTCCCGGCCCGCAGTCTACCAGCCGTTCGCGCAGGAGGAGGTCTTCTCGGGCTCGCTCGTCGTACGCACCAACACCGATCCGCGCTCGCTGCTCGTCCCCGCGACGCAGGTCGTCCGCGACGTGGACCCGAGCGTGCCGCTCGGCAAGGTCGCCACGCTCGCCGAGCTGCGGGAGGAGAGCGTCACCTCGCAGCGCATCAACGCGCTGCTCGTCTCGGGCTTCGGCCTGGTCGCGCTCCTCATCGCCGCAGTCGGCTTGGCGGGCGTTCTCGGCTTCTCCGTGAGCCAGCGCACCAACGAGATCGGCGTCCGCATGAGCCTCGGCGCGCACCCCATACAGGTGCGCGGAATGATCGTCCGCGAGGGCGCGATGCTGCTCGGCGTCGGTCTCGTGCTCGGCGCGCTGGGTGCGGTGCTCGCTTCTCGCGTCGTCGAGAGTCTGCTGTTCGGGGTTGCGCCCAACGATCCGACCACACTGCTTGCGGTCGCGCTGCTCATTGGGCTCGTGGGGATCACGGCTGCCTGGGTGCCGGCGGTGCGCGCGTCGAACGTGCAGCCGGTCGAGGCGCTGCGGAGCGAGTGAAGGTGGTCGTGACTCCGTCATGATCCGACGCCACGGGCTCACCCTCGCGGGCGTGCTCGCGATCGGCGCCGCGTCATGCAGCGATCCGACGGGTCCGGGCTCGGCCCCGTTCTGCGCCCACCGGCCCGACTCCGCGGTCATCGAGATCGAGGATGCCAACTTCGATCTCTCCATCCGGTCGGCCCTGTCCGTCAGTCCGCAGCTGGATCTGACGTGCGGGATGGTCGAGGGCATCACGAGCCTGAACGCCCCCAGCCGGGGTATCGTGAGCCTCAGCGGAATCGAGAACCTCACGGGTCTGACCACGCTCTGGATCCGTGCGAACGCCATCACCGACATCACGCCGCTACGTGGACTCACCGGCTTGACGTCCCTGAACCTGGCGGCCAATCGAATTCAGGACATCGAGCCGCTGCGCGCGCTCACCCAGCTCACCTTCCTGGCCATCAACGAAAACGGGGCTATCGCAGACATTGCAGCTCTGAGCGCCCTCACCAATCTCACCGGCACGCTCTGGATGGGCGGGAACCTGATTGAGGATATCGAGCCTCTACGGGCGCTGACGGGCATCTCCGTCCTTCGCGCTTGGGACAACTCGATCACGGACCTCTCTCCGCTCTCCAGCCTGAGCGGGTTGACGGAGCTCCACGTCCACACCAACGCGATCACGGACACCGACGGTCTCGCCGCGCTATCGGCGCTCACCGCGGTGAGCCTGCACACCAACCCTGAGCTGACGGATATCCGAGGCTTGATCGACAACGCGGCGCTCGGGCCGGGTGCGGACGTGAACCTCTCGGGCACGAGCGTGAGCTGCGCGGACGTCGATGCGCTCGCGGCCAAGGGCGTGGCCGTGATCTCGGACTGCCCGTAGGCCGCGGGACCTAGAAGCTCGCCCGGTACGCGTCCGGGTCGGGCGTCGTGGTCAGCTCGTGCTCGACGGGCGGTGTGTCCTCGCGGAACTCCACCGCGAAGTCGAGGAAGCCGGCCGCGTCGAGCGTGACGGTCAGCGAGTCGACGCCCTCGTTGAGCCAGTACCAGCCGTGGATCCCGGGGAAGGGCGCCACGTAGCTCCCGTGCCTGAAGAGCGTGCGCTCGGCGACCTCGAAGAACTCGGCCGTCCCAGGCGGAGCGCCGTCGGGCTCGCTGTGCATCTCGGAGCGCACCCAGTCGCTCGCGGTCCACGAGTAGAGCATCGCCCGGCCGGCCTCGATCCGGTACTTGTACTCGACGAACTCGCCGGGACCGAGCGTGAAGGTCTTCCTGTCCGTGCGATAGCTGCTCCTGAGCGCGACGAGGCCGTCTTCCCTTACGGGGATCGCCGACGCCCCGGGGCGCGAGAGCACGACGAGCCCGAGCGCCTGGCCCGTCCCCAGCGGATCGATGTCGTACTCGGCCGGAAGCACGATGGTCACGAGTATGATGCCGGCCAAGAGGACTGCTGCCACCGTGGCGCCGACGAGCTTCGCGTTGGTGGGTGCCGCCGGAAACGGCGCCTGCTCGCTCACGAACCGGCCACGAAGAAGCCCACGAGCTGATAACCCGTGAGGACGAAGCCCCCCGCCATGAGCAGCGCGTTGGTGACGAACGCGTGCCTCAGGAAGCCCGCGCGCGTGCGCCAGAAGGCGAGCGCGATCACCACGAACGTGAGCGCGAGCACCTGCCCGATCTCCACGCCCACGTTGAAGCTGAGCATGTTGGTGACGAGGCCGTCCTGCGAGAGCGCGTACTCCTGGATCGTCGTCGCGAGGCCGAAGCCGTGGAAGAGGCCGAAGGTGAGCACGGCGAGGCGTGTGTCGGGCTGGAAGCCGAGGAAGCGGCGGAAGCCGTCCATGTTGTCGAACGCCTTGTAGACGACCGAGAGCCCGATGATCGCGTCGATGAGGAACGGGTTAGCGTGCAGCCCCCAGAGCACCCCGGCGAGCAGCGTCAGGCTGTGGCCGAGCGTGAAGAGGCTCACGTAGAGGACGACGTCCCGCATGCGGTACAGGAAGAAGATCACGCCGACCAGGAAGAGGATGTGGTCGTAGCCGGTGAACATGTGCTTGGCGCCGAGATACATGTACGGCCCGATGGCCGGGCCGCGGTTGGTCAGGAAGAACGCGGCGTCGTCCTGGGCCACGCCGTGGGCTGCGGCCGGGTCCACCCAGGCGAGGAAGAGGGCGCATGCCGGGAGCGCGAGCATGGCGAGACGCTGGAGTGGGCTCATGCGCATGGTGGAGAAAGGCGGGGGGCGGCTCCGTGCATGGTGCGCGGCGGAGGGGGAAAGCTCAAGGGATCACGATCGAGCCCGGCTGCGCCGGCCGCACCCTCGAGAGCCGCGCCGCGTTCAGCGTCACGACGAGCGTCGCTCCCATGTCGCCCAGGAGCACCGCCACGAGCAGGGACACGAGCCCGAGGACGGCGCCGAGCGCCAGGAGGAGCTTGAGGCCGAGCGCGAGCGCGATGTTGAAGATGATCACGCGGCGAGCCCGACGTGCGAGCCTGACGGCGTAGGGGAGCAGCTTCAGGTCGTCTGCCATGAGCGCGATATCGGCCGTCTCGATGGTCGCCGGCGACCCCGCCGCACCCATGGCGATTCCCACGGTCGCCGTCGCGAGCGCAGGTGCGTCGTTCACGCCGTCGCCGAGCATCGCCACGGCCCCGTGCTCCTCCACCAACTCACGGACGATGCGTACCTTGTCCTCCGGCAGCAGGCGGGCGCGCACGTCCGTGATGCCGATTCGCTCGGCGATGCTCCGGGCCACGAGCTCCTGGTCACCGGTCAGCATGATGCGCTCGTGCACGCCCAGCCGCTCCAACTCCGCGAGCACCCCCGCGGCGCCGGGTCGTGGTTCATCCGCGAGCGCGATCAGCCCGAGGAGTCGGTCCGGCTCGCCCACAAGCACGACGGTGCGGCCGCTCCGCTCCAGCTCCTCGAAGCGCGGAGGCGGCCGGAGCCCGTCGAAGAGATCAGGGACCCCGACGCGCATCTGGCGGCCGTCCACGCGGGCCGCGACCCCGCGCCCGGCACGTGCCTCGAAGTCCGTGACCATATCCGTCACCGCCACGTCGGCTGCCCTCGGCTCGCCCTTCTCGCGCACACGCGCGACGCCACCCGCGTGGGTGACGATGGCGCGCCCGATCGGATGCTCGGAGCGCGCCTCGATGACGGCTGCGACGCGGAGCACCTCGCCGGCCGACGTGCCGTCGAAGCCCTCGACGTCCGTCACCTCCAGGCGCCCGTGGGTCAGGGAGCCCGTCTTGTCGAAGGCCATCGCGCGGGTGCGCCCCAGCGCCTCCAGGTATTCGCCGCCTTTGATGAGCACGCCGTGACGTGCGGCGCTCGTGACGGCGCTGACGACCGTCACCGGGGTGGCGATGACGAGGGCGCACGGACATGCGATCACGAGCAATGTGAGGCCGCGGGTGAACCACTCGACGCCGGTCCCCAACCCGAGGAGCGGCGGAACGATCATGACGGCCATGGCGAGACCCGTGGCGGTCGGCGTGTACACCTTGGCGAACCGCTCCACGAAGCGCTCGCTCGGCGAGCGCTTGGACTGCGCCTCCTTCACCAGCCGAACGATGTGGTCGAGCGTGGTGTCCCCGCCGTCCGTCGTGGCCTCGACCTCGAGGTAGCCGCCGGACGCGAGCGTTCCCGCGTACACGGTGCTTCCCAGGACCTTCGTCGCTGGGACCGACTCCCCGGTCACCGTGGACTCGTCGACGGCCGACTCCCCGTCCACGACGGTGCCGTCGACGGGGATCTTCTCCCCCGGGCGCACGCGCACGCGCTGCCCCTTCCGGATCTCGCTCGCCGGGATCGTCTCCTCGCCGGCCGGGGTCACGACGCGGGCCTGCTGGGGCGCCAACCGCACGAGCTCCTCGATCGAGCGCCGGGCGCGATGCACGGCGGCGCTCTCCAGCAGCTCGGCCAATGAGAAGAGCGCGGCGATGGCGGCCGCCTCGATCGGCTCCCCGATGAGCAGGGCTCCGAAGATCGCCACCGTCATCAGGAAATTCATGTCCAACGAGAGCCGGCGCACGGAGCGCACGGCCTTCGGGAAGAAGTTCCAGCCCGCTACGAGCGCCCCGACCAGGAGAACGAGGCCGGGTGCGTCCAACTGGACGCTGAGCCAGGCCGCCTCGTGCGACTCGCCCCGGGCGAGCGACCACGCCGTCCCGGCGAGCCAGAACGCCCCGCCCACGTAGGCGCGCAGCGCCGTGGGCGTGCGCCAGACCGAGGATGCCGTCGTGCTCATCGCTCCCATCAGAAGAGTGTCGGCTCGCTGTGCATCCAGCGATAGAGGACCGGAAGCACCAACAACGTGAGCGCCGTCGACGTCATCAGGCCGCCGACGACGGCCACGGCCAGCGGACGCTGCACCTCCGAGCCCGGTCCTGTCGCGAGGAGCAGAGGGATCAGCCCGAGGCTCGTGGTGGCCGCGGCCATGAGCACCGGCGGGAGCCGCAATGCCGCGCCGCGCTCCACCGCCTCTCGGATCGGGAGGCCCTCCTGGCCGTGGAGCTGATCGAAGTACGTAATCAACACGAGACCGTTCTCCACGGCGATGCCGAAGAGCGCGATGAACCCGACGCTCGCGGGCACGGAGAGGCTGAGCCCCGTCGCGAGGAGGGCCAGGAGCCCGCCGACGAGCGCCAGCGGGATGTTGAGGATGATGAGGAGCGCCTCCTTCGCGCTCCCGGAAGACGCGAACAGCATCCCGAAGATCAGCAGCACCGTGATGGGGATCACGACGGCGAGCCGACGATTGGCGGCCTGCGCGAGCTCGAACTGACCCCGTACGTCACCAGGTAGCCGGGTGGGAGCGTGACCCCTTGCTCGATGGCGGTCCGCGCGTCCTCCACGAAGCTCCCGATGTCCCGGCCCCGCACGTTCATCTGGACCGAGACGAACCGCTGGTTGTCCTCACGGGAGATCTGCCGGGGGCCGACGAGCGTCTCGACGACCGCGACCTGCTCGAGCGGCACGAGCCCGCCGTCCGGCGTGTCCAGCAGCAGCGACCGGACATCCGAGGGCCGCGTGCGCGCCTCGTCCGTGTAGCGCACGAAAATCGTCCAGCGACGCTCCCCCTCGAAGACCTGGCCGGCTGGAGCTCCACCGATGGCCGCGCGGATCTCCCGCTGCACGTGCTCGACAGAGAGCCCATAGCGCGCGAGGGCGTGCCGGGCCAGCTCGACCCGGCGGAGTTGTGACCGGCTTCGAGGACGCCGCTCACGTAGCCGGATCGGACAGGCTCAGTTGCCTGCCTGCCCCCCAGCGGTAGAAGAGGGCCGGCACGACGACCATGTTCAACGCGAGTGAAGTGAGCAGCCCGCCCAGCACGACGATCGCCAGCGGCCGCTGGATCTCGTTGCCGGCCTCGCCGGCTGAGAGCGCGAGGGGCAGGAGCGCGAGCCCCGCCGTGAGCGCAGTCATCATGACAGGGTTCAGTCGCTCCAGCGATCCGCGGACCACGGCGCCCCGGAGGCTCTCGCCCTCCACCGTCAGGAGGTGGTTGTAGTGGCTCACCATCAGGATGCCGTTCCGGACCGCGATGCCGAACAGCGTCACGAACCCGACGAGCGTCGCCACGTTGAGCACCCCACCGGTGAGCAGGACGGCGAACACGCCGCCGACGAGTGAGAGCGGCAGGTTCACCATCACGAGGAGCGCCTGGCGCACCGAGCCGAACTCGAAGAAGAGGAGGAGGGAGATCACCGCCAGGGAGAGCAGGGAGAGGAGTCCGATCGTGCGCGTGGCCGCGGCGGCGGACTCGAACTGCCCTCCGTACTCGACGTGGTAGCCGGCGGGCAGCGACACGGATGCACCCACGCGGTCGCGGATGTCCTCCACGACGCTGCCCACGTCGCGTCCGGCGACGTTTGCTTGCACCACGAGCTTGCGTTGCGCGTTCTCGCGCGTGATCACGTTCGGGCCCACGTCGTACCGGACGTCCGCCAGCGTGGCGAGGGGCACCTGGGCGCCGACGGGGGTGTCGATGCGGGCGGCCGCCACCGCCTCGAGGGTCCCCCGCTTCGAAGCGTCGAAGCGCACCACCAGATCGAACGCCCTCTGGTCCTCGAGCACCTGCGAGACGGCCTCGCCGGCGAACGCCACGTCGATCGCCTCGGCGAGGTGACCCGGGGTCACCCCGAAGCGCGCCATGGCCTCGCGCTCCATGGTGACGCGAACCTGCAGTACGTCGGCCTGGGCGTCCCTTGCTACGTCCACCGTCCCCTCCACGCCGAGCATGAGCTGCTCGATCTCGGCGCCCAGCCGGCGCAGCTCGTACAGGTCCGGCCCGAATACGTTCACCGCAATACTCGCGCGCGTGCCCGACAGCATGTGGTCGATGCGGTGGCCGATCGGCTGGCCGACGGTGATCTGGGTCCCAGGAACGGCCGTGAGCGCAGCCCGGAGCTCCTCCAGAACCGTCCCGTAGTCGTGTCCGTCGAGGTCCAACCGCACGTCGATCTCGGCCGCGTTCACCCCCTGCGCGTGCTCGTCGAGCTCCGCCCGCCCCGTGCGGCGCGCCGTCTCCGCCACGGCCTCGTGCCCGAGCAGGATCTCCTCGATCCGGCGTCCGATGGCGTCGGACTCGTCGAGCGACGTGCCGGGCACCGTGAGGGCGCTCACCACGAGGGTACCCTCCTGGAACTCGGGGAGGAAGGCTCGCCCGAGCAGCGGGAAGGCGGCCGCCGCGGCCGCCACCAGGAAGAACGCACCGGCGAGGACCGGAATTGGGCGCGCGAGCACGACCTCGAGCGTGGGCGCATAGAGTCGCTTCAGGTTTCGGCTGATCCAGCTCTCGCTCTCGGTCTCGAGGGTCGGCGCGCGCGGCAGGAGGTAGGCTGAGAGGGCCGGCGTGACGGTGAGGGCCACGACCAGCGACGCGAGAATCGAGACGATGTAGGCGATCCCGAGGGGGCGGAGCATCCGGCCCTCGACTCCCGACAGGAAGAAGAGCGGCACGAACACCACGGTGATGATGAGCGTGGCGTTGACGATGCTCCCGCGGATCTCCCTGGACGCCTCGAACACGACGTCATCGGCCGGCCGCCGCTCGGACGGAGGCAGGTGACGATTCTGACGGAGCCGCCGGAAGACGTTCTCCACGTCGATCACGGCGTCGTCCACGAGGGCGCCGATGGCGATCGCCATGCCGCCAAGGGTCATCGTGTTGATCGTGATGCCCAGCAGCTCCAGGGCGAACACTGCCGTGACGAGGGAGAGCGGGATCGCGACGACCGAGATGAACGTGGTCCGCCCGCTCCAGAGGAAGAGGAAGAGGATCAGGACGACGAGCAGGGCCCCGTCCCTCAGCGCCGCCAGCACGTTTTCCACCGCGGCCTCGATGAAGTCGGCTTGTCGGAAGATGCCGGGGTTGATGTCGATGCCGGGCGGCAGTGTTTCGGCGATGCTCGCGAGCTCCGCGTCGATGCGTGCCGTGAGCTCGAGCGTGTTCGTGTCCGGTTGCTTCTGGACCGTCAGCACGACGGCCCTGGACGCGTTCGCCGACCCTTCCCCGAGGCGCGTCGCCGCGCCGATGCGCACGTCGGCAACCTCGCCGAGCGTGACCGGAGTGCCCTCCCGCACGGCCACCACGGTGGATGCGATGTCCTCGACGCTCCGCACCCGGCCAGTGCCGCGGATCAGGTACTCCTGTCCGCGCTCCATGAAGACGCCGCCCGAAGCGTTGACGTTCGCGCTTGCCGCAGCCCTGACGACGTCGGAGAGCGTCACGTCGTACCCGGCCAGCGTCGCGGGATCCACGAGGACTTGGTACTGGCGGACCTCGCCGCCGAGGGGGATCACCTGGGCCACGCCCGGGAGCGCGAGCAGGCGGCGCCGTACCGTCCAGTCCGCGACCGTGCGCAGGTCCATCGGGGACACGTGGTCACCTCCCGTGAGCGCGACGAGCATGATCTCGCCCATGATCGACGTGATCGGCGCGAGGACGGGCGGACCCGCGCCCGGAGGGAGAGCCGCCTGCACGAGTTGGAGCTTCTCACCGACGATCTGACGGGCCCGGAAGATGTCCGTACCCCAGTCGAACTCCACCCAGACGATGCTGATACCCTGCGTCGTGGAGGAGCGCACGCGCCGCACGCCGGTCGCGCCGTTCACGGCCGTCTCCACGGGAAAGGTCACGAGCGCCTCCACCTCCTCGGGCGCCATCCCGTGTGCCTCGGTGAGCACCGTTACCGTCGGCGCGGTGAGGTCCGGGAATACGTCCACCGGCATGCGTAGCGCCGTGACGGTTCCGGCTGCGAGGAGGAGCACCGCCACGCCGACGACCAGCGCCCGGTTGGCGATCGACGCGCGGATCACTCGATCGAGCATGTCACCTCCTCAGTGTGCGTGGCCGCCGGCGAACTCGTTGCCGGACAGCCCCGCGAGACGCACCTGATACGCACCGGTCACGACGACCCACTCGCCTGCGGAGACTCCCCCACGCGCGAGCACGAACGCGCCGTCGCTCGCCCCCTCGGTGAGCACGCGTCGCTCGAAGCTCTCCCCGCCCGTCTGGACGTAGGCCACCGGGGTGCCGTTCTCGTCGAGGACGGCCGATTCGGGAATCGCGACACCGCGCTCGACCTCGCCCACGGGCACGTGCGCGGTGGCCATCTGTCCGAACGTGAGCCGTCCACCCGCCTGCCCCGCCTCGTAGACCACGGGAACCGTGCGCGTCCGGGGGTCGAGGACGCTGCCGATCGACAGCAGTCGCGCCGTCTCGTGGACCACGCCCGAGCCCTCGACCGTGAAGCGTGCGCGACCACCAGGCGTGAGCGTGGCCGCCGGACCGGTCGGAAGCTGCACGCGCAGCCAGGCCGTGCCGGGATCGACGACGGTGAAGAGTGGCAGGCCAGCCGCCACGCGGCCGCCGGGCACGAAGTCCCTCTCGGCGATCACACCGGTGATGGGCGCCCGCAGGCGGAGGAGGAAGTCGCCGTCGCCGCCGTCGCCGCCCATGGCCTCGAGCTCTGCCTGGGCCACGCCCAGCTCCCGGCGGGCGTCCTCCAGGCGGCGCAGGGGGACTGCGCCGGCCGCGTAGAGCCGCTCGCTCCGCTCGACCTCGCGCTCCAGCCGCTCGACGCGGGCCCGCACGTCGGCGAAGCCGCCCTCGTCCGTCGTCGGCGCGAGCACGGCGAGCACGTCACCTGCCTCGACCCGTTGGCCCACCGAAGGCGCGTCGCGGTTCGCCTCCGCCGGCGCGATGCCGGACACGGGGGCGCTCACGTGGAAGAGCGCCCCGTCGGGCGGCACGATCTCTGCGGGCGCCGTGACGGACCGGCGCACCTCGCGCTCCTCGGCCGCGGCGACCGCGAACGGGATGACCCACTGCTGCTCCTTGAGGAAGGCGATCCCTCCGTCCGCGGCACCCTCCTCTTCGCGTGGTGCCTCGTCGAGGGAGGCATGGACACGGACCGCGGGGAGGTCGTGTCGGCTCACGGCCTGGGGGCTCACGAGCTCGAGCGTGACCGAGTACGTGCCCGCCCGTGTCACGAGTGGGTCGAGCAGGAAGATGCCGTCCCGCGCGGGCGCCCCGACCGTGAACGTTTCGCCGGCGCCTCCGGACGAGGACGGGTCGGGCGTGAAGCGGACCGTGAGCACCCCCGAACGGATCGGTTCGAACTCGCTCAGGTCGGTCAGGTGGATCGCCCAGTTGCCCGTGTGCTCGCCGGCGACGGGGTGCGGGTACTCGAGGAAGAGCTCCGTGGAGTCGTTCCACTGCGTCACGACCACCGAGGCGATCCCCGGCTCTTCAGCTCCGGGCGGAGGACCTGCGCACGCCATGAGCCACGTCACCGCGAGACCGACGATCGCCGCGCGTGGCCCGACGGTTGCGGGCCGGGCTCCGCGGCCCTCTGCGCTGCTCATCGGGACACCTCCGAGGATGGGTCGATGTCGAAGCCGCCCACGGCCCGCTCCAGATCGAAGTACGCGATCCACAGCGCAGCCCGGAGGCGAGCCTGCGCCAGGCGCGTCCCATGGAACGCGTCCGCCGCGTCGAGAAGCTCGACGAGATCCATCTCCCCCTCCGCGTACGCCACGAGCGCGATGCTCAGGAGATCGTCATCCTCGGCCATCTCCTCGGCCGTGATCAGCTCCCACCGCCTCGTCAGCGCCTCGTACCGCTCGGTCGCGAGAAGCAGCTCGACCTCGAGCTGGCGTCGCGTCAGCGCGAACCGTTCCTCTGCGGCGCGAGCCTCGGCGTCGGCGGCAGCCACGTTCCCCGCACCCCGGTCGAAAAGAGGAAGCGGGGCCGAGAGCCCAAGGACGGCTCCGCGGCGGCCGTCGGACTGGCGCTTGAAGCCCGCGGTTGCCGTCACGTCGGGGACGCGTTCGGCT
>Ga0299906_10003226_pt1 | contig 13452 bp, 14 predicted proteins | sample RVTome_14_FD_200259 | JGI IMG/M metagenome (GOLD analysis project Ga0299906, IMG submission 200259) | Soil microbial communities from uranium-contaminated site in the Upper Colorado River Basin, Wyoming, United States - RVT145D125 (version 2) ...
TTCCCCAAGGTGAGGCGGATGTCCGGCGACACCGTGGTCCTCGACGCGCGCGGGCTCACCAAGCGCTACGACGGCCGCACGGTCGTCGACGCGGTGTCGTTCGCCGTCGCGCGCGGCGAGTGCGTGGCGCTGCTCGGCCCGAACGGGGCCGGCAAGACGACCACCATTCGCATGCTGACCTGCTTCACGCCGCCCGATGCCGGCACGCTCGAGGTCGTCGGGCTGCCGATGACGCCCCGCTCGCACCGCGCCATCAAGCAGCGCCTCGGCATCGTCCACCAGGAGGACAGCCTCGACCCCGACCTGTCCGTCGAGCAGAACCTGGCCGTGTACGCCACCTACTTTCGCGTGCCGCCCGCCGAGGCCCGGCGCCTCACCGACGAGCTGATCGACTTCGCGTCCCTCGGCGAGCATCGCCGGCAGCGCATCCGGGCCCTCTCGGGCGGCATGAAGCGACGCCTCATGCTGGCGCGCGCCCTGATCGGCGGTCCCGAGTTGCTGGTGCTCGACGAGCCGACGACGGGACTCGATCCGCAGGCGCGGCGTCTGGTCTGGGAGCGCATCCGCTCGCTCAAGCGGCGGGGCACGACCATCCTGCTCACGACGCACTACATGGACGAGGCGGAACGCCTCTGCGATCGGCTGATCATCATGGACGCGGGCCGCATCGTCGACGAGGGGCCGCCAGCGGACCTGGTGCAGCGGCTGGTCGGGGCGGAGGTGGTCGAGGTGGCGGTCGACGAGCAGGGCAGCGCGGCGGTGCGGGCCCGGCTCGCCGGCGAGGCCGGCCGGATCGAGCACGTGGGCGAGGTGCTGTACTGGTATCGCCAGGACGGCGCCCCCGACGCGGTGTTTGCCGAACTGGCGGCGTGGGACGTCACACGCCGCCGGGCCAACCTCGAGGACGTCTTTCTCACGCTGACCGGCCACTCGCTGAGGGAGTGAACGACGATGCTGCCCAGCCGACTCGCCGTCGCCGTCTGGCGCCGCAACTTCCTCTCCTGGCGGCGCTACATGGCGTCCTTCATCGTCTCCGCGCTGGGGGGCCCGATCTTCTATCTCATCGCCATCGGCTACGGTGTCGGCCGCTACGTCGGCGAGCTGGACGGCGTGCCGTATTCCGAGTTCCTCGCGCCCGGGCTGGTGGCGACGGCGGCGATGAACAGCGCCTCGTTCGAGGCCACGTTCGGGGCGTACACGCGCATGGCCGAGCAGGACACCTACACGGCCCTGCTGGCGACACCGTGCACCGTCGCTGACGTGGTGGCGGGCGAGGTCCTGTGGGCCGGGAGCAAGGCGGTGCTCGGCCTGGCGCTGGTCCTGCTCGTGACCGTGGGGCTGGGTCTCATGGGCGGCCCGTTCCTGGGCCTGCCTCTGGCGCTGCTGCTGGCGGTCGGCTTCCTCTCGGGCCTCGCGTTCGGCGCGCTCGGCATGGTCGTCACCGCATTCGCCGGCTCGTACAACTTCTTCGAGTACTACTTCACCCTGGTGATCTCGGTGATGTTCGTCTTCTCGGGCGTCTTCTACCCTGTGGACACGTTGCCCGCCTGGGGCCAGGGGTTGGCCTGGATGCTGCCGCTCACCCACACCGTCCGGCCGAGCCGTCTGCTCGCCGCCGGGCACCTCGACTGGCAGATCGCCGCCGACGTCGTGTGGCTCCTGGTGGTCACCGTCGTGGCGTTCTGCGTGGCGGAACGTACCGTGCGCCGCCGCCTGCAGCAGTAGCGCGGGAGGCTCCCCACGGACGCCGGGTTTGACGGACGCCGCCCCGCGGCGCTACGCGGTTTCCATGCGAATCGCAGTGCTGGTTGGAACGGTGTTGTTGGCGGCCCCGGTGTGGGCGGAGACCGTGATCAAGGAGGACGCCGGCCTGCGCTACGCCGTCCAAACCGACTGGGTGCGCGTGCCGGCCCCGTCGGACATGCGCGCGGCCCAGTACCGCGTGCCCGGGGCGGAGGGCAAGGACGCCGAGCTGGTTCTCTTCTTCTTCGGGAAGGGGCAGGGCGGTGACGCCGAGGCGAACCTGGAGCGCTGGTACGGGCAGTTCACGCAACCCGATGGCAGCGCGTCGCGCGACAAGGCCGTGGTCACGATCCGGACGGTGAACGCGCTCAAGGTGACGGCCGTGGATCTCTCGGGCACCTACACGGCGATGGGGCGGGGCGGACCGTCGCAGGCCGCGACCGACCAGCGCATGGTGGCGGCCGTCGTCGAGGGCGAGGGCGGCCCCTGGTTCCTGCGCCTCGTGGGGCCGACCGAGACCATCGTGGCGGCCAAGCCCGCCTTCGACGAGTTGCTGCGCTCGCTCGAAGCGCATCACTGAGCGCGCCCGCCGGCCGTCAGCGCGCGGTGCGCAACCGCGCGGCGAGGACGTCGTCGCGGGCGGCGTCGACCGCGGTGCAAGCCAGGGCCAGCGCGCCGTCGTAGACGGCCTGGTCCGCGGCCGCCGTGGCGCAGTGGGCGGCGAACTCCGGCTGGTGGTTCACGGCCGGGAGTGACGCGATGCCGATCACGGGGTGGATGGCCGGCAGCACCTGCGAGACGTTCCCCATGTCGGTCGATCCCGCGGCCCGTTCCAGGAACGGCCCCACGTCGGGGAAGCGCCGGCCGAGCGCCTCGGCGTGCTTCCGGTAGAGGGCGGCCAGGGCGACGTCGTGCCGGACCTCGGCGTAGGGCGGGCTGAGCTCCTTGGTCTTCATCGTCGCGCCGGTCGCCAGCGCGCCGGCCTCGAAGCAGCGCATGACGCGCTCGTGCACCGAGCCCAGCGCGGCGGTGGTGGTGGCGCGCACCATGTAGTGGGCGCAGGTGTGGGCCGGCACGACGTTGGGCGCGTCGCCGCCGTGGGTGACGATGCCGTGGACGCGATCGCCGGCGCGGAGATGCTGGCGCAGGAGGCCGATGGCGGTCTGCGCGACGGTGAGCGCGTCGGCGGCGTTGATGCCCTGCTCCGGGAAGGCCGACGCATGCGCGGCCTTGCCGGTGTACGCCACCTCGAAGTGCGACCAGGCGATGAACGGCGGCGTGACCGCGTCGAGCGGCGCCGGGTGGGTCATGAGCGCCGCATGGACGCCGTCGAAGGCGCCGCGCTCGAGGAGCAGCACCTTGCCGCCGCCGCGCTCCTCGGCCGGCGTGCCGAAGACGCTCACGGTGAGGCCGACGTCGTCCGCGACGCGGGCGGCCGCGAGCGCCGCGCCCACCGCCGTCGCGGCGATGATGTTGTGGCCGCAGGCGTGCCCGATGCCCGGCAGGCAGTCGTACTCGGCCAAGAAGGCCACGTGGAGCGGTCCGCTGCCCGCCCGCGCCCGCAACGCCGTGGGCAGCCCGCAGATGCCGCGCTCGACCGCGAACCCGGCGGTGTCGAGCGCCTCGGCGACCCAGCCGCAGGCGCGCTCCTCTTCGAACGCGAGTTCCGGATACGCGTGGATCCGCCGGCTCAGGGCGACGATGTCGTCGCGTCGCTCGTCGAGGCGATCGCGGACCGCATCGGTGACGTCCATGCGGCCACTGGACACCCATCCGCGGGCGGAATGCAAGGCGTTGAGCGGACCCCGCGCGCCCAGTATGTAAGGCCCATGCACGACGGTCTCTTCGTCATCGACGCGGACGCACACAAGATGGAAAACCCGGTGATCTTCTTCGATTACCTGGAGCCGGCGTTCCGCCATCGCCTGCGTTCCCGAACCGATCGCTGGGGTCAGCCGCGGCTGGTGGTCATGGACCGCAACCCGCGCACCGGCCGCCCGGATCTCGAGCGTGTCTTCCCGCAGCCCGACGGGCCGGGGAAGGGGGCCTTCGCCGCCATCCACCCGGAGACCGCCATCGGCGGCATCTTCAACCGCATCCGGGTCGGCCACATGGACCGCGAGGGCGTCGACGCGCAGGTCATCTACGGGTCGATGACGCTCAGCTTCGAGTCGATCCTCGATCCCGAGCTCGCGGTGGCGTGCATGCGCGCCTACAACGACTACATCGCGGACGACTGCCGCGCCTGGCCCGGCCGGCTCTTCCCCGTCGGCTATCTCTCGCTCGTGAACGTCGAAGAGGCCGTCAAGGAGCTGCACCGCTGCATCGAGAAGCTCGGCATGATCGCGGTGCACGTGCCGCCGTGCCTGCCCGTCCCGCATCCCGCCGCGCCCGACGCCTTCCCGCGCATTCGCCTGCCCAAGCCGCTCGCCCACCCCGACTTCGAGCCGCTGCTCGCGGAGGCCGAAGCCATGGACGTGGCGCTCGGCGTGCACGGGTCGCCCGGCGTGTACCTGCCGTCGGGGATCGCCGAGCAGGTCGACACCTTCATCCTGAGTCACATCTTCGGGCACCGGAACCAGATGCAGGCGGCGCTGGCCTCGTCCGTCTTCGGCGGCGTCTTCGACCGGCACCCGAAGCTGCGCATGGGCTTCTTCGAAGCCGGCTGCGGCTGGCTGCCCGACCTCGTGCACGCTTTCCACGAGCACTGGGAGAAGCGCATCCGCGACTTCGACCCGGGCGTGCGCGTGCCCATGGGGCAGTTCTCGCGGGAGCTGCTGCGCGAGCGCGTGGGCCGCGACGGCAAGCGGCACGTGCTGCGCAAGGTCAAGCAGGCCTACGACCTCTACAAGCGCCGGGACCACGAGCGGGCCGTCGGTGATCGGGACGCGTTTCTCTTCGAGCACCGGCACCTCGACCACGACCCGGTCGACTTCTTCCGCCGCGGCCAGGTCTACGTCAGCTTCGAGTCGGACGACCCGGCGCCCAGCTACCTGCGCGAGGCGCTCGGCCCGATCGGCGAGGACGTCGCCTGCTTCAGCGGCGACTACGGCCACTGGGACGGGGTACTCACCGACTGCGTCGCCAGCGTGGCGAACGCGGCCGAGTACCGGCGCGAGCACCTGGCCAAGCTGCTCGCCGGCAACTGCCTGCGCTTCTACGGCTACCGCCTCGCGGAGCAGCTCGCGGCGCACGGGAAGAGCCTGCGCCTGGCCTTGCCGGAGCCGGCGGGGCCGCCCGCCACCCAGGCCGAGCCACGGGCCGGCACCGCGGCGTGACGCTCCCGGCCGCCCTTCATCCGGACGGTCCGTGCGAGCACGCGCTCGATCGCAACCGCGTCCTCACGCCCCCTCCCGCGTCCGCACCCCGCCCTCCCGATGCCGCGGCGGCAGCGTCAGGATCTCCGTCGGGAAGAACTCCACGAGCATCTGCACCACGTCACGCACCGACACCACGAACACCGGGCGCCCTCCCGCATCGACCACCGGCACGTGCCGGAATCCGCCGACCGCCATCTCGTTCAGCACGCTGGCGATCGTCGCCTCGCTCGGCACGGTCTCGGGGTCGGCGGTCATGATCTCGCCGAGCGGCAGCGTCGCCGGATTGCGCCCCCGGTCGACGACACGGTTGAGGACGTCCCGCTCGGTGAAGATCCCGATCAGCCGCGAGTCCAGCGTACCGTCCTCCGTGATGACGACGCAGCCGCGATGCTCGCTCTGCATCGCCCGCATGGCCGCGGTGACGCTCGCCGTCGGGGAGAAGACGACGGGCGGTCGCACGGGCAGGACGTCGAGCGGCTCGGTGAGCAGCTCGGCATCGAAGACGTGTGACGACTTGCGGGGGTCGTCGTGGAAGTAGCTCTCGTTCCCCTCGGGTACCTTGGATTGCGCCATGGTGGCTCCTTTCGCCGGCGACCCCCCAGGGTCGCGAGGACAGTGTCGCAGTCCCTGGCGCGACCGACAATGCAATTCTCGCTCGGCATCTACGCGCTCGGCGTGGCGGCGCTCCTGCTCTCGCGGCGCGCCGTCTGAGGCCAGAGGCCGCCGGCGTTACGTGGTCGGGTACTCGGAGTGCGAGGCGTGCCCTCAGCACGGGGAGCCGTCCTGCCCGCTCGGGGTGTCTGGTAGGAAGCCCCTGCCACATGGGCTATCATCCGCGCCATGGTGTCGCCTGAGGATCGCGAGCATTTTCAGCGTCTCGGCGAGGCGGAGGCCGAGCTGAATCGAGAAGCGATCCGGGAGTGCGCGGCACGCACGCCAGGCGAGAACATCGCGCTGGGTTTCGCGCTCAGTGAGTTTGGGGTGGCGTTCGGCGCCGACTTGTCCCGCCCCGATGAGGTGTCGCCCGCCCGCCTTTGGCGTGAGCGCGCCCTGGACCACACGAGCGACCAGTGAGCCGACCCGACTTCGACGTCCAAGGCACGTTCCGGTCTGCCGTCGAAGCGCTGCAGGAGAGCGGCCTGTCGTACGCCTTCATCGGCGCGCTACCGGTGCTCGCCTGGGGACGCGTCCGCCTGTTGCGTTACCCGGGTCACAGCGTCGTCGTCGAAGAACACCTCCAAGACCTCTCGGCGGCTGATGTAGTAGCGCCAGTTGGGGCTGGTCAGAGCCGGGGTCAGTTCGGTGGGAGGATAGCCGAGCGCCATGAGCACTTGATCGCGCGTCATGCAGGATCGGCGCGTCATCGGGCTTGAAGATGACCAGGTTTCTCCGGATCTCATCGATCGGAACCGGCGTACCAGCCGGGAGGAGGCTGCTCTGTTGCAGATTGCGCTCGGTGACCCTGGTGGCCGGATAGAGCGGCGGGTAGTAGCCGCGCAGCGCCTCGCCGAGCACACCGGGCTCGAGGCGCTGCGCCGCGTGCACGTACGGGGGCCCGTCGGCGTCGATGAGCGGCTGCTGTGCGAGGTGCGCGGCACGCACGACGAGCCCGAGCAACACGGCGGCGAGGAGCGCGGCGCGGAGGCGGCGCTTGGCGAGGCGCTGCGGTGGCGACGTGCCACTCGTCATCCCGGTCCGGGTGCCGGGTTCGCGGTGCGCCTCCTGCCTCATCCTGCCCTGGCCACTGCCCGCGGGAACCTTCCCCCGGCATGAAGGCACAAACCTCTGGCGCTTGCGAGGTGGGCACAACGGTCCTTCCGCCGCAGCCGATGCGCGGGCGAATGCGGTGCGTGCTGGTAACTTCGCCGTTTCTCCGTTGACAGGGATTTGGCGCTGAAGCCAGAATAGCGCTCTCATGACGCGCCGCGTGGCGATTGCGCTGCTGCTCGTCGGACTCTCGCGTGGCGCCGTCGCCGGTGGGTTCGACGCGGGAACCGACAGCCTCATCCGGTGGAACCGGATCGCGTGCGACGCGAGCGGGCTCGATCACACCCCCGTCGCGCCCGGAGAGGCGCGGGTGTTCGGCGAGCAACTGGGTCCCGGCCGCGCCAGCCGGGCGATGGCGATCGTGCAGATCGCCGTTTTCGACGCGATGAACGCCGTCGTGCGCAGCCATCGCGGCTACACGCACGTTCCGCCCGCGCCGCGGCAGGCGTCGGTCGACGCCGCGATCGCCCGCGCCGCCCACGACACACTCGTGGTCCTGTTTCCGTCGCAGGCGGCGCAGTTCGGCGCCTGGCTCGCCGAGGACCTCGCTCGCATCGGGCCCGGACGCTCGCGGCGTCACGGCGTGCGCGCGGGCCGTCGCGCGGCGGACGCCATCCTCGCCCTGCGCGCCGGCGACGGGTCCGAGCACGCGGAGCCGCTGGTGGGCGTCGAGCATGCGACCAGCGATCAGCCGGGGGCGTGGCGCCAGGATCCGATCAGCCAGATCCCGCTGGCGCTCGGCGCGCACTGGGGCCAGGTGCGTCCCTTCGTGGTCGACTCGGCCGAGGCGTTCCGGGCGCCCCCGCCACCGGCGATGAGCAGCCCCGAGTATGCCGCCGCCTTCGCCGAGGTGGTCGCGGTCGGCGGCGACGGCGTGACCACGCCGACGCTGCGCACCGAGGAGCAGACGCACATGGGCATCTACTGGGCCTACGACGGTACGCCGAGCCTGTGCGCTCCGCCGCGGCTCTACAACCAGCTCGCGGTCCACGTCGCCGGGCAGATGGGCACCACCGGCATCGAGCTGGCCCGGCTCCTGGCGCTGGTGAACGTCTCGCTCGCCGACGCCGGCATCACCATCTGGGAGTCGAAGTATCACTACGACTTCTGGCGTCCCGTGATCGGCATCCGCGAGGCCGACACTGGCACGGGGCCCACCGGTCTCGGCGACGGCAATCCCCTCACGCAGGGCGACCCGACTTTCGTGCCGCTCGGCGCACCGGCCAGCAACGCGGCCGGGCCGAGCTTCACGCCGCCGTTTCCGGCCTATCCTTCCGGACACGCCGGCTTCGGCGGCGCGCTCTTCCAGACGCTGCGGGCCTTCTACGGCACCGATGACATCCCGTTCACGTTCGTTTCCGACGAGTTCGACGGCGTCACCGTCGACGGCGCGGGGCACGTCCGACCCCTCCTGCCGCGCACCTTCCAGTCGCTCGCGCAGGCCGAGGAGGAGAATGGCCAGAGCCGCATCTATCTCGGCATCCACTGGGTGTTCGACAAGACGGCGGGCATCGCGCAAGGCCGCGAGGTGGCCGACTGGGTGTTCACCCGCGCGTTCCTCCCCGACACGCCGCCGCGCCGGCGCGGGCCCTGAGCGGCGCGCGCCGCCGCGGCCCGCACGCCCCGCTCGGTCCGGGGATTGATTCACGAACTCTCAGTCGCCGGCTCGCGCGGTGAGCGGCGGCGGGATGCTCGCGGCGGTGCCGTCCACACGTAGGCTGCCGGCGAAGCGCGCGTAGCGATCGACGACGGGCATCGGATCCGTCCCGAAGGTCGGCTGCAGTCGCGCCGCCGCGCCGAGCGGCTCGTCGAGCCGCAGCCCTCGCACCGGCTCGGTCAGGTCGGCCACGCGCGTGCCCGGCGCCGCGGCTTCGAGGCGCGGGCGGCGTACGAGCCCGACCAGCCGCCCGCCGTCGACCACGGCGAGCGTCCCCTCGCCGTGGGTGAGGAGCACGTCCGCCGCCGTGCGCTGCGGTGCGACGTAGGCGGCGTCGTCGCTGTCCAGGTGCTGGAACACCCGCGGCGGCGCGTCGCGGACGACGACCGCGCCCGCACGGGCCGCGTGACGCAACTGCGCGCCGCGCCCGAAGATCGCCCGCTGGAACCAGGAGCCGCCGGGCGCGCCGAAGACCAGCAGGGCGCGCGCGGGTAACTGTGCGACTAGGGCGCGCATCGAGGCGGCGCTGATCGTACGCCCGGTCATCTCGGGAAGGATGCCCGCGAGCCGCACGAGGCTCGCTTCGGCCGCGGCCCGGCCGCCGGCGTCGGGATGGGCCGACACCATCTCGGCGTCCACGCCGAGCGCCTCGGCCAGTCTGCCGGCGACGCAGGCCGCGAACGTCGAATGCGGCCCCTCGGCGACGGCCGCGACGACGACGTCGACGGCGTCGGCATCGAAGTCCACCGGCACGACCACGCTCACCAGGTCGAACCGCCCGGGCAGGCGGCGCGTGACCAGCACCTCGGCGCGCTGCGCGACGCAGGCCTGCGCGCGGTCGCCGGCGAGTCGAACGGCACCCGCTTCGCCGAGCAGGCCGGCCAGCTCGGCGCACCCCTGTCCGCGCGACCAGAGGATCGGCCGGCGAAAGCGCGATCCCCCCCGCTCGCCACGACTCATCGCGGGCAAGCTTGCCATGGACGGGGAAACCGGCAAAGGAACGGTGCACTAGCACCAGTGCCGAGGGGATCGACGCGACCTTCGACTTCGTCGCACGCAGCATCTGCCGCTACGGACACGATCTGCGGCGCGCGATCATCGTCGGCGACGGCGCCGCCGCGTTCGACATGGCCTCCCGTCTCGCGCGACGGGTGGACCTGGGCTACCGCGTCGTCGACACCGTCGAAGCCGACGGGCAAGCCGCGTCGGCCTCGCCGGTGCTGGCACGGATCGCCGCCGTCCTGGAACGCGAGCCCGTGGACGAGATCTTCGTCACGCTACCGCTCGATCGAGCGCAGCCGCTGATCGGCGGGATCGTGGTACTCTGCGAGGAACAGGGCATCACGCTGCGCCTGCTCTCGAGCGTCGCCGACCTCCGGTTGGGGCGGGCGCAGGTGGACGAGCTCGACGGGCGCCCGATCCTGAGCCTCTTCACCGGACCGCCCGATTCGGTGGCCTTGCTCGTAAAGCACGTGCTCGACGTCGTCTTGGCGCTGGCGGCGCTGCTCGTCCTGTCGCCGTTCCTCGTGCTGGTGGGGCTCGCGATCAAGCTCGACTCGCCGGGCCCCGGCCTCTTCGTCCAGGATCGAGTGGGCTTCAACGGCCGCCGGTTTCGCTTCTACAAGTTTCGCACGATGGTCGAGGGGGCCGAGGGCATCCAGGCTGCGCTCGAGGGGATGAACGAGGCTGCAGGGTCCCGTCTTCAAGATTCGCGAAGACCCGCGCGTCACGCGGGTCGGTCGATGGATCCGAAGACTCAGTATCGACGAGCTGCCGAAGCTCGCCAACGTGGTGACCGGCGACATGAGCCTGGTCGGGTCGCGGCCGCTGCCGCTGCGGGACGTCACCCGCATGAACGTCCGCACCCACAAGAGGCGCATGAGCGTCAAGCCGGGCATCACGTGTTTCTGGCAGGCGGACGGGCGCGTGCCGGCGTTCGAGGAATGGGTCAAGGCCGACATGCAGTACATCGACAACTGGTCGCTCTCGCTCGATACCAAGATTCTGCTGCGGACGATTCCAGCCGTTTCGAGCCGCCGTGGTGCCTACTGAACCATTCATGAACCTCACCCCGCCCGTCACCGTGGTCGTACCCTGCTTCGACGAGCACACCGGCCTCCCCTCGCTGATCGCCCGCCTCGCCGCGCTCGAGCGCGGCGCGGGGGCAGGCTGGGAGGTGCTGTTCGTGGACGACGGGAGCGACGACGAGACCTTCGCGCGGCTTCTCGCCGCCGTTCGCCGGGCGCCTTGGGCACGCGTGCTGCGCCATCCGACCAACCTGGGGCTCGGGGCGGCGCTCCGCACCGGTTTCGCCCGGAGACCCGATTCGCGCGCCGATCGGCGCACCCCGGGTTCGGGGTCCGCGACCGCCACCGGGTCCGCGCCCTCGACGGCACGCCACGCGTCGAGATGCACTTGCCCTGCCCGTCCGACCCCGATGACGCCTACTCGCATCATGGTCATCTCAGCGGCACCCCAGTGCCACGTCCCGGCCGCGGATGCGGCGCGCGCCGACGAGCATCGCCGTCAACACGATCAAGGTCGCGTGCGCTACCACGGCGTCGCCGATCCTGAGCTTCGACTCGCCGTACCGGCGCGTCTCGAGGCTCATCGGCAGCCCCCGCACTCGGTAGCTCGCGCACGAGCAGCACACCAAGGCGCCCGAAGGCGCGGCGGCCGGCGCGGGAGCGGGCGGCCTGCTCGGCGGCGGGTTGGGGTGGCTGTGGGCATCGGCTCGCTCGCGGCTGGGAACACAAAGGAGATCATGATGATCACAGAACAGAGCACAGTGGAGCGGCGGTCGTCGCCGAACCATAACTGGCCGGACATGGAGGCGCTCCGCGCCTCGGTGACCGAGCTCGAGGAGCAGGCCCGGACACGCATCGTGCAGCGCCCCGTCGTGGCGGTGCTGGCGGCCGTTGCCGCCGGGTATCTCGTCGCATGTCTCGTCGCGCGAGTCGGAAGGTGAGCGCCATGCACGAGGCGGGACATTCCGGAAACGGCGCGGCGCACGAGGAGCATTCTCTCGCGAACTACGGCCGGCGAATCCAGCACGACGCCCACGCGTTGAGCGCGACGGTACACGATGCGACGGCCGGCCTGGAGGGCTACGTGACGGCGCAGGCGACCCGGCGACCCTACACGACGGTGGGGATCGCGGCCGGGGTCGGATATGCCCTGGGCGGCGGTCTCAGCTCCTGGTTGACCGTGGCGCTGTTCGGGACCGTCACGAGACTGGCGATGGCGATGGCCGCGCGCGAGCTGGGAGCCCGGGTTTCACCAAACGGCCCCGTCGGGGCCACGAAGGAGCGATCATGAGCATCGACGACATTCTGCGGGCCCTGTCCAAGGAGAACTTCGCATCGGCGGTCGGGCTCCGGCCGACCGCCTCCACGACGGGCGACCTCGTTTCGGCCTTGAGCCTGTTCGGCACAGGGATGATTCTCGGCGCAGGGCTGGCGCTGCTGTTCGCACCCGATGGCCGGGCGCGAGATCCGCGACGGGATCGCCGAGAAGGTCGGCGACTTGGGCGACCAGTTTCGCGCCCATCCGACGCCGCCGGCGCCTGCCAGCGGACTCGGCGCGTGAGATCATTGCACTTCCCCGACCTCCCTCGCCCCCCGGGGGAGCATCGCGCGGCAGCCGCTGCCCAGTAACCGCCCGCCTGCCGGCGGGGACGGACGGGGGCACATTCTTTCGTCCGTCCCCGCACCGACCTTCTCGTCCGCCTTGGCGAGGCGCGAGGAGCGTTCCTCGTACAGAATTGCGCCGCCCTGACCGACTCGCTGCTCGACACCGAGCTGTTCGGCCATCTTCGTGCGCGTTCACCGGACGCCCGTGTCGTTACGGGCGTCCTTGCCGGTACGTGAGCGCGCTGCCTAGGAATCCCCCAGGGGGTAGGGGTGTGTTCGATAACTTCCCGTTCCGTCAACTCGGGCGTTTGTAGCGACTACACCCCGGTGCGGCGAGCATACATCCCCAAGGCGACGAGCGAGGGGCTGCGGCCGCTCGGCATTGCCGCGCTGGAAGACAAGATCGTCAAGCGGGCCGTCGTCGAGGTGCTCAACGCGATCTACGAGCCGGCCTTCCTCGGCTTCTCCTACGGGTTCCGGCCGGGGCGCAGTCAGCACGATGCGCTGGATGCACTCGCGGCCGGGATTCTGCGGAAGAAGGTGAACTGGGTGCTCGATGCCGACATCCGAGGGTTCTTTGATACCATCGACCACGGGTGGCTGGTGAAGTTCCTCGAGCACCGGATCGGGGACCGGCGCGTACTGCGACTGGTACAGCAATGGCTGGCGGCAGGCGTGCTGGAAGAGGGGACGTGGATGGAGAGCGAGGTCGGTGCCCCGCAGGGGGCGACCGTGTCACCCCTGTTGGCCAACATCTACCTGCACTACGTCTTGGACCTCTGGGCTCAGCGATGGCGGAAGCGGAGGGCGCACGGCGACGTTGTGATCGTGCGGTACGCCGACGACTTCATCGTGGGGTTCCAACACCGCTCCGACGCCGAGCAGTTCCGGGAGGAGCTGGGGCGGCGCCTGGCCGCGTTCGGCCTGGCCCTGCACGCTGACAAGACGCGCCTGCTGGCGTTCGGGAGATTTGCCCGAGCGAGTCGAGTGGAACGCGGCCTGAAGGGGACGCCAGAGACCTTCTCGTTCCTGGGGCTCACACACATGTGTGGGCGCTCGCGGGCCGGGAAGTTCCTCCTGCGACGGAAGACCGAGCGGAAGCGGATGACGGCAAAGCTGCGTGTCGTGGCAACCGAGATGCAGCGCCGCCGCCACCACTCAATCCCCGAGCAAGGGCGGTGGTTGGGCGCCGTCGTACGAGGGCATTGCGCGTACTACGGGGTGCCGACCAATGTTCATGCGCTGGGTGCGTTTCGAACGCAGCTGGCCCGTCACTGGTACCGTGCGTTACGACGGCGGAGCCAGCGGCACCGTCTGGACTGGAGGCGTATGG